>Ga0207675_100000066_pt1 | contig 78979 bp, 66 predicted proteins | sample KBSSwiS42_FD_184305 | JGI IMG/M metagenome (GOLD analysis project Ga0207675, IMG submission 184305) | Switchgrass rhizosphere microbial communities from Kellogg Biological Station, Michigan, USA - KBS Switchgrass S4-2 (SPAdes) (version 2) | ecosystem: Host-associated > Plants > Roots >...
ATGACGGGCGGCATCATCTCGGAATGGTGGGCGGCATCAAATCGGAATGACGGGCGGCATCATCTCGGAACCATGGGCGCGATCACGTCGGAATCCGCACACCTACGGAAGAGACATTGACGATTGCCCCACCACCGGATTTGAGCATCGCGGGGGCAGCCTGTTGGATGGCAATCAACTGGGCGAAACAATTTACGTGCATCACCTGATCGAATTGTGCCTTCGAGACGTCAGCTAGGTCGCCCGGGCCTAGGATGCCGGCGATATTGCACCAACCATGGAGGCCGCCGAATTGCTCGAGCGCGCGTCCAACCAGCTCTCCATGCGTTTCCGCATCCGTAACATCACCAGGCGCGATGACAACGTCGGCACCCGCGGCAAGGAGTTGTTCCGCCAAACTCTCCAGACCACCCGCATCAATGTCCGTCAGCGCCAGCTTCGCGCCTTCGCTCGCCATGAGATGCGCAGTTGCCATGCCGAGTCCGCCCGACGCGCCGGTAATAGCAACGACCTTGGAGGCCAACCGGCCCGACTTGCGCTGCTCAATGTCCACTGTGGCACCTCAGAGCAGCGACAACAGCTCGGCGTGTCATGACCCGCACTAGATTTGCCCGGTATTCGGCGCTGGCATGGAAATCACTGATAAGTTCCGGAAGGTCAAACGTGAGGGCATCTATCGCCTCCGGGCTGCTATCGACGCCCAACTGGCGTTCCACGTCTATCATCCGGAACGCGCCCGGTCCTGCGCCGGTGACGGCGACCCGCCAACCATCTTGATCCAAGCCGACTGCCACTCCGGCCATGGCGTAACCGGAAACAGGATGCCGGAACTTGGAATAGGCAAATGCCTGGGCTGCACGAAGGCGAACTTGGAAGATCAGCTCCCCTGGCTCCAGTGCCGTCTCGAAAAGTCCCCTCAGGAATGTATCGGCCAGAAGGTCTCGGCGATCCGTCACAACCGTTGCATCGAGCGCGAGGACCGCAGCCGGGTAATCTGCTGCCGGGTCGTTGTTCGCCAACGACCCACCGAGGGTCCCGCGGTTTCGGACCTGGACGTCGCCGATTCCCCCGGCAAGACCGGCAAGGCCCGGCAATGCGCGCTGGACCACCGGGCTTGTGGCAACACTGGCATGCGTTGCCATTGCGCCGATGACAATTTCACCATCCACTTCCTCGATGTCACGCAACAAAGTCAGACCGCTCAGATCCACAAGTTCGGACGGCGATGCGAGACGTTGTTTCATCGTGGGCAATAGCGTCATACCGCCTGCGAGCGGGCGCGCTTCTGGGTCATTTGCCAGCCTGTCCAGAGCATCCGACAGCGTATCGGGGCGTGAGTATGAAAAGCTCCTCATTGCCCGGTGCGCCGGATAGCAGAGAGGACCGCTGCGATGATCGGCTGATACCCTGTGCAGCGACAAAGATTGCCCTCCAGGGCATGGCGCACGTCCGCCTCCCCGGGTGACGGGTTCGAACCCATCAGGGCAGCCGCGGCCATGACCATGCCGGGCGTGCAAAATCCGCATTGAAGTGCGTGCTCTTCCCGAAACGCCACCTGCAGCGGGTGTGCTCCATCGGGGTCCAGTCCCTCGATTGTAGTGATGCTTCTCCCTTGCGCCTGGATGGCCAGCATTGTGCAGCTCTTGACCACTTCGCCGTCGCAATGAACCGAGCAGGCCCCGCATTGGGTCGTGTCACATCCGACGTGCGTGCCCGTCAGCCCGAGCGTATCGCGAAGAAAGTCGACCAGCAGCACCCGGGCGCTTACCGCTTCGGTCTTTTCACTACCGTTGACGGTTAGCGAAAGAGTGTAGCGTTCTTCCATGGCTTACGACTTGCAGGCGTACATGATGGTCATGAACACGAGGAGTGCCGCAAGCACCAGGATCGTGAACGACTGGGGGTCGAACCACTGACGCGAACGCTTGGGACTGTCGGCCTGTTGAAAATGCTGCGCGGCCACACCGGCGTTGGCCGGCAATTGTGCAGTGGGTGCAGCCTCAATTGGGCCACCTGATCGCGAGGCCGCTGTGGCCTCGGCGATAGGTACGGGATCGTCGCCGAGCACCGTGGTGGTCGATGCCGTCGATTGCCCGACTATCACTCCGAACTTTTCGAAGAACTCGGTGGCATATTTCTTGGCGAAGGCTTCAACGAGGCGCGAGCCAATCTGGGCCAATTTGCCGCCAATCTCACTTTCGACTTCGTAGTTCAGGCGGGTATGCGATTCCTCGACCGACAACCGAACCAGCGCGAAACCCTTGGCAAAGCCGGCTGCTCCTCCAGACCCCTCCCCCACAATCCGGCAGCTTTCGGGCGGCATGAGATCCTCGAGATGGATTCGGCCGCCAAACCTCGCCTTGACCGGGCCGACGCGGGTCACGACAGTCGCCACCCAATCGACTGGAGTTTCGCGGGCAATATCCTCGCATCCCGGAATGCATTGGCGCAGGATTTCCGGATCGTTGATCGCCTGCCAAACCCGCTCGCGATCCGCTGGGATACGTGCTTCGCCGACGAGCTTCATGCCGGTTCTGCTTGATGCGAAGCGGCCGAATTGATCGCGGACCAGACTCGCGCCGGGGTCAATGGCATGTGCAAATCTGTCACGCCGAGGGGACGCAGCGCGTCAAGAACCGCATTGACCACGGTGGGAGGGGCAGCAATCGTGCCGGACTCTCCAACCCCTTTGACGCCAACCGGGTTGGTCTTGCACGGAATCTCCTCAAGGCTCGTGGAAATATTTGGCATAGTATCGGTTCTCAACATCCCATAATCGGAGAAACTTCCGCTCAGAAGCTGGCCCGTAGCGGGGTCGTATACCACCTCCTCGACCAGTGCCTGTCCCAGGCCTTGTGCAATTCCACCAACGATCTGACCCTCACAGATCATCGGATTGATTGCCTTGCCGACGTCGTCGACTACGGTGTATCGATCGATGTGCACGGTACCGGTTTCGGGATCGACCTCGACCTCACAAACATGCGCGCCGTTTGGGAAGTTTGGCGATTGCCCGTCTGCGGTTCCTACTGTCGACAATCCCAGCGAGTGGCCGCCAGGGACGCCTATCGGCGCAAAGAACGCTTTGATCGCGTCCTCGATTGCGATTGTCCGGTTCGTGCCTTGGACGTGGTAGACACCGTCGATGAATTCGACGGAAGATGGTTCGACGTTCAGCAGCCCTGCAGCCATGGCAGCGCAGCGCGCGATCGCATCGTCAGCGGCTGCGCGCAACGCCGTGCTTGCGAGCATGGAGCTGCGAGCCGCATAGGTTCCGCGCCCGAATGTCACAGCATCGGTATCGCCTTGCACATGGCGGATCTTCTCGATCGGGATGCCCAGCCAGTCATGGATCAACTGGGCGAATGCCGTCGCATGGCCCTGACCATGAGAATGGGTGCCGGCGAGAATGGCAACTCCGCCCGACGGGTCGAACCGAAGCTCCATCCGTTCATTGAAGACCCCTGCGCTCTCGATGTAGCAAGTGACGGCGCGCCCGCGCACGCGCCCGCGTTGTTGTGAACCCAGTTTACGCGCGTCGAAACCGTCCCAGTCGGCCATCTCCAGGCATTTTTCCATCATGCCCGAAAAGTCGCCGCTGTCGTAGATCAGGCCAGTCGGCGTATGGTACGGCATGGCCTGTTCCGGAATTAGATTGCGGCGCCGGATTTCAACAGGTCCAAGTCCGGACACCTTGCCCGCTTCGTCCATCAGCCGCTCCAGCATGAAGCACGCCTCAGGGCGACCCGCGCCGCGGTAGGGGCCCGTCGGCGAGCAATTGGTGAAGATGGCAGAGGCTTGCACATCGATGGCCGCGATGTCGTAGACGCCAGGAAGCATCCGCATCGAATAGGTAACCGGCGCAGCGGCAGCCGATGCGACATATGCGCCTAGCGCGTGATACGCGCGAACACGTAGGCCGATTGCCCGGCCGTCGCTGGTGAAAGCCATCTCCGCATTGCTGACTTGGTCGCGCCCATGATTATCGCCGGCGAGGGATTCCGAGCGGGTGGCCACCCACTTCACCGGACGCCTCAGCTTGCGAGCCGCCCAGAGAACGATGGCATCCTCCGGGTAGGGATCCGCCTTCATCCCGAAGCCCCCGCCGACATCAGGCGACACGACCCGCAAGCTGCTTTCGGGAATTGCAAAGACCGAATTCGCAAGCATGCGGCGAACGCCATGCGGATTTTGCGAACTCGTATATAGGGTGAACTGCCCCTCGCCACCGGCAACATATTCGCCCAGCGCGCATCGCGGCTCGAGGGAATTGGCTGAGAGCCGATTGTTGCGCAGCTCCAGCCTTACAGTGAAGGCACATTGGGCAAAAGCTTCATCGGTGCGCTGCGCATCCCCGAATGCCAGAGTGAAGCTGCAGTTACCGGCACAGCCAGGCCAGATCTCCGGCGCTCCCGGCGCGGCCGCGCGGTCCGAAGCGGTTACACATGGCAGCCGATCGTAGATGATCTCGACCAATTCTGCACCATCGCGCGCCTGATCGGCCGTTTCGGCAATTACGGCGACTACTCTATCGCCGACGCAACGAACCCGGTCCGGAACGAGGATAGGGCGAATGGTGCGAAACCCTGGCGGACCGCCGGCGTCTTCCGGCATGAAATATGGCGGCAAACCGCCGAGGCCTTCCGCTTGGGCATCTTTGCCGGTCAAGACGGCGACTACACCCGGCGAAGCCAATGCCCGAGTGGCATCGATTCGCAGAATGTCGGCATGCGCCTGATCCGAATAGACGACGCACAGGTGCGCGGTTCGAGGCGGTGTCAGATCGCCGACGTAACAGCCGGCTCCCGTCAGGAAACGCTGATCCTCACGTCGCCGCACCGATTGGCCAATGCCGAAACGAGACACCCCTTCTCCCGGTCACCATGCCCATCAGTCATCGATGGGATTGACGCGCCTTAACGCTTGACGCTGGCGCAAGGAGAAAACTAAGCCCATGTACGAAACGCGCAAGAGGTTTTTTGTATGACTGTACGAAAATTGGCGGTGGCCGCCCCCATGCGCAAGGGCGAGCGAACGAGGCAGGCTATCCTCGACGCAGCGGAGGAGGAGTTCGCGCGATCTGGCTTCGAAGCTGTGACGATCCGTCAGGTGGCCGACTTGTCGAAACAGAGTCTCGGTGTGGTCACCTATCATTTTCCGAACAAGGAATTGCTGTTCGAGGCGGTCGTGGCCCGAAGGGCCGACGAACTAACCCAACAGCGACGGGAACGGCTGGACGGGTTGACCGACCCCGAGATCGAGGACTTGCTGGAAGCCTTTCTCGATCCATTCCGGGAAAAGGTGGAAGGCGGGTCCCCAGGCTGGCGGAACTATGCCCAAATTCTCGCCCATATTGCGCAGGAGGCCCGCTGGGCCCCGCTCGTAGACCGGCTATTTGGCGAGGCCGGGCGTCGTTTCATTGCGCTTATGCGCCAAGTCGAACCGCAACTCAGCCTGGACAAGGCTACTCAGGGCTATGTGCACCTGATTTCCGTGATGGTCGGATTGTTCGCATCGACCGGACTGTTGGATCGCCTTTCCAATGGAAAGATGTCAAGTGATCGGCTGTCTGATAACTACGCGCAAGCAATCATCTTTCTCGCTGGTGGAATGCGTGCCCTGGCAGCTCAACCCGAAGTCAAGAAAATCAGCGGGCATGCCGCGTGAGTGCCGATGAACGCGCATGGCGCGGAGCCATGCCGAACTGACGTCGAAAAGCGCGACTGAAATGCGATGCGTCATTAAAGCCCCATCGAAACGCGATTTCGCTGATCGCAACATCCGACATTTTGGGGTGAATGATCTCGTTTCTGCAGCGGTCAAGGCGTTCGCGCCAGATGCGCCGCATCAATGCTTCGGGTTCACCCTCGAATAGATCGTAGAGATACCGCAGCGATAGCCCAACGTTTCGAGCAATCACCGCCGGTGACAAATCGGCGTCTGCCAGATTTTCTCTGATAAACCGCAGAACGCGTTGTCGGTGGGCTGCCTGGGAACTGTTAGGAACTTGCAGAAATCCCGTATCTGCGCCGCACAGAGCAGCGGATAAGATCATTGGAATTGTTTCGGCAACTCGTTCCGCAGCATCTGAACTCAAATGCATGCCGATTCGGAGCAATTCGTCCACATACGCGCGGAAAAGCGCTGCTGTGCCGCTTTCGGTGGGGATTGCAATCGCAGTGCAGTTGTCCACGTTCGGCAAATGCGATCGCAAGGCGGCACAAGGCACATAAATAGAGGTCGTGCGGATTTCGCCCGTTTCAATCGTGAATGGCCGAGCCGGATCGACGAGAAACATGTCACCGGGCTTGATGCTAGTCTCACGTCCTCCCTGGCTGACGAAGGCATTCCCCTCTCGGTGCACGCTGACTAAGAAGCTCGGCGTCTTGTCAGGTTGTGAACTTGCAGCCTCCGTGATGTGCGGAGAAAATCTGAGCGTGGCGAACCGCAGTCCCGGTCGGGCAAGCCCCGAAACGGCGCACTCTAGCGCATGTGATCCGATCGGCTTGACATTGAGGCCGATGGAAAAAATCGACGCCATGCTCTTGCGAAACTTTGACGGGCGACGACCGCTCGGAATGCCAGCCGTAGTGAAGCTTTCTGCCAGGAAGGCTGCTTCCGCCATCGCTGTCCTCCCAAACGCGAGCGTACCGCTCGCTGGTGAGTGGCGATAGCGGAAATTAGTACAACAATCCAGAATCAATTGCGTCGGGGCCCAGGCGGCGACGAAGCGCCATCACCGCGCAATCGGGTGTCGTTAGCACCGTCGCGCCGGTCGCGCGCGCAATGGCGGGGGCTGCCCGTGCAAGGCTGAATTGGGCCAAGGCGATCACCCGGCCCTTGCTGAAACCCAGTGCTGCGATGGCTGCCAGGCGATCATGTTCCGCGAAGTTGCCTGCGTCTGCGGCTTCGAGGGCTCCACTGGCTAGCTGGGTCTCCACGTCCAGGGCTTCGGGAAATTCGTTCAGCATTGACTCCAGCGTGGGTCCAAAGGTGGCAAGCAAGCCTATGGGCTTGCCGAGCGAGGTGGCAGCCTCGATCATGGCTTCGTTCGGTTTGAGCACCGGGATGTCGAGCAACTTCGCAACATTCTCGATCGCCTGCCCGAAGGCCGAGCAGGTGAAGAGGATGGCATCGGCTCTGGCGAATTTGACCGCATATTTCGAAAGTTCGACGAAGCGCTCCATCATCGTCTCGGTGAGCTGTCCATCTGCAGTGCGATCAACCGAAAGACTGTCGTCGAGAATATTGACGCGATCGGCCTCTGGCCAGAGACGGATGAAACTGTCGCAGATCGGCTCGAGCGACAATCGCAGGGCGGAAATCAAGGCAATGCGTGGCGACGCCATCAGATTGGCTCCGCCAGTTTGGCCAGCGACTGTTCGACCAAGATGGTCTGCTCTTCAGGCCGCCATCCTGCCTGTTCCCGGCGCCCAATCTCGATGGAATTCTGCGTGACCAGGCGGCATCGGTCGTACCGTCGAGCCATGAATGCCGCAAATGTCTGGGCGATATCGCCCTGAGCCTTTTTCAGTTCGTCGCTCAGCACGAGACCGTCCTCGATCGCCATTCCGGCGCCAGACGCAAGTTGCGGGGTGGTTGGGTGAGCGGCATCGCCCACGAGCAGGACGCGTCCTTGGTACCACGGCGCGGGAAGCATGAAGGCTTCGAGGGGGCGTACGTTGATCACAGAATCAACGTTGAGGCTGTCGCGCACGTCGGCCAGCACGCCACCATAGCCGGCCATCAGCTCGCGCAGGCGGATGTGCAATTGCTCGTCGGGAATAAGTGGCGGCTTGGGGCCAACTTCGAGAAGGAACATGTACATGTGGGTCTTCGAAACCGGGGAAAGCCCGATCTTGTAGCGCCCACCCAGGAAGAAGTGACGGCGATCAATCTTCGGCGGCCGAGGAGTGTAGAGGCGCCACACCGTTTGCCCGGTGTACTCGGCCCCGTCGGCGTCGGGGAAGATGGTGGCACGCGTGTGGGAAAACACGCCGTCAGCTCCTATTACGAAATCATAGGCTTTCGATCTCCCATCGCTGAATCGAACCGAGACGTGGTCGCCATTCTGATGAAGCTCGTCGGCGGTGCAGCCAAGTTTGACATCAGTACCCTTCTCACGAACGCGGTGGGACATGATCCGATGTAGTTCGGGTCGCATAACGCCACCGCTACCCGGCAGATCTTCCTCTAGCTCAGGATCGGGAAGATGAGCGACCGGTTCACCGTTGACGTCGCAAACTTGGATGCCGTTTCCGGCGAAACCCACCGCCAGGAAATCATCGAGCAATCCGAGAGCCTTGACTGCGCGGATGGTTGGGCGCGTGACTGTGATCCCGGCACCGGTCACCCGCCATTCGGGGTCCTTGTCTATGAGGTCCACGGCCACGCCGAGGTCACGCAGGCACATTGCAGTCGACATGCCGCCAATCCCGCCCCCTATAACCAACGTCGCCAGATCGTTCAGATCCTTCTTCATGACTTCAACCCGCAAAGCTGGAGACGAGGTGGTCTGTAACCAAGTCGGTAAATTGTTGGGCCGCTTCGACGTTCATCAGGTGCGCGGCGTCCACCGTCGCAAGGCGGCAGTTCGGAATCGAATGTGCAATGAGCTGCAACGCTTCGACCGGCACCGCCGTGTCGGCGTTTCCAGCGACGACCAAGGCGGGACATCCGATGCGACTGAGCATCGCTCGGTTATCGAGATCGGCGATTGCTTCGGCGGCCTGGGCATAGCCTTCAGCCGGTGTCGCAAGCACCGCCCGTCGGATTGCTTCCACGCGCTCGGGCTGAGCTGCCGCGAATGCCGGTGTGAACCAGCGGCCCAGAATTTCCTCGGCCTGGCCGGACATGCCATCGCTTCGAGCGCGGGCCGCGCGTGTCCGCCACATATCGCGTACCGCCGGCGGGGGACAGGCGGTCCCGCCAGCGAGGACGACCGAGCGGATTCGATCTGGTGCGAGCACCGCGATCAACTGGGCTATCGAACTGCCGAGAGACAATCCTACGACAGAGCAATCGCGCGCGTCATGGGCAACCAAGGTTGCCATGACCGACCGCGCATAGTCCTTCATGGAGCCTGCGGTGTCAGGAACCGGGCTGGCCCCGTGGCCGGGGAGGTCCACCGCAAGGACCCGGAACTGCCCCGACAAGGCGGCAATCTGCGGCTCCCACAGCGCCGCGGAGGTCGCAATGGAATGAAGGAGGACGACCAGCGGGCCTCCCTCAGGTCCGACGGATCTTGTCGCAAGGAGCTGGGTCACGCCGCCCGCCAGCTGCCGAGTGCGATTCCCGTGTACCATTCCGTCACGGGAGCATAGTGATGCAGTTCGAAGCCGCGACTGTCCGCGATGCCATGCGCGACGAGCCAATTACGAATTTCCTCTGCGCCGTTCCCAGCCGTGTTCACTTCTGCCTCGGAATATTCGCACAGCCGGGAGGTGTCGCTGTCACCGAGCAGCGCGAGGAAACGGCGGTCGAACGCTTCGTTGACGAAGCCCATGCGCGGTGTGCCGACGTCATGGGCAATGCCGCCGGTGGCGAGAACGACGACCCTGGATGCGCCATCAAAGCTGCGGATTGCGCGGCCAATGACTTTGCCCAACTCCATGCAGCGCGCCATCCGCGGCAAAGGCGGCTGCACACAATTGACGAGCACGGGCGCGATGGGGAAGCGGCCCAAAACGCCGGCCAAGGTCAATGGCGTCACCATGCCGTGATCGAGCACTAGGTCCAGCGAGAAGGACGGGTCGAACCCATTGTCGAGGCAGTATTGCAGCACGTGCGCCGACAGCTCGCGTGCACCCGGGACCGTCTTTCGCTCAACCTTGAGCCAGTCTTCGACGGGGCCCTCGTACCGCTCGGAAATGCCGATGCAAAATGCGGGCATGTTACCGAGGAAGAAGTTGTGGAGGTGGTCGTTCGAGACGACGACGAGTGCATCTGGCTCCAAATGCGCTATTCTTTCGCCAATGCGGCGAAACGCGTCGAACACGGAGTCGGAGACGAGGCCGGCAGGAGCGTGTGGAAGATTTGTCATCACCGGCGTGTGACTGACCGCGAACGTTCCGACGATTTCAGCCATGTTCGAGCTCCTCGCCCGCGGCCTTCAACGCAGCGAGATAGTCGTGTTCCGGAACGCGGAGCTGCAGGCAGTAGGCCCGCAACAGGTAAGGATTGGCGCCAAGCAGATAGAGGCGGGCAATGTCGGTCGATTCCAGCGCTTTCGCCGCTACCGGCGTGAGTTCGGTGTAACGGGCGATATAGGCGTCAGGATTCGCGACATAGCGCTTCTCCTCCTCGCGATCGTGCTGGATCCGATAAAGGATGCGGTTGATCTGATACGCTTCCCCGGTGGGAATCTTCTGCAGCCAATTATTGATCATCGGGCGCACTCCTTGACCCGGCGACAAGTCCAATCGACGATCAGGGGTAGCGTCTGCGGGGTGATGCCCATGTGGCCCCCCGGGAACATCCGCACCGACTTGGGTTCGCCGTGAGCGACTAAGAGATCGATGTCGGCCACGGGACACTGCTTGTCCTCACGACCATTGACGAGAAGCAGGGGGGCGCACGGGCCGTCGAGCAGGTTGGCACTCAGCAAGGAGAGCCGTTCGAAACAGGCAATATATTCCGCGTCGCTGGTTGCGCCGAGCATCCGCATCCGCGTCTCGACAAGTTCCATCAAGTAGCTGTCGGGATGCCGCGAGCTCTCGATCCAGTCGCGCTGAAACATGAAGTGGGCGCCGCCGCCCCAGTTGACTGCGCACGCAATGCGTTTGGGGTAAAGGTGCGCCAGCCGCGTTGCCCAATATCCACCGAACGACCGGCCCAGGCACCCTGGGAGAGCGCCCGCCAGATCGTCGCGCGCGGCGAGCCAGTCGAAGACCGGCAGGAATTGCGCTTCCGCGCCAGGCCTGCCCTTCACCGGCGACTCGCCGGTGCCGGGGCCATCGATGGCGACCGTCGCAACGCCCTGGGCCAGGACGAGATCGCTTGCGGCGGTCATCTGCTCTTTCCAGGCATCGACACCGCCCCACATGACGACGACGGGCGGTCGCACGACGCCTTTCGGGCGGCGCAGCAGGAACACGACCTCTTTGCCGTCGCCGTCCTCGCCCTCGAACGGGACGATGATACGTTCCACGGGAGGATCAAAAAGGGCGCCGGCAGCGAGATAGGCCTCACGTTCCCGCGCTGCGCTCACAAGCTTGTCAGGATGATTGGGGCAGGGAAAGCGACCCAGGAAGAAGAAGCCGTCTGCCCGCAGGAACTCCGCTTTGGCCTCTTCGAACGCGCCTGCGTCGCGCGCCGCTGCACCTTGCGCGAATGCAGCCTCCCCAGCTTCGGTCCAGGCAGCGGCCCAGTTGACCGGATCCAGCCCCTTCAGCCGCCTGACGACAGCTTCGGTGTCCTCGTAGCTCAGGTTGTTCATCGGGTGGATGCGTTTACGCGTGCGATCGAGCATCCATGCCTGCGCTTCCTCGAGCGTGCGCGGGCGGTCGAGCTGCATGTCTGAGTCGGCCATCAGTAAACTCCGAATCTCTGGTACGTTTTCAGTGCGGTCGCACCGAAGTGCTTGGGGATTGGTCAGGGCGAGATCGCTTCAAGCGTGCAGTTTCTCGTTTCAATTGCGAAAAGCAGGCATGTCGCACCTGCGGCCGCGCCAAGCCCTGAGAAGAAGACGAAAATCTCCTTCAGGCCGACAGCCTCGACAAGCAGGCCGACGAACAAGGGCGCCGCGATTCCAGCGAGGATCGAGATCGAATAGCCCAGCGACACTCCGACCACGCGCATTCGCGTGGGGTAGAGTTCGGGCGCGTACAGGATCATGCCGATCGAGATCGTCGAGACAAAGTAGAAGCCGATGCAGCTCCCGATCATCAGCCCCCAGGCGCTCGACAATCCATTGAGCGCCAGGTTCAGAAAGGCGCAAGCGGCCAGCAGGAACGCGCTCGCGAACCAGATGCGGCGCCCGACCAAGTCGATCGCAAGTGCCGTAGTAAATGTCCCGGCCATGCCCGCTACTTGCGCCAACATCGCGTTACGCAGGCTGTCCGCCAATGAAAGATGATATATGCCTCGGTACAGCGACGGGAGCCAGGTAACCAGGCCGTAGTTCATGAAGAAGCAACTGAAGTACATGGTCCACAAGGTGGCCGTCCGGCGGCCGTAAACGGGGCCGAACAATTGCGCGACGATCGCACGGCTTCGGGTTCGGGAACCATCCGGCCGACACGATGCTGGAGAGCTTGGCTGGAAGTTCCGAACGCGCTGCCCGCGCGGGGCGCTGCGTGGCATATGGCCGAATGCTTCGATGCGACGCACGACGGCATCGGCTTCGTCGAGTCGACCTCTGTGCACGAGCCACCGCGGTGATTCCGGCAACAGCCGCTGCATCGGCAGGACGAGGAGTGCGGGCAGCCCGCCAATCGCGAGCAGCGGCCTCCATCCCAAGTGCAGGATGAACCACCAGCCGAGGAGGCCTGCTGCCAACAACCCCAACGGAAAGACCATTTCGTACATCAGCACGAAGCGGCCCCGTCCCTTGGCCTTGGAGATTTCCGAGATGTAGGTAACCGCAATAGGGACTTCAGCGCCGAGGCCGAGGCCGGTAAGCACCCTCGCTGCCACCAACCATGCGAAATTCGGAGCCAGCGAAGCGGCAAGGCTCATGCAGGAATACACCGCAGTGCAGCCGATCAACGCGGCACGACGGCCGTAATGCTCGGCAATAAGTCCGAACACGACGGCGCCGACGATTTCTCCCATGAATAGCGACGATAACAGGATGCCCGATTGCGCCTTGGTCAAATGCCAGGAAGCGGACAATTGCGGGAGCGCATAGGCGACGGCCAAGACTTCGAAAGCGTTGAAGAAGGTGGCAGTCCCGACGATCAGCCGAAGCTTGACCTGCCAGCTGGTCTGCGGCGCACGCTCGAGCCGGGCGATGATGCGGTCGGCCGCCAAAGCGAATTCGGAATTGATATCGGCCATGGCGGATTCCAGACCCACGCTTCGACTTCCGGGAAAGGCACTGGCCGCCGCGTGCGACCCGGCCGCCGCCTGCACAGGATTAGAAGCTCACCGAGGCGCGAACACCGTAGGTGCGCGGAGGCAGGATATTGCCCCACCAGGTCGTGTCGCCGCTGTTGAAGCTTTGCTGGGCATTGTTGAAAGCCTCGGTGTTGGTCACATTGTTGACGTAAGCCGAAATGGTCCAACGGTCCCCGGGCGCCTTGTAGGTCAGCCAGAGATCGGTGAGTTGATATCCGTCCTGCCGAGCAAAGGCCGGGGCCCCGATCGTCAGATCCGTGCTGGACTGCAGATTGCTGCGAACGCCCGCGACGAGCTCACTGTCGCCATGCAGCCGGAACGTGTGCTGCAAAGACAGCGATGCATTCCACTTCGGAGCTAGTGGCACCGACTTGCCTGCGCAATCCACGACCGCGATGTGCAGGATCGGGTTCATGCCGATCGCAGGGCAGGTGACTTGCGACGTCGGCGTGAACACGTAGTTGTCGAAGCGCGAATGAAGATAGGAGACATTGGCAGTCAACAGATCGTCGGCGGTTGCAAGGAACGTGGCCTCGAAGTCAGCACCGTATTCCTTGAGGTTCCCCACGTTGAGAATGGGGAAACCAACAACGGGGGGGTAGAGAACACTGAGGGCGCCGTTCTGCTTATTCTTGAATCTCCAATAGAAGATTTCGAGGTTCAGCTGAAGACGATTAGAGAGAAATCGGTTCTTCGTGCCGATTGCATAGGCAGTGATATTCTCCGGTTCATAGCTGTTCTTGTAGTTGAAAGTACCGGCCGGCGCATTCACGCCATCGTTGAAACCGCCGGCGTGAAAACCGGTCGAAACACTTGCGTAAGCCATCGAGCGCGGGCCAAGATCGTAGTCGATGCCGACCTTCCAGTTCGTGGCGTTCCACGACCGGGCGTCGTTGCTGGGCACAACGCATTCCGACGTGGCAAGATTGTAAGCCGTCCCGGCGACGCCCACTGGGCAGAACGGCGTACCGCCAATGTCCGTATAGGCGGGCTGACCGATACGGAAGAGCCCCGAGATCATCTTCTTCTCGTGCGTCTGCCGCACACCTGCAGTCAGCCGCAAGCTATCCGTGATGGAGTAGGTTGCCTGCCCGAACGCCGCGTAGCTTATATCCGACAGATTATAGTCGCGGCGGATGTAGCCCTGGTTCGTGATGAGGCCGCCCGGCACCTGGTTGAAGTTCCAATATCGTTCGAACGGTGCCTGGGTCTCCTTGAAATAGTAAAGCCCCACGAGCCACTTGAGGGGTCCTTTGCCTTCGGACGCCAACCGCACTTCATAGCTTTGCTGGTCCGCTGGAGTGTCGATGATGGTCGAATATCCGCCCGCAGGATTTACCCAATTGGCGAGGGTGTGACGGTATGCCGGGATGACCGTGAAGGTGAAGCCGGGGCCATGCCAGTCGAACTGGCCCATCACGCCCCAGGTGCTGTTCTTTATGAAGCTCCCGCTAGCCCAATGCCCAACGGTGTCCGGGTTGAGGGCGTAGCCAGCAACACCAGGCCCGAACAGGTTCGGATTGTAGGTCACCGTGTTTGGCGGAACGCACTGATTTGCGCCTGGCAGCAGGGTGCAACCCGTGCCGGGGTTCTGGACTGTGCCGTTGTAGTTGGCAGGGGCATAGAAGCCGAGCGGCGGCCCCTGCCATGGATCGGAGGTGATGGCGGTGGCGTGGCTGGCCGCGGTGTTCATCACGACCTGGCCGACACCGTTGCCGCGATCACGCGAATAGTCGCCCGCGAGATACATGCTGAACTCGCTGCTCGGTTCGTAGCGCAGCGAGACGCGTCCGGCGAAGGTGTTCTGGTCGTCCATGCCCGTGCTTTGGATATAGCCATCGTGCTTGACGAACGCCGCTGCAGCGCGAACCGCGAGCTTGTCGCTCAGCGGCAGGTTCACGACACCCTTTAAATCGACGCTGTTGTAGTTGCCATACTGTGCATCGAAGCGCGCGCTCGTGACGAATGTCGGATGATTGGCAATATAGTTAATCGCCCCGCCAGTTGCGTTGCGGCCATAGAGCGTGCCCTGAGGTCCCTTCAGAACCTCGATTCGCTGCACATCGAGAAAGGCCCCCGACAATGCGGTGCCCCGCGCGACATAGGCACCATCAATGCTTTGCGCGACTGCCATATCGCCAAAGGCATTGATGATCTGGGCGCCTATTCCGCGCACGTAGATGTTGTTGAGCCCACCGAAGCCGCGGCTGACCGACAGACCGGGAACGAGCTTCACAAGGTCCACAGGCTTGGACACGTTGGCCTGCTGGAGGCCCTCGCCATCGATCGCTTGAATGGCTATCGGGGTCCGCTGAAGATTGGTCGAACGCCGCTCGGCCGTAACCACGATGGTGACCAATTCACCTGGCTGCGCTTCTTCGGATGTGGCCGAAGCACCAGCCTGTTTTGCGTCCTGTGCAAAGGCAAATTGTGAAACTATCATTGCGGTCGACGCAGCAGACACCCAGAGCGGCGCCGTAAAACGCTTTGCCATCAAGTCCTCCCCTTACAGCTCCGCTTGGACGACGAATCGCAAAGGCGCGCGTCATTCGCGAGCTGTGTGACGACAACTTAGGCGCGAGTGGGATCTCGCTCTTGTCTGACATTGTGGCAAATGTTGTTCGTCCATGCGCTCTGGCGGCATGAGGTTGTGCCCTCGCGGTCAGGCGTTCCGAATCTTGGGCTTGACGATGTAGGTTGAACCCGCGCGATTGTTCACGAACCGACCATTGCGACGAAGGTCATGGGGCGCGATCAGCCTGGTGACGACCGTGTCCAGAATGCCCCCCGGCGCATCGCAACCGTTCGCCAGCCAGACCGCGGGCGTGGCCATGAGGTGGCCGACATTGCGCACCATCAGCAGCGAACGGCCCGGAAGTATCAGTTCCCGACCCTCGGCATCCCGATAGATCCGGTCTGCCCTCCAGCTTGCGTCTCACAAGAGGACTCGAAAGTCCGACTATTGAATTGAAACATGGTTCTTTTATCAGGCCATCGTCAGCCGGTACTCGCATCGATTCCCTGCCATTTTGTTCATGAGGTTCGAGTCCTCACCGCGCTTTTTTGCTGCCCTTTTCCCGTTGTTCAATGCTTCCAGTGTTGGCTCTCTCCCTAGCTTCAGCGGCTCTGCCGCCGTAAGCTCGATGCAGGCGCTCGGCGATCTCCTACAAGCGATCTGCATATTCTTGGAAGCTCCCAAGGATATCATCGAGGTTGGGCTGACCACGATAATAGAGCGCACAGGTGGAGGCGGAGGCGCGGGCGAAGGGATCCCGTATCGCCTCGTCCTAAAGTTCGAACGCAGGGTTCTCGGCGATCACTTTGTTATCTGCAGCCGGAAAACGCGCGTCCTTGGGCCACGCAGGCGCCAGTACCGATAAAAGCCTGAACATCGGCATCACCGAGAAGGCAATAGACGGGCGCCCGGTCCCACCCTTGAGTTCCTGATCTCAGCATTCTTCGCACTCGACGTCCACTCGGACGATGACGTGACGTGTTGCTGGCACCGATGACGGGATCTGCATGAAGCCGGCCCGCTATTAGTTGGCCCGCGGACGCCTTGGCCAAGCCAGAAATGAAGAACCGCGACCGGCGCTCCCTGGCATCACCAAGAAGTGAATGCCTCATAAATGTGCGGGTTTCAGCATGCCCTATGGGAGAACAGGATGAGCGGAGAGGCGAGCGAATTTCCGGACCAGGCAGCCCTTCCCGGCGAGAGCGCGCCAGTCGATGAGCAGCTTCAAGCCGTGCAGCCTGACGATCGTGTCACAGCTGCGATCCTCCAGCCGGGCCTTTCGCTTTTCCAAACCTATTCGCTGCTGTTCGATGCGTATGCCACTCATCCCGCGCTGGGTGAACGAGTCTGGCGCATGGCGGAGACCGAAGAGGCCGGCCGGGTGCGTGAGTATCTCGATGCATTCGCCACGATCAGCTACGCCGAACTCGGGAAAAGGGTGACTGGACTTGCCACGGCCTGGCGGTGCCGCGACGAACACATTGTCCGGCCGGGTGAATTTGTTGCGCTGTTCGGCCAACCGGGAATTGATATCACCACCGGCATACTCGCGGCGATCTTCGCTCAGGCGGTGCACGTTCCCCTGCTGGCGTCACAAGCGGCTGAGGACACTCGCACGATCCTCGACGAGATCGCGCCGGCGGCGATGCTTGTCGACATCCGTGATGTGGAGCGGATTGTCCCCTTTGCGCTGGCCACGCCCTCGCTACGTAGCTTCGTGGTCCTGTCGGCCGATCTCCACGTCGACGCGGATGCAGCTATCCTCGAACGCGCACGCACGGCTCTGGCCGCAGCCAGCCACGCAATCTCGCTTGCCACCATCAACGAACTGATCGTTCTGGGACTGGAGAGGACTTTCGAACCGCTCCCGGCAGATCCCGCTGGAGACGATGCCATGCTGGCGATCCTCTATACCTCGGGCAGCACGGGCAGGCCCAAGGGCGCGATCTACAGCGAGGCGATCGTGCGCCTGCCGATCCTCCAGGTGGAAAAGCCGCAGGCCAATATCGCGCTCGTCTTCGCGGGAATGAACCACTCCCTCGGTTACTCGCAGGTGTTCCGTACCCTCGCCCAGGGTGGGACCGTGTTTTTTACTCTCAAGAGCGACATGTCTTCGCTATTCGACGATCTGCGGATCAGCCGGCCCACCCACCTCAACCTGTTCCCTCGCGTGGTCGAGCAGATTTACCAGTATTTCCTTGGCGAGGTCTTGCACCGGGTGAGCAGGGGCCAGGACCGGGCCGAAGCGGAGGCCGCGGTTCGCCAAGCCATGGCCAAGACGTTCCTGGGCGACCGGCTGGTCTTTGCGGTGGTCGGCGGCGCCCCGATATCGCGAGAGCTTCGTCAATTCTTCATGGATACGTTCGGCGTGCCGCTGTGCGTAGGCTATGGCTCGACCGAAACGTCGGGCGTGACCTTCGATGGCCGCCTCGACCGCCGCTTCGTCACGGATTTCGAACTGCGCGACGTGCCGGAGCTCGGCTATTCCAGTGCCGACCGCCCCTGGCCGCGTGGCGAACTGGCGGTCAAGACGCGCAGCGCCATTCCCGGCTATTACAAGGATACCGAAGCCACGGCCAGGATTCGCGACGAGAACGGCTGGATCCTGACCGGCGACGTGTTCGAACTGCGTGCGGGCGAGGAACTGGTCTGGATCGACCGGCGTAACAACGTGCTCAAACTTTCTCAGGGCGAATATGTCGCCCTGAGCCAGTTGGAGATCGAGTACGCCGGATCGGTTCCCTGGATCAGGCAGATTTACCTGTATGGCACCTCGTTCCGACCCAACCTGATTGCGGTGATCGTGCCGGACCGGGATCTCGTGGCCGAGCGGCTGGGACATGCCGCTGACGAGACTGAACTGCGCAGCCTGATCTTCACCGGGCTGACCGAGGCTGCGCACAAGGCCGGTCTGCGCAAGTTCGAAATCCCGCGCGACTTCATCATCGAAGATGACCCGTTCACGATCGAAAGCGGTCTCCTGTCGACCATTCGCAAACCGCTCAGGGCCGCGTTCAACCGCAAGTACCAGGAGCGCCTGGAAGCGCTTTACGACGGCATTGAAGCGCGCCAGCGCGAAGAGGTGCTGGTGCTGCGCAATCCGGACTCGGGCCTAGCGATCGAGGACCGCATCGCCCTCGCTTTGCGCGCGACCCTCGGGCGTGACGACATCGACCTGTCTGGTGATCCCAGCTTTCTTGATCTTGGCGGCGATTCCTTCGACGCCATCACCCTTTCCATGCTGCTGGAAGATGTCTTCGGAACCGCCATTTCCGCCGGCATCATCCTCAGCCCGAGCGGCGGTCCGCGGCGCTGGGCCGAAATGCTTCGCGGGGGCCAGGAGCACGGCCGCCTGGCCTTCGCCGCTGTTCATGGAAAAAACACTGAGGAGCTTGACAGTGCGGACCTCGACCCCTCCCGCCTGCTCCCGGAAGGCGTACGCGGGGTCCAGGTTGCGGCTGCGGATCCTGCCTTGACGCGCGTGGTACTCGTCACTGGCGCGAACGGATTTCTGGGCCGCTTCGTCACGCTGGAATGGCTGGAGCGCCTGGCCCCGCTTGGCGGCAGGGTGATCGCCCTGGTCCGCGGCATGGACGAGGCGGATGCACGACGCCGGCTCGAAGAGTCCTACGGCGCAGACGACGCCGAACTTGCGAGGCGGTTCCGTGAGCTCGCCGCCGATCATCTCGAGGTCGCCGCCGCCGATCTGGGTGAGCGGGGCCTAGGCTTAGATGCCGCCGTGCTGGCCGATTTCGGCGAGCGCGTGCACCGGATCGTCCACGTGGGCGCGCTGGTCAACCACCGGCTATCCTACAAGGACCTGTTTCAACCGAACGTGGCGGGAACGCTCGCCCTCATCGAACTGGCGCTCGCCGGGCGGGTCAAACCGATCGACTTCGTTTCCTCCCGGGCGGTCTCGGGATTTCCCGGCGCTGGCGGGGCTGATCTGGAGACGGCCGACATACGCGCTGCTCTGCCCCGGATTGCGCCCGGCGATGATTATGCTTCCGGCTACGCCGCCAGCAAATGGGCCGGCGAGGTCCTGCTGCGCCATGCGCACGAACAGTTCGGGCTGCCGGTCAACGTGTTCCGGTGCGGGATGCTGATGGCGCATCGAAAATTCGCCGGACAGATCAACGTCCCCGACCTGTTCATCCGCCTTCTGGCCAGTCTCGTCCTGGCGGGAGTACGCCCTCCTTCATTCTACGACGATGCCGCCGACCCGGCGGGGTTTGAAGGCCTGCCAGTCGACCATGTCGCCCGTGCCATGGTCGATCTCGCACTTGCCGGCGAGCCGGGCTATCGCAGCTTCGACGTTGCTCCCTCGATCGAGGCGGGATCGGCCTCGCTCGACCGCATCGCCGACTGGATCGAATCCGCCGGCTATCGCCTCGATCGGGCAAAGAGCCATTCGGAATGGCTGGCGCAGCTTGAGGCGCGCCTGGAGCGCCTCCCAGCTCAGGCTCGTCAGTCCAGTGCGCTGCCGATTCTCTCCGCCTTCGCGGCGCCGATGACGCGGAGCCAGGTACGTGCGGGAGGCGTGTTCGCCCACGCACTAAGGACCAGCGGCAGTGAAGCCCCGCCGGCTCTGACGGAGGCGTACCTGCACAAGCACCTCGCCGACATGCGGCAGCGCGGCCTTATCTCACCGGCTTCCAAAGGACTTGTCCAATGACGAATGAAGTAGACGCGATCGTGGTCGGTGCCGGCTTTGCCGGACTGTACATGCTGCACAGCCTGCGAGAGAAGGGGCTTTCAGCAAAGCTGATCGAGACTGGCAAAGACGTAGGCGGTGCGTGGTACTGGAACCGCTATCCGGGCTTGCGCTGCGACGTGGAATCGGTCGACTACCAGTACCAGTTCTCTGACGAGATCGAGCGCGGGTGGGACTGGCCGGAGCGCTATTCCAAAGGGGCCGTGATCCAGAAATACCTGTCCTATGTTGCCGACACGCTAGATTTGCGCCGCGACATCCTGTTCGAGACCACGGCCAAGGCGGCCACCTTCGAAGAGGACACACACAGCTGGCTAGTGGAGACCGATCGCGGCGGCACCTTCCGCACCAGCTACTTCATTCTCGCGGTCGGGCCGCTGACTTCGGTGAACACGCCCCCCTTTGCAGGAATGGAAGACTTCAAGGGCCGCGTGTTTCATACCGCCCGCTGGCCAGAGGAGCCGGTTGACTTCGCCGGCCGCCGGGTGGGAATCATCGGTACCGGCTCTTCGGGTGTGCAGAGCATTCCGGTCATCGCTCGGGAAGCCGCCAGCCTGACGGTTTTCCAGCGCACGCCCGCCTTCAGCCTGCCGGCCGAAAACCAGCTTCTCTCGGCAGAGGATATCCAGCAGAAGCACGGGCAGTTCGCCAAGGACCGCGACCTTCGCCGCGCCTCTCCGGGTGGGCTGAGCTGGATGCTGAGCCCGCGCAGTGCGCTTGAGGTCAGTGATGAGGAGCGCGAGGCCGAGTTCGAGCGCTGCTGGATCTTGGGCGGCTTCGCTTTCCTGCAGTCGTTCCGTGACATCTTGCTCAGCCAAGAGGCGAACGATCTTGCCGCCGAATTTGTAAAACGTAAGATCCGGGCCAAGGTGAATGATCCGGAAACCGCCGCTGCCCTGACCTCGCAGACATACCCAATCGGTGCCAAGCGGCCGTGCCTCGACACCAATTATTATGAAACCTTCAACCTGCCGCACGTGAAGCTGGTGGACCTCAGGAAAGCGCCGCTCGAACGGTTCTGTGCCGAAGGGATCGTCGCTGGCGGCAAAGCCCATGCTTTCGACGACATCGTGCTGGCGACCGGCTTCGACGCCGTGACCGGGGCCGTGCTCAAGCTGCAGATTACCGGCAAGGACGGCCTGTCGCTTGGCGACCTGTGGTCCTCGGGTCCGCAGACATACCTCGGCGTCGCGGTCGCAGGCTTGCCCAACCTGTTCATGATCGATGGCGCCCAGAGCCCTTCGATCATCGTCAACGCGCCGTTGGCGATCGAGCAGCAGGTCGAATGGGTCGGAGATTGCATCGCGCACATGCGCCGGAACGGCTACACCTCGATCGAGGCCACCGAACAGTCCCAGCGGGACTGGGTGACCCACGTCGGCGAAGTGGCGAATTACACGCTGATGACCAAGGCCGATTCCTGGGCCATGGGCGCCAATATTCCCGGCAAGCCGCGGGTCTATTCCTTCTATCTCGCCGGTCTAGATGCCTACCGCAACAGGTGCGCTGCGGTGGCGGAGGGGGGTTACGAAGGTTTCCGCCTGGAAAAGGCGATGGGCGCGGTCGAAGTTTGATAGCTTCGCAAGGGCCGGGACAGCCACATGGCATTCGACTATATCATAGTCGGCGCGGGGTCGGCCGGCTGTGTGGTAGCCAACCGCCTCAGTGCGCGGCCGGAAAACCGCGTACTGCTGATCGAGGCGGGAGGCGATGACCGCCCGTTCCGCAACCCCCGGTATTTCTTCCTGAACAGCCTGATTCATATCCCCGCCGGATACCGCTATACGGTGGAGGCCTCGCCGCTCAGCTGGAACTACGTTTCGGAGTTGGGCGGGATCAACCCGGGTCGATCCGCTCCCTTCCCCCGCGGGCGCGTCCTCGGCGGATGCTCATCCATCAACGGCATGATCTATGCGCGCGGGCATGCGGCGGACTACGACCTGTGGGCGCAGCTTGGCTGCAGCGGCTGGGGATGGAGTGATGTCCTGCCTCTGTTCCGACGCAGCGAGGACCAGTGCCGGGGCGCGGACGAGGCCCATGGCGCCGGCGGCCCGCTCACGGTTTCAGACGTCCCGCGCAACCGCGTTTCGGACGCCATTCTCGCTGCCGCCGCGCAGGCGGGACACAAGCTGGTCGATGACCATAACCGGGGCGACGCGGAAGGCTTTTCCTATATTCAGGCCACCCAGCGGCGGGGGCGTCGCCGGTCAACCGCGGTTGCCTATCTCCACCCCATCATGCACCGGAAAAACCTCAAGGTGGAAACCGACGCCCTGGTAACCGGCATCCTCATCGAGGAAGGTCGGGCGAAGGGGGTGCGTGTTCGCAAGGCCGGTGAGACGCGCGAGATCGCCTGCCGGGGGGAAGTCATCCTGTGCGGAGGCGTGGTCAATTCCCCGCACCTCCTCGAACTGTCGGGCATCGGCGATCCGGCAGTTCTGCGCGCGGCGAATATCGAGGTCCGTCACACGCTGGGCGGAGTCGGCAAGAATCTGCAGGACCACTGGTGCACCATGCTGCGGTTCCGCCTGCGGCCGGGCGTGCCGTCGATCAACACGGCGGTGCGCGGGGCCGGGCTCATGGCTGAGGTCGCCAAATATCTTTTCGCCAGGAAGGGCGCGCTGGCCGCTCCGCCTGGCTCCGTCATGGGGTACGTCCGCAGCGACCCGGTGCTCGACTTTCCGGATATCCAGGTCAATACGGTGACCGCGTCGGTCGACCCCGCCACGAGCGAGGTCGATCGTTTTGGGGGGGCCACCATTGCCGCCAGCCATCTGCGTCCGGCAAGCCGTGGCTCGATCCACGTCACCAGCGCCGACGCGGCCCGCCAGCCGCGCATCCTGCTCAACTTCCTCGATGCCGCCGAGGATCGCCGGAAGATCGCCGAAGGCCTTCGCATCTGCTGTGAGATATCCCGCCAACCCGCGCTGGCACCGATAATCGAAGCGCCCGCGGGAGACTTCCCGGACGAGAACGACGAGGCATCACTGCTCGAATATGCCCGAACCTTCGGATACGGCATCTTTCACGGTGTGGGCACCTGCGCGATGGGCGTTAGGGGGGATGCTGTCGTCGATCCGAACCTGCGCGTGCGCGGCATCGCGGGCCTGCGGGTGGCGGACGCCTCGATCATGCCGCGCATTGTCTCGGCGAACACCAACGCCGCCGCAATCATGATCGGCGAAAAGGCATCGGACCTGATCCTGGCCGACGCCTGATCAGGGGACATCAACGAGCGGACAATTGCGTCCGAGCAGACTGGGAGCGGTCGAAATGGGCCGGATGGACGGAAAAGTAGCCATCATCACTGGCGGCGCCCGGGGGATGGGGGCGGCCACCGTCCGGGCCTTTGCGGCGGAGGGGGCGAGGGTGATCGTCGCCGACCTGCTCGAAGCCGAAGGTCAGGATCTCGCGCGCCAGCTGGGCGGAGCTGCGGACTTCCGCAAACTCGATGTTGCGCGGGAAGACGAATGGCAAGCGCTCGTGGAGGAGACGCTATCCCGGCATGGCCGGATCGACGCGCTCGTCAACAACGCCGGCCTAGTGCACTACGCCGACACCATGTCCTTCGAGCCTGAAGCCTTCGATCGACTGTTCTCGGTGAACGTGAAGGGCGCCTTTCTGGGCGTCAAGCATGTCGGCAGGGCGATGACCGAAGCTGGACGCGGCGCTATCGTCAATATCGCCTCGATTGCCGGGCTTCAGGGCGGGAACGGGATATCGATTTACTCTTCCACCAAATGGGCGCTGCGTGGGCTTACCAAGTCCGCCGCCATGGAGCTTGGGCCTTATGGTGTGCGCGTGAATGCCGTTCTTCCGGGCGGCGTGGACACCGTAATGGGGAACCCCGAGGGTCTGCCTGGGGATACCAAAAATCTGTACTACAAGGATGTTCCCTTGCAGCGCATCGGGGAACCCGAAGAAGTGGCCAGCGCCACGTTGTTTCTTTGTACAGACGAATCCTCCTACATCTGCGGTGCGGAATTGTCCGTCGATGGCGGCATGAACGCCGGCCAATATGTTCGACGTCTTCCGGGGGCGCCGAAGGCGTAGAATCCATCCGACGGTGTAGAGCCGCGAACAGACCGGCGGTACCAGCACCGCTGTACCGCAGTCGGCTAGGATCCGCTCAGCAGATCCCGACATGGTCCGGACCGTGTGCTTGCGCAAATAGACGCGTTGGCTGGACATGCGGTGGAGCAGTCCACGCCCAGACGCCAAGCCATCGCGCAGTGCGAGCGCAACTGAGGAGGTCACTACTCCCACCGTGTGTGCCCAAGCCTTCCCAGTCGCACATTATCCCTCCTATGCAATAATGTCTTTCAAGATAAGCAAGTTAATCTGCGGATGGGATAGTGGTACAACCGCTCGGGATTCAACAATTGGCGAGATACGCGCCGCAGTCATTTTCGAAGCCAGGAACCGCTTGCGGTCGTTCAAGTCAGACCAAAGACGAGAAGGTGACGGGTTCGTCTTGCATTTAGTCGCGAGTAGTCGTGAAAGAACGGTAGTCACATGCCGGGTGAGCGCTGAAATAACATGCTAATTCGACATCTTCATTATTTCTCGACGCTTGCTGAGCTGCAGCATTTCGGAAGAGCAGCGAAAGCTTGCCACATCACTCAGCAAACACTTTCAGCGGCGTTGAAAAAGTTGGAACATGACCTCGGGGTGTCGCTCGTTTTGCGCGATCGTCAATTTATTGGCCTCACTCCGGACGGCGAGAAATGCGTCACGTTCGCGCAACAGACCTTAGCGCTGTACCAGTCGTTCCGTGTAAGTCTGCAAGGTTCCCGCGCGCTGAGGCCTAGCCGTCCACCGACCCGGCCCGTACCTCGATCCGCATGCGCCGACGGCCTCGGGGATTAAGAGATTCAATCCCGTACGAGCTGTCTCGAACGTCGCGTGACCGCGCGACTGAAGCTGCTCGATGTTCGTGCGAAGCGTTTGAGGCGGGATCTTCCCCGGGGCTCGGTGGCGCGAGTTGCACACCCCGCGCTGAAAGTACCGCCCTGCAGCGGAGCGGTCTGCTCATTGCTGTGCAACTTTGCAGCACAAACGCTGATGCGTCCACCCGTTGCGGCGGGGCCTCAAATGTCGCCGGCGTCGCAGCTCTTTCGCTCGCTGCGGAACCGATGGAGCAGCGGCTCCGTGTAGCCGTTGGGCTGGCGGGTACCCTCGAACACCAGCGCGTGGGCCGCCTGATAGGCCAGGTTGTCGGCCAAATGGCCAGCCATGGGTCGATACAGCGGATCGCCGGCATTCTGCGCATCCACCTTGGCAGCCATGCGTGCGAGTGCGCCCTCGGCGTCTTCCGGAGACGCGACGCCGTGCAGGATCCAGTTGGCCATATGTTGGGAGGATATGCGCAGCGTGGCGCGATCCTCCATCAGTCCGACATCGTGGATGTCGGGCACCTTGGAGCAGCCGACGCCCTGATCGATCCAGCGCACGACATAGCCCAATATGCCCTGGGCATTATTCTCAAGCTCGTCGCGCACTTCTTCGGGCGACCAGTTCCGGCCCTGGGCAAGCGGGATAGTGAGCAGTCGATCGAGCGATGCCGCCGGTTCGTTGCGGCGCTGCTGGTGCCGTTCGAACACGTTGATCCGATGGTAGTGCGTGGCGTGAAGCGTGGCCGCGGTAGGTGACGGCACCCATGCGGTCGTGGCGCCGCTCCTGGGATGGCCGATTTTCTGGTCGAGCATGTCGGCCATCCGGTCCGGTGCCGCCCACATGCCCTTGCCGATCTGCGCGCGTCCAGAAAGACCGCAGGCAAGTCCGATCTGGACGTTCCGATCCTCGTACGCGGCGATCCATTCGCTCCCCTTCATGTCTCCCTTGCGCAGCACCGCGCCCGCCCGCATTGAAGTGTGAATTTCGTCGCCGGTCCGATCCAGGAAGCCGGTGTTGATGAACATCAGCCGATGCCGCACCTCGAAGATCGTAGCGGCGAGATTGGCGGAGGTGCGCCGCTCTTCGTCCATGACGCCGACCTTGATCGTATGACGGGGAAGACCCAGCAGATCTTCGACCGCGTCGAAAAGTCGGTTTGTGAATGCCGCCTCATCGGGGCCGTGCATCTTGGGCTTGACGATGTAGATCGATCCCGCAGGACTGTTCACGAACCGTCCATTGCGGCGAAGGTCATGGCGCGCGATCAGGCTGGTGACGACCGCGTCCAGAATCCCTTCCGGTGCATCGTTACCGTCCGCCAACCGGACCGCGGGCGTGGTCATGAGGTGGCCGACATTGCGCACCATGAGCAGCGAGCGGGCCGGGAGTATCAGTTCCCGACCCTCGGCATCGTGATAGATCCGGTCTGCCTCCAGCTTGCGGGTTACAGCGCGGCCTCCTTTCGCGAAACTTGCCTCCAGGTCGCCCCGCATCAGGCCAAGCCAGTTGCGATAGGCCGCGACCTTGTCGTGCGCATCCACGACCGCGACCGAGTCCTCCAGGTCGACGATGGTTGTGAGGGCGGCTTCCAGCATGATGTCCGCGATGCCGGCCGGGTCGGCCCGGCCGATTGGGTGATCACGGTCGATCACCAGCTCGACGTGGAGGCCGTTGTTGCGGAACAGCAAATTGTCGCCGCGACGCCCCACCAGCTGAGCAGGGTTTGCGAGCGGCGGGATCTCGGCGCCGATATCGGTCCAGCTGCCATGCGCGAGCGGAACGGCATGATCGAGGAATTCGCGACCCCATGCTATCGCCCGTGCACCGCGGGCGGCGTCATAGCCTTCCGTTGGGATCGGGCCATCCAGTGCGTCCGTCCCGTACAGCGCATCATAGAGGCTGCCCCACCGCGCGTTGGCGGCATTGAGCAGGAAGCGGGCATTCAGAACGGGCACGACCAGCTGCGGGCCGGACCGTGTCGCGATCTCGGCGTCCACATTGATTGGATCGATCTCGAACGCTGGCGGCTCGTCCACAAGATAGCCGATCCCCCTGAGGAAATCCCCATAGGCGGCTGAGTCAAAGGGGGCACCGGCCCGCGCGTTATGCCAGGCATCGATCTGCTCCTGAAGCGCGTCCCGCCGTTGGAGCAGCCGGGCATTTTGGGGTGCGAACTGCGCAAACAGCTCAGCGAGCTCGACCCAAAAAGTGTCCGCCCTGATGTCGAGGCCCGCCAGCGCCTCGGTCTCGATGAATGTCGCCAGTTCGTCGGCGATCTGGAGGCCGGCTTTGAAAAGCATCTTGCTCATGACTTGCCTCAGTTACGCGCCGTAAGGCCGGCGGCCGCGATGCCTGCGAGCGCACACGCCTCGTCATTGTCGGACAGGTCTCCGGTAATTCCCACGGCGCCGATCGGGTCGCCCTCCGCGTCGACGACGATCACCCCGCCCGCCGCCGGGACGATGCCGCGCGGGGCGATGGCGTGAAGTGACGCGACGAAGCTCGGACGCTCGGCTGCCATGTCGCCAACCTGGCGCGAATTGACCCCCAGGCTGAGCGCGCCGGCGGCTTTGCCCAGCGCGATTTCGAAGCGCATCGTGGAGGCGCCATCCTGACGCTGAAACGCGATCGGGTGGCCACCGGCGTCGAGCACCACGACACTCAGGGGCTTGAGCTTCAACTCGGCTCCCTTGGCGAATGCCGCTGTGACGATGGCGTTGGCCTGGTCGAGTGTGATCTTGGTCATAATAGGTCCTCGTCGAGATGCGCAACGGGCTCGGGCTGACACGGGGTGCCCGATCGAGAATGGTGTCGTGGGTCCCGAGCACATCGGCTGCGCGAACCGGGCCCCACGTGATACCGCTCCGCGCCAGTAATAGACGAGCCGCATCGCCGCCTGTAGACGAACAAAAGGCAAATCACTTTTTCACATGAGGAAAAGATCGTGGATGCGGACTACACGTTGTTCGCAAGGATCGTGGATAAGGGAAGCCTGTCCGCCGCGGGCCGATCGCTGCGCTTGTCTCCGGCGATGGTATCGAAGAGGTTGGCGCGCTTGGAGGCGCGGCTCGGCACGCAATTGCTCCGACGCACCACGCGTCGGCTCGAGCTCACCGAAAATGGCGTCGGCTTCCATCGGGATGTGGTCGCGATCCTCACGGCAGCGGAGGAAGCGGAGGCGCGGTTAGCCGGCCGCGTCCGCGAGCCAGCCGGGCCGTTGCGCATTACGGCGCCGACGTCATTCGGTCGGCTCTATGTCGCGCCGCTGCTTGCGACCTTCCTCGGCAGTTACCCCAAAGTCGAAGTGGAGCTGGACCTGTCCGATGATTTCCGAGACCTATTGAGCGAGCGCATCGATCTGGCGATCCGCATCACCGCCGATCCCGGGCAGGGTGCAAATGCGGACCGCCTTGCAACCAGCCGTCGTGTTCTCTGCGCCGCCCCCGCCTATCTGGCTCGGCATCCGGCACCGGCGTCGCTGAATGAGCTCCGCGGTCATAGGCTGCTTGCGACGCATGGCCAATTGCCGTGGCGCTTGAGCCGATCGGGTCGATCGGCGCGGTTCGCCGGTAATAGCGTGGTCGGGACGAACTCCAGCGAGGTTGTGCGGGAACTCGCCCTCGCCGGCACCGGCATTGCGCTGCGGTCCCTCTGGGATGTCGGGCCGGATCTAGCCGAAGGTCGCCTGGTGCGGGTACTGCCGCACTATGAAGGATCGGCCGACGTTGGAATCTACGCGTTGCAGCCCGCCGTCAGGTTCGTTCCAGTTTCGGTTTCGCTGTTCGTCGAGTCCTTGCGTGCGCGCTTTCAACCCAGTCCTCCTTGGGAGGCGGGGCGCGGCTGAGCAGCATTGATCGGCAGCTGGCATGCCGTTTCATGGATGGCTCGATTTCGCCGCTTGCTGCGGATTGTCGCGGCCAGCGGCCGAGTGGCAGGATCACATTTGGGGCTCATCCGCTCTATCCCGGCCATCGCCAGCCGCCCGCGCGATAACCGTCGCACCACATAGAAGCTATTTGGACGTAATTACGGTGTTCAGGGCTTCACGCTGCGTCGATTGTACTCTCTCACGATTTCAAACCCGAATTTGCAATAGCATCAAATGTTTGACCGTAGTGATGTCTCAGTATTTCCACGGCTCGGTCGGCGTCGCGGCTTATGCATGCATCGACTAGTGCGCGGTGCTCGTCCAACTCGTTGCGCTCCAGAACATGTTCTAGGGCCAGAAGGCGATAACGTTCTGCGGCATCGAACAGCTGCTCGCTGATGCGCTCGATCCATCGGCTGCCGCAACCGGCTATCAAGGCCATATGAAACACCTTGTGCCGGGTTTCCCATTCGGCGCTCTCGAGGTGCCCAGGTTGCGCGCGCGGTGCTCGCGACAGGCGATGCAAAGCTAGCACGAGATTTTCCTCCCAGCTGACTTCGAAGCGCTCGATCGATTCCCGTATTGCCAAGCCGTCGATCCAGCACCGCGTCTTGACCAACTCCTTCAGCTCTTCGTTGCTGACCGGTGCAACGCGGAAGCCCTTCTGCTCCTCAAGTGCCACGAACCCCTCGGAGAGCAGGCGATTGAGTGCTTCGCGAACGGGGCTGCTGGCGGTATTGAAGCGTTTACGGAGAGCCTCGGCCCGGATTTTTTCGCCAGGGCGCATACGCCCGCTTAGAATATCGGCACGCAATTGCTCGTACACCGATTTAGTCAACGTAGCGGCTTGCCGATCGACAGTCCGATCAGGGAAGGGAGATTCTTCAATAGCGGAGGCAACTGAGCTGAGGGACGCAGACATTTTGGATCTATACTCCTTTGGAGTGACCTCTTGGTGGGGTTAAACGCGGATAGGGCTATTATAGCTATTCCCGGGTGGAATTGTCGAAATTTTCGATGTCCGCGCGACGCGGTAACCAATTGCCCCAGGGGGCGCTCGCCTGAGCGCTTCCACTGCCACGCGTAACATGAGTGCACTCCCAATCCGCGGATTGCAGCCCAAAGGGGAGAAGCCGGCCGCCGATGACAAGGCCGATCATGCCGGCGTCGACGACAATCAATTCGGCGATTTCCACCGGCATGCCCTCAAAAATGCTGTCCCCGATCCTGTCCGCCAGCCTTCAAGCGCGCCGCGGCCGTGCGTTGCGCGACGCGGTCAAGCAGCGTCACCATTTCCTCGAGTTCGCCGGCTGGCACGCCTTGAGTGATGAACACGATGCGCGTCCGTTCGTCCTCATCCGGCCATTTCGGCAGCCATGTCAGATTGTGGAGCAAATGCTGGGCGCCCTGGACGACCGCGGGGCGACCGGGTTCCTCGGTTACATTCACCAGCCCTTTAACCCGCAGCAAATTGGATCCGAGATGCTTTTCCAGCGAGGCCAGGAGCAATTCCAGCGCCTCGCGCGGCAACGCACTCTCGCGGATCAGGCTGAATGAGGCGATCGACTCGTCGTGATGATGATGCGCGTGCCCATCGTGATCCGCCTCACCCTTCTTCTCGTCGCAGTCACTCCCACTCGACTCGACAGCCAGCGCCCCGTCGATCCATGCTTTGGCCGCGCCCGAACCGTCGGTCGGATTGGCCATGGAGCGCAGCATGAGCTGGACCGGATCGACTGAGGGATCGTCTGCTCTCACGATCGGGGCCGCCCGATTGAATTTGCGCAAGCGGGCGATAAGCGCGGTCTCGCGCGCTTCGCGCTCCTCGGGTTGAACCAGATCCAGCTTGGTGACGAGGATGCAATCCGCGAGCGCGATCTGCCGTACGGATACAGGATGGTCCGTCAGAGTGGCGTCGGCATTGATTGCGTCGACCGTCGCGATGATCGCGCCTATACGGTAGAGACCCTCAAGCGTGGGCTCCGACAGAAAAGCCTGCAGGATAGGGCTCGCCTCGGCAAGTCCGGAGGTCTCAATCACCACCTGATCGAAGGCAATCTCTTGTGCTTCGCGTGCATAGTATAGCCGATTGAGCGTTTGGATCAGATCGCCGAAGACCGTGCAGCACAAGCAGCCATTTTCGAGCACCATGATCGTGTCGTCGCTGGCCGTTGTGAGGGCGTGATCGATGCTGATCTCGCCGAACTCGTTGATCACCACGGCCGTGCGCGCCATTGCCGGATCGCGCAGCGAGCGGTTTAGCAGCGTTGTCTTGCCGCTGCCGAGGAAGCCGGTCAGCAATGTGACCGGCGTCCTGATATCCTCGCGTTGCGTGACGCGGCCTTCAGTCGCCACCTTCAAGCTTGGTGCCATGCGGTTGTCTCAGCTTGGTTTACGGTGGTTGGGGAACAGTTCGGGCCTCAACACCGGCTGCGCCATTCGATATTTCGGAGCATATTCGGTGGTGACCCCCAACTCCTCGGCCGCGTGCCAAGCCCAGCGCGGATCGTAAAGGGCCCCGCGTCCGATTACGACGAAATCCGCTTCCCCGGAGGCGATGATGTCCTCGGCCTGACGCGGCGAGCCGATCAGGCCCACCGACATGGTCTTGATGTCCGCTTCCGTCCTGACCTTGGCGCCGAACGGCACCTGATAGCTTGCAGACAGCGGAATCTGCTGGCGATGATCAAGACCGGCAGTGGTGACATCGACAAAGTCGCAGCCGATTTCCTTCAGCGCCTTTGCGAACACGACTGCCTCTTCCGGCGTGAACCCGCCATCGACCCAGTCGGTCGCCGAGACGCGGATGCCCAAGGGTTTGTGCGCCGGCCACTCCGCGCGCATCGCCTTAAACGTCTCGAGCGGAAAACGCATGCGGTTTTCCAGCGAGCCGCCATATTCGTCGGTACGCTGGTTGGCGAGCGGCGACAGGAACTGGTGAACGAGATAGCCGTGGCCGCCATGCATCTCTATAAGGTCGAAGCCGATCCGCTCGGCGCGGGCGACGGCCTGCCGGTGCGCTTCGATGATATCTGCGATCTCGGCCTTGGTCAGCGCGCGTGGAGCGGGAAATTCGCCGAACGGAATCGCGGACGGCCCGACGGTTTCCCATGCACCTTCTTCCGCCGTCAGCGGCTTGCCGCCGAGCGCGGGCGGCTGCTGTGATCCTTTGCGGCCGGCGTGGCCAATCTGGATGCCGAGCTTAGCCACGCCATAGGCGCGGCAGAAATCGACTATCCGCTTCAGTGCGGCTTCATTCTCATCGGTGCACAAGGTGGCGCAGCGCGGCGAGATCCGGCCTTCCATCGAGACGTTGGTCATCTCCATTATCACCAGGCCGGCGGCGCCCATCGCCAGGCCGCCCAGATGGACCAGATGCCAGTCATTGGCCGATCCGTTGTTCGAGTTGTATTGGCACATGGGCGAGACCACGATGCGGTTGTTGAGAGTCAACTCGCGCAAAGTGGTCGGGGAGAAGAGGGCGCTGGTCATCGGTGGCTGTTTCCTTTCGTGGTTCACGGCAATTTCAACATGCTGATAACGGGCGCCGCTACGCGAGGCCGCTTGCGCGGGCCTGGTCCAGAGCCATGACGCTCCAGTCCCGATCGGCGTCGCCGTGGTCGATCACGCTCAGCAACCGGTCACGACAAACCTCGGCGCTAGGCAGCGGGACCCCGATCGCCTTGCCGGCAGCGAGCGCCAGATCGACGTCCTTGAGCGCAAGGGTCGCGGTGAAGCCGACATCGTCAAAGGCGCGATCGAGGATGATCCGCGAATAGCTGCTGTAGGCGGGGCAGGGAAACAAGCCTTCCGTAAGCACGTCCCGCATGGTTTCGGGATCGACACCGGATTTCTCAACCAGGCTGAACGCTTCGCCCATTGCCTCGATCGCGCAGGCCAGCACAAAATTGTTGGTCAGCTTCAGCAGCGAGGCAGCAGCCGGTTCGGTGCCGCCCATGAAGGTCCGCGCGCCGATTGCATCGAACAGCGGCTGCGCACGAGCCGTAGCGTCGGCAGGTCCGGCGGCGATGATACCGAGGCGGCCAGCTGCGACCATTGCCGGCCTTCCGAGGACCGGAGCCGCCACAAGTTCCTGGCCCGCCGCTTGATGTGCAGCCGTGAGGGAGCGGATCGCATCGATCTGGTGGGTGCCCATTGCGATATGGATTCCACCTTCGGACAGGCTCTCGATCAGGCCGCCGGGACCTTCGGCGACCTGCGCCAGGGCAGCGTCGTCGGCCAGCATCGTGATGACGACGCCATGCGCCGCCGCTTCCGCGATCGAACCGGCGACCTTCGCGCCCAGGCCGGCGAGCTCGGCCAGCTTTTCAGGGGTACGATTGTAGATGAGCAACTCGTGGCCGGCATCCAGGAGGCGCCGAGCCATCGCTTGGCCCATGCGGCCGAGGCCTATGAAAGCAACCTTCACGATCAATCTCCATAACCGTCAAGCCGCGCCCGGCGGCAGCCTCGTTAGATAGGGCCAATCCCTGCCGGTGCGAATGCGATCGTCTTCTAGAAGCCTTTCGAAAGCTCTTCTGCCTGGGTCCGCTAAAAATCTTAGCGGAGCACGAGATATTCAAGTTCGGCGCAGGATATTCAGCAAAAAATCCAGAATTAAAATCCTTGTACTACGGTTCATTTGGTCTTGGCGCGCCAGATTTCTTCCGGCCCTGTCGTGTGCCCATCGATAAAACAGCTCCCTTGACACCGCAAGAAAAATCGACAAAATGGCAAAAAACGAGAAAACGACGAAATATCGCGGCATATTCATATTTTCGCGAAATGTCTGCCTCCTCGGGCGGCAGGCTGTTACGGAACGCTTCGATCTCAGGGGTTTGCATGACGAGAAAGGCCAGCGCCGGGGAAGTGGCGCCTCTTCCGCCCAACGATGACATCGGTGAAGCTCAGCGACTCGAGCTCTACCGGTCTCAGTTCCTGTTGCGGGAAGCAGAGCAGCGCGCGTTCGACCTATTCCTGCAGAACCTCGTCAAGGGGACGAGCCACCTTTCGCTCGGCCAGGAGGCGATAGCCGCCGGATGTGCAGCGGCGATGGAGCCTGGCGATCTCAGCTTCTGCACGTACCGCGGCCATGCGCACACGCTCGCACGCGGCGTTTCGGTGGAGAAGGTGCTCGGCGAATTGATGGGCCGCGACAACGGTCTCATGCGCGGCAAGGGAGGGTCGATGCACCTCACGTCCGTCGAGCATGGCGTGATGGGATCCTATGCGATCATTGGCGCGCATCTGCCGATCGCCTGCGGGGCGGCGTGGCGGGCGCAGTATAAAGGCCAGTCGGATGTGTCGGTCTGCTTCTTCGGTGACGGGACAACCAATATCGGTGCCTTCCACGAGGCGCTCAACTTCGCAGTAATATGGAAGTTACCGGTAGTATTCGTCTGCGAGAACAACCTGTACATGGAGTATACGCCAATTTCGGAGGTCACCGCCGTCAAGTCGCCGGCGGCGGACCGGGCAAGCGCCTATGGGCTGCCGAGAATCCTGATCGACGGCAACGACGCCGACATCGTCTACCGCACCATGAAGGAGGCGTTCGGCAAAGCGCGGAGCGGGGAGGGGCCGTCGCTCATTGAATGCCTGACGTATCGGCATTCCGGCCATTCGCGAGCGGATCCAGCGAAGTATCGTCCCGAGGGAGAGCTGGAGCGCTGGAAGCTGCGCGATCCGCTCAAGATCTACAAGGATCGACTAAGGCAGTTCGACATCGACGATGTCCGGATCGAAGCAATCGAGCAGGAGGTGCGGCGCGAGGTCGATGAGGCGACCGAAGCCTGCAAGGCAGCGCCAACGACTTCGTCGGATATCCTGTTCACCGATGTCTATGCCGATGGAGGCTGGGCATGGCGGAACTGACTTATCGCGACGCGGTCGCCCGCGGGATCGCGCAGGAAATGGAACGCGATGAGGATGTCGTGTTCCTCGGCGAGGATATCGCGAAGGCCGGGGGCGTATTCAAGGCCACGGTCGGTCTCCTGGAGAAGTTCGGCGAACGGCGCGTGCGCGACACGCCGATCTCGGAGCAGGCAATTCTGGGCGCAGCCATGGGCGCGGCGATGACGGGGCTCAAGCCGATCGCGGAGATCATGTTCGCGGACTTCATCGCTGTCTGCTACGATTACATCGCCAACGAATTCCCCAAGAGCCGCTACATGACCAATGGGCAGGTCAAATGCCCGCTGGTCGTTCGCGTCGGCAATGGCGGCGGTGCGCGCTTTGGCGCGCAGCATAGCCAGAGCGTCGAAAACTGGTGCATGCAGTTCCCGGGCCTCAAGGTCGTGTCTCCCTCGTCGCCGGTCGACGTGGTGGGACTGCTGGCGGCGGCGGTGCGCGATCCCGATCCGGTGATCTTCCTCGAGCATAAGTCGCTCTATGCCACCAAGGGCGAAGTTCCGGACGGCGAGATCGTCGACACGCTGGGCACCGCGAAGATCCTGCGTTTCGGAACCGACTGCACGCTAATAGCACTTGGGATGATGGTGCCGCGCGCGCTGGCGGCCGCCGAGCAGCTCGCGGCCGAAGCGGGCATCAGCTGCGAGGTGGTGGACGTGCGTTCGCTCGTGCCGCTGGATACGCAGACGATACTCGGCTCGGTGGCGCGGACGCACCGCGTCTTCACCATCGAGGAAAATCCCCGCGTGCTGGGTTGGGGTGCCGAGATCGTCTCGATCATCGCCGACGAAGCTTTTTACGAGCTGGACGGGCCACCGGTCCGGATCACGACCCCGCATATTCCGCTGCCGGCCGCCGACATCCTCGAGGATCTCGCTATCCCCAGCGTTTCGCGGATCGTCGAAACCGTCCGTCGCTCGATGTCGAGTTAGGAGCGGCCATGCGGGACACAAGTTTAGAGGGGCTCAACACGGGGCTCTGGATCGGCGGGCACTGGAAGAACGCCGCAGACGAGGGGCGCTTCGACGTCGAGAATCCCGCGACCGAAGAGGTCATCGCCTCGGTTGCCAGCGCTACCGCCGACGACTGCATCAGCGCAGTCGCGGCGGCCCAGGAGGCGTTTGCACGGTGGGCCGCAACGCCGCCCCGCGTGCGCGGTGAAATTCTGCGCAAGGCTTATGAACTGATGGTCCGCGATGGCGAACGCCTGGCGCGTATCATCACGATGGAAAATGGCAAGAGCCTCGCGGACGCACGGGGCGAAGTCGCCTACGCTGCCGAATTCTTCCGCTGGAATGCCGAGGAAGCAGTTCGCATCATCGGCCAGATGTCGACGGCTCCAAGCTCCGGGGCTCGCATCCTCGTCAATCACAAGCCCGCCGGCGTGGCGCTGCTCGTCACTCCGTGGAACTTCCCGGCGGCGATGGCGACCCGCAAAGTCGGCCCCGCGCTGGCGGCCGGCTGCACGGTGGTGATCAAGCCGGCCTCGGCGACTCCGCTCACGCTTCTCGCGCTGATGCCGCTTCTGGAAGAGGCGGGCGTGCCGCCGGGCGTCGTTAATCTCGTCCCATCTCGCGCTTCGGGCAGCGTCGTCTCGGCGATGCTCGCAGATGAGCGGGTGCGCGTGATTTCCTTCACCGGGTCGACGGAGGTCGGCCGTACCCTGCTAAAGGCCGCCGCCGAAAATGTCGTGCGACCGGCGATGGAGCTTGGCGGCAATGCGCCCTTCATCGTCTTCGAGGATGCCGATATCGACGCTGCCGTCGCCGGCGCGATGATCGCCAAGATGCGAAACATGGGCGAGGCGTGCACGGCGGCGAACCGTTTCTACGTCCACCGCTCCGTCGGTGAGGAGTTCAGCACCAAGTTTGCCGCCGAGATGGCGAGCTTGGCGATGGGCAACGGGCTGGATGAGGGCGTCGCTCTGGGGCCGTTGGTCAATGCCGACGCGCGCGACAAGGTCCATGCTCTGGTGCTCGACGCGCGTGCCAAGGGAGCAAGGCTGCTGACCGGCGGCGAGCCCGGCGACGGTGTTGGCTATTTCTACCCGGCCACTGTCCTGACCGAAGTTCCCGCCGATGCCGACCTCGTCAGCAGCGAAATCTTCGGGCCGGTCGCGGCTATCCAGACATTCCTTTCTGAAGAGGAGGTCATCGAGCAAGCCAATCTCAGTCCTTACGGCCTCGCATCCTACATTTACACGCAGGATTTGAGCCGCGGGCTTCGGGTGGCCGAGCGCCTCGAGGCGGGCATGGTCGGCCTGAACAGAGGCCTGGTGTCGGATCCAGCCGCCCCGTTCGGTGGTGTCAAACAAAGCGGGCTTGGCCGCGAAGGCGGGCACGACGGCGTGCTGGAATACCTCGAAACGCAATACGTCTCGGTCACTTGGTAGCGGAGCCCCGGGCATGGACATTTTGATGCCCCAACTGGGCGAAACAGTTACCGAAGGTACCATCATCAGCTGGCAGCGCACTGTGGGCGACAAGGTCGTGCCCGGGGATGTGTTGTTCGAGATCGAAACCGACAAGACGACGATGGAGGTGCCGGCCACCAGCGCCGGCTCGATCTCCGAGATTCGGGTGCCCGCCGGCCAGGTAGTACCTGTGGGCGCTGTCGTCGCAATCATCGTCGGCGATGGCGAAGTCGTCGCCGAGGCGGCGCCGGCGAATGGGACCGTATTGCTTGTTGCTGCGCCGCCGGCGCCCGCACCGCTCGCGAGCGCCCCGCTGGTCGTGAAACGAGATCTTGATCCGTTCAATGCGGTGCGCACGCCCGAGCGCAATTTCGGGCCGGCCGCGCTGTCTAACGGTGTGCGCGTGACGCCGCTCGCACGACGCCTCGCGGTCGAGCGGGGGATCAGCCTCGCTTCGCTGACGGGTTCCGGTCCGCACGGACGCATCGTTGCCAGGGATATCCGGGAAGCCAGGCCGCCGGTGCTCGAAGCCGCTACTCCGGCACCATCGGTTCTCGCGTCCGGCGTCAAGGCTGACCAGGTCAAGGCGCTGTATGCCGACACGCCCTTTGTGGAAGTCGAAGTCGACGGGATGCGCCGCACAATCGCGCGCCGGCTCGTCGAGTCCAAGCAGACCGTGCCGCATTTCTACCTGACGGCCGACATCGATATCGAGCGGATGCTGGAGCTGCGGCGGCAGGTCAATGAGGGTCGCACGACCAAGATTTCCGTCAATGATTTCGTGGTCAAAGCTTATGCCCGGACGCTGATGGCGTTCCCTGCGGCCAACTCCGTGTGGGCCGAGGACAGGATCCTGCGTTTCGCGCGAGTGGATGTCGGCGTGGCCGTTGCCGTGGAGGGCGGGCTGTTCACGCCGGTCGTGCGCAGCGCCGACAGCAAGAGCCTATCGGCGATCGCCGAAGAGATCCGCGACCTCGCCGAGCGCGCGCGAGTTCGCAAGCTCGAAGCGCATGAATATCAAGGCGGATCGGGGTCGGTCTCCAATCTGGGCATGTATGGCGTGCGCGAATTTGCCGCCATTATCAGCCCGCCGCAGGCAAGCATCCTGGCCGTCGGGGCCGCCATGCGCCGGCCGGTCGAGACCGCCGACGGTGGCATTTCCTTCACCTCGCAGATGACGGTGACGCTCTCTTGCGACCATCGCGTGATCGATGGGGCGTTGGGCGCGGAGATGCTGCGCGAGTTCAAGGCGACCCTCGAAGAGCCGCTTCGAGCACTACTCTGATGGCAGAAACTGGTCCGCCGGCCTGCGTCAGGCGGCGAACCGATGGGAGAACTGGGAGTGAAATATAATCGACCGCACGCCGGCGCCACCTGGGGAACCCAGGCCAAGGACTGGGAAAGGGGGATCGACTACGACCGCCTATTCAAGGCCCGCCTGAAACGTGCGCAGGATTCCGTTCGCTCTGCAGGCCTCGGCGCGGTCTTGTGCTTTAATTTCGATAATATTCGCTACGTCACCGGCACGCATATCGGCGAATGGGCACGCGACAAGTTCATGCGCTATGCGCTCTGTCCTGTCGACGGAACGCCCTTCCTCTGGGATCCGGCGCCGCCGGCCAAGCGCCTGTCGTCGCCCTGGATCTCCGACAATGTCGCCGCGCCGATTTCGACCATGCAGGGCGGGCTGCCGCCGTGGATGAACATCCAGCGCGATTTCGCGAAGCAGATCAAGAAGGCGCTGGTCCATTTCGGCATCGAAAAGCAGCCGCTCGGCATCGACGTGATGGAGTTGCCGATGCTCCGCGCGCTCGAGGCGGAGGGCATCGAGGTCGTTGACGGACAGCAGGCCCTGCTGGATGCCCGCGAAATCAAGACGCCCGATGAGATCGAGCTGCTGAAGATGGCGGCAGCCATGGTCGATGCGACCTATGTGGACATCGCCAAGGCGATACGGCCTGGCACGCGCGAGAACGAACTCGTTGCCATTGCCAATGATCGCCTGTTCCGCATGGGATCGGAGCGAGTGGAGTGCGTGAATTCGGTCTCCGGACCGCGGGGTCGCCCGCACTCGCACACGTTCTCGGATCGCATGATCCAGCCCGGCGACATGGTGTTCCTGGACATCATGCATTCGTTCAACGGTTACCGGACTTGTTATTACCGGACCTTCATTTGCGGCGAGCCCAACAAATTCCAGATTGACGCCTACGAAAAGGCGTCGAAGTGGATCAGTGCCTCGATCGACATGATCCGGCCCGGGGTTACTCCTGACGAGGTCGCGGCAGTTTGGCCGGATGCCACCGAATTCGGCTACCGCGACGAGGCGGAAGCATTTCTCCTGCAATATGGCCACGGCGTGGGCCTGTCGCTCTGGGAGCGGCCGATCATTTCCAAGCGCTACCGCGGTCAAAACCAACCGCTCCGCGAGGGTATGGTGTTCGCCCTTGAAACCTGGTGCGGCGCTGAGGACGGCTCGGGTGCTGCCCGGATCGAAGAAGAAGTCGTGGTCACCAAGGATGGCTGCGAAATCATCACCAACTTTCCGTCGGACCGACTGATTTCCTGTGGCCTGCCGGGGTGCGAGGTCTTTTAGCGTCTCGTATCGTTCGCGCAGATGAGAAAGTATAAAGTCAATTATAAAAGTTATTTTGATCTAAAATGATAATTAGAACAATAGGATACGGCAGGAACAAATGGATATTATTATTTTGGGGAATGATGATGAGGAAACATCTTAGAGACCGGGCCGCTTTACTTTGCGCCGTTGCCGTTGGTGCGCTTGCCAGCCCAGCACTGGCGCAGGACGCGCCCGCCGCCGCTCCTAAGCAGGATCAAGTCGCCCAAGCGCAGGCCGACGAAGGCGGCTCGGCATTGTCGGGCGAAATCATCGTTACTGCGCAACGCCGCGAGCAAAACGTCCAGAAGGTCGGGATCGCGATCACGGCCTTTTCTGGTGCGCAATTGCGTGAGCTTAACGTGATCGATTCTCGTGAACTGGCGTCGATTACGCCCGGCGTCCATCTCGGCGGTGCGCTGGCTGGCCAAAACAGCCAGTATACCATTCGTGGCGTTACCCAGAATGACTTCAACGACATTGTCGAGGCGCCGAACGCCGTCTATCTCGATGACGGCTACATCGCGATCGGCCAAGGTCAGACATTTGCCCTCTTCGATATCGATCGGGTCGAGGTGCTTAAGGGGCCGCAAGGCACGTTGTTCGGTCGCAACGCAACGGGCGGCCTGGTCCGCTACATCACGCGCAAGCCGAGGCTCGACCGGGTCGAGGGTTTCGTGGATCTCAATTACGGAATCTATGGCTCGCTGGGGTCGCCGGGCGGGTTCCACGGTGAAGCCGCGGTCAATCTGCCCGTGAGCAGCACGCTTGCAACGCGCGTGGCAGTCATGTGGAACAAATCCCAGCCCTATGTGCGCAACTTCTACCCCGCCGGCGCAGTCGGCGGATCGCCAGGGCCCGGTGCCGGCGCCAATCTGGGCGACGACGATACGCTCGCCGGGCGCTTCACTACCATGTTCGAACCGAGCAGCGGGGCGCGGGTGCTTTTGTCCGTCAACGCGGCCAGGACACGTATGTCGACGGCCCCATATCAGCAGAAGGCCACGATCGGACAGTTCGATGCATCTGGCGAGTTGATCAACGTGATCGACGCCTCGGCGACCGAGCAGCGTGCGTCGATCGGCGCGAACGGTCAGGACGCGGGTTCGGATCTCAACAACGATGCCATTTTTGGCGACAGCTTCGGCCGTCCTGTGGCCGGTGGTGATTTCTTTGGTTATAAGGATCCGGACGGAGCAGGGCCGCGCACCTCGAGCGATTTTGCGTTCCGAGACCAAGGCCGGGTCCGGACGTGGGGCGCCAACCTCAATGGCGAGTTCGAGATCGCCGAGGGCATAAAGCTGGCCGCGGTGACGGACTACAAGAACTTCTACAAGCTAGGCTGGGTCGATGTCGATTCGGGGCCAGGCAACCAGTCTGGCGTGTATCAGGGCGTTCGAGCGTCCACCGTTAGCCAGGAAATCCGGCTGTCGGGCAAGAGTGACCTGGTCGGTTGGACGGCTGGGCTTTACTACCTTCACATCAAGACCCACTCGATCTCGGGGCTGAAGTTCCCCGTGGGCAGCGTTGTGCCGGGTGCGCCCTTTGATATCGGCGCCGATGCAACGCTCAAGACCAACTCCTACTCGGCCTTCGGCCAGTTGGATTGGCACATCGCCCCGCGCCTGACCTTGATCACGGGCGCGCGCATCATTCGCGAACAGAAGGACTATGCCTTCCTTCAGGGAATATGGGGTACCACCGACTCGCGTCAGGCGCAGATCGGCGCCCCTATCGTCATTGGACCGCTGTTGGGTGCAAGCGGACCAATGGGATATGCAGACAAGTCCGGCCATACGCTGTGGGCCGGAAAGGCCCAGCTTGACTTTCAGGTCAATCCGGACCTGCTCATCTATGCGGGCGTCAATCGCGGTGTAAAGGCAGGCAGCTACAACGCCGCTGTTCCGGGCGGTCGCCCCGTACCTACGAGCTCGATTCCTTACAACGCAGAAATCCTCACTAACTACGAAGGCGGTATCAAATACACCTTCCCCAATCGGGCAATTCGCTTCAACGCATCCGTATACTACTATAATTACAAGAACTATCAGGCGTTCCTCTTCTCGGGTGTTGGCGGGATCGTCATCAATGCCGATGCTAGGACCTATGGTGGCGAAGCCAGTGTCTTCACCTCGCCGGTCAGGGGGCTCGATCTCGGGCTTTCGGTGTCCTACTTCGATGCGAAGGTGAAGGATGTGCCGCTTCGGGCCGGAGGCCCGATCCGGCGCGATGTTCGGCCTGTCTATGCGCCACCACTTCAGGGCAGCGCCATCATCAGATACGAATGGGCTGCTTTTGGCGGCAAACTCTCCGTTCAGGGCGACGCGAGCTACACCGACCCGTTCTACTACAATCTCCGTAATTTCGATGCGGACAAGTACGGCAGGACTGTAATGGTCAATGGTGGGTTCGGCTGGTCGAACGACGTCTGGGCCCTCAACTTCCGTATCAGAAACCTGACCAATGTGCACCAAGGTATCCAGGGGTTTGACCTGGCAACCTTCTGCGGTTGCAATGAGGTTTCTTACAAGCCGCCGCGGTTCTTCCAGATCGGTATCCGCTATAGCTTCTGATTTGGTCGATTATCATGAAGGATAACCTTAGTGCCGTGCAGTTGACGTCAGGGGACTTCCCGACCGGTCGCGAGATCGGTCGGGACAGGATGATCTGGGCCGGCCTAGCAAGGACATGCGAAGGTGCACTCGCCGATTAACGCTTCCGACCCCGCTTACGAGTGGAAGGCGGTACTGCTGCTGAGTTTCGGGTTCGGGCTCGTGGGGCTGGATCGCTGGATCATTGCGCCGTTGGCGCCGAGCATCATGCACGACCTTGGCATCAGCCCCGCGCTGATCAACATCTTGATTGCCATTCTCGGGATTACGTGGGGCGTTGCCGCGGTCGCAATGGGCGGCCTGTCGGATCGGATCGGCCGCCGCAAGGTCATGCTCCCGGCGATCCTGCTCTTCTCGCTCGCCTCGGGGTTGTCAGGTTTGGCTGGTGGCTTCACCAGTCTGCTTTTGATCCGTGGCATCATGGGTGTGTCGGAAGGTGCATTCTGTCCGGTGAGCTTTGCGGCAACTGCGGAGGCCTCCAGGCCCTCCCGCATCGGGTTCAATCAGGGCCTCCAGCAGAGCATGTTCGCGTTGTTCGGATTGGGAGTGGGTCCCATTCTCGCAACCAGCCTGCTTAGCTTCACGTCGTGGCGCGGGGTGTTTGCCATCGTGGGCGTGCCGGGCGTTGTTTTGACGATTCTGTTGTGGATGGTCATCCGGGAGCCCGTCCAAGGTGCGCCAACCACTGGTATAACCGCACCGCCGACTTCCACGAGCGAGGTCCTCAAGGTGCGAAACATTCGCCTCGCGATGATGGGGTTGCTCTGTGCGATGTGCGGCATATTCGTACTCAGCGCGAATACACCGATCTACCTGGCCGAATATCTCATGCTGCCGCCGATGCAGGTGGGGCTTGTTACCTCGGCCATCGGTTTTGGCGGATTTGTCGGCCTTTGGATGCTGCCGGCGTTGTCAGATATCTTCGGGCGCCGCGTGATGGCCATTCTGGGCTTCGCGGGCGGGGTCACGTTCGTCTATTTCTTCATCGCGCTGGGCCCGCAACCCACCTACCTGTTCGGCGCGCTGTTCGGGGCGACCGCTTTCAGCTTCGGCGTGCTCTCTTTGCTCACTGGGCCCGTGGCCGCAGAGTCGGCCCCCGCCGGCATGCTCTCGACCGCATCGGGCCTGATCATCGGTGTCGGTGAGATTTTCGGAGGTGGGCTGGCTCTGCTCGTCGCTGGTTACATCATTGGGACGTTCGGCATCCAATATATGCTGTATCTCGCGCTCGGCGGGTTGATGCTTGGCGCTGCCCTGATGTTTGGCCTTGATGAAACAGCTCCACGCAGACGCCAGCATGCTCGGAGTGTACCGGTGGGATGACCGACATATACTTTACCTAATTGAAATTCCTTTTTTTGACAATCGTTCGTAGTCTGTATTCTGATCGAGTGAATATTTTAGGAGCTCTGCGCTATGGCTACCCCCATCCTGAACGTCGGGTCGCGGCTTGATACCGACTACTCGATTTGGCCTTTGGCGTACTGTCAATCCGAAATGCCTCAGGACTTCTTTGGTGGATCCGTGAAGTTCAGCAATCTTGGTACAATCCGCGTGCCGATGATCTATACGCTCGTGGTTGGTGGGGAAGTCGGCGGCAAGCAGCACGTCGCTTTGGTTGATTGTGGTTTCCGCAATGACCACTGGCTGGCGAAATACGGGTTCTCCAGCTGGGAGGAGCCGCGTGACGTACTGGCCCGGGTCGGATTCGCCCCCGAAGATGTTGAGGTGATTCTGGTCACCCACATGCACTTCGATCACATCGGCAATTTTGAAGCGTTTCCAAATGCAAAGCTCTATATCCAACTCGACGAGTATCTCGGCTGGACCGACATTGTCTGCTCCGCCCACCAGTATGAAACTGAGGAGGAAAAGGCTTGGATCTTTTCCTCGTTCGATCCTCTTGACCTGATCCGGGCAGCACAGGGAGTGGCCGAAGGGCGCGTTCGCTTCATTCACGGCGATGAAGAGATTCTGCCCGGCATCACGGCGCGTTTGGCGAAGGATAGCCACACCTTCGGAAGCCAATGGTTTGAAGTGCAAACCCGCAACGGCCCGTTCGCTGTCGTTGGTGACGTCGTCTACTGGTACTCGAACATCGAGAACATGTGGCCACCGGGCTACCACCAGGGCAGCGCGATGAACCAACTGAGCGTCTACCGCCAGATTCGCGAAACGTTGAAGCAGAAGATCGATCGGGTCATCCCCGGGCACGATCCGAAGGTTTGGGATCGCCACAACTCGTGGCTGGCGCCGAGCGGGAATCACATTGCTGAGGTCAACCTGCGGCAGGGTGACACCACGAGGAAGCCCGACGTCTCCTCTCAGAAGATCATCCACACGTGAGGCTTCGATCCACCAGGCGCGCCGCGCAAGCCCGGTGGGGCAACACTGAGCAAAGCGGAATGTGCCACGCCATGAATGCCGATCTGTTTCAAGGAAAGGGACTGTGATGGCTTCAATCCCGATTTCGGATGTCAATCCGTTTGAGCTGGACGTGCGGCTCGACCCGTACCCATTCTACCATGAACTTCGGGAAATGGGGCCGGTCGTACATCTGCGTAAGCTGGACCTCTACGCGGTTACTCGTTTCGCTGACGTGCGTCGGGTCCTCGCGGATCAGCAGGTCTTCTCCTCGGCAAGCGGCGTAGCGCAAAATGCGGCGATGAATGCGGCGATGGCGGGATCGATCGTCGGCACGGACCCGCCAGAGCACACCCGCTTGCGCGAGATTCTCGGCCGTCCGCTGACACCGGCGAAACTCGCCCCCATGCGCGACAGGCTCTCGCAGCTCAGCGCCGGGCAAGTGGAGCGCATCTTGAGCGATGGCGGCGAAGTGGAGGCCGTTTCCCAGATCGCCTGGTACCTACCGCTGACAGTGGTTACCGAGCTGGTCGGGATGCCCGACGACGCCACGGCGCGGATGCTGCCCTGGGCGGCGGCGAGCTTTAACGGGATGGCCCCCGACATCATGCCCGGTACCGCCCCGGCGCTGGCCACGATCGGGGAGATGATAGGGTATGTCGCGGACCCCGGTCTGCCCGACAGGGTTCGTCCCGGCAGCTGGTCTGCTCAACTGCACGAGGCATCTGTGCGCGGCGAGATCGACTACGGTCAGTTTCTCAGCATGCTTCAGGGCTATCTGATGCCATCGCTCGACACGACGATATTCGCGATGTCGAACCTGTTGTGGTTGCTTGCAAATAATCCGGACCAGTGGGAACTGTTGCGTTCTCGTCCCAATCTCATTCCGCGAGCTATTCACGAGGCCATCCGGATCGAGAGCCCGGTGCAGTTCTTCTCCCGCGTGGCGACCGAGGATACCGACATCGACGGTACTCCCATCAAGGCCGGATCGCGCGTCTTCGTCATATACGCTGCGGCCAATCGGGATCCCCGCCGCTTCGAAGACCCCGACAGCTTCAAGATCGAGCGCGAAAGTACGGACCACGTCGGTTTCGGGCACTCGGCACACCGCTGCGTAGGCATGAACCTGGCGTTGATGGAGATCACCGCCATGCTCACCGCACTCGTCGGCAAAGTCAGGGCGATTGAGCTGATCGACGCCAAGCGAGCCGACAACGCCATCCTTCGGGGATTCGAGAAGCTTGCGCTTCGCTTGGTCCCATCGACAGGCGCTTAGGGCGCGGCCCGCGTAGCATCCGACCAGAGAATTAATCGAACAAGTTATCAATATCTAAGAAGGAAGACATCATGTTTGTAGTAAGGAATCCACAGTCCATCGCAAACCCCGTCGGCGCGTACAGTCATTCGGTCGAGATTCCGGCGGGTGCGCGAATCCTGTCGATCGCAGGGCAGGCTGGCATTCGGCCCGACGGAACGCTGGCCGAGGGCTTCGAGGCGCAGCACGAAGAAATCTGGAAGAACGTGCTGGCGATTCTTGCCGAAGCGAACATGGGTCCAGAAAACCTCGTTCACCTCAATGTCTATTCGACCGATGCAAGTGCGATCCGTTTTCTGGCGCCGCACCGGAAGAAGTACCTGCCCGAAGGTTACTTGCCGACCTCGACGTGGGTTGTGGTGTCGGCGCTCGCCAACCCCAATTGGGTCGTCGAGATGGAAGCCATCGCTGCAAAGGTCGATTGACCGCTCCGCATTGCCCTTGGTCGCCAATAAGATGATCGAGGGCAATCTCGGCCCTTGAAGACACAAGGCCTAAGTGCTGCGTAACGTAGGTATGAACGTAAAAAGTTAGTTGATGAAGTCAATTTCGATATCAATGCTGATGCGCATGAAAGTTTTCGATTAAAGTCTGCGCATGTCTTTATATCGTATGTCGCGATGTGATGAGTTCATCGGTAAATTTGTGAACGACTGGATCATAGTCGGATGATGCAATTTCGTAACCGGTTGTTAGTTGTGTTGATTTCCCTTTAGCCGCATGCCTGGGAGGGTATTGTGAACGCCATCGTTTTTCCGGATCTTACTGACGCCATAGTGCAGCTCCGCATTATCTGCGGGCTCCTCTTCATTCCCCACATTCTCGCGCAGTTTACTGCCAAGGATGCCGTGTTTGGTTTTTTCGAGGCAGCCGGGCTCAAGCCTGCTTGGCTCTTTGTTCGGACTGCGCTGGTTGTCCAAACGCTTGTGCTGCTCGGGTTGGTACTTGGCATCTACGTTTTCTACGCGGCGTGGCTCGGTGGTATCTTCATGATCTGTGCGGGGCTGGCAGCGTTCAAAGTGTCCAAGGGACGCTGGGTCTGGAACCTTGGCGGTTGCGAGTTCCACATGTTCTGGGGCCTGTGTTGCATTATCGTCGCGCTTCACAGCCCGGCATGGGCGTAGCGGCACAACCAGCCACCTCGCCACTCAGCGGATGAAGCGACTTATCGCCCCTGAGCAGTAGTGCAGTCTTGCTTGCCAGGATGCGCGTCGCCGGGCCGGAAGGGCGTTGTCACCTCTGAACTAATTCCGGGAGTACGGATATGGCATTTAATATTCCTGACGTGGACATCGATATCTACTCGGTGGAGGCTCTTGCCGATCCGTACGAAAATTATCGCATTTTTCGCGATACGGCGCCGATCGTGCGCCTTCCCAAATACGACCTCTATCTCATGGCCCGGTTTGCTGACGTGCAGGGGGCGCTGAAGAACAACGAATTGTTCTGCTCGTCGAGCGGCGTAGCGATGAATGACCTGATGAACAAGGCCATCGCCGGCAGTACGCTTTTCACCGATGCACCTTACCACACGGAACTGCGTTCGATTGTCAGTCGACCGCTCATGCCCGCCCGATTGGGCGAACTTCGCCAGCGCCTTAACGAACTCGCGGAAAATCTGGTCGAGCAACTGGTTGCAAAAGGTGATTTCGATGCCGCGACCGAACTCGCACCATATCTGCCGGTCACGGTGGTCTCCGAATTGGTCGGGCTGCCCGAGGAAGGGCGTGAGCGAATGCTCACCTGGGCCGGCGCGGTCTTCAATTCCTTTGGGCCGCGGGGACTCGAGCTGACGGAATCCGCGCTTCCGATACTGGACGAAATGGTAGCGTATGCGCGGGGTTGTACCGCCGATCGCGTGAAGCCGGGTAGCTGGGTCGCCAAACTCTATGAGGCGGCCGAGGCTGGCGAAATCAGGCCCGAGCAGGTTGGGCCGGTGATGGGCGACTATTTGGGCCCCAGCCTCGACACGACCATCCTTGCGACGGGGAGTACGATAGCATTGTTCGCCAAGCACCCGGATCAATGGGATAAGCTGCGCGCGAACCCCTCGCAAATCCCTAACGCGGTCAATGAAGCCATCCGCCTCGAGAGTCCCGTACAGGGCTTCTCCCGCGTGTTGACGGATGATTTTTCGGTGGAAGACCAGCGCCTCCACAAGGGCGCTCGGGTGCTTGTGATGTATGCGTCCGGCAATCGCGACGAACGGCGTTGGGAAGACCCCGAGCGGTTCGATATCACGCGGCGCGCGAACGAGCAGCTGGGCTTCGGCCACGGGATCCATATGTGCATGGGCGCCAACCTCGCGCGAATGGAAATCTCGGCGTTGCTGTCCGCACTCGTACGCCGGGTGGAACGGTTCGAGCTGCACGAGGCAGAGCGCATTTCGAACAATGTCCTGCGCGGTTTCAAGTCGCTCAAACTGACTGCGCATGCGGCGAAGTGATGGGCCGCCAGCTGGTCGGATCTTCAGACGGACCCGGTCGACGGCGGGTCCGCTGGTCGTGATTTCCGTCCATGCGGCCGTCAAGAGATACGCAACGCGAGAGCAACCTACCAGAGGAATGCGGCCATGAATGACAAACGTCTCTCGGAGACCATTGAGGACCATGCCCTGGAACGAGTACCCGACGATCAGCGCCAGGATTGGCTGGCGTTGACGTGGAACACGGCTGGAGTGGTGGTGTCGCTGGTCCAGCTATTCTTTGGTGCCCTCGTGACTTTTGTCGCAGGGTTTCAGGTCGCTGTTGTCGCCGGTCTCGCCGTGGTCATGGTTTGCTGGCCTTTGAGCTGGGCGAGCGCACATGTCGCTTACCGGACCGGATTGTCCAGCACAGTCATGTCGCGATACTTCGGGTTTGGCAAAAAAGGCTCGATATTGTCTTCGGTGATATTCTCCTTCATGATCATCGGGTTTCTCGCGCTTGAAAATGCACTCCTGTATCGGGGATTCTTATTCTACTTCAAGCTTACCGACACGGTCACAAACAAGATCGCCATCTATGGATTGATGACGATCCTCTGGATTGTTTTGACATCCTACGGTTTCAAGCTGATCGCCCGGGCGTCGTCCATCACCCTCATGCTGTCATTGCTGGTGCTGGCCTATATCACCTACCTCGTGGTCTCGAACGGCGATCGTTCTGTCGATAGCCTTGTGTCGTTCGGTCCTCAGTTCCGCGGCGACGTCCTTAGGGGCATGGGCGCTGACAGCCTCGTGGGCAGGTTTATCTTCGCGATTAACGTGCTCGTCGGGTCGGCAGGGGGGATGGCGCTCTTCGGTGCGGACATTGGCCGATATGCCCGTCGCTCCAAGGATGTGGGGATTTCAACGCTGCTCGGCCTCTTGTCCATGGACGTCCTGATGCTCTGGCTAGGCGGGATCATCATGTACGCCGGGGGCCCTGCGCTGGTTGATTTCTACACGCGGACTGCCGGAATGACCCATGAGGCCGCACTAAAGGCTTCGCTTCAAAGCCCGGACAGCATTGTGGCCGCTTTCGTGGTTCTAGGTGGCGCCATGGGTGCGTGGCTTCTGGTTCTCGCACAGGGCAAAACTCAAGTTCTGAATAACTATAGTGCTTCTCTTTCCCTGTCGAACCTCTTTGACGCGCTGAATTTTCGAATGGGTCGGTTGACGTTTGTGATCCTGGCAAACATCATCGGGCTTCTGATGCTTTACGGGAGCATCCTTGAATTAATCGATTCCTGGGTCACGATACTTGGCGTACTCGTGACGGCATTCGCGGGGATTATTGTCGCAGACTATTATGTTGTGAAGACCCTGCTCCGGAAAGAGCCGACGGCTGTTCCGGATAAGGCGGAAAATGTCAATTGGGCGGGGGTCGCTACGTTGCTCGTCTCCGCGGTCATGGCCCATTATGTTCTCGCGACCGTCATACCGATTCAAGCAATCACGACCCTCGTCATCTCCATTACGCTTTATCCGTTGTTACGGACAACAGTGTTGAAGCCCGCGAACAGGGAGGCGAGCCGCATTGCCGAGGCAAGCGGTGATCCGGCTCTCGCCCCGGCCATCGCGATGGAGGGCGTCGGGGCCGGGGCGCCCAATCAGGTCTGCTGACCAACCCAACCTGATTCACGAGAAATTGCGATCAATTTTTGATCAAAAGGAGCATATCGATGTCAACACTGAAGCAATTGGCCACGGCACTTTCCAACGGGTCGGTGGAGGTCATCGACCTTACCCACACGCTCGAGGAACGCACGCCAATCATTCCGCTTCCCGAACCAAATCATCAGCAGTGGCCCTTCCGCATGGAAGAGATCTCCCGCTTCGATGAGCGTGGGCCGGACTGGTACTGGAACAACTTCAGCTGCGGCGAACATACTGGAACGCACTTCGACGCGCCGGTTCACTGGATTTCGGGTCGGCATTACGAAGATGGCTCGGTTGACAAGATTCCTGTCAAGCGGTTCATCGCTCCTGCTTGCGTCATCGATGTCTCCGATCGCGTCCACGAAGATTATCTCACCACTGTCGAAGATATCGAGAATTGGGAAGCCGAACACGGCCGTATTCCCGCAGGTTCATGGGCCCTGATCCGTACGGGCTGGGCGTCCCGTAATTATACTGACAAATTCCTCAACGTCCGCGAGGATGGCGGACATTGGCCGGGCAACCACCCCGAAGTTGCCAAGTTCCTTGCCAAGGAGCGGGACGTTATCGGCGTCGGAACCGAACCCGTGGGTACGGACTCCGGGCAGGCCTCCACCTTCGCGGAGCCGCTGCCGTGTCACTACCACATGCACGGAAACAACAAGTTCGGCCTGTCGAGCCTTGCGAACCTGCATCTTCTGCCCCCCACAGGCGCGATGCTGATCACACCGCCGCTCAAGATCAAGGAAGGTTCGGGCAGCCCTTGTCGCGTCCTGGCGCTGGTCGAGCGCTGAGTAGCAATCCGGGGCCGGCGCGAAATGCTGAACCGCGTCTCGCGTCGGCAACCGCAGCGTGCAAACGGCCGTGATGGCGGGCCGATTGCTTGGGCATCCTCTGGTGCTGCAGGGCTGAGAGTAACCTCCCTCCTCTCCGGATCGGACTTCAGGACGCCGCGGCAGTACGCTATTATAGACAAATGTTGGTTTATCGCGTCGGCATGGCGATGCCGAGAGTGGAGACATGGCTGTCATTGCAGAGAAGGGCAGCAGTTGAAGCACATAGAACTCGCAAATGGGCTCGAACCGAATGGACGGCTGGGACGGGATAGATGAATTCGTAGCCGTGGCGCGGACCGGCTCTTTCATTGCCGGAGCCGCTTCTCTCGGTGTGTCGCGCACGCACATGAGCCGTGCCATCAACCGGTTGGAGGATCGGCTTGGGGCGCGCCTGCTGCACCGCACCACCCGCGCGGTAATCTTGTCTCCTATCGGACGAACTTTTCTCGACCATTGCGTTCGACTGGTACGCGAGAGAGACGAGGCCATTGCGCTTGTGCGCGATCAGGGCGAGCCGCGGGGAGATCTGAGGATCACCTGCTGCGTCGCGCTGGGAGAGCGCTTCATCTCTCCGATTGCTCGACAATTCGCCATGCTGCACCGCCAGCTGACCGTTTACCTGGATGTGACGGACCGCGTGGTCGACCTGGTGACTGAGGGTTATGACCTCGGCGTCCGCACGGGCCAGCTCCCTTCCTCCAATCTGATTGCGGCGAAGATTGCTTCACGACAGTCCCGCACTTGTGCCGCTCCGGCCTATCTGACGCGGAGGGGGAGACCCGGAAAGATCTCCGACCTGGATGGGCACGATTGCTTGATTGGCACCACATTGCAGTGGCACTTTTCCGAGAAGGGCGATGAAAAACTATACCGCCCTCGCCCCGTCTGGAGCTGTAACAATGGCCACGCAGTCCTGGAGGCCGCACTGGACGGCATGGGCATCTGCCAATTGGCGAACTTTTACCTCGATGACGCCGTTCAATCGGGCAAGCTGGTACCCATTCTCGAGGAATTCGCACCTCCCGAAGAGCCTATTTGGGCGGTCTACCCAGACAAACGTCACCTTTCTCCAAAGGTACAGCGTTTTATTTGCATGTTAAAAGACAAATTGCCCAAAGCCATGGCGCGTGCTGTTTGACGATTTCGTTCATCGATCTGCCGGCCAGCGTGCAGTAGACGGAACTTTTCCTAGCTGATCACGACGCTTTTGCGCACGACGCCGAGGCCGGCGACGATAGCCGAACCGACGACGCTCTGTGGCCAGGCCACGTTGCTCCCCATCGGCAGCGTCAATGTATCGCCGACTATGATATCACACCTTGGTCCGCTCCTGGCTCAGGCCTCACCTCCTTCAATTCACTAGTCCGTCCCCTTGGAGGCGTTGGCCGAACCCTCGTCAGCGGGCAGTCGGTCGGGCAAATCACTCGGAATCACCGGCTCACAGCTCAGCTGCCAAACCTTCCAAGAAGGCAGCCGCCTGATCGTATTGCACCATTAGCGCAACAAAGATGTCCAATTCGCTTACTTGACTGCCTTTTTGCCCATCAATAGCCTCGCCGTCAAATCTCACGATCCCGCCATACAAAATTGCGGGCACGAGAGCAAATTGTGCTCTTATAGGAGCGAGTCGTTTCTCGGCAATTTAGAACAAACATAAAAACAATATGCTGGGCTATGACGAGAAGTTCTCATAAATTACCAAAGTATCACAAAAAGCGTGGGGGTAAAATGACTCGAAATGCCAAGGTTATGCTAAGAACGGCTGCATCAGCTCTATCCATATTCATACTCATGCCTGTAGCTGCGCAAGCGGAGGACGACACCGCCAAGGCAGAGAAGGGGGCGCCCAAAAACCAAGAAGACGGTGCGGAAATCGTTGTGACCGCGCAGCATCGATCTGAGCGCCTCCAGGACGTCGGCATCTCCATCAGTGCCCTGAGCGGTCCGCAATTGACCCGGCTCGGCGTTACGAGCAGCATGGACATCGGCCGTATTACGCCTGGCGTCCACGTTTCCGGCAACTTTGGTGGCCAGACCGCGCAATATACGATCCGCGGTGTCACCCAGAACGATTTCAGTGACGTCCTGGAAGGCCCGGTGGCGGTCTACTTCGATGATGGTTACATCGGGAGCCTCAGCGGTCAGATTTTCGGAACCTTTGACCTGGAGCGCGTCGAGATTCTGAAGGGGCCCCAAGGCACCTTGTTCGGACGCAATGCGACGGGCGGCCTGGTCCACTTCATTCCGCGAAAGCCGACCGACCGGCTTTCGATCAATGCGAATGCGACCTATGGCAGGTTCAATCAGACCCGCCTTGAATTGGGCGTCGGCGGTCCACTGGGAGCGGGGCTTTCGGCGCGCGCCACGGTCCTGTTCAATCGTCAGGACCCGATTTTCAAGAACGTGTATCCCGCCGGCACTACGCCATCGACGGTGCCTTCGACGCCGCCAAGTCGTTGTTGCGAAGACACCTGGAATGACAATACGCTCGGGGGACGGTTGCAGCTTCAATACAAAACGGGTGCCTGGAAGTTCCGAGTGCAGGGATCGGCCCTGCGCAGCATCATCTCGACTAGCCCGTACAAGTCCTATCCATCGGCGCCGGTCTTCAATAGCGCCGGGCAATTGATCGATACGGTGCGTCTTCCGGATACGGCGCCAGTTTTTGGCGCCATTCAGCAGCCGCGCGATAACAACCTGATTTCTCAGACCCTTGCGTTGAAGGACCGAAACCGGCTTGAGACGTACGACGCGTCCTTTCATATTGACGGGTCGATCGGCAGTGTCGAGGTGGCCGCGATCACCGACTGGAAGGAGCTGAAGAAATCCTTCTTCACTCCTACCGAGCTGGTTCCCGTGAACTTTCTGGCCGTTGCCAGCGATGCGAACACGAAGCAGTTTTCGCAGGAGCTCCGGTTGTCCGGCAACAGCGGCCACCTCCACTGGAGCGCCGGCGCCTATTATCTGAACATCAACGCCTACGACGTCAGCGGGTTTATCGTACCTCCGGGTTCGGCCTTCCCCGGGACGCCCCCAGCCGGCATGGACCTGATCAATTTCCAGCGGCTCAAGACGCAGTCAACCTCGATATTCACACAGATCGACTGGCATTTCGCCCCGAAGCTGACGCTCGTTGCCGGCGGACGAATCATTTTCGAACGCCAGAATTACTTTTACCGGACGGCGCTGATCCTGCCGCCCAGCGACCCCTATTACATTGGTACAACCGAGCTGGCGGCGCTGCCGGTATCTCAGACGGCCAATGGCACGCTGGTCACTGCTCCATATCTTAATAGCCGCCACAACACGCTCTGGGCCGGTAAGCTCCAGCTCGAATATCGGCCGAATTCCCAGACCCTTGTCTATTTCGGAGTTAATCGCGGCGTAAAGGGCGGAGCCTACAATGCCAAATACTTTGACGGTAGCCCCCCGCTCGTGGACTCTCAGATTCCCTATAAGCCTGAAACCCTGACGTCGTACGAAGGCGGGTTGAAGACCACCTTGCTAGACGGTGCATTCGTCGCCAACCTCGCTGCATTCTATTATGATTATAAGAACTATCAGGCGTTCCTGTTTGTAAATAGCTCGGGCCTTGTTCAAAACAATCCTGCCACGAATTATGGTATTGAAGGAAGCCTGCTGATCAAACCGACGCAACGGCTGTCCGTAAACCTTGGCGGATCTGTTTTCCGGCCCAAAGTGAAGGGTGTTGTCACCGCCCCCGCCACCGCTACCGCACCGGCCTTGATCCGCGACACCGAGCCCGCCTTTGCACCCCGTGAGCAGTTCTCGGCGATGATCAACTGGATACCGCCGATTGCGAGCGATGCCATTTCGCTGTCGGCAAATGCCAATTACACCGGCCGCTTCTTCAACAACCTCCGCAATTTCACCTCGGAAGTGACGCGGGGCTATGTTCTTACCAGTGCGAGTGCCGAATGGAAATTCGGTTCCAGATTCACTGTGGCGGCAGCACTTGACAACATTTTCGACAAAAGAGTGGACATGATTGGCTTCGATCTCACGACATTCTGTGGTTGTAGCCATGAGTCGTATAATCGCCCGAGGACTTGGCGGATATCGTTACGCTACGAGTATTGAGGACAAGACTTGCCGAGCGCAGCGCTTGCAGAATGTCAAAGCTTGATGGACTTTGGGTTCATCGAGCTTTGGCCTTTCGTCCAGGGGACGCTCGTTATTTCAGGGACATGAGGCGCCGACATCTCAGGGTTCTGGGATGAGGACCACGTCTATACTTCGTGCGATGGTGCCAAAGCCAAACGGTGTGGTGCTGCGCTTCGGCGAAAATGGTCTAGGAGATTGACCGTGCGTACAGTGACGTCCTTTTGCAGAACCTGTACCGCTGGCTGCGGTACAAAACTGACTATTAATGATCAGGATCGAATCGTCAGCATTCGTGGTGACGAAAGCAACATGATGAGCCGCGGCTATGCCTGCTTCAAGGGCCTGCATAGCCACGAAGCGCAGTACAGTCCCGAACGCCTGCTCCATCCCTTGAAACGTCAGCCCGACGGGACATTCGCACGCATCTCCATTGAGCAGGCGCTGGATGAGATTGCCGAGAAGATGCGGCATATCATCGACCGGGACGGTCCCGAGGCGCTTGGCCTGTTCATCGGCAACGGGGCGAACTTCAACTCCGCCGCCTTCTCGATCCACTTGCCGTTCATGCAGGCGTTGGGATCGCGGCACTTCTTCACCACCAATACGCTCGACCAGTCGGCCAAAATGATTACCTATGAGCGCATGGGCTTCTGGGCGGCCGGCCCGCAGCGCTTCGATACCGCCGATGTGATGATGGTCTTCGGGAGCAACCCGCTGATCTCGCACGCATCGCTCAACTTCCTGATGTCCGATCCGGTGCGCACGATGAAGGCGGCGCGGGCGCGGGGCATGAAGCTGATCGTCGTCGACCCCCGGCTGACGGAAACCGCGCGCTATGCCGACATCCATCTTCAGCCGATACCTGGGCACGATGCAACGATCGCCGCGGGCATGATCCGCATAATCTTGGCGGAAGGCTGGGAGGACAAGGAGTTCTGCGAGCGCTATGTCGGCCCCGAGGGCATGGCCGCGCTGCGCGAGGCGGTCGAGCCTTTTAACGAGGACATGGTGACGCACCGCGCTGGATTGCCCGAGGGCCAGCTGCGCGCGGCCACCGAGATGTTCGCGCGGGATTCGCGGCGCGGGCCGGTCTCGACCGGGACGGGCAACAATTTCGGGCCGCACTCGAACGTGGCTCAGCACATGGCAGACGCCATGAATGTCGTGTGCGGCCGGTTCCTGCGCGAGGGAGATGCCACGCTTGTTGAAATGCTCAGCCCCGAGGGGCCGATTTATCCCGAGGTGATTCCGCCCTCGCGCACGTGGGAGCATGTCCCGCCGGGCCGCATCCGCGGCGTGGGCACGCTGCTCAACCGCGAGGAGATGTCCGGAGCGCTTCCCGACGAAATCCTGACCCCGGGCAAGGGGCAGATCCGCGGCCTGTTGATCCAGGGTGGCAACCCGGTTCTTGCCATTCCGGGCCAGAAGAAAGTCGTCGAGGCGATGAAGTCGCTGGAACTGTCGGTGATGATCGATCCGTTCATGCACCAGACCTCGCAATACTGCGATTACATATTGCCGCCGAAGATGCCCTATGAGCGTGCCGATCTGCCGCTGACCATTCCCACCATCGTGTTCACCAACATCAACTGGATCCAGTATACGCCACCGGTCGTGCCGCCGCCGCCCGGGTCCGAACTGGTCGAGGACTGGCAGGTCTACACCGGCCTGGCCAAGCGGCTCGGGCTGGAGATCGAATATAATCACTCGACCGTCATCGACCTTGACACGGTCACCACCGACGACCTGCTCGCCATTCGCGCCGCCAATGGCCGCGTAAAGCTTGAAGAAATGAAGAAATACCCGAGCGGAAATTCCTTCCCGTTCGCCTCCGAACGGGTCGCCGCCCCCCGCCCCGAGGGCACCGCCCGGTTCGACGTGATGCCCGCCGACGTGAGGGGCGAGCTCGACGAGGCGCTGCGCTATGAAATCACGCCTGACAACATCGTAAGCGATGGGAGGAAGTTCACCCACCTCGTCAGTTGCCGCCGGATGCGCCACATGTTCAACAGCGTCGGCACGATCGGTATGCCGAGCATCCGTGCCAGGGCGAAGTTCAATCCGGCCTACATCCATCCCGCAGACATGGCCGACCTGGGCCTGGAGAATGGCGATCACATCCAGCTCGAATCCGATGTCGGCAGGATCACCGCTATCGCCGAGGCCGACGAGACGATGCGGCCGGGCGTGATCTCGATCCCGCACGGCTTTGGTCCGGCCACCGGAGAGATGGACGAGGAAGGCGGGGTCTCCATCGGCGCTCTTATCGTCGCCGATCAGCACTATCAGCACATCAACGCCATCCCACGGATGACCGCCATTCCGGTGAACATCCGCCGTCTCAACAGCAAGATGGTCGGGCACGAAATGGCGGAAACAGAATGAGCGGCGTGCGTGCCGCGCCCTCACAATAGAAAGCGCAATCGAGATCGGTGATGATCAGAAGTTGGATGCAGGCTGTGATCCGCCAGTTGGCCAGGAAAGCAGTGCGATGAAGATGGCGCCTCCCAGCGCGTCGGCACAGCTCGTGCCCGGCCGCTTGATGGATCCGAGCGGTCGACGATTCGAATATCTGCGGCTGTCGCTGACCGACGTGTGCAATTTCCGCTGCACCTATTGCCTGCCCAACGGCTATCGCAAGGCAGCGGGGCGGACGCGTGACCTGTCGCCTGACGAGATTGTACGGGCGGTCACGGCGTTTGCCCGTCTCGGATTGTGGAAAGTCCGCCTGACCGGCGGAGAACCCACCGTGCGCGCCGAGTTTTCCGAGATTGCGCGGCGCGTCGCAGCGGTGCCCGGCATTCGCCGTGTGGCGATGACCACCAACGGCTACCGCCTGGCTGATCACGCCGCCGAATGGCGTGCAGCTGGCGTAAGTGCGATCAACGTCAGTGTAGATTCGCTGGATCCCGCACGCTTCGCGGCGATCACCGGGCATGACCGGCTCGGTGAGGTGCTGCGTGGTGTGGACGCAGCCCGGGCGGCCGGTTTCGATCCGATCAAGCTCAACGCCGTGCTGATGCGCGGCGTCAATGACGACGAGTTGGAGTCGATCGTCGCCTTCGTTCGCGAACATGACCTGTCGCTGCGTTTCATCGAGGTAATGCGCACGAACGACAATGCGCCCTTCTTCGAGGCCCGTCACGTACCCGGTCAGACCGTGATCGACGCCCTGCTGCGCGCGGGCTGGACACGCTCGCCGCGCGCGCCGGGAGCCGGTCCAGCGGTGGAATTCGCCCACTCGCACGCGAAGGGGCGGATCGGCATCATCGCCCCCTATGCGCAGGATTTCTGCGCCGCCTGCAACCGGCTCCGCCTGTCGGCCGAGGGCAAGCTGCATTTGTGCCTGTTCGGTGATGGCGGGCTGGACCTGCGTCCGCTCCTCCAGGCCGATGCGCAGATCGACGAATTGGTCGAGCGGATCGTCACGCTCACTGCGCGCAAGGCGCCATCACACCGCCTGCACGATGGCAACAGCGGTGCTACCCCGCATCTTGCCTCGATCGGCGGCTGACCAGTCAAGCATGGCAGAGTTCCGCCCCCTCGACGTCGAACTGTTCGGCAAGCTGGCCGACCCCTGCGGAGCGGCGATCACGATCAGCATTCCGGCCGCCGGTTGCACGGCCAGCGAACTGCGCGCGCTAGTGGCGGCGCACGATGCCGGCCTGGGCAGCCTGCTGACCACCACCACCGTGCGGTTCTGCATAAACGGCCGGGTCGCCGCCGAATCCGCCCGAGTGGCGCCGGGCGACGACGTTGCACTGCTGCCGCCGGTCTCGGGCGGATGAGTCACGAAGTGACCCTCAGCGCCTCACCCTTCGATCCGGTCGAGGCCCAGCGTCTGTTCCTGGCGGCTGCGGACGCGGGCGCCGTGATCAGCTTCACCGGACTGGCGCGCCCGACAACGCGCGACGGGCACCCGGTCACCGCCCTGGTACTGGAAAGCCACCGTTCGCTCACCCTGCAATCGATGGACGGCATCGCTGCCGCCGCTCACGCGCGCTTCGCGATCACCGCCAGCCGCGTAATCCACCGCGAGGGACGGATCCTCCCGGGCGAGCCGATCGTGTTCGTGGCCGCGGCAGCCGCCCACCGCCGCGCTGCGTTCGAAGCTGCGGACTATATGATGGACCGGCTGAAGAGCGAGGCGGTATTCTGGAAGCGCGAGGAAGGACCGGACGGCGCTCGCTGGATCGAGCCGACCGCCGACGATGCGGCGGACCTCGCGCGCTGGCACGATGCCGACAGCACCGACGCCGGTGGAATCGACCATGTCCGGGATTGACGAAAGCCTGACCTTTCACCCGCTTCGAATGGCCGTGCTGACGGTATCCGATACGCGCACTGTGGAAACCGATACGTCTGGCGCGCTGGTGGTCGAGCGGCTGACCGGGGCGGGCCACGTGTTGGCCGGGCGGGCAATCGTAGCCGACGATATAGAGGCGATCCGCGCGCAGGTTTGTCGCTGGGTCGCCGATCCCGGTGTGGACATCGTGATCTCCACCGGGGGCACCGGCTTCACCCCGCGCGACGTGACGCCCGAGGCGGTGATACCGCTGCTGCGACGCACGATGGACGGGTTCAGCGTGGTGTTCCACCAAGCCAGCATGGGCACGATTGGCGTGTCCACGCTGCAATCACGCGTCTTTGCCGGGCAAGCCGAGGATACCTTCGTGTTCTGCCTGCCGGGCTCCACCGGGGCCTGCCGCGATGGCTGGGACCTGGTGCTGCGCTACGAGCTGGACAGCCGCTACCGCCCGTGCTCGATCGCCGGGCAGATCCCGCGCCTGCGGGGGCTCTGCGCATGACCGGACTGTCGCATATCGATGAGGCCGGCCGCGCCCGGATGGTCGATGTGGGGGACAAGCCGGTCACCTCCCGGACGGCCGAGGCCCGCGGCCAGCTGCGCTGTGCACCGGCAACACTCGCACTGGTCCGCTTGGGCGAGACCCCCAAGGGCAATGTGATCGGCACGGCCGAACTGGCCGGGGTGATGGCTGCGAAGCAGACTGCAACGCTGATCCCGCTGTGCCATCCACTATCGCTCAGCCAGGTAGTGGTCGAGATCGCGCTGGACGACAGCGTGCCCGGATTCACAGTGACCACGCGGGTCCGCACCAGCGGGCAGACCGGCGTGGAGATGGAAGCGCTGACCGGCGTTTCAGTTGCCTGCCTGACCCTGTTCGACATGCTCAAGGCAGTCGACCGGACGATGGAGATCGGTGCGATCCGGGTGGTTGCGAAAGCAGGCGGCCGGTCCGGGGCGTGGTCTGGCTGATGGGCGCCGGCCTGATTGGCTTCGACGAGGCGATGAAGCGCCTGCCGGGTGTCGAAGCGCTGATAGGCACAGAAACCGTGCCGCTCGACCGTGCGGCTGGCCGCGTACTAGCGGAGCCGCTTTGCGCTCGGCAGGATTCACCCCGCCAGCTGACCGCGGCGATGGATGGCTATGCGGTGCGTGATGCCGCAACCGCACCCGACCAACCGCTGCGGGTGATTGGAGAATCCCGCGCCGGGCGGGCATTTGCCGGCCTCGTCGGAGCCGGTGAAGCGGTGCGCATCTTCACCGGTGCGCCGATGCCGGTAGGGACCGACCGCTGCATCGTGCAGGAGCACGCGATCCGCGAGGGCGGGACCGTACGGTTCACGGTAGGTTATGGTCAGAAGTCGCATGTTCGTGCCATCGCCAGCGACTTTGCCGCCGGCGCGCTGCTGCTCGATCGCGGCACCCGTCTCTCGCCGCAGGCCATGGTCGCGGCCGCCGCGGCAGATGTCGCCACCGTGACCGTGGCCGTTCCACCGCGCGTGGCGATCCTTGGCACCGGCGATGAACTCGCTCCGCCTGGAACCGCGGCTGATCGGCCCGGCGCAATTCCCGAGAGCGTCAGCTTCGGAGTTGCGGCAATGGTGGCGGAGTCGGGCGGCTTGGTGGTCCGGCGCGCGACTGGTCGCGATGACCTGGCGGTGCTGCAGCATCTCGCAGGTAGCCTCCTCGAAGCCGCCGATCTAGTGATCGTGACGGGCGGCGCTTCGGTCGGCGACCATGACCTCGCCCGGCCGATGTTCGCGCCGCACGGGCTCGAATTGATCGTCGACAAGGTGGCGATCAAGCCGGGAAAGCCGGTCTGGCTGGGGCGCGCGGGTGGGCGCTGGGTTCTTGGGTTGCCCGGCAATCCCACCTCCGCACTGGTCACCGCGGCATTCTTCCTGCGGCCGCTGCTGGCCGCTCTGCAGGGGCAGGACCCACAGCAGCGCTTGCGTTGGCGGCGCCTGCCGCTGGCCGCACCGCTGCCCGCCGTCGGCGGGCGGGAAACCTTCGTGCGGGCGCAGTGGGACGGCGACGGGCTGGGGCCGCTGGGCAACCAGCAGAGTGGCGCGCAGGCGGCGCTTGTGGCGGTCGAATGGCTGATCCGCCGCCCGGCCGGCAGCGCCGCAGCCGCTGCCGGCGAGACCGTTAGCGCGCTCGCGTTTTGAAGCCCGCCTTGGCTGTGGCTAGAGTTGGTCGGGTCGAGATGCTGTTGGGAGCGGTGCTCGCGGGCGGCCGATCGCGCCGCTTCGGTAGCGACAAGGCGATGGCCTTGCTTCACGGCAAGCCTTTGCTCGCGCATGCGGCGGAGGCGCTCGCGCAGCATACGCAGGCGGTCATACTGTGCGGCCGGACAATGGCGGGCTTCACCTGTCTTGCCGACCGGCCCGTGCCTGACCTTGGCCCGCTCGGCGGACTCAATGCCGCGCTCCACCACGCGGCGGCACATGACCTTGCTGGCGTGCTCTGCACCGGATGCGATATGCCGTTCTTCCCAGAAGCAATGGCGCGGGCCCTGATCGGGGAGGGTCCGGCGATCGTCGAGAAGCAATATCTGATGGGCTATTGGCCGGTCGCATTCGCGCCCGCGCTCGATACGCATCTTGCGGAGCATTAGGATCGATCGGTGCGTGGCTGGCTGGCGGTCACCCAGCCGCGGCTCGTATCCGCGCCGGAGCTTCCCAATATCAACACGCAGGCAGATTTGCGCCGGTTGGAAGAATGCGGGGCGATCGGGATCCAGTCGGGCCTCTAGTCTTGAGCGTCATTGCGACCCGGGATTGGTTGGGTGGTGATTCAAGCCCGGGTAGGCGGCCGGAGTCTGCCTGGAATGCGAGGCGGGCTCGCTATGACTCTTGGTCGGTTCGGTGTGCCAGCAGCGCGTCGTCCAGCATGTCGGGCTGAGCGCTCACGCGTTTATCCAGAAACTCTCAAGGCGGGCCACGGGTTAAAGCTATATCATCATAGGTCCTGGCCATCTCCGAAGGGAGCTCGCGGCGCAGATAATCGATTGCGCCCCGTATCTTGGGAGCCAGATGCCGGTGGTGCGGATAGACGGCCCAGATCGGCTCGTCTTTCGGCTGGAAGTCGTGGAGGAGGAGACGAAGCCCCCCGATCCGCAAGTGTCCAAGCACGTAGAACTCGGGGAGCTGACAAACACCCATGCCGGAAACGCACGCATCAACCACGGCATGGCCGCTGTTGCAGCGGAACCGGCCCGTGGGCCTGTAGAGCAGCTGCTGGCCATCCTGGTTGAACTTCCAGGTCGTGCTTGTGCCAACGACATGCTCGTGGCGATCAAGGTCCTGAATGGTCTCTATCGGTGCGCTGTGGTCGAGATAGCTCGGCGCTGCGCATGTCAGGAACTGGCGCGAGGCAATCCGGGTGCTGATCAGGCGCGCATCTGCAAGCGTGCCGGTGCGGATCGCCAGATCATAGCCTTCGGACACCAGATCGACCAGTCGGTTGGTTAGATCGATAACGATGCTGAGGCGAGGATGCTGGAGCGCAAAACGGCGCATCAGAGGTGCCAGGAAGCGTTCGCCCATGGCAGTCGAACAGGTTAGGCGGAGCTCGCCCTCCGGTTCGCCTTCCTTGGTGATCAGCGCGATCGCCTCGTCCCGATCGTCGAGGAGGCGCTGGCAATGGCCGAGAAACACGCGACCGGTGTCAGTCAATCGTACGACGCGCGTGGTACGCTGGAACAGCTGCGTCTTGAGCCTCTGCTCCAGCAGCATGATCGCGCGGCTGACATGCGTCGTCGACAGCCTGAGCGCGGTTGCACCTTTGGTGAAGGAGCCCGTGGTTGCAACCGCCACGAACTCGTCGATTCCGTCCCAGGGTGACATGCTATTGTCCCAGATGTGGGATGATGATTTGCCGAGAAGGCTCTTTATCACCGCATTTGGCCTAGATAAAGCACTTCCATGACGCAGCCGGCACGACTTTGCGCCGGCGCAATCCAGAGCCAGTCGATCATAAATTTCGAATTCGGCGATGCCGACGATTCAGACCGCGCCACAAGGAATGTAGCAGATGAAGACGCGCGCCGCTGTTGCCTTTGAAGCGAAAAAGCCGCTCGAGATCGTCGAGGTGGACCTCGAAGGGCCGAAGTCGGGCGAGGTCTTAGTCGAAATCATGGCGACGGGCATTTGCCATACCGATGCCTACACGCTCGACGGGTTCGACAGCGAGGGGATCTTCCCGTCGATCCTCGGCCACGAGGGGGCGGGCGTGGTACGCGAAGTCGGTGCAGGCGTCACCTCCGTGAAGCCCGGCGATCACGTCATCCCGCTTTACACCCCCGAATGCCGCCAATGTAAGTCGTGCCTGAGCGGCAAGACTAACTTGTGCACCGCAATCCGCGCGACGCAGGGCAAGGGGCTGATGCCCGACGGCACGACCCGCTTCAGCTACAAGGGCCAGGCCATCTTCCATTATATGGGCTGCTCGACCTTCTCGAACTTCACGGTGCTACCGGAGATTGCGGTGGCCAAGATCCGCGAGGACGCGCCGTTTCAGACGAGCTGCTACATCGGCTGCGGGGTGACGACGGGCGTCGGTGCGGTGGTCAACACCGCAAAGGTGCAGGTCGGCGACAATGTGGTCGTGTTCGGTCTCGGCGGCATCGGCCTCAACGTCATCCAAGGCGCGCGTCTGGCCGGTGCCAACAAGATCGTCGGCGTCGATATCAATCCCGACCGCGAGGAATGGGGGCGGAAGTTTGGCATGACCGACTTCCTCAATTCCAAGGGCATGAGCCGCGAGGATGTCGTCGCGAAGATAGTGGCACTGACTGATGGCGGCGCCGATTACACCTTCGATGCCACGGGCAACACCGAGGTGATGCGTACCGCACTCGAAGCCTGCCATCGCGGCTGGGGCACCAGCATTATCATCGGCGTGGCCGAGGCCGGCAGGGAAATCGCGACTCGCCCCTTCCAACTCGTCACCGGGCGCAACTGGCGTGGTACCGCCTTCGGCGGCGCCAAGGGCCGCACCGATGTGCCCAAGATCGTCGACATGTATATGCAGGGCAAAATCGAGATCGACCCGATGATCACCCACATCATGGGCCTCGAGGAGATCAACGCCGCGTTCGACCTCATGCACGCTGGCAAGAGCATTCGCTCGGTGGTGGTCTACTGATTTTCTATTAGGGAGAATGGCAATGGCGGTGATTTCTGGCGACGGCGTGTTTTCGCACGTCATGATCGGCTGCAACGACGTGGCGACTTCGGCGAAGTTCTACGATCCCGTGCTCGGCGCATTGGGCATCAAGAATCTCGGACCGTTCGGCGACTGGATCCTCTATGGTCGCGACAAGCCCGCTTTCCTGCTGACCAAGCCGGGCAACGGCCAAGCGCCGTCGAGCAACGGAGTGACCGTCGGTTTCGCCGCCGCGACCACGGCCGAGGTGGACGCCTTCTACCAGGCCGGGCTCGACAATGGCGGCACCAACGAGGGCGCCGCCGGCCCGCGCAGCCATCTTCCGGGCGCCTATGCCGCCTATCTCCGCGATCCTGGCGGCAACAAGATCTGCGCCTATACCTTCACTGAATAGGCACGGGCATGGCACTCGAGGTGGTTTCGGCCAACCGCTCGTTCGGTGGTGTGCAGGGGGTGTACAAGCATCACTGGGCCGCCACCGGCACGGACATGACATTCTCCGTGTTCGTCCCGCAGCATGCTGAGGGTGCACGGCTACCGGTGGTCTGGTATCTGTCCGGCCTCACCTGCACGCATGCGAACGTGACCGAAAAGGGTGAATTTCGTCGCGTCTGCGCGGAACTCGGCCTGATCTTCGTGGCGCCGGATACGAGCCCGCGCGGCGAGGGCGTTCCCGACGATCCCGGCGGCGCCTATGATTTTGGTCTCGGCGCGGGCTTCTACGTTGATGCGAGCGAAGCGCCGTTTGTCGACCATTATCGTATGTGGAGCTACGTCACGGAGGAGCTACCGGCACTCGTGGCGGCGGAGTTTCCGGCCGATGTCGCGCGGCAATCGATCATGGGCCATTCGATGGGTGGGCATGGCGCGCTGACCATCGGGCTCAACTTCCCCGACCGCTACAAGGCAATCTCGGCCTTCGCGCCGATCGTTGCGCCGGGGCAGGTGCCGTGGGGACAGAAGGCTCTGGCTGGCTATCTCGGCGACGACGAAGTGGCGTGGCGCAAACATGACGCCGTCGCTCTCATCCAGGATGGTGCGCGGGTGCCGGCCCTGCTGGTCGATCAGGGCGATGCGGACCAGTTCCTCGCCGACCAACTGAAGCCCGGCCTGCTTGCCGAGGCGTGCAAGGACGCGGGCATCGATCTGACGCTCAACCTGCGGCCGGGCTACGACCACAGCTATTATTTCATTGCCACTTTCATGGAAGATCATCTCCGCTGGCACGCGGAGCGACTGGTCTGATCAATCACGTTGGGAGGATCTGGGTTGTCTGAGCTGGTGGTGATTGATCGCAGCGGCAGCGCGCGCACGATCGAGGGGGAAACGGGCCGCTCGCTGATGGAAGCGATCCGCGACAATGGTTTTGATGAACTCCTTGCCCTGTGTGGGGGTTGCTGCTCGTGTGCGACCTGCCATGTTTACGTTGAGCGCGGCCCCGCCGAGGCGCGGGTGACCGGCAGCAACGACGAGGATGACCTGCTCGAGAGTTCAGGTCACCGCCGCGCGGACTCCCGGTTGTCCTGCCAGCTGTTCCTGACCGAAGCTCTGGGCGAGCTAATCGTCCGCATCGCTCCGGAAGACTGAGGATATGGCGGGTATGGACAAACGAGACGTCGTCATCGTCGGCGCCGGCCATGGTGGTGCGCAGGCGGCGATTGCGCTGCGGCAGCTGGGTTTTGCCGGCTCGGTCGCAGTCGTCGGCAACGAGCCCGAGCTTCCCTATGAGCGCCCGCCGCTCTCGAAGGAATATTTCGCAGGCGACAAGACGTTCGACCGGATCCTCATCCGCCCGGCCGCCTTCTGGGCCGAGCGCAATGTCGACATGCTGCTCAGCACCGCGGTGACGGCTGTCGATGCTACGGCGAAGCGCCTGAGCTTCGCCAACGGCGGCAGCCTCGACTATGGCGCGCTCGTCTGGGCGACGGGCGGCACCCCGCGCAAGCTGACCTGCTCGGGCCATGACCTCAAGGGCGTGCATGCCGTGCGCACCCGCGCCGACGTGCTCAAGATGATGCTCGAGCTCCCCATCGTCACCCAGGTCGTCGTCATCGGCGGCGGCTATATCGGCCTCGAGGCCGCGGCGGTTCTCAAGAAGTTCGGCAAGAAGATCGTGCTTCTGGAGGCGCTTGACCGCGTGCTCGCCCGCGTCGCCGGCGCCGAGCTCTCGCGCTTCTACGAGGCCGAACACCGCGCGCAGGGTGTTGATCTTCGCACCAGCGTGCAGGTCGAATGCATTGAGGAAAAGAACGGGCGCGTCACCGGCGTACGGCTTGCAGACGGCGAGATCGTGCCTGCCGAGATGGTAATCGTCGGGATCGGCATCATTCCCGCGGTGGAGCCGCTGATCGCGGCGGGGGCTAAGGGCGGCAACGGCGTTGCCGTCGACGAATATTGCCGCACCAGCCTTCCCGACGTCTACGCTATCGGAGACTGCGCCGCGCATGCAAATGGCTTCGCCGATGGCGCGACGATCCGGCTTGAGTCGGTCCAGAACGCCCACGATCAGGCAACCATCGCTGCCAAGGCGATCACCGGCAGTTTGGAGCCCTACAAGGCCACACCCTGGTTCTGGTCGACCCAGAACGACCTGAAGCTCCAGACGGTAGGGCTGTCGATCGACTTCGACCGGACTGTCGTCAGAGGTGATCCTGCGACGCGCAGCTTCTCGGTCGTCTACCTCAAAAACGGGCGAGTGATCGCGCTCGACTGCGTCAACGCGATGAAGGACTATGTCCAGGGCAAGAAGCTCGTCGAGGCCCGTGCGGAGGTCGACCCCGAACTCCTTGCCGATGTCGCGAAGCCGCTCAGGGAACTGATCGCGGCTTGAGAACCGGGCGCTCCTGGAGAGCACAGTTGATAGACAAGACGTGTGCGTCGCTTGAGGCGGCAGTTGCAGATATCGACGATGGCGCTTCGATCATGATCGGCGGCTTCGGTACTGCAGGCATGCCTGATGAACTGATCGACGCGCTGATTGCGCGCCGTGTCGGCAACTTGACGCTTATCAGCAACAACGCCGGAAATGGTGAGAGCGGAGTCGCCGCGCTGATCCGTGAAGGAAGGGTGCGCAGGGTCATCTGTTCGTTTCCACGCCAGCCGGACTCGCATCATTTCGATGCGCGCTATCGCGACGGAGAGATCGAACTTGAACTGGTCCCTCAAGGCAATCTTGCAGCTCGCATCGAGGCCGCGGGCGCTGGGCTGGGAGCGATCTTCACGCCGACAGGCTATGGTACGATTTTGGCCGAGGGCAAGGAAACGCGCGAAATCGATGGACGCCCCTATGTTCTCGAATATCCGATCAGGGCCGATTTCGCGCTGATCAAGGCGCATCGCGGCGACCGCTGGGGCAATCTCACCTATCGTAAGTCGGCTCGCAACTTTGGCCCCATCATGGCGATGGCGGCCACGACCACGATTGCTCAGGTCGCGGAGGTCGTGCCGCTTGGCGGCATCGATCCTGAGACGGTCGTCACGCCGGGCATCTTCGTCCAGCGCCTTGTCCAAGTTCCGGCCATTCCGAATGCAGAACTGGCGGACCTGGTGGCATGAACCGCATCAGCAGGGACCAGATCGCGGCACGGGTAGCGAAAGACATCCCGGAAGGTGCATATGTCAACCTGGGTATCGGGTTGCCGACCAAAATTGCCGACTATCTTCCGGGCGATCGTGAAGTGGTGCTGCATAGCGAGAACGGAGTGCTCGGAATGGGCCCGGCTCCAATGAAGGACGCCGAGGATCCTGAGCTGATCAATGCCGGCAAGCAGCCGGTGACGCTGCTCGCCGGAGGTGCTTTCTTCCATCATGGCGACAGTTTCGCGATGATGCGTGGCGGCCATATCGACATCTGCGTGCTCGGCGCTTTTCAGGTTTCCATCTATGGGGATCTTGCCAATTGGCACACTGGTGAGCCTGGAGCGATCCCGGCGGTAGGCGGCGCGATGGACCTGGCGATCGGAGCCAAGCGCACCTTCGTGATGATGGAGCTGCTGACGCGGTCGGGCGAGAGCAAGCTTGTCGATCGGTGTAGCTATCCGCTGACGGCCCTGGGGTGCGTGACTCGCGTCTACACCGACCTCGCCGTGCTGGACGTGGGTGCGCTGGGGGCGCGCGCGGTCGAGCTTGTGGACGGGTTGAGCATCGAAGAACTGCGTCGGCTGACGGGGGTGCCGATCGGCTGGGAGGCGGTTGCCAGCGATCGGCGAAGTCCATGAGTGAAGCGTTCATCTGCGATGCGGTGCGAACGCCGATAGGTCGCTATGGCGGCCGCCTGGCGAAGGTGCGCGCGGACGACCTAGGCGCCGTCCCGATCCGGGCGCTTGCGGCGCGCAACCCCGGCCTCGATCCTGGCACGATCGAGGAGGTGTTCTTCGGCTGCGCCAACCAAGCGGGAGAGGATAATCGCAATGTCGCGCGGATGAGCGCGCTGCTGGCAGGCTTGCCTGCACAGACCTCGGGAGTGACGCTCAATCGCCTATGCGCATCGGGTCTCGAGGCAGTCGGTGCGGCGGCGCGCGCGATCCGGCTGGGCGAGATGGGGCTCGCCATCGCCGGCGGGGTCGAGAGCATGACACGCGCGCCCTATGTCATGGGGAAAGCGGATGCTGCCTTTGGTCGCGCACAGACGCTCGAGGACACGACGATGGGTTGGCGGTGCGTCAATCCTGCGCTCGATGCACGCTATGGGACCGAGACGATGCCGCACACCGGCGAGAACGTCGCTGAAGAGCAAGGGATCAACCGCGAGGATCAAGACGCGTTCGCGCTGCGCAGCCAATTGCGCGCGGCGGCGGCAAAGGCATCGGGCTTCCACGCAGGCGAGATCGTGTCGGTCGAGGTGCGGGACAACGGCGGCCCGTCGTCTGTTTTTGCCGAGGATGAGCACCCTCGGCCGAACACAACATACGAGGCGCTCGCCAAGCTCAAGCCCCTATTCGGACCCTCGGGCACTGTTACCGCAGGCAATGCGTCCGGCATTAACGACGGCGCGGCTGCGCTGCTTATCGCGAGTGAGGATGCGGCGAGGGCGCAAGGACTGACGCCGCGCGCACGCATTCTCGGCATGGCCTCCGCGGGCGTCGAACCGCGCGTGATGGGGATCGGGCCAATCCCGGCAAGCCGGAAGCTGATGGAACGCCTTGGCCTGATCATTGACGATTTTGATGCAATCGAACTCAACGAGGCTTTTGCCAGCCAGGGAATTGCGGTGTTGCGTGGGCTGGGGCTGCCGGACGACGCGCCCCACGTGAACGCCAACGGCGGCGCCATTGCGCTTGGACACCCGCTCGGCATGTCGGGTGCGCGTCTCGCGCTTACTTTGGTACGCCAGCTGGAGAAGAGCGGTGGCCGGCGCGGTCTCGCCACACTGTGCGTAGGCGTCGGTATGGGGCTCGCGCTGGCGGTGGAGCGGGTGTGATGCGAGAATTCACCTATACAGCCAATCCTGGACGCGTCGTTTTCGGCGAAGGCAAGATCGCCACTTTGGCAGAAGAAGTCGCGCGCCTAGGTCTCTCGCGCGTGCTGATGCTCTCCACCCCACAGCAGGAGGCCCAGGCGCGGGCCGTCGCCGGCGCGCTAGGTGGAACTTGCGTCGGGCTATTCGGGGGCGCGGCCATGCACACGCCGGTCGCGGTGACGGAACTGGCGCTCGCGGTCGTGACAGAGACGGGTGCCGATGGTGTGGTTGCGTTCGGCGGAGGGTCCACGATCGGGCTCGGCAAGGCGATCGCGTTGCGCACCGACCTTCCGCAGATCGCGGTGCCGACCACCTACGCCGGATCCGAGATGACTCCAATCCTTGGCGAGACGCAAGGCGGGCGCAAGGTCACACAAAGCACTTCCAAGGTGCTGCCGGAGGTAGTGATCTATGACGTCACCCTTACCCTTGGTCTGCCGCCGGCACTGTCCGGCACCAGCGGGATCAATGCGATCGCGCACGCGGTTGAGGCACTCTACGCCCAGAGCCGCAACCCGATCATCAGCCTGATCGCCGTTGAAGGAATACGCGCTCTTGCGCGAGCCCTGCCGCGCATCGCCGAGAGGCCTGGCGATGTCGCGGCACGCTCGGACGCGCAATATGGCGCCTGGCTGTGCGGCATCTGCCTCGGAGCAGTGGGCATGGCGCTCCACCACAAGCTCTGCCACACGCTTGGCGGCACGTTCGAACTGCCGCATGCAGAGACGCACACGATCGTGCTGCCACATGCTTTGGCTTATAACGCGCCAGCTGTGCCGGATGCGATGGAGCGCCTGCGCCAGGCGCTGGACGCAGACGACGCCGCGGCTGCGCTGTTCGACCTGGCCGGTGCGGTCGGCGCGGCGCGTGCGTTGCGCGACCTCGGCATGCCCGAAGCGGGAATCGATCAGGCCGCCGACCTGGCCCTGGCCAATCCCTACTGGAATCCCCGGGCGCTCGACCGTGACGGCATTCGCAAGTTGCTCAAACGTGCTTGGGCTGGCGAACCACCACAACAAGGCTGAACGAGGGAGAGCAGGGCGTGAACATCAAGCGTGTGGGCGACCAATGATGACGGATATTATGATGTCCAGCAGCATGGCATCCAGCCTGATTTCAATTTGCGTGGTATTTTCACCACCGAGGCAGATGACAGCTACTGGTTTCGCAGCGTAAAGCCGCGGTTCTATCCTATCCCGGCCGACGGACCAGTTGGCGAATTGCTAGCAGCGCTCGGGCGGCACCCGAACCGGGCGGCGCACCTGCACTTCATCGTCGAAAAGGCTGGCTTCGCGACACTCGTGACGCGTATCTTCACGCCCGCTGGCGAACGAGGGGGAAGGTGGTGATGATCAGAACTGGGGAGAGAGTACCGGCGGCCGGGTTGGGCGGCGCGGCATTCTGCTGGTAGCGCAATAGCGCTTCCGTCGGCCGCCCTCGTGGCGTCGTCTGGACGTAGAATGGCAGACGTAGGACGTTGGCCTGATGGGCCGATTGGATAACGTTACCGTCGACCCAATGCGATTGCTGGCGAATCTGCCCAGCGGCAGATAAGGATGTATGTGGCCTCGCCCGGGTGGCCGACGCAATGTTCAGGCGTTCGCTAAAGGCGTCGGCGGCTGCCAAGCGGCTTCTCAGCACCCGGGCGGCTGCACTGTTCGATAATGGGCCGCGGCGAACCCCGAAGGTGGTCGTAGTTGAAGACGGATGAAGGGCGTCCTCGAGTTCCCCGCTAAACTAACTCCATGGATTCCCATTATTTACTCCATTTTCGATGCAATTTTGACGGCTTATCTTGCATCGCCTTTGCGTTCTCGTAGTTTGATGATGCGCCGCTTACAGCGCGGCGCCGAGGCTTGAGAACCTCGCTTGGGAAAATGAACCAGCCGCATTGCGGCCGGGTGGCCGGCACGTATGTCCAGGCCGTTTACGGCTAAAGGCGTCGGCGCGCGCCCAAGCGTGCTCTCAACACCCGGCTTTCGCCGGCACTGCCTCGCGCGCTGGAGGCAGGCACGTGCGTGGCGGACAATCTGCGGGAAAGGGTGCGGCGGTACCGCCGGTTGTCAATTTGATGGCCGGACAGGTTATCGTCGATGGTGGCGATCGCGCGGCCGGAGAAGGCGAGCAGTTCGACGTCACCACACTCTACGCCGCCGAGGCGCCCAGGCTGTGGCGCTTGTTCTGGCGGCGAACCGCGTCGTCGGATGAGGCGAGTGACCTGGTCCACGAGACCTTCGCACGTGTATTGGGCCAAGGCCTGCGTTCTGGCATCGCCAATCCAGCGGGCTATCTCACGCGCATTGCGCAGAATCTGTTGCGCGATCGCGCCAAGTTCATGCGTCGGCGCTCCGCCGAGCTGCATATCCCAACAGACGACGCGGTTCTGGCCGGTACGGATCAGATTCGCTTGCTTGAGGTGCGCGACATGCTTGACCGGATCGAGCAGGCCATGTTGGAGCTTCCTATGCGTGACAGGGAGATCTTCATGGCGCACCGCCTCGAAGGGCTGACCTACGGCGAGATCGCCGAACGCACCGGCTGTACCGTCAAGATGGTCGAGAAGGCGATCGGGCGCGCGGTCCTCGAGCTCGACCGCGCGCTGGATCAACGCTGATGCCCGCAGCGCCGCCGGAGCGGCCGGATGCGGAATTGGTGCGCGAGCAGGCCGCCGAGTGGTTTGCGCTGATGCGCGGACCCGATGCGTCGCTCCAACGCGCGGCGTTCGAGATGTGGTTGTCGCAGCATCCTTTGCACCGCCAGACATATGACCGGATGGTGATGCGCTGGGACCAGGCACGGCTCGTTGGCCATACTGAAACCGGCCGCACGCGCACGGGATTGCCTCCGCGACGTGCTCCGAACGTGCAATTCGCTGCGGTGGCCGCGCTGCTGGTTGCCGCGCTGCTCGGTGGATCGGCGTGGCTATTGATGTCGGGGAGGACCGCTCCCGTCGCGCCATCCGCTGTGGTCGCTACCGAGCTGGAGACGCCGGTTGGCGCCATTCGGCGCTTGCCGCTGCCCGATGGGTCGGTGGTTACTCTCGATACCCGCACGCGGCTGCAAGTGGCGTTTGGGAGTGCCGAACGGCGCATCGTTCTGATTGCCGGGCGCGCGCGATTCGAAGTCGCCCATGACGCGGCCCGGCCATTCGTCGTATCGGCGGGCGAGGGCGAGGTCGTGGCGACCGGGACCGTGTTTGACGTCAGTTTGATCGGCAATCGGCCGCAGGTGCGGTTGATCAAGGGCTCGGTGGAGGTGCGCCGGCGTGGTGCTGGCGTGTCGGCGCGGCCAGAGGGGGTTGCGCGGCTGTCCGCGGGCCAGTCGATCGCGCTCGGCGTTGCTCATGCGTCACCTTCGCTTGCGGTGGGGGATGAGCGCTGGGTGTCGGGGATTCTCAGCTTCGATGGCGTGCCCCTCGACGCTGCGCTTACCGAGGCGAACAGCTACTCCACCACAGCGATCCGGCTCGACGACCCGGCGCTCGGCATGCTTCGCGTGACCGGCGGGTTTAAGGCGGGCGACCAGCAGGGTCTGGCCTATGCGCTTGCCGCAAGCTTTGGGCTCGAGGCGGTGCACGATCCTGCCGGAAACTTTCTGCTCCGCCGTAGGCGGAAGTAGCCGAAATTTATTTTCATCGTGCCGGGGGGAAACCTCTCGGGCGTCGTCAAGCACCCCAATCGCTCCGCCGAACAGACGGAGCTCTGGGAGGCCGGACGATGGGGCGCACGAGAAGCTTGTTGGGATTGGGGATTTCCGCGCTGGCCCTGACGGCAAGCGCTCCGGCGAGCGCACAGGCGGACACGCTGCGCCATTACCAACTGCCAGCGCAGGAGTTGGGAGCGTCGATCCGGAGCGTGGCGCTTGCTGCAGGGCAGACGTTGATCGCGCCGACCGAATTGTTGCGCGGACGCAGAGCTCCGCCCGTCGATGGAACCTACACGCCGGACGAAGCCGTTGCCCGATTGCTCGCGGGCACCGACCTCCGGGTCGCACATGTAGGAAATGCGCTGGTGATCCGGCGCCAGGCTGCCGAAAGCGCGACAGACGCCCAAGGCGCAGGCACGGGTGCCGACGACGAGATTCTCGTTACCGGCACCCGCATTCGCGGACGTGCCCCGGCCGGCGCCGCGGTGACGACGATCGATCGCCGCGCGATCGAGCAATCGGGCTATGTGACGACGCAGCAGGTCCTGCAAGCGGTGCCGCAGAACTTCGGCGGCGGCGCGACCGAGATCAGCTACACAACCACGCGCAACGGTGCCGACGCCAATTCAGCGTTCGGCACCGGCATCAATCTGCGCGGACTTGGACCGTCCTCGACGCTGGTGCTTCTGAACGGCGAACGTCCGCCGATGGCAGGCTTTGCAGGCGTGTTCACCGACCTCTCGATGGTGCCGATCAGCGTCGTTGAACGGATCGAGGTGCTGCCTGACGGCAGCTCGGCGCTCTATGGTTCGGATGCCGTCGCCGGCGTGGTCAACATCGTGCCGCGGCTCGATTTCAAGGGATTGGAGGCGCGCGGCAGCCTTGGGTTCGCCGACGGCTTCAAACAGATTCAGGCCAGCGCGATCGGCGGCGTCAAATGGCGTGGTGGCCGTGCCGTGCTCGGCTACGAATATTATGACCGGGGCGCGTTGGCTGCCAGCCGCCGGCCTTACTTCAGCGAGGACCTGCGGCGCTTCGGGCTCGGCGACTTTCGTAGCGCGCCAGGGGCGGTGCCGGGCGTTACGGTTGGCGTGCGCTCGTTCGTGGTGCCGGCGGGACAGAATGGCACCGCGCTGACACCGGCGGACTTCGCGGCCGGAACCGCCGAGAAGGGCGACGCCTGGGCTGGCGGTGACGCGTTGCCGGCGCAGCGCCGGCATGCCGTGTTTGGCGCAGTCACGCTCGAGCTTGGCGAGCGGCTGACCCTGCAGGGGCAGGGCTTGTACGGCGCACGGCATTTCGACGGGAAGAGCCGTGCGGTGTTCAACGCGAGCACCGTCACGGTTCCGGTCAGCAACGCCTTCTACGTCGATCCGATCGGCACCCATCAGCCGCTTCGCGTGAGCTATAGTTTTCTGAAGGAACTGGGTCCGGAAGGCATTCGCGGCAACACGGACGCAGTCGGTACAACCGCGAGCCTTCATTGGTCTCCGGGCCGTTGGGACCTTGGCGTGCACGCGACCTATGGCCGCCAGGTCGAGGACATCCAGATCTACAATGTGATCAACACGGCGCGGCTCGCGACCGCGCTGGCGGATTCGAACCGCGCGACCGCGCTTAATGTGCTGGGCAATGGCACGGCGAACAATCCTGCTACGCTCAATTCGCTGCGCGGCTATTATTATACCGGCGGCACCTATGCGATGTGGTCGACAGCGCTCCGCGCTGACGGTCCGCTGGTCAAGCTCCCGGCGGGCGACGCGCGACTGGCGCTCGGGGTCGAACATCGTCGCGAGCGCTACATCGATGCGGCCTCACCTTATGATCGTACGACGCTGACGCCGATCGTGCAGCCGGGCGCGCCCATCGGCGACCGGCTGGTGACGGCGGGCTATGCCGAGTTGGCGCTGCCGCTTTCGCGGTCGGGTTCCAGCCTCGGGCGGCTTGATGTCTCGGCCGCTGTGCGCGGCGAGCATTACAGCGATTTCGGCGATACGGTGAACCCCAAGATCGGTGCGACCTGGGAGCCGCTGGTGGGTGTGCGGCTGCGTGGGACCTTTGGTACATCGTTCCGCGCGCCGAGCTTCTCGAACACACGCCAAGGCCCCGACGTCACCAGCTATTTCGCGTTCCCGCTCACTGATCCCGCGTCGCCTACGGGGACAACCAACGCAGTGATCCTGAGCGGCAACAAGCCTGGGATTGGGCCCGAGCGTGCGACGAGCTGGACTGCGGGCATCGATTTTCGTGCCGGTGCCACGAACGGCCTGACCGCCCAGCTTACGTGGTTCGATGTCGACTATCGCGACCGTATCACCAATCCTGGCACGGCGCTGACCAGCTTCCTTATAAACCGTGCGATCTATGCGCCGATCATCACTGCCAACGCCGATCCGGCAGCGCTCGCCGCCTATTTCGCGAGTCCCTTCTACGCCAATTATTTCGGGATCCCCGCGTCTCAGGTGTCGACGATCATCGACGCGCGCACGCAGAATCTCGCGCGGCAACGCGAACGCGGACTCGATTTCGACATCGGCTATCGCTTCGCGCTCGCCGGAGGCAAGGCCGAGCTCGGTGCGAGCGGATCCTACATTGTCGACCTGTCACAGCGCCTGACGCCGAGCTCGCCGAGCGTCTCGCTCGTCGGCACGCTCGGCTATCCGCCGGACCTTCGCGTACGCGGCCGCGCCGTCTACAATGTGCACGAGACCGGGCTTTCGGTCTTCGCCAACTACATCGACGGCTATGCCAACAACTCGACTGGCACTGTCCAGCATGTCGGCAGCTGGTTGACCATCGACGCGCAACTCAGCCAGCGCCTGGAATTGGGGCCGCTCGGCAAGCTCTCGGTCGCGCTCAGCATCAGCAATCTGTTCGATGCCGATCCGCCGCTGACCGTCGCGCGCTCAGCGTTCACGACTATCGGTATCGACCTCGAGAACGCAAATCCCGCCGGCCGCATCGTCTCGCTGCAGCTAACGAAGCAATGGTAAGCCTGCAGCGGCGGCGATCGGGCAGGGCAGCGCTGCTCCTTGGCGCCGCCTTGTTCCTCTGGAGTTGCGGTTCGGCTTGGGGCGCTGACTGCGCAGATCGGCTGCGCTGGGTTCAGGCTGCGCCGTCGGCCCCGCGGCCAATTCGGGCCGAGGATCCGATCGAGCTGCGCGATTTTGGGCCGGGCGATAGTGTCGTCCGGCGCAAGGGACTGTTCGCGCTGTCCCCCGATCATCGCAGTATCGCGGTTCTGCTGCGGCGTGCGGATGTAGCGACTAATAGCTATTGCTACGGGCTCGCCGTCGCCGATCTGGCAAGCGGTGTTGTTCGCTTCCTCGATATCGGCGGCGAGCCGATCCTGTGGACAGTCGACTTTCGCGGTCAGGCCGATCTCGACACCGGCGCGATCAAGACCGAACCGCCCGCCTGGTCTCCCGATGGCAAGGAGATCGCTTATCTGCGCCGCGACGGCGGAAGGACTCGGCTGTGGCGCGTGGCGGTGCGCGGCGGTCCTGCTCAGAAGCTCGCGACATTGGACGTGGATGTCCGTCGCTTCGCCTGGTCCGCAGACGGGCGCGGCCTCGTCTATGAAGTGCGCCCGCAGCTCGCGGCTGCTCGCGCCGCGATCGCTGAAGAAGGCCGGGGTGGTTACCTATACGACGCGCGCTTCGCGCCGATGCATTCGGCTGCGCCGAGCCCTCCTGCAGACACGCCAACCGAGTTTCGTTTCGTGTCGCTCGACGGTTCCCTCGACCGCGCGGCGACCGACGTAGAGCGTGAGCGGCTCGTGCCGCCGCCCGTCCCTGGTGCCCCGCCACGGACGAGCGCCCATGCCGATGGCAAAGGTGGTGCCACGGCATGGGTCGCACCGCGCGATCCTGCCGCCTTCTCCGGTGCCGAGCCACTAAGCGTCCGCGCCTGGGGCAGAAGTTTTACTTGTGGTGTCCCGGCGTGCAATGATCGGATCGCCGGCATCTGGTGGCTTGGCCCGCGAGAGTTGCTGTTCCTTCGGGACTGGGGGACCGACCAGCTTGGCGCAGTCGAACTATTCCGGTGGCGGCTCGGATCCGTGCCGGTTTCGATCCTGCGCACGACCGATCCGTTGATCGACTGCCAGCTCGGCGATGGCACTCTGTTCTGCGCGCGCGAATCTGCCGGCCGGCCGCGCCACATCGAGCAAATTTCATTGCAGAACGGCCGGGGCAAGACCGTGTTCGACCCTAACCCGGAATTCGCCTCTATCGCACTGGGAAAGGTACAGCGACTGTCGGCTCGCGCAGCCGATGGCGCGCCGACTTTCGCTGACTTGGTGCTGCCGCCAGATCACCGCGTCGGCGAGCGGCACCCGATGGTCGTCGTCCAATACCAGTCCCGGGGTTTCCTTCGCGGCGGCGTTGGCGACGAATATCCAGTCTATCTGCTTGCGGCGCACGGCTACGCAGTGCTCAGCTACCAGCGGCCGATGTCGTTCGCCGACGATCGCAAGGCAGCGGATCTGAGTGATTTCCAGCGGATCAACATGGCCGGCTTCGCCGATCGGCGCCGTGTGTTCAGTGCGCTCGACACGGCGGTCGACCGCGCGATCGCGACGGGCACGGTCGATCCGGCATCGCTCGGGATCACCGGGTTGAGCGAGGGCGCGTCGTCGGCGATCTGGGCGATCCTCTCGACCCATCGCTACCACGCAGCTGCGATCAGCACCTGCTGCGAGGATCCGTACCCGGCCTTTTATGGCAATGGCCTGGCGTTCGCGCGTGACATGAAGCTTTGGGGCTATCCGCTGCCGGACGCCGACAAGTTGGGGTTCTGGCGAACCTATTCGCTGGCGCTTGGTGCGGGCCGAGTGACCACGCCGCTTCTCCTACAGCTCTCGGACCAGGAGTTCCGGTTTGCGCTGCAAGGCTATGGCAGCCTGGTCGACGCCGGAAAGCCGGTTGAGATGTATGTCTTCCCGAACGAGTTCCACGACAAATGGCAGCCCGCGCACCGAGCGTCGGTCTATGCCCGATCGATAGACTGGTTTGACTTCTGGCTGCGCGGCCA
>Ga0207675_100000067_pt1 | contig 78814 bp, 64 predicted proteins | sample KBSSwiS42_FD_184305 | JGI IMG/M metagenome (GOLD analysis project Ga0207675, IMG submission 184305) | Switchgrass rhizosphere microbial communities from Kellogg Biological Station, Michigan, USA - KBS Switchgrass S4-2 (SPAdes) (version 2) | ecosystem: Host-associated > Plants > Roots >...
AACCCTCGAGAAATGAGGCAACCGGCGGCCGCCGCCTAAGGACCATGACGATGCGGCCGGCCTGACCCCGGGCCACCTTCTCCATCGAGTAGCGGGGCAACCTCCCGCCCAGGAGCAGATGGAGAAGGGCCATGACGCGCAGACACCCACTCAAGGTCCGCGGACGCGCGCTCGCCACCGTGCTTGGCGCCGCGCTTCTTGCGCTCGCGACGATGCCCCAGGCCGCCGCGGCTGCCGCCGTGGAGGGCTGTCCCGGTGGCGGCCCCCTGGTCGTGAACGCGTACGGCACATACAGCAACAGCGCCGACTACGGGGCAGACGGTCATGTCTGGGCGCTCATGCCCAGAGGCACAAACGAACAACTCAATTGTGTCTGGGGAACCTCTGGCGCGAATGCGTTCGCGGGAAGCGCCGTGGGCACCATTCTTCATTTCAATGGTCTCTCGTGGACATCCACGGAGATCGATAGCGGCGTCGTTACTAGCATTTGGGGTGCGGCCGGTGATGACGTGTTTGCCGTGATTGGAAGTCATGTTCTCCACTACGATGGCAAATCCTGGAAGCCAATGGATACTGAAACCGATCAAGGGCTCAATCTCGTTTGGGGAACCGGCCCTGACGACGTGTATGCGGCAGGAACGGGAGTTGTTCTCCACTTCGACGGAAGCAAGTGGACGTCGCAGGAAGTCGGCTGGGCGAGAGTCCTGAGCATGTGGGGAAGCCCCCATGACGTCTTTGCCTTTGATGCCCAGCTCGGCCGAGTCTTTCACTTTGACGGTGTGGAATGGGCTGCCACATCCTCCGGCAAGGCTAACGAAGGGTTCGTCTCTGCGTGGGGGAACTCAGGAAATCAAGGATTCGCCTGTGGCCAGGGTGGCGTTCTGTATCGATTCTATGGGGACGCCTGGAATGACCTCATGGAACCCAAGGAGCGGGTGACTGGGATTTGGCCCGCATCAAGCACAGATGTATTTCTAACCTCTGAGAGAAAAACTATCTACCGGTACCAGGATCGCGAGTGGAAAGCCCAATACCAAGGAAATAACTGGCTTTTTGGCATTTGGGGAAGCGCTCCAAATGACGTCTACGCGGTGGGTGAGGATGGCATCCTTCACTGTGATGGGGTTACGTGGAATTCGGAAGTACACTCCGTTTGGCTGAACGCGGTGTGGGGAACCAGTGCTACTGATGTGTACGCCGGAGGTTCCAACATCATCCTTCACTTCGATGGAAGTTCCTGGACCCCCGTGGTTACGAGTTCTACGCCCGGAGAAGTGGCTGGACAGGTCGTTTCGATTTGGGGGAGCTCGCCTCAGGACGTATTCGCTCTGAATGCCAGTTCTGTTTCTCACTATGATGGCCGGGAGTGGAAAGCGCAGAATCTGCCCCAGCCGATTGGTTTGATCATGAGTGGAATCTGGGGCGCCTCAGGAAGCGACATCTATTGTGTCGGAAATCAATCTTCCGAGGGTATGAATTACGGAGTGATCTATCACTATGACGGAGAGCGCTGGAGTCTGGTTGGAAAGCAACCGGATTGGTTTCAGCTCACCGGCGTCTGGGGACGCTCGGCGAGTGATGTATTCGCGACTGGAACAGGCGGCAAGATCCTTCACTACGACGGGAACACCTGGACCGGTCAACCCAGCAGCACCACCACAGGGCTAAGAACGGTTTCTGGCTTTGGCAATGAGGCTGTGTTTGTCGGAGGCGAGGTTGGGCTTGTCCTCGAGCAAGGCCCAAACTAGGTGACCAAGCACGGCTCGGTGAGCCGTTTGCGAACGATCCAGAGATTCGGAAGTTCTTTAACCGTTTGAAAGCCTGCGTTGGTGAACAGGCTGAGGGGTCCGTGATAGTGGGCCGCTTCTGTAGCGGCATTCCGGCGTGGATACCCTTCCGCCCAGGTCAAGCCCTGTTGTCGCATTCCTTGTAGCGCTGCTTCGAGTAATTGCGTGGCAACGCCTTTGCCTCGGTAGTCCTTGGCCACCACGAAGCACACGATCGCACCGGTAGCCTCGATCTCCTCGTTTTTAAGCTGAGGGTCTCTTTGCAGGTTGGGGATGAGCGCCCGCGGTGCGGCATGGCACCAGCCCACAACCTCGTCATCCAGGTAGGCGAGATAGCCTTTCATTTCGCCTTGTTTCACCAAACTACACACCGCTGCTCTGTTTTCAGCACCGGGCCGGTCTTCCCAGTCGGGTTGATCTTGATCCGCATGGTGAGCGTAGCAGTAGCAACGCGCCCATTCGGGATTGTCGGCAAACGCAACGTTATCGAAATAGGCCAGGAAGTCAGGGAGCGTCCGGTCGGTAAGCTCTCGGATGGTAAGATTCATGGCGGATTCCTTCTCCAAACGGTTCCTGATCTTACCGCGCTGAGTGTGGATGCGTCCTTTTCGGACCGCGTGCGTCTATAGAGTTGGACCAAGGAAAAGAGGAGGCTCTTCATGAAAACGATCAAGGATGCGGTTCGAGAGAGGTATGCGAAAGCGGCTACGGAGGCAGCTTCTTGCTGTGCGCCAAGTTGCTGCGATGCGACCGGAGCCACGCTGGTGAACTACGAGGGCGTGGAGGGTGTGGTTGCGGAATCCAACCTGGGCCTGGGCTGCGGCACGCCAACCCAGTATGCCAATCTGAAACCGGGGGAGACGGTGCTGGATTTGGGCAGCGGCGCCGGCATCGACGTCTTCCTGGCCGCGCAACAAGTTGGCGAATCCGGCCGGGTGATCGGGATCGATATGACTCCCGAAATGTTGCAGCGAGCACGGGAGAACGCGGCCAAACACGGCATCGAGAACGTGGAGTTCCGGCAAGGCGATATCGAAGCCATGCCGGTGGATGATGCTTCCGTGGACGTGGTGATCTCGAATTGCGTGATCAATCTCGTTCCGGACAAACGGAGCGTGTACTCGGAAATGCACCGGGTATTACGCCCGGGCGGCCGCTTTATTGTTTCGGACATGGTCACGTACGGCACTATGCCGGAAGCGGTGAAGAAGGATCTGGAGCTTTGGGCGGGATGCGTCGCGGGTGCACTGGATCGTCAAGAGTACTTGAGCATCATCGCCGAGGCGGGGTTCGAACGCGTGAGCGTGAAATCCGAATCCACCTACGACTCTCCAGACAAATCAACGTTTGGTTTGCAGAGCGTGACGCTGGAAGGATGGAAGCAGAGCTAAGTGGCCGTCCAGACCGAAGCCGTATGGCACGCATTCCGAGATCCGCTCCGTAACTACATCCTCCGGCGGGTGCCAAACGCGTCGGACGCGGATGACGTGCTCCAAGACGTGTTCCTCAAAGTGCACCGGAACCTGCCCGCGCTCGAGAACGAGGAGCGGCTCGGGCCCTGGCTCTACCGCGTGGCGCGCAACACGCTGATCGACCGCTATCGACGCGCGGAGGACCACGAAGCGCTCGAGGAATCCGACGGCTTGCGGGCGGCTGAAGCCGAAGAGCCGGATGCCGAACAGAAAATCGCCGGCTGCCTCAAGGAGATGATCGAGGATCTACCTCCGGCGTATCGGGACGCCCTCATCCTCTCCGAGTTGGAAGGATTGCCGCAGCGTGTAGTCGCGGAACGGTTGGGACTATCCTTGTCCGGAGCAAAGTCGCGCGTGCAACGAGGACGGCGCTTGCTTCATGAAGCGCTTCTAACCTGCTGCCATTTCGAGTTCGATCAGCGCGGGAAAATCATGGAGTACGTGCCCCGCGCCACCTGCTGCGCGAAATGACTTCCAGTCTGCCCTCGATGGATACATTGATATCGAGCCTGAAGGAAGCGGGCTGCGACCTTTCCGGCCGGACCCCCAAGGTCGGCAACTTTGGCGATAGCCCAGAACTTTCGAGCCGACTGCTTGAGCTCGTGCGCTCGGGCGTGAAGACCGCCACGGCCAGCTTGGTGTGGGAGTGGGAGGCAGAAGGGCAAACACTTCCCGAAGCCGGGGACGTGATGATCGTCCTCGATTGGAATCAACATCCCGCGATGGTGATCGAGTACGTCGACGTGTCGGTGAAGCCCTTCTCGGGAGTCGATGCGCAGTTTGCGTGGGATGAAGGCGAGGGCGACCGGTCCCTCGAATTTTGGAGAACCGTTCATTGGGCGTTTTTCACCCGGGCTTGCGCCGAGCTCGGTGTGGTTCCATCCGAAGCCATGCCCATTCTATGCACTCGTTTCCGCGTTCAATTCGATTCGATCAGTGCTCCAGAGATGTGATGCCCTTGGGCTCTGTTCGTAACCGAACCCCGTCCGGACCCCTGTGGAGAGCCTCGAATTCAACGTTCAATTCTCGGTGGTAGGCTAATCCAGACCCAACTAGGATCTTTTGCATGAACACCGGCCTCCAGCTGTCACCCGCCATCATGGAAAAGGCCATGCGCCGCCGGGACGCCGCATATGACGGGGCCTTCTTCATCGCCGTGCGCACGACCAACATCTTCTGCCGCCCCTCCTGCCCGGCCCGAAAGCCGCTCCGAAAGAACACCAGGTTCTACACGAGCGCCAAGGAAGCGCTGTTCGCCGGATTTCGCCCTTGCAAGCGTTGCCGGCCTCTCGCTACCGATGGCCAGCCGCCGGAGTGGGTGGGCAAGCTCCTGAAGCTGGTGGACAAGGATCCCGAAGCGCGCATTCGTGATGCCGAGATCCGGAGCATGGGCATCGATCCGGCTCGGGCGCGTCGCTACTTCCAAACTCATTACAACATGACCTTTCAGGCTTATTGCCGTAGCCGGCGGCTTGGTACCGCCTTGCAAAAAATCAGGGAGGGACATCCATTGGACGACGTCATCCTGGGCCACGGGTTCGAATCGCACAGCGGCTTCCGGGACGCGTTCCGGCGCACGCACGGCAAGGCTCCCGGCAATTCCCGGGAGGCCTCCTGCGTCTGGACGAAGCTCATCGAAAGCCCGTTGGGGCCAATCATCCTTGGCGCCACTCCAGAGGGCGCCTGCCTGCTCGAGTTCAGCGATCGCCGCATGCTGGAAGCCCAGTTCGAAACCCTGCGCCAGCGCTTCCGGTGCGCGATTGTGCCCGGCGAAAACGACCATTTGGTCCAATTCGAAAACGAGCTGAGCGACTATTTCGCAGGCAAGCTCAAGGAGTTCAAGACGCCGCTCGTTTATCCCGGAACGCCGTTCCAGGAACGGGTTTGGAATGCACTCCGTAAGATCCCCTACGCCGAAACGCGATCCTATGAGGACCTGGGCCGGAGCATTGCCCTATCGAGCGGCTGGCGGGCAGTGGGTCACGCGAACGGCCAGAATCGCATTGCGATCGTGATCCCTTGTCATCGGGTCATTAGGAAGGGCGGGCACCTGGGCGGATATGGCGGCGGCCTATGGCGGAAAGAATGGCTCCTGGCTCATGAGCAAACCCATGCCGGGACGAAAACACCAAGAACCCAGCAGCTCCGCCTTCTGGAGGCCGCAGCCACGAAATAATTTGGGGCAAACCGCTCACCGCTTCTGTCCCGGAGTGTCCAGCTTTCGCCGGTCACCCTGTCCCGTGGGGTACGTGTCGCGTCTGATCACGTGATCGCACATCAAATGTTGGGATCTGGAAGCTATTGCTGATTGTATAATTATGGGTCGCACCATGATTTCGATTTTCTCTGGCATTTCCCTTGCCTTGGCTTGTATCCGGCGCTCACTTGGTCCGGGTACGGAGGGCTTGAGAGAATCGACGGGACCAACGTCCCGAGGAGGATGAAGGTATGCGTTTCCTTCGTACGTGGCGGTTCCGAACCGTCACTTTGCTTAGTGTTCTTTCCCTGGTCGGTCTGATTGCCGGCTGCAGTGATTCGCCGACCGACACCACTAACGGTGGTTCCAACGTCGCCGAGATGTCCATGAATCTCGCGCTCCCGGATGGTGGAACGGGAACCCACGCCGAAGCTCCCTATTTTGGGGATCCGTATTTCGCCACCTATCTGAACGAAAATATTGACGCCGACGTTCAAGATCCCACGCTGAGCAGCACACGCATGAGCACGGCCGAGGATCGGCCCGAAGCTACGGTCCTGTACTTGCGCGTGCTCTGGGGAAACATCGACCGAGGGCCCGATGCGCCGGATTCATCCATCACGGCCACCGATTGGAGCGGACACGCGAACGTGTCCGATGGCGTGCTGTTCGCCATTCGCACGCTCGCGTTCGAGCGTGGCGATCATGTCATTCCGCGATGGCTGTCTCCCAACCCCGATTTCCAGCGCATCGATTGGGTGTCCCATACCGGACCCGGCCGGGACGGCATTTTGTTCAAGATCTTGGTCCCCGCGCCGGGTGATTCCAACCTGGTCAGTAACGGCGACGGCCTCACCGCCGACGACATGTTCACGTTCAACACCGGCCCGCTCACGATCTCTTTTCCACTCAATGCCGTCGCGGGTCTGGATAGTGTGGTCACGATCGATGCGAATAACGGGGCCAGCTTCCTCGGCTTCGATCGTGATGATCTGAACGATCTGTGCTTGAAGGGCAGCATGGAAGGCGCTTGGATTCGCGTTCAGAACGATGATCACTTGGGCGGCTACTTCCGAGCGGCATGGATTGGACCTCTCGGCAACCTGATCGGCCACGTCCGCGGACGCTGGGGTGTGGAAGATGGTCAGGACGTGTTCGTGGGCAAGATCATCCGTCGTGACGGCACGTTTCTCGCCCATATCCACGGCACCTGGGCTCCCGATCCCGATCGTCCCGGAACCGGAACGTTTGAAGGACGCTTCGGAGTGAATGGGGAAGCGATAGGCGGAACGCGCGGGCGCTGGATGGTCAGTCCACGCATCGATCAGGGCGGTTTCCTGCGCGGCATGTGGAAACGCTTCTGCGATCGTGACGGGCAGGCGATGTAGTCCCTTTGGGCATCTGATGACTGAAGGCGGTCCATGAAGGGCCGCCTTCTTTTTTGTATCCTCTCTCCGAGGAGTACACGTATCCTCCCGCGGGGAGCAAAATCATGTCCGACAAACGCATCGGCTGGGATCAGTACTTCATGCAAATCTGCGCCGTGGTGGCGCGTCGGTCCACCTGCCTGCGCGCCGCGGTGGGCGCAGTCATCGTGCGGGATCGCATCATATTGGCGACCGGGTACAACGGTTCACCCTCCGGCATGCCGCATTGCACCGAGGTCGGCTGTCTGATCACGGTGTCGACCGCTCCCGACGGCGAGGCCGAAGAAAACTGCTTCCGAACCATTCACGCCGAGATCAATGCCATCGCTCAAGCGGCCAAGACCGGCGTTTCCATTCAGGGGAGCGACATCTACATCACCCACAGCCCCTGTTATCACTGCCTCAAGGTGCTGATCAACACCGGCATTCGTCGCGTGTGCTACGGAAAGCCGTACAAGCCGGAACGCACGGCAGAGCTGGTCCGGCTTTCCGGCATTCAGCTCGAGCAAGTTCCGGTCGATCCCACCGTAAGTTGAACCGCCGAGCCCGCTCATGAGCGTGCTTGCCCTTCTCAAGACCTATACGCGCTGGCTTCACACCCAATGGCCCGCTGGCAGGGTGGAGAAGCTGCCCGAAACCGACGCGTTGGGCCGAACGAACATTCCCAGTCTCTACATATCCGGAGACTTGAAGGGCATCCCGCTTCTCAAGTTCTCGCTTCAGAGCGGAACAGAGGTGGCGCGGCTAGTCGCGCGAGAGCTAGGAACGCCACGCGCCACGGCTGACGCGGATCTCGTCATCATTGGCGCGGGCGTGTCCGGCATGGCCGCGGCGATCGAGGCACAACGACTCGGGCTTTCGGTCCGTGTTTTGGAATCCGCTGAACCCTTTTTCACCCTAGTTAATTTCCCCCGGCAAAAACCCATCTTCACCTATCCAACTGCCATGACCCCGGAGGGATCGCTTCAGGTCAACGCCACAATCAAAGAAGCATTGATCGAGGAGCTGGTCCAGCAGACCCAATCGGCCGGGATTGCCGTCGAGTCAGCACGGGTGACGCGCGTGGTGCGAAAGGGACAAACGTTCGAAATCGAATGCGAGGACGGTCCGGAGATTCGTGCACGACGCGTTTTGGTGGCGATCGGGCAGACTGGCGATTACCGAAGGCTGGAAGTTCCCGGCGAAGATCTACCCAAGGTCTTTAACCGCCTGCACGACCCCAAGGATTTCAGAGATCAAAAAGTCCTTGTTGTGGGAGGTGGCGATAGCGCTCTCGAAACGGCGATCGCGCTCGAGCACACGGGCGCGATAGTTACCTTGAGCTATCGTGGGGACACGTTCTCACGTGCCAAACACGAAAACGAATCGCGGCTGCGGAAGCTCTCTTCCCTGGATGTGCGCCTGAACACGCGCGTGAAAGAAATTCGCTCCGACAGCGTTATTCTAGACACCCAAGACGGCGAGCGTGTGATTCCGAATGACGTGGTGTTCGTGATGATCGGACGCGAGCCACCCTTGGCATTCTTTCGCCGTTCCGGCGTCCGCATTCGCGGGGAATGGCACAAGACCACATGGATGGCCCTTGCTGTCGTGCTCCTCGCCGCTACGTTCGTGTATCACTGGAAAACGGATTTCGGCATTCCGGTGAACCAGTGGTTCAAAAATCGTCATTGGTTCCCGTTCAATGTAACCGCCTCCAACCATCCGGCGACCCTCTGGGGAACGCTCCAGATGTCGCTTCAGTCGCCAAGCTTCTATTACTCGCTCGTCTATTCACTCGTGGTCACGGTATTCGGATGGCGTCGCATCCGGCGTAGGAGAACGCCCTACATCACTGCACAGACCCTCACCTTAATTGCCATTCAAGTGATCCCGTTATTTCTCCTGCCTTACATTCTGCTTCCCTGGATGGGACACAACGGCTGGTTCGATGCGGGCTTCGGCAGGCATGTCGCGGACGCGTTCTTCCCCGTAACCCAATGGGATCCTCAAGGGCGCGAATACTGGCGCTCCGTGGGATTCATTCTCGCCTGGCCGCTCATGTTCTGGAACGTGTTCACCGAGCAACCGCTCACGGCTTGGCTACTAGTAAGCGTTATCCAAACCTTCGTTCTCATTCCCCTCATCGTTTACATCTGGGGAAAAGGCGCCTACTGCGGTTGGATCTGCTCCTGTGGCGCGTTGGCCGAAACGGCGGGGGACACACTCCGCCACAAGATGCCGCATGGCCCAGGATGGAATCGATGCAACATGTTGGGTCAAGGCATCCTGCTCGTCGCCGTCGTCATTGCCGCGCTTCGAATAACCAGTTGGATCGCGCCACCGGGCGCGCTCAAACACGCCGCCACGTCGGCCTACATGGCCTTATTTCTGGGTAAGAACGCCAGTTGGGGGAACTTGTCGTTTCCGTTCACGTACCTCAACTACAACTGGGTTGTAGATCTCACGCTGGCCGGAATTCTGGGCGTGGGGCTTTACACGTTCATGAGCGGGCGCATCTGGTGCCGCTTCGCCTGTCCTTTGGCTGCGCTCATGCACATCTATGCGCGGAAGAGCCGGTTTCGCATTCTTTCCGAAAAGAAAAAATGCATTTCGTGCAACGTATGCACCTCGGTGTGCCACCAAGGGATTGATGTCATGAACTTTGCCAACCAGGGCCTTCCCATGAACGATCCGGAATGCGTGCGTTGCTCCGCGTGTGTGCAAAGTTGCCCGACCGGCGTGCTGTATTTCGGGCAAGTGGATAAAGAAGGGCGCGTCATCAGCGAGGACACGCTGGGCGCGTCGCCGGTTCGGATGCGCGAAAGCGCGATCTAGACCAAGAGATGCAGGACAACCTGCAGGAGTGCGACCACGAGCCATCCGAAGATCACGGTCAGGATGGCGCGTCCGGTGCTGAAATCAAGCGCTTGCCGGATTGCCACCACGCCGGCAATCAAGCTCCATAACGCGGCCACGGCGACAATGGCTTTGCCAAGGATGGGAACGAAGGCAAACACCACCAGCACTTGCGGGCTCTGCGCGTAGCCAAGCACCCGCAACATCTCGCCCATATCAGACTGGGTTTCCGAACCGCGGGTGAGATGGAGGCCGATAAAGAGGGTAATCCCCGCCCAAGCCACCCAGCCCAAGATGGCGCCGAGAAAGCCAAGGAAGAGATCGGCAATCGAAGCGCCTGCGGTAGCGGCGGCTCCGATCCCAGATAAGAGCGCCACGAGCAGGACCACGAAGAAGGCCTCCCGCGTGTAGCGCGGGTCGCCTTCGACCATCTCGTAAAACGGAACATCGAGCTTCGAGGCGAGCCACATTCTTCGTAACATGGGCGGAAAGCTACGAAGGCGAGTTCTGGCTGTCAACCGGGTCGGAGATCGCCAAGTCCTGCGGCTCGGGATACTTCAGATAGGCATAGGCGAGGAGTCCGCTATTCACGTCCACGAACGCGTGCAGGAGCATGGGTAGCCACAACGATCCGGAAAGGAGATATAGCGCCACGAGTCCCGCTCCCACGAGTCCCGTCCGCAACACGCCGCCCGAGCCCTGGTATGCGTGGGCCATGCCGAAGAGCAACGCGCCGGCCAGCCACGCCGCCACGACCGGCACCAAACAGGACAGATACCAAAGGAGAAAGCCGCGAAAGAGAATCTCTTCGCAAATGCCGGCCGTCGTGGACAAGAGCACGAACCGGATCATTTCCGTTCGCGTGTGGGGTAAGAGGGGGCGAAGGTGTTCGAGTTGCGCCATGACTTCTTGGCGCACCTTGTCCTCGCGGCTGCGAGTCAGTGAAATACGTTGCCAGGTGGTGAACACAAGCGCGGCCAACACCAGCGCCGCGGCGGCCCAGAACCGCCATCCGGCGGGGGCCCCAAATCCAAGGCCGGTTATCGGCCGGCTCGATGTCATCCAGTGAAGGAGAACCAGGGCGACCAGGGCCCATTCGATGATCGCACTTTCCAGATATGCCCGGGATCGAGCGCGCACTAAGCTGGGGCCACTGGCACGTCTCAGCCGCGGAAACCAGAAGATTAGATCGTGAAGCGGCAACAGGATCGTGATTGCAACGATGAGGATGTGATCGATGGGTCCCGGGCCCATGCCACCCGATGCTTCGATCCCAAACGTCATTTATCGCTGCCGGGAGCGCTGTCCTTGTCGAGCCGTCGCTGGATTTCGTCCCGCAAGTAAGGCGAAGGAGGATTCTCGAGCGCGAGCGTTAGATACTGTTTGGCTTTGTCGGGACGATCGGTTTCCTGGTAGACCACACCCATGTGGTAATAAATTTCGGACAAATTCTTCAGGCCTTCCTTCTTGGCCATATCCAGGCAGCGCGACAGCGTCTTCTCGGCTTCCTTGTAACGTTTAAGTCGCGCCAGCGCCCATCCGAGCGTGTCCATGTAACCTGCGTTGTTGGGGGAGAGGTGATTCGCTTTCACGGCGAGCATGTGCGCGCGACCGGGTTCCTTGTTGGCGTCGGCATAGGACATGGCGAGATTGTTGTTGTAGATGGCGTTTTCGGGCGCTTTGGTGAGCAGCATCTCTCCGATGAAAATCGCATCTTCGAATCTCCTCGCCGAAGCCAGGAAATAGCTCGTCGCTTCCAGGATCTCGAGGTCCGAAATTCTTGTGGAATCGGGTTGGGCTCCGGTCGTGGAATCCGGCCTTACGATCCGGCGTAGCGTGGTGTATCCCTTGTCATCCTGCCCCGAGCGCAAATACGCGACACCCAACCGGAAGAGCGCCGCGCGATCGGGATTCGATTCGAGGGAAACATATTTCTCCAGGTAATCCACGGCTTGGCGCGTGTCGCCGCGGTCGTCGTACAAGATTCCCAGACCGTAGTAAGCGCTTGCTTGATTGGGATTGTCCCCGACGCAATTTTGAAACGCGAGCAAGGCCCGATGCGGATCCCCAATCCGCATGTACAAGCTGCCCATGATGCATCCGAAGTTTTCGATGCGCGCTCCCTCGGAGTGCGCCTTGTTGAGCAGGTTCAGCGCATCCTCGGCCTGGGCGGGATCCTCGGCCAGCGACAAGCCCAAGAGCTTTTGCACATTAACGTCCTTGGGATCTTGTGTCATCGCCTTCCGCAGAATCTCGCGGCCTACCTGTGTCTCTTCCCGGCGCAAATGCGCGGCGGCCAGGTAGTAGAGCGCTTCGACGTCGGTGGAGTCTTCCTTTGTCACTTGGTCGAGCTGCGCGATGGCGGCCTGATCTTGCCCGCTCAGGAACTCGGCAATGCCAAGATCGCGCTTGTTCTTGAGACTGGGATCCTTGGCCACCGCGGCCTGCAAGGTTGGCGCAGCCAGCGAGTCACCAATTTCCAGGTGTGCCCGTCCAAGGAGGCCAAGCTCCGACGCATTACGCTTGTCCAATGGCTTCTTACCCAGGATGGCAATGACGCGCTCTGCGGCGTCATCAGCGCGACCGTTTCCTCCGATCAACCCATCGTAGAGCTGCAGTGCCTTGTTCTTGTCGCCCTTCGCTTCCAGCGCCTGACCCAGGAGCATGGACGCCTGCATGTCATCGGGCGACAGTTCGTGCGCCCGCTCCAAAGGCTTGATCGCGTCGTTGGCTTTGCCGCTCCGTAGGAGGCTCTCCCCGAGCTCGCGATGCGCGGCCGCGATGTCGGGTTCGAGCTTGATGGCGGTCCGGAACTCATCGGCCGCCGTTTTCCATTGCTTTTGGTCCTGGGCGGCAAGCCCGGATTGCCAGTGGGTACGGGCGGCTTCCGTCTTGAAGGGGGCCATCTCGCCCTGCAGAAAGGTGGCCATCAAGAACTCGGCCCCGGCCTGGGCTTGCTGGTTCTGGGGATTCTTGGACAGGACCCACCGGTACTCATCCAGGGCCAGGAGAGCAGCTTCCTTCTTGTTGTCGATTTGATCGGTGCGGAGGGCCTCTACGAGCGCTTCCGCATACCACAAGTGCCCCTCGATCAGGTCGGGGTCCATCTGCACCACGCCGGACAACGTCTTGATCGCCTCGGGGATACGGCCCTCCTCCAACGCCAGTTGCCCCTCGAAGAGGAGGATCTGCACTTGGTCCGAATCTGGAGTCGCGGGTGTGGACGGAGCCGCGTCCTGGGCCAAAGCGGCCGATGCGGAGATGAAGAGGAGAGCCAGGAGACAAGGCCAGGCATGTCGCAGCGAAGTCATATAATGAATGCTACCCTTCAGGACGGAGCCGTTTATCCGCGAATTCACTCGGTAAGCATCAGGCCGCACGCGGTATCGGGCAAGGGGGAGCCAGAACCCATACATGCTAGCGGTTAGATGGAGCTTGGCGCTCCTCAGTCTTTTGGGGGCGACGCCTGCCTTTTCCGGGCCCCCCACATCGTCGAATTTCCAGGGACGCATTCGTGCCAACGATGCCCCTCTGGGTGGACGCTTCACGATTGCCGCCTTTTTCCTCGATTCTCTCGATGCAGGTGTACCTCGTCCTGGTACGGGCCGTTGGCTATTGCTGCGCTTTCATGATTCCAACGGCAAAGACGCGTTCGTCGTCCCCACCGATCTGGCGATATCTGGTCTCCATCGAACGTCCTATCGCATGGAGGTGTTGCCGGTGGGCCGCTCACGAGTTGGCGGACAGCTGAACAAGGACGAGAACCGCTGGGCATTATGGTGGGTGCCACAAGGTGACCGACTCGATTGGAATACTCCGGACGACATCAACCTTAAGTACGGCTTCAGCAATACGAACTTCGTGCCGGTTTCCGACGATGACCTCGCTCGGACATTGAAGCTCATTCCCTGGTCCGGGTTGAAACGCGCCGCTTCGGATACGACACAGAGCACGGATAGAAACGCGGTGGACGCCGCGGCGTTCGATCAGCCTCCGGTACCCAAGGTTCGCCGTGATCCGCAATATCCATCCTCGGCAAAAATGTATGACTTTCACGGGTCCTTGTTCATCGCCGCCCACGTGAATTCAACCGGCCAGGTGGAAGACGCGTACGTGCTGCAATCCGATGCCGTGCACGACCTTAACGTGGCCGCGCTGGCCGCGGTCATGGATTGGGTGTTCAAACCGGGGATGAAGTCGGGCAAACCCGTCGCGGGTGACATTGTGATTCCCATCAAATTTGATTTGGGATCGGTGAAGTGAACGCAGCGCGCCACATAAAGCTTGCGGTCGCGCTATGCCTCTTGGCGGTGCTATGTCTGTCGCATCAAAGCGCCAGCGCAAGCGCCTTTTCGACCGTTCTGCGGGTGAAAGAGCCGGGATTCGACGGCTACCTGCGCGTGCGTCTGTATCACGATCCTGATTTTGTTCCGGTGCCACCCTCCGCGGGAGCGTTGTTTCTGGTTGCCGCGGACAGCGCGTCAGGGCGGGATGCGTTTTTCATACCCAGCGACTTGGCGTTCGAGCTGGGAAGCAACACGGTGTACCCCGTCGAGTTCGAGCAGACATCGGACCTACTGGGGCAGGCGTTGGGGGGCCGAATCCGGCCCGGAGAGACGCAGCTCGGTTTCGTGATGTTGCCGCCCGAGGTGGACCTCGGGCGTTACTTACCGGCTCATCCCGAGTCGGTGGTGGTCCGATACGCGCATCATCGCAGGCCATTGATTCCGGCACCGTACGCGGAGGCGGCGGACTGGAGAACGCTCATTCCGCTGGACGTGTTGCGTCCAGGGTTGAACGCCTGGTGGGACTGGCTTCAGACGTCCACGCAATCCCCGCCTATGACGCCTGAAGAGACCAAGAAACTAACTGAGACCTTGTTTCCCGGCGAAGAAGACGTGTTGAGCAAGGAATCGATGAGCCCCGACGGCTTGCGTGACGCGATCTTACGGGTCGGAAATCGGCGACTCTTGCTGGAAGCACACAGCACGCAACGGGTGGCCCCGATTTATCCCGCGGCGGCCCGGCAAGTGGGAGCGGGCGGTCTCGTGCTCTCGCTTTGCTACATCACTCCCGATGGCACCGTAGGGGATGCGATGGTGCTCGCCTCCACGGCGCCCCATTTGCTCAACCTGGCTGCGTTGTCTGCGTCCGTGCAGTGGCGGTTCAACGTGCCCAAGGATGAAAAAGGTGCGGCGCAGGACGGCTGGCGCGTGCTGCCGTTTCAGTTCCGCATCGGCGGTCCTGCGGGGGGCGATTCGACTTACTTTGAGCCGCCTAAGATCGTTAAGGCGGTCACGCCGCAGTTTCCGTTGGAGGCGCAGCGCCGCAAGCTCAAGGGCGAAATTGTCTACAAGGTGACGATCGATGATCGGGGGAAGATGGTGGAAGCGGTGCTCGAAAAGAGTGTCGATCCCATCGTCGACAAACCGGCGTTGGCGGCTTTGGAACGAACCCGCTTCATCCCCGCGCGCCGGGGTGGCCGGCCCGTGCAGGCGGATCTGAGGATTCCGTTCCCAGTGCCCCTAAAGAACTAGTCGTGAATTGAGGCGCAAAAATACAGGTGATTTTGACGCGCGCCGCTACAGGTGCTAATGTACTAGCATGATGCTAGCCCACCAGCAATCGGCCCGAGTGTGCGCGTTAGCCGCGCTTCTGTTCGTGGGGGGGATGGCCTGCGTCAAGCCGGCCGCGGTGAATAGCCCAGTCACGGTTGCGTCTCCGCTTGGACAACAACTCGATGACTACCTCACCCGGCTCAGTGGCTTTGGGTATTCGGGAGCGACGCTCGTTGCCAAAGACGGGAAAGTCATCCTCAAGAAAGGCTACGGATTCGCAAACGACAGCACACAAACGGCTATCACTCCGTCCACCGTGTTCGACATCGGCTCGCTGGCGAAAGTGTTCACGGCGACAGCGATCTTTAAACTCCAAGAACAAAAACGTCTATCGATGGCCGACGCCATTTCGAAGTACCTCGATGGAATACCGGCCGACAAGCAGGCGATCACGATTGGCCAGTTGCTTTCGCACACGTCCGGACTGGATTCGGACTTTCCCTATGAACACATGATCGGCGAGGATTACGAGGAAGTATCTCGCGATGATGCTGTGCGTCGCATTCTGGCAATGCCGCTCATCAGCCAGCCGGGTACCCAACAATCATATTCGAATCCGGGATACGTGCTCCTTGCCGCAATCATCGAGCACGCGAGCGATCGTTCCTATCGAGACTTCCTGAGAGCGGAGGTTTTCAAGCCAGCGGGGATGCCCAGCACGGGATTCTGGGGGAGTGATGTCTCGCAGGTGCCCGAGGAGCGGTTGGCACGAAGCTACGACGAAGATGGCGAGACTGCGAATTTGCGAAATCGATCGGCGACAACGTGGTTCGACATGGGGGGTGGGGAAATGGTGTCGACAGTCGAGGACTTGTATGCATGGTTTCTGGCCCTGCAACAGGGCCGGATCGTCTCGCAAGCTTCGCTGCAACAGATGTGGACCCCCGATTCCGGAGGCCTTGCTTTGGGATGGATGGTCGATACGACATGGACCGGCGCGCACCGCATTCACCACGGGGGTGATTACATCGGCTTTGGGGCCGAGCTCGCGTTGTTCCCAGATGACAAGCTGGTGCTGGTGAATCTTGCCAACCGCAGAAACGAGATTCTTGGCACGCGATACGCTGCCGATCGCGTCATTCCATTGATCGTTGCCGGTAGACCGCCTCAGATGTGGAAGGGGGAGGCATTTGATGTTCCGCCCGAATGGTCTCCCGTGTTATCGAAGACCCTGCTTGGCGTAGCAGGAACGTACGCATTGCCGACCGGTGGGAAATTAAACGTCACCGCCGTTGGTGAGGATGCACTATCCATAGCCGCACAAGGTCAGGACGCGGTGAACCTGCTGGCCCCCGCTGTTTCGGAAGGGGAATTTGAAGAACGGCGGACTCAAAGCGAGGCATCCATCGCCGTCATGCAAGGTCTCGCCCGGAGCGACACCACAGCTCTGGCCGCCCATATTCATCCAGGAGGCCCGGTGGCTGGGTATCGACAATTCATTAGGCGATACGTTTTCGATCCGGATTCATTGGGCAACTTGCGAGACATCGAGGCCATTGGAACCGTGCGCTCAGCATTGCCGCGTCATAGCAGCAATACGATGATTCGCGTCCGTTTCGATCATGGAACGAAGACGTGGCGATTCGGATGGCTGGACGGCAAGATTCAGAACTCCGGAGTGGGCTGGGACGATCTCGCTTCGACTCCGCTTCGATCGAGCAAGAATTCTGATGCTTTAGTCGGTTGGAACATCATCTGGGGGCGATCAATACGGATCACACCCAGGGAAGCGAATGGCCAAATCAAGGCGCTAGAGATCTCACGAGCCGGCGAGCCTTCGGTCTTTGCCGAGCGCGTAGGGGAAAACTAAGGCTTCGAGGGCACGGTCTCCTTCACGTAAATCTCGCCGCCCTTGTCCTTGAATTCCTCCGCTTTCGAAACAAGTCCGGTGTGAACTGCCGTGACATCGCTCAACCCATGCGCCTTTGCGTAATCCCGAACTTCTTGCGTGATCTGCATCGAGCAGAATTTCGGCCCGCACATGGAGCAGAAGTGGGCAACCTTGGCTCCCGAAGCGGGAAGCGTTGCATCATGGAAAGCCCGCGCCGTCTCGGGATCCAACGATAGATTGAATTGATCTTCCCATCGAAAGTCGAAGCGAGCATGTGACAACGCGTCGTCCCAGGCGCGCGCCCCAGGATGGCCCTTCGCCAAGTCGGCCGCGTGCGCGGCGATCTTGTAGGCAATCAATCCTGCCTTAACGTCCTGCTTGTCGGGAAGGCCCAGATGCTCCTTGGGGGTCACGTAACAAAGTAGAGCCGTTCCCAGCCAGCCGATCATCGCCGCGCCGATCGCCGAGGTGATGTGGTCGTAGCCAGGAGCCACGTCTGTGGTCAGAGGACCCAGCGTGTAAAAGGGCGCCTCGTGACACACCTTGAGCTGTCGTTCCATGTTCTCCTGAATGAGATGCATGGGAACGTGACCCGGCCCTTCAATCATGACCTGACACTCGTACTCCCAGGCAATCTTCGTCAGCTCGCCTAACGTGTCCAGCTCCGCGAACTGGGCGGCATCGTTGGCATCCGCGATCGACCCCGGCCGCAACCCATCGCCCAGGGAGAAGCTCACGTCGTAGGCGGCCATGATCTCGCAGATCTCACGGAAATGGGTGTAGAGGAAGCTTTCCTGGTGATGAGCCAGGCACCATTTCGCCATGATCGATCCGCCGCGGGACACGATGCCGGTCACGCGATTGGCGGTGAGCGGAATGAACGGCAAACGCACGCCGGCATGAATGGTGAAGTAGTCCACGCCCTGCTCCGCCTGCTCGATCAGCGTTTCCCGAAAAACTTCCCAGGTCAAGTCTTCCGCTTTCCCGTTCACCTTCTCAAGCGCTTGATAAATCGGCACCGTGCCGATGGGCACCGGTGAATTGCGCAGAATCCACTCGCGTGTTTCGTGAATGTCGCGCCCGGTGGACAAATCCATGACCGTGTCCGCGCCCCATCGCACCGCCCACACCAGTTTCTCCACCTCTTCCTCGATGGATGAGGTCACGATGGAGTTTCCGATGTTGGCGTTTACCTTTACCAGGAACTTCCGCCCGATCACCATCGGTTCGCTTTCGGGGTGGTTGATGTTGGCGGGAAGGATGGCGCGCCCGCGCGCGATTTCATCCCGCACCAGCTCTGGAGACACTCCTTCCCGGAGCGCCGCAAATTCCATTTCCCGCGTGAGCATCCCGCGGCGTGCGTAATGAAGCTGGGTTGGCCTGGAGCCGTTCCGTCCCCGAAGCAGATGGGGAGCCTTAACTTGGACATCGGCTCGATCGAGAATCCATGGTCCGCGAAGCCGGGGAAGGCCGCGCTCGAGATCGATGGTTACGCTGGGATCTCCGTAGGGGCCGCTCGTGTCGTACAGCCGTACGGGCGCGTGGGGGGCCGGTAACGAAATCTCTCGTACCGGTACCCGCAAATTCTGTGCGTCCAAATAGACGCGCTGGCCGGTGGTTGGAGGAAGAGGCAGGGGTTTCACGATTCTCCCTTCGCTGGCATGACCCAGATCAGGTTCGAACGGTCGGTGGATCCGCTCCACCCTCTCAGCCCATTGGGGCTCCCGATGGCCGTAGTGTACACCTTCGCCCCCACTGTCAGACTGGAACTTTTGTTTATATCCAAAAGTCAGTTTGACTTACAGGTTTGGTCATGGCGGGGAAATGATGGGCCGGGGCAATTTCCGGCCAAACGCCCAAATGATTAGGCCTTATAACTTCGTTTCCGGTGCTGGCACACACCGTGCGTAAAGAGAAGGTGTCCAAGGGCTAATGAACTCTCTCCAGGGGGATCCCCTATCGGGGATTGTGGAGTGGCTGCAGCGTAGGGGAATCTGCAGCAGGGGACCTGCTTCAATCCCAATGGGCCACTTCTTATGCAAAGCCGGGGCGAGCCCTCCCCGGCTTTTCTTTTTTCCATGTAGGTCAGGGTCTTTTTTTCGGTACTAAGTAATCAAGAGATCCGCTTCGCGCGAGTGCATCAGCAGCGTTCGCACCCCGCCTCGCACATGGAACGCGTTGAATCCCCCGCGCCGCATGAGCTCGGCCAAGTGTGCGCTCTTCTGGCCTACTTCGCAGTAAAGAACATAGGTGCGTTCGGGGGCGAAACTCCCAAACGAACGTAGCGCGGCGAAGAATTCCAGATGCAAGGCGCCGACGGCATGCCAGGCTTCGTACGCGTACTGTGAACGCAAATCAAGAACGATCGTGTTCTCAGGAATATGTTCCACCTCGGAACCTTGTTCTGAGCTCTGCACTTCAATAGAACGAACGTCCACCATCTTCACGGCGTCCAGGAGAGCTTCTAATCGTGCAGCATCTATGTTCAACTCCTCGCTCTCGATGCGTCTCGCGTCCGCATGGGTGGCCGGAAAGCGAGGGAGAATGGCGCAGTACTCCTCGGTGCCAACCGATCCCACGAACGTGCCGATGTCCCGCGAGAGCGCGATGATTTCGTCTTTGTTCCATCCGATCACCGGACGAAACACGGGGAGATCGAGTCCTTTCGAGATGACAGCGAGATTGGACAAGGTCTGGGAGGAAACCTGGCCCATCGCTTCCCCGGTCACCAGCCCCAGCGCACCCTCCCGCAATGCCACGCGCTCGGCCGCCCGCAACATGAGGCGCTTGAGCACGATCTGCCAGTACTTGGGAGTGATGTTCCGCTTCAGCTCGCTGACCACAGGCCCGAAGTCCACCTCAAACAGGCGCGGCCGCGTGCCGTGGCTCCACTCATCTCCCAAAACCTTGAGCACACGCAACACGCCTTGCCGATGCGCGTCGCCCCCTAGGTTGCAGAAGAAATAATCCAGCGCGACGCCACGCTTCAGCATGAGCCAGGACGCCACTGCGGAATCGAATCCCCCGGAAATGAGCGACAGCGCGCGGCCTTCGATGCCCACCGGCAATCCGCCCCGGGCCGGGAGCTTTTCTTCATACAGATAAAGCTCTCCGGGACGCACATCGATGTAGGCGGTCACTTCGGGCGAGGAGAGGTCCACCCGGTCCGCATACGCCAGCAGCGCTTGTCCCAGCGTGCGTTCAATCTCGGGAGAACGAAACGGAATGCGTTCGGTCCGGCCGGTTCGGCGCGCCCGCACCGCGAAGCGTTTTCCCCGCACCCGATCGCGAAAGAACGTTTCCGCTTCGTTGATGACGTCCTCGAACGTCTGCCAATTCCGCGACTCGACGCGCGACACGGATTGCACGCCAAACACGTGCACGAGAACATCCAAAGCGGCCGGCGTATCGGCATCGATGAGAAGACGAAAACGTCCCTGTTCCAGCCGGTGCTCGATCCCGCTCGAGGTCAACGCATCCGTAACGTTCTCGGCCAAACGCCGGGAAAAACGATCCAGTGTTCCCCCCGATTTCGTGGAAACGTCCCCCGAAATGCGGACCAGGATGCGGGTAGGCGCCGCACGCAGCGCGGCGGGTTCATGCGTCATGGGCCGTAGTCTACTCGATCCCGACCCGTTGCTCCGCGAAGTGCGCTTGTGCCATGCTCTCTCGTTATGACGAAATCAAAACTGGAGGTTCAGATGGAGGCCCAACGCCCCCCTCGCAAAGTGCATCACGTGCTGACCTTGCCCGAGCTGGAGTCTGACAGCGAGGCCCCGTTCGGCCCCGAAGTGGCCCAGGAAGCCGATTTCCTGATCGAGCTCATGGAGCTGAAACCCGGTGAGCAAATTCTGGATGTGGCCTCCGGAGCAGGGCGTCATGCCCTGGAATTCGCGCGTCGGGGATTCACCCAGGTGACTGCAATCGACTTGTCCGATCAGTTGCTCGCCATCGGAAGCCGCACCGCCGAAGCGTTGGGTTTGAATGTGCATTTTTTGAAGGAAGACGCGCGTCACGTGCATGCCCGTGATAAATATGACGCTGCGCTGCTTCTGGGTGGTGGTGCGTTCGGTCTCATGGAGTCGGACAAGGAAAACATGTCCGTGCTCGATTCCACCTTTGCCGCGCTCAAGCCGGGAGGACGTCTAGCACTCTCCGCGATGAGTCTGCTCTACATGATTCGCCATCACAAAGATCTCTCCGGGTTCGATCCGCAAACGAACTATTTGTCGAGCACCGAGCGGGTGCAGATAGAAGGAGACGTGCTGGAGGAGTTGCCGGTTCGGGAGCGCTATTACGTGTTCCCCGGCATCAAGCGCGATCTCGAACAGGTGGGATTCCGGAACGTCATGGGTTTCGGCGTCGACGCGGGACGCTTTTCCAGCCGCGCTATTACTACCGAGCTTCCCGAGCTGCTCGTCTACGCGGTCAAACCCAAAGAAAAATAGGGGAGAGATCCAGCTTGGATCTCTCCCCTTCGTAGCCCCCCAGGATAGCGGCCACGATCCTGACGGGCTTGACTCGCTTCGCGAAACTAATCAGTCGAGGCTGATCGCCGCGCGATCGACCAGGTCGAAACTCTCCACCTTCCAGATATGGAAGGGGCCGTTCGCGCCCGGGCCCGCCTGAATTTGATCCGGATCTCCGAGCAGGCGGAGATTTCCGCCGATCATCGCCAGCTGATAGGAGAGAACTTTCCCCTTCATGTCGGCGACGACGAAGTTCGAGGACGGGAAGGAGCGCACTTCCTGGCTGAAGCTGCGGGTGATGGCATTGCCGCTCATCGCGTCCTTGCGGCGATCGATGAGGAGCAGCGTCTCGACGCCGTCCAGGCTCGAAAGCGCGTTGTTGCTGATGTGGTAGTCGGTGCCGTCATACGTGAACGCGTTCGTGCGCTCTTCGTTGCCGTCACCGGTCGCTTTGGCCAGCCCGTCGATCGCGGTGACGCGAACCACGGCAATCTTCCCCGCCGGCATGGCGGCCATCGCCAGAACCGGGAGAGAGAGGCCGAAAGCGGCCATGAGGAACAGTGTTGCAGGTTTCATGATGCTGGGACCCTCCAGGAGCGAAATGGAAACCAACGCAGTGATTTTATCAGCGTAAATCGTTATTTAACAATGGGTTATATAACCCATCGCGCAAGTAGGGCTCGTAGTGCAATTTGCGAACGGAAAAATTTTTGGGTGGGTGTTTTGCCCCGCCGTTTTTAAGCGGCGCGGGAGAGCGGGCCGGCGTTTCGGGCCGGCAAATGAATGCGGAACGTGGTCGCTTCGTGGGGGCGGCTCGTGACATCGATGCGGCCGCCGTGATCATTGACGATGCCTTCGGTGATGGATAGCCCCAGCCCGGTGCCTTTGCCTTCGGGCTTGGTGGTAAAGAACGAACTGAAGATCTTGCCCAGGTGCTCGGGCTGAATCCCGGGACCATTGTCGGTGACCGAGATCACGATCTGTTCACCGCCGCCCAAGGACTGGCTTCTCACGCGCACGGTGCCCCCCCCCGGCTCGAGCGCGTCCCGCGCGTTGGCGAGCAGGTTCGTAAACACTTGCTGGAGTTGATTGGGCTCGCCCCGAACGAGCGGCAGATCTTTCTCCAGATGCAGCTCGAGCTTCACGCTCTTGGAACGAAGCTGGCCCTCGAAAAGAAGACACGTGCGCTCCAAAACCTGGTTCACGTCCACATCGCGGAACTCCACGCTCGATTTGCGCGCAAAGTCCTTGAGGGTGGCCACGATTTGATTCATGTGATCCACGGACTCGATGATGAGCTTCAAATGCCGGTCGACTTCGGGATCTTTGTTGGCGAGACGACGGCCCATGAGCTGCGCGAACCCGCGGATTGAGGCAAGCGGCTGCTTGAGGTCGTGGGCCAGGCCCGCACCCAGCTCGCCGAACGCTGCCATCTTCCCGGCTTGAATGACCTGGGCGTGCGCTTCTTCCAGCGCGCGGTTCACGCGCTCAGTTTCTTCCTTGGAGCGGCGAAGATCCTCGTTGGTGATCTCCAGCTCCAACCGACGCTCTTCCAAGCTCTGGTTGGAGCTCTCCAGCTCCCGCCGCGACTCGCCTAGACTCCGCACCATGCGGTTGAACGAGTCTCCCAGAAGTCCAAGTTCGTCCTGCGTGCCGATCTCCACCTCGGCGCTCAAATCACCCGAGCCCAGCCGCTCGGTGAACGCGACGAGCTTCCGCAACGGCACCGTGATGTGGCGCGCGAACAGGAACGAAAACGCCAGCGCCGTGGCAATGCCAAGCGCGACGATGAGTACCAGCCCCTCGCGTATTTCGGCGAGAAAGGACAGCGCGTCATCTTCCGATCGCAACACGACGAACGAACCCAAGGGTTCTTTGCCGGGTCCCTCGAACGGTATCCACAAACTGCGATAACGCGTGCCCTCGAGCTTGATCAGCTCGCGGTGAGCCGTCCCGCGATCGGCGGACATGCGGTGGCTGAGCTCGGTCTCCGCGGCTAGCGGAACGCCGCGGCTCATCGCGAACACGCGTTGACGCCCAAGGAGCACGATTGCGCTTCCGGTCATGTCCTCGAGCGAGTTGGCCAATTCGGTGTCGAGCGACGTACCCAGACACAAGGCTCCAGTGCGGACGTTACCCACTTCCACCTGCACCGCGGTCACGTACACCAGCTCGTCACCAACCGCCACGAAACCATCCGAGGTCATGTGACGCATCGCGTGTTTGGCGAGCGCGGTGAGGGGCGCGGGGTCGTACGCGTGATCCAAGGCCGGTCCAACCGCCAGTATGGGTGTTCCGTTTTCCGTGCTCAACGTGATCAGGTCGACGTCGATGTGCTCCAGGATGCGGCGCGCCATATCGCTGACCGTCGAGAGCGCCTCGGCTTGTTGCGCAGCGGGGAGTGATGGGTCGTAAACCGAAACCGCGGCTTTGAAATAGGGGAGCTCGGACACGAGGCGGCTGCGTTCCAGGAGCAGACTACGCCGGTGAGCCTGAAGCGCCTCGAAGGCGGCCTGGGTTTGAGCGAGGGCTTTGTCCTCGTGCTTCTGGACTTCTTCGACCACGGTGAGATCCAGGAGCAGGGACATGATGAGGGCCAGCGTCGCCGTGCCGGCCCCGATGGTGATGAACAGCTTTCGCTGGAGCGACCAGCGCATGCGGATTACCGTGTGTCGACAAGGCTGGCCGTGAACTCGGCCGCGCCGCTTGTCGGTACGGTTACCCGTCCGACGGTTTTGAACTGGCTCATGCCTTCGGCCCATACCGCGACGTCATAATTTCCCGGCGGAACGTCGGAGATACGATAGTGGCCATCCCCGTCCAGAACCGCGTAATGCAGTCCATCCACCACGACCACGAAACCAATCATCTCGGCATGGATGTCGCAGAAGACCTGCACCACGCCCGGGTGGTCGAAGGTGACGAACTTGGAATTACCTCTGGGATAGCGTCCGAGATCGAACTTCTTGATTGGCGAGAGCGAGAAGACGTTGTGAAACATGGGATCGCTGTTCAGGAAGCGGACGCGTCCGCCCGCGGGCACCACCACGATGCGGGGCACGAAATGCGCGTTCTTCTGGTCCATGACCGGCACCGGAAGTGCCGCTGGGATGGATTCGCTGGCTTGGGAGCGAAGAAAGACCACGCCGTCGAGCTTTCCTGCGTCCTTCTGCAAAGACGACGGCGGCGGCGTGTCGTACTTGCTATAGAGATCGACGTCCACGCCTTGGGCAGGCCGGCGGGGAAGATCGATGGTTCCGGAAACCTCTCCGCCAAACGCCGACGATCCCCAAAGCAAACAAACCAAAATGGCGCGCGTCATCGTGTCCACACCTGTAGTTGCATCGCCACCAGGTGTCCCGATAAATCCGGCGTATCGGAGACATGGGTGGACTGATAGCCCAAGCGAATGCGGGTGTTTTGCCGGAACCTGTAGGAGAGCGACGCCTCCCAACGCGAGATGTTGTAGTCCCAGGTTTGCGTCACGCCGGTGCTCGAGGTGATGTTGTTGTAAAAGAGCGCTTCTTGCCGCGCGGCCGCCTGCCAGCTGGGACCGAAATCGCGCACCAGCTCCACGTAATAACCCGTCACGGCCAGTGTGGGATGCACGTTCGGGATCTCGTAGGATGCCTTGGCGACCTCGCTGAAGAGTTGCCACGGTCCGCGGGCATAGCTCAAGTCGCCACCCACGATCGTGTTCTTGAAATCTTCGGCCTTCTTGCCCGCGGGAAAGTTCGAGTCCGTTTCCATCGACTGGTTCATGTACGGCCCGTAGCCGCCCGAAACGCCAAGGCGCAACCCGAACAGCGGGCCGGACTGCGCCTCATAACCGGCGCGCCCAGCCACACCCTTCGCGCCGTTATTGTCGCTGCCGGCGATCGAAGGGCGAGAAACGGTCCCTTGAACGGCGGCCAAGGAGAATTGCAGCCCGCTCTGAGTGCCGTACATCTCCGCGCCGACATCCCAGCAGGAGTCATAGATCATGGGCATGCCTACAAACGAGAACTTGTTGTTGTAGGTGGCCGGTAAATAACCGCCGCCTCGAACCCCCGGCTGGAAAAAGTAATCGTTGTTGGTCGGCACGATGTCACCGCGAGCCGCGGAGTGATAGAAGTAAAGTAGCGGGACGCCCATGAGCGCGGTTTCGGTGGAGTTGCTGCGTTCGCCGAAGGTCCCAAACACGGTGGGGATCCGGCCGGCCTGCAAGTTGAGCCAGGACGCGCCTCCCACGGACGTCAACCGCGCAAACGGTCGCAGATAGGTCAGGAACATGCTCGAGTTTGCGTTCGCGTCGATCGGCGCTTCCAGGTATAAGCTCGTATTGCTGTTGATCACCGCGCGACTGGCGATCAGGAATCGAAACGCGGAAAACGGATTATCGCCGCGATTCATGGTGTTGAGAGCGAAGGCCTCGTCGTCACCACCCTTGTAGGTGAAGGTGCCTTGCGCGCTGACACCAAACTCTGCGGCGAAGAGCGTGTGGGGAAGGAGTAGGGCCGAGACCAGGACACCGGCCGTCACGAATTTAAGTTGGTCTGGCCGCATGGTTGACCCCCCTTCGCGGCGTGAACGGTGGACCCATTCACTCGTGTGGCTTCTGTTTTCGGCGTAGAGGCGAATGACTTGAGAAGCTACTTTTCTTGACCCAAACCAGGCCCAGCGGTACCCTTGTGGGTTCTGACCCCGCCTGGTGGAAGATCGGGCGGGAAGAGAATGGAACAGAAGGACCTTCGGGGCGGGGTGCAAGTCCCCACCGGCGGTGATAGCCCGCGAGCGAGGGCAAACGCCCAAGCACGAGCCCGTGAAATTCGGGCGCCGACCGTACAGTCGGGATGGGAGAAGGGCCGGTAGGCGCTAGGGGCGTCCGGGATCGGTACGCCCGGAATCAGTGCGCCCTCGTAACCCCGAAGTCTGCCCTTCGGGGTTTTTTATTGCCCGCCTATGCGACACACGACGTTAGATCGCGCCATGGCCATGGCTCTCGTTCTCGCTCGACGCGGCATGGGAGCTACGCGACCCAATCCACCCGTCGGGGCCGTGGTGGTGCAGGAAGGTGACGTGGTGGGAGCAGCCTTTCATCACGCGGCGGGAGCGCCGCACGCGGAAGTACTCGCGCTCGAGGCCGCGGGAGAACGCGCGCGGGGCGCGACCCTGTGTGTCACGCTCGAGCCCTGCAATCATTCGGGAAAAACCCCGCCGTGCGTTCCGCGGATCATCGAACACGGCATCCGGCGTGTGGAGATTGCAATGCGCGATCCCAACCCGCTTTCAAACCACGGGGTGGATGCATTGAAAGCTGCCGGAGTGGACGTGGCGATCGGGCGCGACGCACGTAGGGCGAGATATTTGTTGTCTGGATTTGCGTCTCGCGTGGAACGCAAGCGCCCGCGGTTTACGCTCAAGATGGCATCCTCCTTGGACGGAAAGATTGCGTCGTCATCGGGAGATTCACGCTGGATCAGCTCCGATATCGCGCGCGCCTGGGTGCATCGGCGGCGCCGGGAGGCGGATGCGATCCTCATTGGCGTTGGCACGGTGCGCGCGGATGATCCGCTCCTCACCACGCGCAGCGTTCGTGGCCGTAACCCGGATCGCATCGTGCTCGATGCCGGTTTGAAAACGCCGGTGTCCGCGAAAGTGTGGAAAGCCGATGGCTCCCGGCGGATTGCGGCGGCCTCTGACTCCGCGTCCGCGGCGGCGAAGGACGCGCTCGAGAAACTTGGGGTAGAGGTATGGACTCTGCCCGAGAGCGCTCCGGGGCGAATGGATTTATCGAGCCTTGCCGAGAGGCTGGGTGCCGAGGCCTACACCAACGTGCTCTTGGAGGGCGGTGGCAATACAGGCGGAGCGTTCCTGGAAGCGCAGCTGGTGGACACGATCTGGCTCGTGATGTCGCGTCATTTGCTCTTGGGGGGCGGCGGACCGGGATGGTCCGAGGGGCTCCATGTGCCTTCGGTCACCCGCGCTTTGAAGGTGAGTCGCTCCCAAATCGAGTCACTTGGCCCCGATTGGCTCTGCACGATCGTCCCCGAGTACGCGCAGTGGTGGGATCCGGAGACGGGTCATGTTTAGCGGCATCGTGCGAAGCGTAGGCCAGATCGTTTCAGCAGAGCCTAGGAATGGAGGCTTGCGCATTGGCGTTCGCGCGCAGATATCCGGCATTGAGCCCGGTTCGAGCGTGGCGGTGAACGGCGTGTGTTTGACCGTGGCCGAAATGCAACACGACACATGGTACTTCGATGCTGTGGGTGCAACGCTCGAACGCACGCGCATGGCCGAGCTGCGTGCGGGAGATCGCGTGAATCTCGAGCCGAGTGTACGGCTGGGTGACCCGCTGGACGGCCACGTGGTCACCGGACACGTGGATGGGTTGGGTACGGTGCGCGCCCGTGCCTCGGCTCACGGTGCGGTCTGGTTCACCATCGCCGCTCCGGCTGAGTTGATGGCGCAAATCGCCTTGCGTGGCTCGGTCGCCGTGGACGGGGTGAGCCTCACCGTTGCCGGCGCGGAATCGGATGCGTTTAAGGTCTCGATCGTGCCTTATACGCTCGAGGCCACCGTGTTTGGAGAATACGAGACGGGACGCCGGGTGCATCTGGAGACGGATGTGCTGGCAAAGTACGTGGAGCGGGCAGTGTCCGCACTCACGTTGGAGACAAGGAAAACATCATGAGCATCGACGACGTCCAAGTAGATCGCGACTTCACCTTCGACACCATCGAGGACGCGCTGGAGGATCTTCGCGCGGGCAAGATGATCGTGGTCCTGGACGGAGAGGATCGGGAAAACGAGGGCGATATCGTGTGCGCCGCCGAAACGATCACCTCCGCCCAGGTGAATTTCATCATCAAGGAAGCGCGCGGACTCATGTGCGTGCCCATGTCGGAAGAGCGGCTGCGCCGCTTGGGCCTCGATCTCATGGTGCGGGACAATACAACTAGCCATGGCACGGCGTTCACGGTGTCCGTGGATGTGAAGCGAGGAACGACAACCGGCATCAGCGCCCAGGATCGGGCGCTCACCGTCCGTGCATTGGCTGCGGAAGACACGCGTCCCGAAGATTTCGCGCGCCCCGGTCATGTCTTCCCGTTGCGAGCGGTTTCGGGCGGCGTGTTGCGCCGGCCCGGTCACACCGAGGCGGTGGTGGATCTCATGGTATTGGCAGGCCGCGTGCCGGTCGGCGTGCTCTGCGAGATCCTCGAAGACGACGGAACGATGGCCCGGGCCCCCCACCTCATGCGTTTCGCGCGCAAACATCGGCTCAAGGTGATCACGATTGCCGAGCTCACGGCCTATCGATTCCGCCGCGACCGTTTGGTGCGCCGTATCACCAGCACGCGCCTTCCTACCCGCTATGGTGATTTCGAGCTGCATCTCTATCGCAGCACCGTGGACGATTACGATCACGTTGCGTTGACCAAGGGCACGATCACTCCCGGCGAACCGGTGCTGGCGCGTCTGCATTCTTCGTGTTTGACCGGCGACATTCTTGGATCGCTGCGCTGTGATTGTGGAGAGCAAACGCAAGAAGCGTTGCGTCGCATCGAAAAAGAGGGACGCGGCGTGTTTCTGTATCTGGTTCAGGAAGGGCGCGGGATCGGGCTTGGCAACAAAATCCGAAGCTATGCACTTCAGGACGAGGGACTGGACACCGTGGAAGCAAATCTTCACCTCGGTTTCCGTCCTGACGAGCGCGATTACGGAATTGGCGCCCAAATCCTGGCCGATCTGGGAGCCACGCACGTGCGTTTGCTGACCAACAATCCCGCCAAGCAGCATGGTTTGGAGGATTACGGCATCGAGATCGTGGAGCGGGTGCCGATCGTGATCGGAGCCGGTGATGACAACGCACGGTATCTGGCCACCAAGCGGGAAAAGCTTGGCCACTTGCTTGATTTCACCGATCTCGAGGTGAACCTGGATCCTCCCAAGGAAGCGATGACGCGCCGGACGGACCGTTCGTGAGCAACTCCCAGCTCAAGGGTACCCGCGTTGCTTTGGTCGCCGCGCGTTGGAACGAATCGTTTGTGCTGGCGTTGATTCAAGGCGCTCGGCACACGCTGTTGAGCTTGGGGGTGCTGGAAGACCACATCGCCGTAATCCGCGTTCCCGGTTCCTTCGAGATACCCCAGGCCGCACTTTTTGCTGCCCAAAGCGGTCGATTCGATGCGGTGGTAGGCCTGGGGGTGCTCATTAAAGGTGCCACGCTTCACTTCGACGTGATCGCCCGCGAGGCTGCATCCGGACTTGCGGAGGTCACCCGGATAACGGGTGTGCCGGCGACGTTTGGCATCGTGACCGCTGATAACGCAACGCAAGCCCAGGCGCGTTGCGGGGGAGTGCTGGGTAATCGCGGCAGCGATGCCGCCGCCGCTGCTGCCGACATGGTCGTCTTGAAGCGCGAGATGCTGGCCACATGAGCTCTGCACCTGACCGTAATGATCGGGGGAGGGGAGGTGGGCGCCGGCGCCGCGCTCGTGTTGCCTGCCTCAAGGCCATGTATCGCGCCGAGGTGGTCGGCGACCCCATGGATGCGGTGGCCGGAGATCTGGCGGTTAACCCCAAGCTGCCCGAAGAAATCCGAGCCTACGCGGCGCGCCTCTTCGCTCTCGTGGAAGGCCATGCGGGCGAGATCGATGCCGTGCTCGAGGCCGCCCTGGAGCGCTGGGAGCTGAAAAGGCTAGCCGTCCTGGACCGATGCATGTTACGGATAGGCGCGGCTGAGCTGCTTTACGAGCCGGAATTACCCACGAACATCATCTTGAGCGAGGCGATCGAGATCGCGAAGCGCTTCGGAACGAGCGGTTCCGGGCGGTTCGTGAATGGGGTACTCGATCGCGTGGCGCGGGATCATCGGGCGGAGGAATCTTGACGAGCATAGGTTCTGCGATCCAGTGAGAACGGCGTTCATTTCCGATATTCATGCCAACCTGGACGCGCTCGAAACCGTCCTCGCCGACATCGCCCATCAGGAAACCGATCGCATCGTGTGTCTGGGCGACATCGTGGGCTACGGCCCCGAACCCAACCCTTGCGTGGCCAGGGTGCGTGAAGTCTGTGAGGTGACCGTGGTCGGAAACCACGATTACGCCGCACTGGGGCGCATTGATACCTTGGGTTTCAACGAATACGCGCGCGCGGCCGCGGAGTGGACCACCTCGCATCTGGATAAGGAGTCCATCGAGTTTCTGGGCGCGCTACCGCTGAAGAAGAGTTTGGATGGTATGCATCTCGTGCATGCCAGTCCCCTCGATCCCGAGCGCTGGACATACATTCTTTCCTACCAGGAAGCCAAACGTCAGCTTGCCGCATTCTCCGAGCAGATTTGCTTCGTCGGCCATTCGCATTTGCCGATCGTGGTCGAGGAAGAAGGCGAGGAGATTCGCGCCTTGCCGTTCGCCTCCGACGTTCCCGTGCGGATTCATCGAGACCGCCGGTATCTGGTCAACGTGGGAAGCGTGGGGCAACCGCGCGATCGCGATCCTCGGTGCGGGTATGCGTGGTACGACGATGAAGCAGGGGCGGTCATGATACGGCGCTTGGAATATCCGATCGCGGCGGTGCAGAAAAAGATTATCGATGCCGGGCTTCCGCCCTTTTTGGCCCAAAGATTGGCCGATGGGGTCTAGCTAGTCTAGGAATAGCTGCGCTACGTGGTGTAAATCAGCTGACGACAAGGGGCTCCACGGCAATCTCTTCTCCGGTCACGCTGTCGACGTAAACTCTCCAGAGGTCGACGACGTCGATACTCCACGTAACCCGCAATTCGATACGATCTCCGACCTTGTAGGGGTAGACCACTCGAAACGGCTCGCCGACGAAGGAATCTTCCTTAACGATGTATTCGTAGGAGGGCCATAGGGTGAGAGTCTTTCCGACCAAACTCTCCTCTGCGGTTTGGATTGACACTTCGGCCGGCGGGACGAATATTTGCGGGTAATGATGACCCGAGAGATGCACGAGCCCTTCATTATTCCGGTGCGCGATGATTTCCGTGCCGAAGACCTCCAGGCCTTTCCATGTTTGGTTTTCAAAACGCAGGGTAATTCTGGGAGAGTAGGTCCCCTCGTAGCACTTGGATGTCCTGACGTGCAGGTCCTCCCGATGGCGAACCCCGGTGACCGCGTAATTGCGAGCCACATCCGCCTTCGCTAGTTCAATGAGTCGATCCGAATTCGAGCACGTAACCGATCCGCCGCTCTGAATGCACTCATCTACATCTTCCACGAATCCATAGACATCGAGCGTTTCGCAGAGGCCAGGATTCTGGTCCTCGAATCGAGCGGTCAAATCGCCGAGCTCCGGGGCAGACAGGGGCGCATAGGTTGTCGGGTAGGTGAGCGCGGGAGCGGTTGAATTGTCCTCGCACGCAAATGTGCCCAGGGCCATTGCGGCGCCAACCAACAAGATAACTCGTCTTTTCCCGCCCCCAGGTCTCGTCATGGTTACCCTATTAGACGGATCTCGATGCGAAAATGTTCGCCCGTCCAATACCGGATTTTAGCCCAATTCTACTTTACATAATCCACTGGTTTTAAAACCTGTTAGCGGTCTAGCTTCCAAGCGAAAGGGACTAGTTTGTCCTCATTTCAGAGACGGCTCGGGAGGGAGGACAGTGATCTCGGCAACGTAATCGTTCGGGGAGAGCTGTTTTCCCGCCCGAGGATAAGGCTCCAGGCCAATCATGTGAAATGTCCATCCTTTATAGATGGCTTTACCGCCCTCACCTGGTGTTGGACCGAATTCTGGAGTGAGTTGGAGCCGGAGCGTTGTGTCGATCTCGGCGTTTGAGAAGGGTGAGGAAACGAAGAATGTCGCCGTGGCAACACCAGGCGAAGCGCATTCCGTACCCGCGGGACAACGTGAGTCCTCGGTCACCTCCGCCAACCTTATGAGCCACCACTCATCCATCATGACCGACTTTTTAGAAGGCAGGATTACGCGTCTGGAAAGAGTCTGCTCAGATGGTGCAATAGTGACTGAACCCTGTCCGCTGCCTGTGAAGAGTGACTTATCAGCAGACGGGTCGGGCGGTTCATGCCGCAGACTCAGTGGTTGTGTTCCGCCAGAAACTATCCTCAGCTTGGCAACATAGGTATCAGGCTCTGGCGTCAGCCCTTCGTGCGGGTGGGGAAGCAGATCATCCAGATAGAATTGCAACCCTCGGTACGTCTGAGTAAACGCAAATTGGGGGTCGGTATGAAGCACAAGCAGTGTCGTCTGGGCCGGCGTCCCTAAATTGGACCAACCAGGCTGAGAGCCAACCCGAAGACCGACTACAGCGTCACCTTCGTTCGCAGGAAAGGCGCCCCGGCCGGGCCGGGAATTCGACACGACATCCTCAAAAGTTATGAAATGATCAAACCGTGCACTGGTACCCGGATCGGCTGCTGTTGCTGTTTGGCCGCGTTTGAGGGTCAGATGCAGCGTAGTTGATGCTGCCTTATTTTTGACTCCTCTTGAATCCGAGCAGGCAATCACGCTGCCCGAAAATACTGCGGAGACTAGGATGCCATGGAGGATCTGATGCGTCGGGGTTTTCATACAGCCTCGGATATTCTTGTACTCATGTGATTCACAAAGAAATCCGGATTTTCGTTTCCCGGCAACGCCACTTTACATAATCCACTGGTTTTGAAACCAGTTCGCGATCAGATCCAGCGCCGCACGCGCGCCCGATAGGCAAGATAGGACGCCCCGAAACGTTGCTCGAGCATCCTCTCCTCGACGCGAATGAACCGTTGCGTGATGATCCAGATAAAGATAGGAATGACTAAGAATGGGGTGAATGAACCCAGGAGGATCCCCAGCCCCAGGAGAAAGACCACCATGCTGAGGTACATGGGGTTGCGGGTCACGTTGAACGGTCCCTTGACCACGAGCTCGGAAGATTCCTGAAAGGGCTTCACGGTCGTGCCCACCTTCGTGAACAGCGAGCGAGCCCAGAAGACTATGCCGAGTCCCATTCCCATGAGAACGATTCCCACATATCGAACTGATCCATGAATGAGGAAAGGTCGTGGAATGAGGTAGTCAAGCGCCAGCATCAATAAAAGCGAGAGAGAAAAAAATGCCGGGGGGTAAGCAACCCACGGTTTAGTCGCGGCCTCTGGTCTCATGCTCTTACTTTACATAATGCACTGGTTTTGAAACCAGAGCGGTCCCGCTTGAGATCACTGACGAGTGATGGTCAGCGTCGCCACGTAGTCCGCCGGTCCGATCTTCGTATCCTTTTGGGGATAAGGATCCAGCTTCTGCAAACGGATGTTCAAATCCTTGTACGTGGTTTGGGTCGCAAACTTGCTGCTCGTGTGAAGCTCGATTTGGGTGGTGTCGGAGGTCCCCGCGGTTAAAACGGCAAGGACGACGGTGCCGTCACCTTCCCAGACGCATTGCACTCCGATGGGGCAGCGCGAGTCCTGGGGAACGTTGACGAAGGACAACGCGTCGTCGGGATGCTGAGGCAAATGAGTGGACTGGCCTTGTTTCAAGACAACGAGTAGCGAATCGGATCCGGCGGAAGAGGGCACCGGGGTAGCGTCGGTGTTGCCGGACGAAGCCGGCGTGTTCGAGGCTGGTTTTTCCTTCGCGCAGCCGTCCAATACCAACGCGAACAACACGCTGAACACAGCCAAGCCTTCAATTATCCTGAGACTGAGGCGTCTGTTCATTAGTTCTCCAAGGCGTTGAGTATGAGGGAAATCAATTCCTCAATTCATCAATGTTATATGAACGACCTGAACCGTGGCGAGAGCCAAGAATAAGAGGTCGGGGACGAGCGAGCCCTCGCTTGTATCCCTGGTGTCTTTCCAGATGATGACCTCATTTGTCCGTTCATCGAAGAAATCCGGGCATTTGCCGTCTCCGACTCCATCCAGCCCGCCGCCCGGAGAACATAAGACAACTCCATTTACGTCATACACTGTGCTCGGTTGATCGGGATGGGTGCCCGGCACGAAATATACGGTTTGATTGCGGTACCAGTAGCGGGCAATGTAGGCCGGTGGCGTCGCGACCGGTTGCGAAGACAAATCATCGATCAATTTCAGGACCCATTGAGGAAGCTCCTCCGGATCCAGCATGATTTCCAGGTCCCCCGACGATGAATGGGACGCGTAGCAACCCAGGAAAAAAGCGGCGGCCACGGCCAGAGCCGTGACCGCCGTTACCCAACCCCTCACTCGGTACACGTTAGCGCTCTTCGTTGTCCTGACCCGGCTCCCATTGCGGGCGCACGTCGTCATTGTTCCAGGGTTGAGTGCGTGGCCAGAGCTGCAGAGTGGTGCCGATGAGGGACACCGCTTCTTTCGCATCCTTTGGTGAATCCATCGAACGGGCGGCGTTCTGGGCAAGCTCCCGTGCATTGGCCAAGCTTCCGTCCTTTGCCCAATAGGAGTGGCGGAGAATTTCCGCGAACTCCGCTACTGCGGCATCCATCCGGAACGTAGGATCCGCGCTTTGGATCCGGCCCAGGATGTCTTCAGCCTGCAGCGTGCGTGCCTCTTCGATGACACGTCCGGTTTCGGCATCCTTGTAACGAATGCGCACCGTAGCTACCGGTCCGCGCGTGGCCCGACGGTCCATCTTCATTTCGAAGAGAGCCGTCACTTCGTGGCCCGCACCCACTTCGCCCGCATCCACCGCGTTGTTGCGGAAGTCCTGATCCGCAACGTCACGGTTTTCATAGCCGAGGAGGCGATAGCGGCGGACCGCATCCGACACGAACTCGACCTGGATCTTGGTGTCCTTGGCGATCGTCTGAAGCGTGCCGGTCAGGTTCTCCACGAACACGCGTTTAGCCTCGGCGAGGTCATCGATGTAGTAATAGTTGCCGTCACCCTTGTCGGCCAACTGCTCGATCAGCACGTCATTGTAGTTGCCCATGCCTACGCCGATCCCGGTGAGGGCGATCCCACGACGCGCCGCGCGGCCGATCGTGTCCATGATGTCGTCGGCATTGGTCAACCCGACATTGGCCACGCCATCCGTGCAGAGGATGATACGGTTATTTGCGCGAGCGTTATAGGACTCGTTCGCGATCGCGTACCCCTCGCGGAGTCCCGCTTCGGCATTCGTGGACCCTTCCGGCCGCAGGCTCACGATCGCATCTTCGATGTCCCGGCGATTGCGGAGCGAGGTCGAGGGCAGCATCACCCGCGCGTTGTCTCCGTACACCACCAGCGCCACGCGATCGCCAGTGTTCATTTGATCGAGCAAGTAGAAGAGAGATTTCTTCACCAGCTCGAGCCGGTTCTCGCGTTGCATGGAGCCGGACACGTCCACCACGAAGGTCAGGTTGGCCGGCTTGCGCTCGCTCACGGCTATTTCTTTACCTTTCAGGCCCACGCGGAAGAGCACGAGGCCAGGGCCGAACGGCGAGGGCGCGGCCTCCAGGTGGATCGCAAACGTGCCGTGATCCGAGGGCGCCCAGTCACGGCGACTGGCGTTCAAGTCATCCGGGTTGCGCGGCGGAGCGTAATCGTGACGCATGGCGTTCACGAACTCTTCCACGCGAACTGCTTCCGCCGGCGGCAACGCACCGCGCTCGAGATAGGAGCGGGTGAGTGTGTAGGACGCGTTGTCGACATCCACGGCGAACGTCGCGAACTTGTCGTCTTCGGGATCGATGAACGGGTTCACGCCGTAGTGCTGGAAGAACATCGCGTCGAACGGCTGACCGTTCACGGGCATCGTACCGCCGACGGAGTTGGGTGCTCCGGACTGGTCAGGACGGGACGGGACCGGTGTGATCGCGACTATTCCAGGAGACACTTGCAATCTGTCCTCTTGATAATGGATCTCCTCCTTGCGCCCGCCACGAAAATGCATTTCGTTGCTCTGAGCCACGACGCCTGGGGGCAGCGCCGGTGCAGGCGCGGGAGCAGATTGAGGAGCGTTTGCGCCCGCAAGGTCCGGAGTAGTCGACCAGAGAGGATTCACACCTTGTTCTTTGCTTTTCGCTCGCTTCTCCGCCGCATCGAAGGAACGGCCGTTCGTTTCCTGGGTATGGTCCGGCAAGGAAGTACTCTGAGGAGCAGACATAGCGATCTTGTCTTGTGCCTGCGCAGACTGACTGGCCTGGCGCTCTCCATCGATTTGCTTGATCTCTCCCGTCACCGGTGCCGGCTTCGTTCCGGCCTGCGAAGGCGACGCACTTGGAAGGGGAGGGAGAGCGATCACCTTAGGAGACTGATTTTCCCGCTTCGCGTCACGCGGGGATGCGTAGTTCTCTGTTTGCACGATCGTCTCCGGTGCGCCGAGTTTGAGCCCGCGGCCATTCACCGTCGCCAGCTCGTGGGACCCGCGCGTCAACGTAAACACCACGAGCGCGGCGCTCGCGGTGGCCGCCAACGACACGGGAAATCTCCAGCTCTGCCAGAACCACCCACGATGAGATAGCTTCTGCTCGACTCGCCCCCAGATCGCCTGATCTTCCGCGGGCGTCAACTGGTCGCGGTGGCGTTCGAAAAGTTCTTTCATGATCGTTGCTCCATCAGCGAGGCGGCGGCGTCTTGCGCGGGAGATTCCCCCAGTAACGTGCGCAACGTGTCGCGGCCTCGAAAGGCGTGTACGCGAGCGGTGGCTTCGCTCGTTCCCAAGATCGAGGCAATTTCGGCGAACGAATACCCCATCCATTCGTGGAGGAGCACGGCGTGTCGTTGTCGTTCCGACAACATCGATAACGCCGCTTTCAATCGCCGTCCGGCTTCGGGATCCAGCCCCGGTGGCGCCGCGGGATCCAGATCCTCCGGCATCGAATCCGTTCGTTTTCGCTTCATCAAGAAGCGTCGCTTCCAGCTTTGGGCTTGATGAAACGCAATCCCCGCCATCCATGCTTCCAGGCTGCCTTCGCCGCGATAGCGTCCGATACTTCGGATCGCGCTCACGTAGGTGTCCTGGAGCACGTCCACTGCTTCCTGGCGGCTGCCGAGCTGGTACGACAACAAACTGAAGAGGCGCTCACGGGTGGCGACGTAAATCGCTCGCCAGGCCGCCTCATCGCCCGCCGCGGCGCGCCGCGCAAGCTCGAGATCCGGGTTTCCTTGGGAATCCATATTGGGGTCGGTCACTTTCCCCCCTCCCGGACGCCCGTCCGGGGTAGCCTGGTTATCCATAATGTCGCCAACCGGCCTCAAAACGTTTACCCGGCTTTTGCCCGCGACCGCTCGAGAGTGCTATCCTCTTCCGCTTCAATCACCTGGAGAGGATGGTTTTTCGCCTCGCATGACCCGGGCCTCCACGAAATCCCACTGGGACGCCTACTGGCAACAGCATGGCGACCCCCACGCCACCTACGACAACGACGATCGCATTCTCACCCCCATCCTTGCTCTGGGAGATGTGCGCGGAAAGCGCATCCTGGAGGTGGGTGCAGGTTCGGGCCGTGACTCCATCGAGCTGGCCCGGCAGGGCGCGATCGTCACCGTTATCGACTACGTGCCCTCCTCGCTGACCGTGGTGGCCAAGAACGCGGCCCAAGCCGGCGTGCTCATCCAGCTCGTTTGCGGAGACGGCACACGCATGCCGTTTCCGGACGACACCTTCGATGTCGTGTTCCACCAAGGTCTCATGGAGCACTTCCGCGATCCCAAACCGCTCTTGAACGACAACCGGCGGGTGCTGAAGCCGGGCGCTCACGTCGTGATCGATGTACCGCAGCGCTGGCACATCTATACCGTGGGCAAGAAGGTCATGATCTCCATGAACAAATGGTTCGCGGGTTGGGAGACCGAGTATTCGATTCGCGAACTCCGAACTCTCGTGGAACGCCAAGGCTTCGAGGTGACCGCCACGTTCGGAGATTGGATGGTGCCAGGATTCTTCTATCGCGCGTTCCGATATTCGCTGCGTCCCTTTGGCGTCGCGCTGCCGACTCACCCTAAAGGACTCATGGGTTTGGACCGGCTCGGCGAGAACTGGCGGCGGTGGTTCCGCAGGACTTCCCTTGCCCCATGGACGTTCGCCATGATCGGCGTGGTGGGAAAGAAGCGCTAAATCTTGCCTAGCTATCGGATCTGCTTGATCTCCTATCGGGACATGAAACATCCCGAAGCGGGTGGGGCGGAAGTCATCATTCAGGAAGTGATGGAGCGCATTGCCGCGCGCGGGCACGCGATCACTCTTGTTACCGGGAGTTTTCCAGGCGCAACCCAGCGAGACCGCATCGGCAGCATCGACATTCATCGCGTCGGTAATACTTACAACTTCAATTTGGCCGGGCCCCGTTACTTCAAGAGTCGTCTCGAATCGCAAGGGTTCGACCTGGTGGCCGAGGATCTCAACAAGATCCCGTTCTTCATGCCGCTCTACACCAAGCTTCCCGTTCTGGCCATCGTTCCGCATCTTTTCGGAACGACCGTGTTCCAGCAAGCCGCCATTCCCATCGCATCTTATGTCTACTTTTACGAGCGCTTCATACCGCTCGTTTATAAGAGCTGCATGTTTTCGGTGTTGTCCGAGACCACCCGTGACGATCTCGTGTCGCGCGGATTGCCTCGCCAGCGCATCCGGGTCATTCACAGCGGCATGGATCACGTTCTGTACCAACCGAGCGCCATTCCGGTGCGAAACCGGCCCAAACGACTCATTTATTTGGGCCGGATCAAGAAATACAAGTGTATTGAACACCCCATACTCGCTTTGCCCTCCGTCTTGAGGCGAGTGCCCGACGCCGAATACTGGGTGGTCGGGGATGGGGATTACCGGGACGAACTGGTGCGTATTGCCAAGCGCCAGGGAGTAGAGGACCATGTCCGCTTCCCCGGATTCATGGGGGGGAAGGACAAAGTCCGTCTGTTGCAAGAATCCCGGCTTCTCACCTATACCTCACCCAAAGAAGGCTGGGGGCTTTCGGTGATCGAAGCCGGCGCCTGCGCCACCCCGGTCGTGGCCAGCGACTCTCCGGGACTTCGGGAATCGGTCGTCCATGAGAAGACCGGCTTTCTGGTCCGGCACGGAGACATTCACGATTTGGGGGAGAAGATCGTGACCCTCTTGACCGATGATGCGCTGGCGCAGGGCATGGCCGAAGAAGGGGTGCGCTGGGCGAGCACATTCAGCTGGGAACGCTCGGCGGAAAAAACCCTCGCCCTGATCGAAGAAATGCTCGGCCGTCCGGCCCGGAGCATCGCGTGAACGCAATCAAGCAACGTTTCGGCGAGCCCGAGAATGCGTTCACCGCTACCTTCGTCTTTCTGTTCGGCCTCATTGTTTACACGATCACTCTGACTCCCAGCACGCCCTTCTGGGACGGCGGCGAGTTTATCGCCACCGCGTACAGCCTGGGCGTACCGCACGCTCCCGGAACCCCGCTTTACGTTCTCATTGGGCGTGTCTTCACGCTCTTCCCGTTCGCGGCCATCGCCCAGCGGGTGAACTGGATGTCGGCCTTGTCCTCGGCGATCACGCTGGTCTTCATCTATTTGATTACGGTGAAGATAGCCCGGCTGATTTGGCCCTGGGAAGCAAAGCGGCATAACCGTTATTTGGCCTACCTGGCCGGTATCGTGGGGGCGTTCGCTTGCGGATTTGCCACCACGTTCTGGGACAGCTCGATCGAAGCAGAAGTGTATGCGGCCGCGTCCGCGCTCATGGCGCTCGTGATCTGGCTTGCCTTGCGCTGGCGCGAACGCCTGGACGAAGGCAACGAAGACGGCTTGCTCCTCGTCATCACCTATCTGGTGGGATTGGGAGTCGGCATTCACCTTGGTGTGGCCGTCGCTTCGTGGGCGGCGGTGTTTTTCGTGTTCACCGTCCGGCCTTATTACCTCTCGCGCTGGGATTATCTAGGCTGGGGCGCAGTCACGCTGTCCTTGGCCACCGGCGTGCATTTGGCGGCCTTCATGGTCGCGCCGGCCGTGCTCATCATCACTCTCATCGTCTGGCTCACCACCGGGAAATTGCGAAAACTGGCCTTGTGGTCCTCGGCCTTGTTCATCGCCGGCCTGTCGGTGCATCTCTATCTCATCATTCGCGCGAACCTCCATCCCATGATCAACGAGGCCGCGCCGGATACATGGATTGCGCTTTGGAAAGACCTCATTCGCGATCAGTACAAGCCCGCGTCGCTCTTCCAGCGCAAGGCCACGCTTTGGTACCAGCTCGACACAATGTGGCTGCGCTACATGTGGTGGAACTTCACGCTAACCGGAGAGCAGCTGCCCGACGGTCTCTATCACTTCCGCCATTTCCTCCGCGGATTGTTCCAGCCGCCCATGATTTTGACCATCGCGGGTGCCATCGTCAGCTTGAAAGGCGAGAAGAAGAGCGGCCTCATGCTGCTCATGTTGTTCCTGCTCTTCGGTCCGGTCATGGCTTTCTATTTGAATTTCCGGCAGGGAGAAGTTCGCGAGCGCGATTACTTCTTCATGCAGAACTTCATGTTCATGGCCATCTGGACGGGGATCGGCGCGGCGTGGCTGGTGGAGTGGATCCGCGAGCAGTTCAAGAAACCAGAACAAGCCCGTTTGGCCGCACTCGTGACCGCGGCCCTCGTTCTCATCATGGCCGTGTATCCGGTCAAGCTCAACTTCAGAGCCCATGACCGGCGCGGGTTCTACATCGCCCGCGATTACGCGTACAACATGCTGATGGGTCTAGACAAAGACGCCATCATCTTCACCAACGGCGACAACGACACCTTCCCGCTCTGGTACTTGCAGGAGGTGGAGAAGATCCGCACCGACGTGCGGGTGGTGAACCTGTCCCTTCTCAACACGGATTGGTACATCAAGCAGCTGCGGGATCTAAATCCGAAGGTGCCGATCTCGTTCAATGATCAACAAATCGAAGACTTGTATCCCTTCCGGGACAAATCGGGCCGGATATGGCTGGTCAAGGACATCGCCACCTACGACATCCTGAAAACCAATGACTGGAAGAAGCCGGTCTTCATTGCCGTCACGGTTCCGGACCTCATGGGGCTGGACAAAAACCTCGTCATGGAAGGTTTGGCGTATCGGGTGAACAAAGAAGAAGGGACGAAGATCGGGCTCGATGTCGATCGCACGCTCAAGAACTTGAACGAAGTCTACCGGTTCGATGGTCTCGTCCTGCCCTCCAAGACCGATCCCAATCAGTGGGTTCACGACACGCTGGTCTACAAAGATGACAACGCCTCCCGGCTTACCCAGAACTACGCTGCTGCCTACACGCGGGTGGCCATCCAGCTCATGGAGCAAAGTAAGTACGAACAAGCGTTGCAGCAAATGCAGCGCGCCATCGCCATCTCTCCGGACTTCACGGGAGGGATGGTCACGTACGGCGTGCTGCTCGAGCAGGTGGGAAAGCTGGCCGAGGCCGAAGCCTTCTATCGCAAGCAGCTGGCTCAAGATCCAAACGACTGGCAGCTCTTGTATCGCATGGGCGAATGCTTGAGCCGCCAAGCGGATTCTCTCAAGGCCGATGTGAAAACCAAGAAGCTGGAGGAATCCATTCCGTATTACGAGTCGGCGATCCAGCGCGCCCCCACCAACCAGTATTACCCGTACCAGGGACTGGCGGGGGTGTACTACCAGCTCAACCGCTACGACAAAGCGGCCAACATCCTCGAGCGGTGGCTCGTGCTGCATCCGGACGACACGAACGTGAAGGCGATTTACGACGAGTTACGGCAATCGCTTTCGGGTTCGGCGCCCAAGCACGACACCACCGCCTCGCCTCCCGCTCCGCCGGGGAGCAAGGAGAAATGACCTCGCCCCCGGCCGCACTGGTGACCGGGGTGGCCGGTTTTCTGGGATCCCACCTGGCCGAATTGCTGCTCGAGCGCGGCCATGGGGTGACCGGCGTGGATTCGTTCACGCCGTACTATTCCCGCAAGCAAAAAGAAGCCAATCTCTCCGGCTTGCGCGCGCATCCGGGGTTTCAATTCCACGAGATCGATCTCGTTCGCCACGATCTGAGCGCAATGGTCGAAGGACGCCCCTGGATTTTCCATCAGGCCGCACAGCCGGGGGTGCGCGCATCGTGGGATGCCGGGTTTGCCGCGTACGTGGAAAACAATTTGCTGGCCACGCATCGGCTTTTGGAAGCCGCGCGAAGCGTGGGGGTGAGCGCGTTCGTGTTCGCTTCGTCGTCTTCCGTGTATGGCAACGTGCCCGAAGGCCTGGTGGGGGAGAGCGCTCCACTTCGCCCTCTGTCGCCTTACGGCGTTAGTAAGCTTGCCTCCGAGCAACTCGTCCAGGTGTATCACCGTGAGTTTGCCCTTCCAACAGTGTCTTTGCGTTACTTCACCGTCTGCGGGCCACGCCAGCGGCCGGACATGGCGTTTCATCGCATCTTGAACGCGTTATATCGGGGTGAAGAATTTCAGCTGAATGGGAATGGAAGCCAGGAGCGTGACTTCACCTACGTGAGCGATGCGGTGGAAGCGAACCTTTTGGCCGCGGAGCGTGGGAAGCCGGGTGCGGTGTACAACATCGGAGGCGGAACGCCCCAGAGCTTACGCCAGGCCATGACGCTCCTCGAGGAGTTCACGGGAAAATCATTGCGCGTTCGTGAGCTCATGCGGGCGGAGGGCGACCCGATGCGGACCGCGGCGGACCTCAGCCTGGCCCGGCGCGATCTGGGATACTCCCCCCGCGTTGCCTTGGAGAACGCGTTGCGCGCAGAGGCGCGCTGGTTTGCCGGGCCGCAGGGTCCGCTCGCCCTCGAAAAGGACGGATGACGGTGGACGTTTCGGTGGTGGTGCCCGCCTACAACGAAGCGGACAGCTTGCCCGAGCTGGTCGATCGCGTGCGGAACGCGCTCACTCCGCGCGTGCGTGCCTGGGAAATCCTCATCATCGACGATGGCAGCACCGACGGTACCCGCGAGGTGCTCAAATCAATTGCCGCGCGCGTGCCGGAACTTCGCTACCGCTCCTTTCTGCGCAACTACGGGAAGTCCGCCGCACTAGCGGTGGGGTTCGAGATCGCCCAAGGCGATCGCATTATCACCATGGATGCCGACCTGCAAGATGATCCCGACGAAATTCCCATGCTGCTCGACAAGCTCGATCAAGGTTGGGACCTCGTGTCGGGATGGAAGCAGTCTCGCCAAGATCCGATCACGAAAACCATGCCCTCACGGCTATTCAATGCGGTGACGGGATCCGTGTCGGGCTTGCGACTGCACGACTTCAACTGCGGACTCAAAGCCTATCGCGGTGAGGTGGTTCGCGATCTGCCCGTCTATGGCGAGCTGCACCGTTTTCTGCCCGCCGTTGCCCACTGGCGTGGCTATCGCGTGACCGAGCTTCCGGTGAAGCATCATGCGCGCCGCCACGGGTCGAGTAAGTTCGGTTCGAGCCGGTTCGTGAACGGATTTCTGGATCTCCTCACCGTCACCTTCGTACATTCCGGGCGTCTCTCGCCCCTGCACGTGTTCGGACGCATCGGCCTTTTTCTTGGATTGGTCGGCGGGGGTATTTTCACCGGGTTCGTGGTGAGCTGGATGCTGGGTCATCCCATTCACACCCGGCCCATCTTCTTCATTGCCCTCATCCTCCTCATCCTTGCCATTCAGTTCATTTCGTTGGGTCTTCTCGGCGAGCTAGTGGTGAAGGGACAGTCGCGGCCGGTGATTGCGATCCGGGAGGATGATTGACCTCCAAGATCTTCCGCGCCAAGGCGCCGCTTCGCATTTCCTTTTGCGGCGGCGGCACCGACGTATCGCCGTATCCCGAAGAAAAAGGCGGCGCGGTTCTTTCGACGACGATCGATAAGTTCGCGTACGCAAGTCTCCGCCCGCGGAAGGACGATCGGCTGAAGATTCAATCCCTGGATTACGACATCCAGGTGGATTATCACCGCTCGAAGCTCGCCTATGACGGCGAGCTGGATCTGGTGAAGGCGGTCGCGAGGCGATTCGACATGCCCACCGGCGCGGATCTGTTCATTCACGCCGATGCACCCCCAGGATCAGGCTTGGGCTCGTCATCCACCATGTGCGTGGCGTTAGTGGGCGCGTTCAAGGAGTGGCTCAACCTTCCCCTCACGAACTATGAGATAGCGGAGATCACGTACGAGATCGAGCGGAAAGAGCTCGCCATCGCGGGCGGGAAACAGGATCAGTACGCGGCGACGTTCGGTGGGTTCAACTACATCGAGTTCCTGAAAGACACCACGGTGGTGAATCCGCTTCGTATCCGCCCCGAGATCAAGAATGAACTCGAGTACAGCCTGTTGCTTTGCTATACCGGGCAGACGCGGCTCTCCGCCAACATCGTGGCTAGCCAAACTGAAGCGTTCATCTCCGGAAAACGCCCGGTGGTGGACGCGTTGGATCGCATGAAAGAGCTGACCGATCTCATGAAGCGCGCCTTGCTCACCGGCGATCTGCCGGCATTGGGGGAGGCGCTTCACCTCGCCTGGACGGAAAAGAAACAGCTCGACGCAAAGATTTCCTCGAGCCGCATCGACAACTTGTATCAACTCGCCCGTCGCCATGGCGTGGTAGGCGGGAAGATTCTCGGCGCCGGCGGCGGTGGTTACCTTCTCTTGTTCGTTCCCTTCACTAAGAAGCACAAGGTGGCGCAGGTCTTGAGCGAAGCCGACGCGAACGTAGTTCCGTTCTCGTTCACCGAGGGCGGACTGGAGACCTGGAGCATCTCGGCTTGAAGTTCGTGCTCGTGGGGACGGCCTATCCCCATCGGGGAGGCATCGCGCATTACGTGGCCCTCCTCGCGCGGGCGCTGGAAGCCGCGGGCCACCAGGTGCGCGTGGTGTCCTTCAGCCGGCAGTATCCCAGTCTGTTGTTTCCGGGAAAAAGTCAGGAAGAAGAAGGGCCGGTCGACGTGCGCGTCGATTCCGATCGGCTGATCGACACGATGGGCCCGTGGACGTGGATGGCAGCCGGCAATCACATTGCCGAATGGCGGCCCGATCTGGTGGTGTTCAAGTATTGGATGCCGTTCTTCGCGCCCGCCTATGGATCGATTTTGCGGGTGTTGAAGCGCAAGAAAGTGCGAACCTGCTTTCTGCTCGATAACGTGCTCCCGCATGAGCGCCGCTGGATGGACGTTCCGCTCACGCGCTACGCGTTGGGGCCGGTGGACACGTTCATTGCCCAGTCCGAAACCGTGGCTCGCGACTTGGAACAGTTTCGCCCCGGCACGCCCTGTCTTCTGGTGCCGCACCCGATCTATGATCTTTTCGGAGAGCGCCGCGACCGCGAACGTTCCCGAAAGCAACTTGGCGTGACGGCGAGCGAAGTCGCGCTCTTCTTTGGGTTCATCCGTCCATACAAGGGATTGATGGATCTGCTCCAGGCGGTCGCGCTCATTCCCCGCGAACGGGATTTTCAGCTTCTGGTGGGCGGCGAAGTGTACGGAGACGAAACGCCATACCGAGATGCGGTCCGGAATCTGGGCATTGCCGATCGTGTCGTTCTGCACATGCGTTACGTGGCCAATGAAGAAGTGGCCGATTTCTTCACCGCGTCCAACGTGGCCGTGCTGCCCTACACCAGCGCCACGCAAAGCGGCATCGCCCAGATTGCGATGAGCTTCGATCTTCCGCTCATTGTCACTCGAGTAGGGGGGTTGCCGGAAATGGTAGAGCCCGGCGTCACCGGGGACATCGTGCCCCCGGGCGATCCCAAGGCGCTTGCCGCGTCGCTGATCACGTATTTCGAGGAAGGGCACGAGGCGCGCTACGCACCCAACGTGGCCAAGGAAAAAGAACGGTACTCCTGGAACACGCTGGTTGCCGCTCTGGAACGCATTGCGGGCGAACCCGCGCATCCGGCGGCCTGATGGACGAGTCGAATTGATGCGTAAGCGCGTGCTCGTGGTCAGTTATTACTTCCCGCCCTCGGGCGGCCCAGGCGTACAGCGCATTCTCAAGTTCGTGAAGTACTTACCCGAGTTCGGTTTCGACCCCGCGGTGTTGACCGTTCAAGAGGGCGACTACCCGGCCCGTGACGAATCGCTGCTCGAGGAGATTCCAAAGCAAGTGCCCGTGTTGCGCACCCGCATTCCCGAGCCGTATGGCGTGTACCGCAAGCTCACGGGAAAGAAGAAAGGCTCGGCGGTGGACGTGAATGTGAACCGTCCCCGCGGCCAGCGCATGCCGGCCTCAGAACGCATGGCGGAATGGGTGCGCGGGATGATGTTCGTTCCCGACGCACGCGTTGGCTGGCTTCTGACCGGAGTCAAACCCGGAGTTCGGTTTGCCCGGACATTCGGCGCCGACATCGTGTACTCGTCTTCTCCGCCCTACACGTGTGCATTGCTGGGCCGCGCCATTGCCCGCGGAGCGGGGATCCCGTGGGTGCCGGAGCTTCGGGATCCGTGGACGGAGTTCTTGAGCGCGCCTCGTCGCCCCGAGCCGGCGCGCGGGTTCGATCGCCGTCTCGAACGCGGCGTTTACCACGATGCGCCGCGCCTGGTGATCGCTTGGTCCGGCATCGCCAACGATTTGCGCGGCAAGTATCCGAACGAGGACGCGTCGAAGTTTCGTCTCGTGCCGAACGGCTACGATCCGGAAGATGTTTCGGGGGTGGAACCGGTTCAGAATTCCCGCTTCACCGTGGTCTATACCGGATCGCTCTATGGCGTCCGTAATCCCGAAACGGTTCTGGACGCAGTGGCGCAGTTACTCGCCCGAGGAGAGCTTGATCCCGATCGAGTGCGGATACGATTCATTGGCCGGTTCGGAGACGAAGTCCGAGCCATGTTCCGAAAGAGCGACGTGGCCCCGGTGGTGGAAGAACGCGGGTATCTGCCCCATGCTCAAAGCGTGGCCGAACTTCTCGGTGCGCACGCGCTGCTTCTGGTGGTGGACGACGTGCCGGGATCGGAGCACATTGTTCCGGGGAAAGTGTTCGAATACCTCGGGGCAAGGCGGCCTATTCTTGCGGTGGGACCGGATGGAGATGTGGCCCAGCTCGTTCGATCGATCGGCGCGGGTCGGGTGCTGGCCCGGCGAGATGTAGACGGCATTGCGAGTGCGATACTCGAGCTGTATCGGGAATGGCAGACCAGCGGGACCACGATGTATCGCGGAGATCTGGAGATGACCGAACGGCAAAGTCGCCGCGAACGGGCGCGGGATCTGGCCGGTGTGCTAACCGAAGTGTTGGCCCAGAAGGAGCGTCATGGCGCGTAAGGAAAAAGCAGAGCGTGAAAAACCGCAGAAACCCGAACCGATCTGGGCAGACACCCTGGAGCGGCGCGGGTTCTGGATTGCGCTGGGCGGCATCGCGTTCCTCCTCATCATCTTCTTCAGTCCGGTGTTCTTCGGCGGCAAGACCTTCGAGGCCCCCGACCAGATTGCCAGCGTGGCCCATCAGCCCTACATCAAGGAATCGTTCGCCTCCTCGGGTTCATTGTTGGATCGCTATCCCTTGTGGACGCCCTACATCTTCTGCGGCATGCCGTCCTTCGGCAGCTTGATCGCCGCGCCCTACACGAACCCGATGAGCTTGCTGCTCACCCCCATCCACGGCGTGTTCAAGGTCGTTACCTATTACTTACTGTTGGGGCTATTCACCTGGTTGTATTTGCGCCGTCATGGACTGAACGAGGTGGCCTCGCTCTTCGGAGCTGCCGCGTTCGTATTCTGCGCTCACGTGATTACGATGATCATGTTCGGACACAATTCGAAGATCGCTACGCTGGTGTTCCTGCCGTTGGTTCTCCTCGCCACCGATGAGATTTGGCGTGCTCCCGGGCTGCGCTGGATCTCCATTCTCGCCCTCGCGGTGGGAACGATGCTCGTTTCTTCTCACTTGCAGATTGCGTACTACACCCTGTTTGCCTCCGGGATTTTTCTCATCGTGGCTACCGTGTTTGCGTTGAAAGCGAAAGACGGGGCCTTTTCTGTCCTGCGCCGCTGGATTGCCTGGGGAGTCGGGCTGGGACTCGGCGTCATGGCGAGCTCGGTTATTTTCCTTTCCGTGCACGAGTACGCCGCGCATTCCATACGCGGCGGCACCGAAGGCGGCTTGAAATACGACTACGCCACGAACTGGAGCTTCCATCCGCTGGAGATGCTCACCTGGGTCCTGCCGTCGTTCATGGGGTTCGGGAAAACATCGTACTGGGGGTGGATGCCGTTCACCGATTTCCCGCACTACATGGGGATTCTCGTCCTGCTCCTTGCCGTGTTCACCGTAATGACCTGGCCGCGAGAACGGGTCAATGTGTTCTTGTTCGTGCTGGCCGGCGTGGCGCTTTTGCTGGCGTTCGGGCGTCACCTGCCGCTTCTCTACAACCTTTTCTTCGACATGATGCCGTACTTCAACAAGTTCCGCGTGCCGAGCATGATGCTCGTCCTTCTCCAGTTCGCGATGGCGTGCTTGGCCGCGTTGGGGCTCAATAATCTCCTCCGGGCAACCGGCCCGGAGCGGGCCGCCTACTGGCGACGCCTGAAGAGACTCGTCTTCGTGCTGGGAGGCGGGTGTGCGTTCATCGCCATTCTGATCCTGGCCGGCGTGCTGGATAACACTATTGCTTTGCGATTGGCGGCCAATTCCGGAACCTACGGCGTGCCGGCGACAAGCGCGCCGGCGTTTGCGCATCGGGAGCTTGCTCACCTGAAGAGCATGGTCATGCGCGACGCGGCGGTGGTGCTCCTGGCGTTGGGGTTGGGAACGTTGCTCTTGCGATCACGGCTTCGCGGTAACATGGCGGCCACCACGGCCGGCATTGGGATTCTGGTACTCACGGTTCTCGATCTTTGGAATGTGGACTATCGCCCCGCTACGTACTACCCGCGGGGCCACGCCCAATCGTTTCAGCCCACCGCGGCGGTGAACTTCTTGAAGCACGATAACGAGCCTTATCGCATCCTGCCCTTGACCGGAAATGGTCTCAACAACAACTGGTTCGCGTATTTCAAGGTGCCCAGCATTCTTGGCTATCACCCCGCCAAGCTCAAAGTCGTGCAGGACTTGATCGATGACGAAGGACCGGTCGGAATCATCAAGACGTTGCGGGCGGGAAACTTCAACGTGGTGAGCATGCTCAACATGAAGTACCTGGTCGCGGATAATGAGATCCACGTCGGTCCGCTCGAGACCGTTCACCGGCCCGACGGCAATACGGCGACCGACACGCAATTCGTGATGCGCAACAACGCCTACCTGCCTCGGCTCTGGTTCGTGGATCGCGTGCGCGTGATCGCGGATCCACACGCCCATCTCGCCGCGCTGGCTGACAGCTCCTGGAAACCGCGCGAAGAAGCGCTCGTGTTCCAATCACCCGGCACGATCGGTCCAGGATCGGGCGGCACGGCCGAGATCACGAAATACGAGCCGCGGGAGTTGCGAGCACACGTGAATTCGCCGGGGAACTCGCTCCTAGTGCTGAGCGAGATCTACTACGACGCCGGTTGGCACGCCTGGCTGGATGGAAATGCGGTGCCGATCCAGCGCGTGGATTACCTCTTGCGGGGGGTCGTGGTGCCGGCCGGGCAGCACGAGCTTCGCATGCGGTTCGATCCCGGTTCGTTCAAAGCCGGCATCACCCTGAGCGCCCTGGCTTACGGACTATGTGTTCTGGGCCTTGGCGTCACGTTCGCTCAACGCAAGTGGGCCAACCGCACCACCGAGCGGGCAGAACCGGCTTCCACGACCGCCAAGTAGAGTCCGCTCGGAAGGAGCTGCCCGCGATCGTTTAGCGCCGACCAGCGCCAGACCTGACGACCCGCCGTCACTGGCCGCGCCGCCATCCCCGATACTCTCGCTCCGCGAACGTCGTACACGCTGACTCGCACCGTGGTTGCTCGATCGACGGAAAAGGAAATGTCCGTGGCGCGAGCGAAGGGGTTTGGCGAGGCGGGCAACACTCGAAGTCCCGCCGGCAGCGGCGTACCGATGTGAATCTCCGAACCTTCGACGCGTACGGGGAGCGCTCTGCCGCCCGCCCCAAACGCCTTGAGGCCCACCGCGCCGGCGAGATTGAATGTACGAGACTGGCCCGATGCCCACGTGAAGCCCCGGGCATCGACGGCCACCAAAGCCGTGGACTTTTGGTGCACTTGAAACGGAGCCAGATCCGAAACGCTCGAGGACCAGGCATTCGCCGGTGCTTGTGCCTGGACGCCTAACACCGGCTCATCGGCCGTAACCGACCAAACGCCGGCTGGAATCGACGCCAGTGAAATAGCGGGCTGGTCGAGCACGTTGTCGAGCGCGCACGCGATATCCAGGGCGTTGTGCGCGTCATCGTCGTTGCAATCCGCGGCGGCAAGTTCGTCGTTCGAAGGCGGCGCACCGGTGCCCAAAATGATCTCGACCAGACGCACGATATCTCCGGCATCGACCTCGTTGTCTCCATTGATGTCGCCGGCCTTGCGTTCGATGTGAATCACGGATCCTTGCCATGACACGGAAACCGGGTGTCCGTTCTGGTCGGACATGACGATGCCGCCCAACGCAAGCACCGTGGAATCGTGGAGCACCGCTTCAGGTTTTACGGTGAGCTCGAGGTCGAGAATCGGTCCGACCCCGGGAACAATGAGGGCGCCATTGGCGCCATACATGACGATGTGCGTGTGTCCCTGATCCGAGAAGGCGGCGGTGAGAGCCGACGCGCGCCCGCGAGGCGTGACGCCAACCGCTTCCACCCAATCCGGTGTGTCGGTGATTTGGAACTCCAGCGCCGGCGAAGCGACGTTGGAAGTGAATGACACCGGGATGGTGATCGACCCTGTTCCCGAGATCCCAGAGCCACCGCCAAGGCTCAGCACGTTCTCCGGAGGCGGAGGGGGTGTGGAGAGCGGAAGAATCCAAAGGTTTTCATTACCGGCCACGCGCATCGAAGAAAAAACCACCGAAGCGCCGTCCGGGGAATAATCCGCCAGGCGATTCGTGGGATCTTGGGCCATATTCTCCGCGTCGAAGGTAAGGCGTGTCGAAACCCCCGTCACGAGATCCATCTCGAACAGCTCGAGCTTGCCCAGAATCTTGCGGGAGGTGTAAATCATCCGAAGTCCGTCGGGGGAATAATCGTCCGGAACGGTGTTCTTGGTCTCGGATGTCAGCCAATGGTAATTCATGGGGTCGTTGAGTGGAGCCTCGGCTATGTTGTAAGCGGAAACGACCCCACCGAGCATGTACGTAATGCGCGAATTATCGGGTGAAATGGAGCAAAACGCATCGATGCCGATGGCCACGACCCGCACGGCTGTCCCACCGTTCGCAGGGACCCGGTAAATGTCCCAATCACCGGACGCGTCGTCGTAGTAAATGTAGTTCCCGTCCGAGGACCACGTGGGATGCCACAGCGCGTGGCCGGGGTTCGTAACCAAGGTCGTCGAGGCTCCGCCCGCCACCGGCATGACTTCGACGCTCGAGGAAGAAATGCCTCCGCTGACCGGATCCGCGTTTCCCTGCACGAACACAATGCGCGTCCCGTCGGGAGAAATATCCGGAGCGAGTTGCTCCAGAGGGCCATTGCTCAACTGCATCTCATTGGTCCCGTCGGGATTGATGCGGTAGATCCGCCAGTGTCCCGATCGATTCGATTCGAACACGATGAACTGTCCGTTGGGCGACCAGCTCGGGTGACGATCCGCGCCCGAAGCATTCGTGATCTGTACGGGCTCAAGGGCGGAGGCGAGGGTGGGTACGAGCAGAAGAAGGCCTGCCCAGTTTGCGATGCGAACGGCGGTCATTAGAGACCTCCCACGGAACGAGGAGGAGGGGCTGTATCGTCATTCTAAGTCCGATGCACGACCAGGTACAGCATTCTAAGTAAACCCGACACCGATGGTCGTTGATCACCTGTGGTTGCACTATAGTTATCCACCATGTGCGGCATAGCAGGCATATTCGATTTCACGGCCAAGGGGGCGGTTCCCGAATCGCTGCTCAAGCAAATGGCCGGTACGCTGGCCCATCGCGGCCCTGATGACGAGGGGTTCTATCAGGATCCAGGGGCGGGGCTTGGCCTCGCATTTCGCCGGCTCTCCATCGTGGATTTGTCAGGGGGCCATCAGCCCATGTCCACGCCCGACGGACGTTACTGGATCGTCTTCAATGGCGAGATCTACAACCATCTCACCGTGCGCGCGGAGCTGGAGGCCAAAGGCCGCGTGTTCCGCACCCGCTGCGACACCGAAGTCATCCTTCAGGCCTACGCCGAATACGGGCCTGAGTGCCTGGAAAAACTCCTGGGGATGTTCGCCTTGGCGATTTGGGACTCCACCAAACGCCGCCTCTTCGTCGCACGCGATCGCATCGGCATCAAACCGGTCTATTACGCGGTCGTGAATGGGGAATTCATTTTCGCCAGCGAGATCAAAGCGCTGTTCAAGTATCCCGGATTGGCTCCGCGTCTGGATCGGGGCGAGCTGGCCCGTTATCTCACCTTTCTCTGTGTCCCGGCCCCGGCGACACTCTTCGAGGGTGTGCAGAAGCTTCGTGCCGGTCATTGGTTGATGGTCGAAGAAGAGAAGGGCGTCGGGGCCCCGCAGCGTTATTGGACCCCGCTCGTGGACGGACCGCTCGCGGACAACGAGAAGGACCTCGCCATCCAGGTGCGCGATCTGCTGTCCGATGCGGTCAAGATACGGCTCATGTCGGATGTTCCCTTTGGCGCCTTCTTGAGCGGCGGCGTGGATTCGAGCGCGATCGTGTCGATCATGGCCCGTCATCTCGATCGTCCCGTGGAAACGTTCAGCGTCGGCTACAAGAACGACCCGGGTTTCAACGAGCTCGAAAACGCGCGGCGCACGGCCAAGCTCTTCGGCACGAACCACCACGAAGTGATCATCGATCACGAAGACTTCCGTCGCTTTCTGCCTCGCCTCGTCCACCATCAGGACGAGCCTATTGCCGATCCGGTGTGCGTGCCCCTGTATTACGTCGCCGATCTAGCGCGCCGAAACGGGGTTATCGTCACATTGGTTGGTGAAGGCTCGGACGAGCTCTTCTTCGGCTATGACTTTCACAATCGCGTCTGGCGCATGGTGCGGCAGTGGTGGGAGCCGCTCTCCGCAACGCCACGTTCCATTCGCGCGTTGCTGGCCGCGGCGGCGGCGCCGTTCCTTGATCCCGCGCGCCAGGATTTCATGCAACGCTGGCGCGACGGGGGAGAGCCGTTTTTGGGTGGCGCAGTCACGTTTTATCCCCAGGAGTTGAAGCGCATCGCTCCGTCCTTGGCTGATGACACCCGTCGCGAAGCCATTCTTCAGTACCTCTACGACGAAATTGATACGGCTCGGCCGAATGCCGACTTTCCCATGCGGGCCAGCTATCTGGAGCTCATGTACCGCCTGCCCGAGCTCTTGCTCATGCGCGTGGACAAGATGACCATGGCCGCCTCGGTGGAAGGGCGCGTGCCGTTTCTAGATCATCGCCTGGTCGAACTTGCGTTTCGTATCCCGGGAGAGCTGAAGGTCAAAAACGGAGTCAGCAAGTACATCTTGAAGGAAGCCATGCGCGATTTCCTGCCGCAGGAAATCATTCACCGGCGGAAAGTGGGATTTCACGTGCCGGTGACGCGCTGGTTTGAAGAGGTGCTGTCGCCCTTTGCCGAAGAAACGTTGTTCGACCCCCGACTTCTGGCGCTGGAAATCTGGGATCCGGCAGCGGTGCGCCAGCTTCTCGAGAAGCAACGCCGCGGCGAGGGCAACTACGGCATGCGCATCTGGACCCTCGTCAACTTCGCGTTGTGGTACCGGCACTGGATGCTCGGGGAATCCTGGTGATTCCTGACTGGCCGAGGGAACTGACTCGCGACCTCACCTCTCGCCGAGGTCCCGCGCTCTTCCTGACCCGCAATAATCTTCCCTTCGCTCGAGACCTGGAAACAGGGTTCACCAATCTGGAGTGGACCGTGCTCACCAAGCAGGATTTGCGCGGGTGGGGTCCACGCCGTTTGTTCACCGCGCTTCGGTCGCGGGCTTGGCAGACGATGTTGCTCGAGGATGAGCCGGCCGAGCTCGTGCGCCGTCGCGATCTTTATCGCTTGTTTCTTCTCGTGTCGAAGGCGCAAAGCCGCTGGCTGGTTGCGATCGACGGCGAGCTCCTCCGAGCCGAGAAGCTGAACGCTGTTTCCGGATGGTTTGGTCTCGTGGGTGCCCTCGTTCAGGAAATCTGGGCCGTCGCCGGGGCGTGGATTCGCGCTTGGATGCTGGTACATCATCTTTCCGGAAAACGAACCACGCCCTCTCCAGGCCCTGGCAATCACGTTGCGATGCTCAAGACCGAATTCTGGTTCAACGTGCGGGCCGGGGGATCCGTATCGCACGCGCTCGGGGTCGTGAACGGCATGCGCGCCTTGGGCCTCGTGCCCCGGCTCTGGAGCACGTCACGTCTGCCCATCGATCCCACCACGCTCGAACAAACCGTCATCGCCCCCGCATCCCGGCCTGCGCTCTTCGACGATGGGGCGATGGCCGCATTCACGCCAAAATTCGTTCACGACATCGAAGGCGACGTCCGCTCCTTCCAGCCCCGGCTCATCTATCACCGTCACGATGTCTTCAGTCTCGCCGGCCTCGCGCTGGCGCGTAAGCTGAACTTGCCTCTCGTTCTGGAAGTGAATTCGAGCGAGGTGTGGGTGCGCCGCAACTGGAGCCGGCTTTACTGGAGACGTCTCGCGGAAGCGATGGAACGCACCGCGTTCTGTCACGCCGACCGTCTCGTCCTTGTCTCTGACGAGCTTCTTCCGGTGGTGCTCGCCGCGGGCGCGGACCGGTCCCGGGTGATCGTGAATCCCAATGCGGTGGATGTAACGCGCTTCGATCCCATGAACCGCGGGTTTAAGGTGCGCGAGCTCTTCCCGCCCGACGCGATCGTGTGCGGATTCCTGGGCACCTTCACCCGCTGGCACGGCGTGCTGTTTTTGGCCGCCCAAGTTACGCCGCTCGTGAAGGCGAGACCCAACCTTTGTTTCTTGTTTGTTGGTGACGGTGATCTACGGCCCGAGGTGGAGGAGCGTCTCGCCCGCGATGGTGTCCTGTCCGCAGCCCGGTTCACCGGTCTCCTCGATCCACCACACGTGCCCGAACATCTCGCCGCTTGCGACATCTTGCTGTCTCCGCACTTGCCTTTCGAAGACGGAACGCCGTTCTTTGGATCGCCCACCAAGCTCTTCGAATACCTGGCGGCCGGGCGGCCCGTGGTGGCGAGCCGGCTCGGGCAGATCGGGCGGGTCGTCGAAGATACGGTAACCGGGCTACTATTCGAGCCCGGAAACGCAGAGGCGTTTCAGAGGGCGGTGTTGCGCTTGGTCGATCACCCGGAAGAAAGAGAACGCATGGGGCGTGAGGCGCGCATGACTGCGGAACGGGAACACACTTGGGAAGCCAACGTGCGCCGCGCCCTCGATGGCTGGCTCCCCGAGGAAAGGACATGAGCGAACTATCGGTGGTGCTCGGGGGCGCCGGCTTCCTGGGCTCGCATTTGACCGAAGCGCTCCTGGCCAAGGGTCATCGCGTGCGGGTGTTCGATCGCGACAACGTGGATCTTCGAAACCTGGACGGCGTGAGCGGCCCCTGGGAGTTCGTGGGTGGGGACCTGGGGAGCGAATCCGATCAAGAGCGCGCGGTAGAAGGCGCAACGAGTCTCTTTCATCTCGTGTCCACGACCATTCCCGCGACCTCGAATCAGGATCCCGCGTTCGACGTGGAGACGAATCTTCTCGCCACGGTGCGGCTCCTCGAGCGCGCGCGGCGCGAACGGATCAAGAACATCGTGTTCGTCTCGAGCGGCGGCACGGTGTACGGCCGCCCCGTGCGCATTCCCATTGACGAAGACCACCCCACCGAACCGCTGGTGTCCTACGGCGTGGTCAAGCTCGCGGTTGAAAAATACCTTGGTCTCTACCATCACCTTCACGGTCTTTCGTATCGCGTCGTTCGGTTGTCCAATCCCTACGGTCCGCGCCAGCGGGCCGGGGGAGCGCAAGGCGCGGCAACCGTATTTCTGGCTCGCGTGCACGGGGGTAAGCCGATCGAGATCTGGGGCGATGGCGGGGTGATTCGCGATTACGTGTTCGTGAGCGACGCGGTGGACGGCATTCTTGCCGCCCATGAACATGCCGGCACCTCGGGCACCTACAACATTGGTTCGGGCTCCGGAACGAGCCTCAAGGATCTGGTCGCCGCCATTTCGGAGGTGACGAAGCGCAAGATCGACGTGCGCTACACGCCCGGACGCGCCTTCGACGTCCCCGCGAACGTGCTGGACATCACGCGCGCCAAGAAAGAGCTTGGCTGGTCGCCCCGCACCACGCTTCACGAGGGGCTTCGCCGCACCTGGGAGTGGCTCGAGCAGGACGCGCGAGCGTGATGCCATTCGTTACCGCATGAAGCCCATCACCCCCGACGGACGTCCGCTCAGCCTCACCATTTTCTTCCCCGCCTACTACGACGAGCTCAACATTCCCAAGGTCGTAGATGGGGCACTGCGCGTGGTGGGAGAGCTGGGAATCGATGACTACGAGATCATCATCGTCGAAGACGGAAGCCCCGACCGCACCGGAGAAGTGGCCGACGAGCTGGCGCGGCAACATCCGAACGTGCGCGTCATCCACCACGAACGCAACATGGGTTACGGCGCGGCCTTGCGCTCCGGATTTCTGGGCGCCACCAAGGAGTACGTCTTCTACACCGACGGCGACAACCAGTTCGATCTGCAGGAGCTGAAGAAGTTCGTGGCCATCGCGCCCTACACCGATATCGTGTCCGGTTTTCGCATCGAAAAGCAGTACTCCACCTACCGCAAGCTCACCTCGTTCGTGTACAACCTCGTGCTTCGCATGTTGTTCGATATCCACGATCGCGACGTGGACTGTGCGTTCAAGCTCTATCCCACCGCGCTGTTCAAACGCATCGAGATCGAATCGCGGGACGCGTTCATCGACGCCGAAATCGCGATCAAGTCACGGCTTCTGGGTTATCGCTCCACGGAAATCGGGGTCCGGCATCTCCCGCGCATGGACGGCATTTCCACGGGGGCGCGTCCAAGCGTGATCCTCCGCACGATCAAAGAGATCTACCGATTTCACCGCACGTACCATGGCGAAATCCAGGCGCTGAAGCATCGCGGCGGCTAAAGCGTGGAAACCGAACTCTACGATTACTTCTACCAGGCCGAGGAGCGGCACTGGTGGTTTCGGGCCCGCCGGACCATCCTCGCCGACGTTCTCGTGCGCATGCACCTGCCCCAGAACGCGCGGATTGCCGACGTGGGATGCGGGACGGGGGGCATGCTGCCCGTCTTGGCTCGCCACGGGCGGGTGACCGGGGTGGACGAGTCCCCTCTGGCCAGGGAATATTGCGTCCGAAGCGGGTTTCAGGACGTGCATAGCCCGGCGGATTGGGAGTCCAAGGGCGAGGTCTACGACGTGGTCACCGCGTTCGATGTCATCGAGCACGTGGAGGACGACGTGGCGTTTTTGAAGGCGCTCTACGCCCACCTCGCGCCGGGTGGCTACCTGGTGGCGACGGTGCCTGCGTATCCTTTTCTGTGGAGCACCTTCGACGAAATGAACCATCACTACCGAAGGTACACGGGGGAAGCGCTCAAGCGCAGCCTGGCCGCCTCCGGTTTTTCCGTGGTGCGATTCACCCATATGAACGCGTTTCTCTTCCCGGCTCTGGCCGGAGCCCGGTTGTTCGATCGCGCGTTCGGCCATCCCCCGCAGAACGAAGTCGAACGACGCCGCATGGTGGAGAGCTGGTTTCGCGTGGGGCCGATGAACGGAATTCTGGAACGCATTTTCGCTTTCGAGCGGTTCTGGATTCGCATCGGCGCGTTTCCGTTTGGCGCCTCGATTCTCACCGTGGCGAGAAAACCTGCATGAAGCAAGTGGTGCTCAACAAAGCCGGAGACGTTTTGTTGGTGGACGTGCCGGCACCCAACGTGCGTCCGGGGTTCGTGCACGTGCGTACCCAGTTCTCTTTGGTGAGCGCCGGAACTGAGGGCGCGCAGCTCCGGCAAGGCCAGGCGGGACTCCTCGAGAAAGCACGTCAGAACCCCGAGCAAGTGAAGCAAGTCCTGAACAAACTGCGTCGCGAAGGCGTCCGAAGCACAATCACGCAAGTGCAGGACAAGCTCGGCGAGTGGCGGAATGTCGGTTACAGCCTGTGCGGGGATGTGATTGCGGTAGGCGAGGGGGTGAGCGACCTCGTTCCCGGCGATCGCGTGGCGTGTGCGGGGGCGGGCTATGCGGTGCACGCGGAAGAAGTCGCGGTGCCGCGCAATTTGGTGGCCAAGGTCCCTTCAGCCGTGGATGCGCGCCATGCGTCCTTCGTGACGTTGGGAGCGATTGCGCTTCACGGTGTTCGCAAAGCCAATCCCACCCTCGGCGAAACCGCACTGGTGATCGGGCTGGGCTTGGTGGGGCAGCTTGCCGCGCAGTTCTTGCGCATTTCCGGTGCGAAGGTTGCGGTAAGCGATCTCGATCCAAAGCGGGTGAAGACAGCGCTGGATCTGGGGGCGGAGCTTGCCCTGAATCCCGAGCAGGATCCTGCCCTGGAGCTGGCGGCATGGACCGGAGGTTGGGGTGTAGATCTGGTGATCATTGCCGCAGCAACGGGCTCCTCCGATCCGGTGCGCACCGCCTCCCGACTCCTGCGCGATCGCGGGCGCGTGGTTGTGGTGGGGGATGTGGGGCTCGAGCTCGAGCGCGGTCCGTTCTACATGAAGGAGCTGGATTTCTCGATCAGTCGCTCTTATGGCCCGGGACGCTATGACCCGGTCTATGAAGAAGGCGGGGTCGATTATCCAGCCGGATATGTTCGGTGGACTGAAGGCCGCAATCTCGAGGCCGTCATCGATCTCATTGCCCGCGGCCGCCTCAACGTGGAACCACTCATAACCGAAGAAGTAACGCTGGATGCGGCGCCCACGGTATTGCGCCGCATTGCCGAAGGTTCGGGCGGCATGGGAACGCTGCTTCGCTACCACGAAAAGCCGCCCCAACCCAAGCTCCTGACGTTACGAGCGCCAACCGTGACCGGAACGGTTGGGGTCCTCGCCGTTGGCGCGGGATGGTTCCTGCGCACGCATCGCCTTCCGGCGTTGTCGCAAAGTGGAGGGTTGCATCTGGCGGGAGTTGTTTCTGCCAATGGTGCCAGCGCGCGGCAGCTCTCGGAAAAAAACGGGGGAAACTTCGCCGGAACGGATCTCGACGAAGCACTCCAGCGTTCCGAGGTGAATGCGGTCTTGATTGCCACGCGTCACCGCTTGCACGTTCCTCAAGTGCTCGCCTCAATCGAAGCGGAGAAGCACGTTCTAGTGGAAAAGCCGCTCGCCATCGACCCGGATGGACTTCGCTCCATCGCCCTTGCCCTACGAAAGCGCCCCGTGCGCCTCGCGGTAGGGTTTAATCGGCGCCATGCACCGCTGGCGAAGGAACTCCGCGCACTGTTTGCCTCACGAACCGGCCCGCTACACGGCACCTATCGCATGAATGCAGGGCGATTGCCCAGCGAGCACTGGATCAACGATCCGGAAGAAGGTGGGCGGATCATCGGCGAAGCGTGTCATGCGTTCGATTTCGTGAACTTCCTGGTCGGCGCGAATCCAGTCGCCGTGCAGGCGATGAGCCTGCATTCATCCGATCGCACCGTCCACGACGATGACAACCTGAGCGCGACGGTGAGCTACGCGGACGGATCGCTCTTCACCGTGCTCTACAGTACTCAGGGGCCTGAAAAATTTCCCAAAGAGCAAATCGAAGTCCTCGCTCCGGGGCTTGCCGCCACGCTGGTCGATTTTCGCGACCTCAACTGGACGGGCACTAAGCGCGGACAAAAAACGTTGCGCATGCCGGACAAAGGATTCAGCCAGGAGCTCGATGCCTGGGCCGCGTTTCTGCGTGGCGACGCATCGGACACGGCCGACTTCAACGCCGCGGCAATGTCGACGTGGCTCACCCTTCGCGCTCTGGAATCGGCCAAGACCAACACCACGCTCGACGTTTCCGGAACGCTGCCTCAACTCCTGGGATCCTGAGTGGGCTTCCTGTCCGACGCACGCTATTTCAGGTCTTCGCTCTCGTTCGGGGGGGCCTGGAGTCTCTCCCTTCAAAAATTCAAGAAACACGAGCAAAAGCGCCGTCTCGCTCGACTTCTGGCCACAGACGAATCCGATGCGGCGTTCTTCGCCCGGCTGGGTCTTCCTGAAAACAAGGCCGAACGCCTGAACCTTCTGCAGGACTCCTGGACCCCGTTAACCCAATCCGCGGTGTTGCGTCCGCAACCTTCTCCTGCGGCCACGGAACGCGTTCTCTCCGGCGTCCAGAATTTGTTTGGCCAGGAACTCAACGTGGGATGGCCGCCGCGCTGGAACTGGCGCTGGGATGGAACCGAGAACGAAACGGCGTTCGCGCGCGACCTGCGCAGCACTTGGGAGCTTCAACGTCTGCAAGGCATTCTCCCGTTAGCCGCTGCCGCGGCCGGGTCGGAGGGGACGGACCGGGAGCGATATGCAACCGCTTATCTCGATGCCATTCAGGACTTTCATAGCCAACATCCCGGCCCTCATGGCCTCGCCTGGGCCAGCGCGCTCGAGCTGGGGTTGCGTTTGATTGCTCTGACTCAAGGGCTGCTCTGCGTTTTCGATAGCAGTGCGTTTTGCGAGCGCGAGGTCATGGTGCTTCGGATCCTGGATCGGCACGCGCGCTGGCTGGCCGCCGATCTGTCACTCGACAAGGTGGTGCGCGGAAACCACCTTCTCGGTGAACTCGCGGGGCTTTTCGTTGCGGGACATTTCGTCTCCAATGCGCGGGGAGCATGGTGGGGCGACGTGCCCGTGCGCGCCCTTCTGGAAGCTGAAGTCCTCCGGCAATTTCACGAGGATGGGGTGAGCGTGGAGCAATCGCTTACCTACGAAAAGTTCATCCTCGAATTTCTAACTGCCGCCGGGGAGATGGCTCGGCTTCGCCATGATACGTTCGCGCCTAGAGTAGAGGAGCGGCTCTCTAAAGCCGCGACGCATCTGGAGGCCGTCACCCTACCCGATGGTTCGCTACCCAGGGTGGGGGATTGCGACTCGGGCCGAGGCGCGTTCGATCCTGAGGACCCCCATCGGCCCCAGGCCGTCATCGCGAAAGCTCGAGCGGTGTTCGGAACCCGGGAGCTCGCCAAGAAAATACACAGCCAGGTCTTTCCACATGGCGGTCACATCGTTCACGTCCCTGGTCCCGGCAATTTTCTTTTCGTACGAGGGGGCCCTTTCGGATGGGGGAGACCGGGGCCCGCAGCCCACAGCCACGCCGACTGGCTCTCTCCGGTTCTTTATCTCGAGGGTGAGCCGGTGCTTCTCGATCCGGGGGTGTTCGGTTACGACATCGGCCTGGACTTGCGAGACGCCTTTCGAACCTGGGAAGCGCATTCCGTCATCATGCCCGGCCCGGAACGTGGGCCCCTGCCCGCGGGGCTTTTTCGCTGGGCCCAGTTCGACGCACGCTGCGAGGTCCAGGCAACTGAAAACGGCGTCGTCGGACGCGTTTTTTGGTCCGGCGGCAAGCCTTTGCTATGGCACAGATCCATTAGCTACAATCAATTACGCCGAGGCTGGCGCATCGAGGATCGCGTGGAGAGCACGTCCTCGCCTCCCGTCCGGGTCTCACTACATTTTGCTCCCGGCTCAACCGTGGAGAAAGGACGAGGGCGCGGGGAGATGGAGGTCCGACTCCGTTCCGGACTGAAATTACCGCTTCGTTTCGAACCGCCGGCCGACCCCGAAGCCGGCACGGGGTGGGTGGCGCTGAGGTATGGGCGGCGAGAAACGGGTCTCGTGCTCACATATTTCATTCGACCCAATGTCGCAACATCGGTGGAAATCCATTCCCCCTGACTGCGATGGAGACCGCCCCCGGGCGGCCGGATAGGAGAGGCTTTGAATATCCTCATCACGGGCGGAGCCGGGTTCATCGGCTCGCATCTTTGCGACTATCTTCTCGAGCGGGACCATCGCGTCATCGCCATGGATAACCTGTCCACCGGCAACACCGGCAACATCGCTCATATCCGCTCCCCCAAGTTCAGCTTCCATCGCTACGATGTCACCAACTATCTGTACGTGAGGGATCCGCTGGATTACGTGCTCCATTTCGCGAGCCCCGCCAGCCCCATCGATTACCTGCAGCTCCCCATTCAAACGCTGAAAGTGGGGGCGTTGGGAACTCACATCGCGTTGGGTCTTGCCAAAGCCAAAGGGGCCAAGTTCCTCATCGCCTCCACCAGCGAAGTGTATGGCGACCCGCTCGTGCATCCGCAGCCGGAAACCTACTGGGGAAACGTGAACCCGATCGGGTCGCGCGGGGTATATGACGAAGCCAAGCGTTTTGCCGAAGCCATGACCATGGCGTATCACCGCTATCACGGCGTGGACACGAGAATCGTGCGCATCTTCAATACCTTCGGCCCTCGCATGCGGAAGAACGACGGGCGCGCGGTGCCAACCTTCATCAACCAGGCGCTTCACGGCGATGACATCACCGTGTTCGGCGACGGCAGCCAGACGCGTTCGTTCGGCTACATCAGCGATCTGGTAGAGGGCATCTATCGCCTCATGCTGTCCGAGGAGAACGATCCGGTGAACATCGGTAATCCGGAGGAGATGACGGTGAAGGAGATGGCACACCTGATCGTGGAGTTGACCGGGTCCAAGAGCCGCATCGTTCACCGCCCGCTGCCCGAGGACGATCCTAAAGTTCGTCAGCCTGACATTACCCGAGCCAAAGCCATCCTGGGTTGGGAGCCTCGCGTGCCCGTGCGCGAAGGGCTCGTCAAGACCGTGGAGTGGTTCATGGCCAACCATCGAGCGACTACCGAAGCCACCACGTGAAGGCGCTGGTCATCGTACCGACCTATAACGAGGCGGAGAATATCCGCGAGCTCGTGCCGCGCATTCTTGAACAGGATCCCGGGGTGGAGATCCTGGTGGTGGACGACAACTCCACCGATGGCACGGGTGCCTTGGTGGATGAGCTGATGGGAACCGAGCCCCGCCTCCACGTTCTGCACCGGCCCAAAAAGCTGGGTTTGGGCACCGCCTACGTGGCCGGGTTTCGTTACGCCCTCGAGCACAACTACGATCTCGTGTTCGAGATGGACGCCGACTTTAGCCACGACCCGGATTCCATTCCCGCTTTTCTGGAGGCGGTGAAGGAGGCCGATCTGGTGCTCGGCTCGCGCTATTTGAACGGCGTGACGGTGGTGAACTGGCCCCTGAGCCGGCTCATTCTCTCTTACGGCGCCAATCTTTATACCCGGATCATCACCGGGATGCCGATCAAGGATGCGACGGGCGGGTTCAAGTGCTTTCGCCGCACAACCCTCGAGCAGATCAACCTGGATCGCGTGCGTTCGGACGGATACGGGTTTCAAATCGAGATGAACTTCAAAGCCTGGCGCAAAGGACTTCGCATCAAGGAGATTCCTATCCTGTTCGTCGATCGCCGGGTCGGTATCAGCAAGATGAATCGCAAGATCATTTGGGAAGCCATGTGGCTGGTGTGGAAGATGCGTTTCCTCGATTTCATGAGGGGCGCATGACCGACGTCTCCATCATCATCGTGTCCTACCGCACCCCCGGGCTTCTCCGGGCATGTTTGGAGCGTCTCACCCAGGATCCCGCACGCCATCCACGTGAAATACTGGTCGTCGACAACGCGTCGGGCGATACGAGCGTTCAGGTGGCAAGTGCATTTCCCGAGGTGCGTGTGCTTGCCTTGCCACGAAACGTCGGGTTTGCCGGCGGGGTGAACCAAGGCATTGCCAGAGCCCAGGGCGCTTACATCTTCATCATGAATCCCGACGTGGAAACGCGGCCGGGAGCGGTAGACCTGCTCGCCGATTTTCTGGATACGCATCCCGAAACCGGCATTGCCGCACCCAAGCTTCTCAACACCGATGGAAGCCTTCAGTATTCGTGCCGCCGGCATTACACGCTGAAAACGATCGTGCTCCGCCGCACCCCATTGGGCCGCATGTTTCCGAATGCGTCATCCTTGCGCTGGCATTTGATGATGGAATACGACCACGCCCTGCCCCGTTCGGTGGATTGGGTTGCGGGAGCGGCGATGATGGCCCGCCGGGAAGCGATCGAGGACGTAGGGCTCATGGAGGAGCGCTACTTCCTTTACTTCGAAGACGTGGACTGGTGCACGCGCATGCAAGCTCGTGGCTGGCAAGTGCACTACGTGCCCGAAGCGGTGATGGTGCACCACTGGCAGCGAGCCAGTCTCGGCTTCGGTCTGGCTGCGCGACGGCATTTGCGAAGCGGACTGCGTTTCTACGATCGCTGGGGGGCCTGGTTTTACGTGCTGCGGCAGAACCGCGACACGCTCGAGCGGATGCTGCTCGTGCTCGCGGATATGGCCGCCTTCACCGGGGCTTTCTTCAGCGCATTTCTCGCCCGCAAAGAGATGGCATTCGTCCTGCACAAACCTCACTGGTCGCTTGGGTTTTACGGCGGATTTCTGGCTGCGAGCATTCTCGTGTTCGCCGCGGCATTTCATCGCGAGGGTCTCTACCGGAACGTGAAGGAAGGGGACTGGGTGGACGTCGCGTTTCACGTGGGCAAAGCGGCCAGTCTCGCCACTTTGGTCCTCATGGCGGCCACCTTCATTTTGGAGATGCACGGGTACTCGCGGTTCATCGTGCTTGGGTCGTGGCCGTTCGTGGTGGCGTTCACGTTTATCGTTCGCCGCGCGTTGCACGCCGCATTCACTCGCGCCCATCGCGAACGGTGGAATCTCCAGCGCGTCGCGCTCTTGGGTGACGGACTGCTCCTCGATCACCTCGAGAACGTCCTTCGAGATCACCCCGAACATGGCTGGGATCCAGTCCGCATTCGCCGTCGACTCCCCGGTGTGGAGGATAATCCGTTGGCGGGTCTTATCCGGCAGCTCGCCGCGGAACGTGTGTCGGTCGTGGTCGTGTCACCGGAATCGATGGGGCTGGCCGACGAGTCCCTGGTCGCCGAGATCATGCCGTTACGCCGAGCCGGGTTCGGCGTGCGGCTGGCCTCACCGTTTCTGGCCTCTTTGCCCCCGCAAACGCGCGTGGAAACCGTCGCGGACGTGGCTTGGCTTTCTTTGGACCGGCCCGCCCTTCGCCCCGGTTCCCCAGCCAAACGGACCCTCGACGTGGTGGCGGCGGCCATCGGACTAATTGCGGGCGTCCTGCCCGCCCTGGGCGTTGTGCTGGCCAGAAAGCTGACTGGAAAGGTCGCCCTGGAACCAAAACAATCCTGGCGGGGTCCTGGGGGGCAAATCTCGTCCGGCCGGCCCTTGGCCGCGGGCGGATGGCTGCGAGCCTTTCCCTTGCTGCCCGCCGTGTTGCGGGGAGAGCTGAGCCTGGTCGGTCTCCGGCCGCTCAAACCGGGGGAGGAAGCGCCGGGAGGACAGGCATGGCAAGGGGTTCGAGAGCAGTACCGCCCGGGATTGGTGGGGCCTTGGAGTGTTTCGGGCGTACTGTCTCCCGCGGAAGAAATGCTGCAAGAGCTTCGCTATCTGGAATCGTGGTCGCCGGAGCTGGATTTGAAACTGCTGCTTCGTGCCGCGCTGGCGCGCCGCAAGCCTCCGGGAGCGGGGTCGTCCACCGGCGTTCCGCTCCCGAGCGGCGCCGCCGAACCGAGACGCGCGTTATGAACGCGATACGTTCCGGGCTAGTCGCGGGATTGTTGACGCTGGGCCTGGCGGCCCCGGCGATCGCACAAAACATTCAAGGTGCCATGACGCCATTCGTGAGCGCGTGGGATATGCGCGCGGTGGAGCGCGATGGGCGAGGGAACTTGTGGATCGCCACCGGCGGTGGTGCGGTACGCTTCGGTCTCGCCGCTCACGACTGGGAAATCTTCCCGAGACTTCTGGGAACCGGACCCCGAGGCAACGATCTCGTCACCCTCTGCATCGATGCAGAGGAACGCGTCTGGGTTGGAAGCGCGACGCGGGGATTCACGTTTTACGATCCCGACACCCACGTGTGGGATCGGGAATCCGAGGAATGGCCCGATCCGCGTATCCGGGTGATTCGCTGCCTGGGTGGCGGCGCCTACATCGGCACGCAAGGGGGACTGTCCCTCAAACCTACGCAAAACCGCACCGACATTTGCGCCGCTTCGGATCCTGGCTGCATCGTTCCTTCGTACGTAGTCAACGATTACACGATGTCGGGAGACACGCTCTGGGTGGCCACGGACAACGGACTCGGCCGTTTCAATGGGGCCACCTGGGACTCGGCGAACGCGTTACCGAGCGGATCCACCGGCCATGCATCGCTCTCCATCGCCGCCTACGGCGGCACGATTTGGGAAGTGATCCCTTCCGATCGCGTGCGTCATCTGGTGAACGGCGTCTGGGTCCAGAACACCGTTCCCTTGGCAAGAAGGGTGGTGGTGCAGGAAGGGAATCTATACGCAATCGGGGCAAACAAGATCTATAGATGGGACGGCTCAGGCTGGATCGACCTGAATGCGCCGCTCGGCCAGTTCGATGACGTTCGTGACATCGAGGTGATCGGACAGGACATGTACCTCGCCCTGAACACAGGACTGGCGCGATGGAGGGGAACGGGCCTACTCGAGGCAAAATACTTTCCACCGGGGCCCCGGTTCGGCGGTGTGTATTCCGCATTGTCGGTAGATAGTCGCGGCACGGTTTGGGCCGGCACCTCGGAACAATCGGTGGGATTGGTGAAATACGACGGAACCACCTGGATCGGGATTCAGGCATTCGAAGCCAATCTCGGAAGCGGCTGGTTGCTGAGCATGCTTGCCGATTCCAGAGATCTCATCTGGCTTGGACACTGTTGCTGCGCGAACGATCCCGCATCGTGCGAACTTCAGCGGGTGAACGTGGATTCGACGATTGGCCCTATCACCGACCTGGGGAACATTCGCGATTTTGACGAAGACGCACAGGGACGCATCTGGATGGGAACGTCCGGACTTGGACTGCTCGTTCGACCCCCCAACGGTCCGTTTTCTCCTTGCGCCTCCCCGAGCAACAACTGTTTCGACATCAACGTGCAAAACACGTTAGGCAAGATGTCGAGCGACGTCGTGCGCGCCGTCGCGGCGACGCAGGATTACGCCTACCTCGGTCATGAGAGTGCCGGGCTGGACATCTGGCCGCACGGCGGAGATCTCAACTCCGGGCGGGACGGCACCAACTGGGTGCACATCGGCGACACGAACGGGCTTCTCGACAACGCCGTTCGTGACATGACCTTTCGCGAGGGGCAGCTTTGGATTGCGACCGCGAGCGGTATTCATCGCTTCGACGCGTTGTCCATTCAGGATCGCTGTCCGGCGCGCGATCGCGAGCTCCCCGGAGATCCCATTCGCATCGTGAACGCTCTGGCCTCGGATCGTCAGGGCGGCCTTTGGCTGGGCACCGACAGCGGCATTCTCTACCTGCCCAAAGGCGGCGCCTGTGACGGCGGGGGCGGCGATTTTCAATCGTTCACGGTGGACAACTCTCCATTACCCGACAATCGGGTCGTGACCGCCGCGCTCAATCCCCACGACGGATCGATGTGGTTCGGCACCGCGCAGGGGCTCTTACGGGTCGACCCGCTCATCCTGAACGGTCGGGAGCCGCAAGCGGACACGTTCGTGCTCTATCCGAATCCCGTGTATCCCTCCAGTCCCGAAGGTCCCCGCCGGAGTGCCATCTTCGCCATCAATCGCGGCGGGGTGCGCGTGGAGGTGGTTCCCACTACCGACGCGTCCCAGCCCCGGGTTTATGATCTGGCTGGACATCACGTGGGAGACTTCGAGATGCAGACCGGCGCGGGGAAAACGTACTGGGTTTGGAAGGCAACGAATCTGAACGGGGATACGGTCGCGCCCGGCATTTATCTCGTGCAGTCCGAGGTGGGCGGTGCCCCGGTGACCTTGAAAATGGGAGTCGTTCGCTAATGCTCTTGCCCCGCCGTCTGTTGGTGGTGGGGGCGGGCTCGGCCGGCCGCATGGCGGTGCGGGAGATGCAAGCGCGGCCCGAAGCCGGGTACCTCCCGCTCGCCTTCATCGACGATGATCAGGCCAAGATCGGCACGACGATCGAGAATCTTCCCGTCCTCGGGAACCGCACCCAGATCCCGCGCATTCTTCACGAGATCGGCGCCGACGAAATTCTGATCGCGCTTCCTTCGGTGCATGGCCCGGTGATCCGTGACGTCATTCTCATGTGCCGCACGGAGCAAGTGGCGTTTCGCATCGTGCCCGGCATTCTGGAAATCATTCGTGGAGATGTCCGACTCGAACAGATTCGCCCCATCGAACCCGAAGACCTGCTCGGCCGTGAAACGGTGGAGCCCGATCCGGGAACGCTGTCCGCAATTTATCAAGGGCGTCGTGTGCTCGTGACCGGCGCGGGGGGATCGATCGGACGCGAGCTGGCGCGGCAAGTGCTGGAGCTCGACCCAGCCGAGCTCATCCTTCTCGGCCGCGGCGAAAACAGCCTCTTCGAAACCGACCTGTTACTACGGGAAACACATCCGGCGATTACTCGCGGCGGACGCAAACTCTGGGAGCTGGCGCTGGTCGACTTGCGGGACCGTAACTCGGTGGCCCGGTTGTTCGACCGGTACCGTCCCGAGGTCATCCTTCACGCCGCCGCGCACAAGCACGTGAGCTTTCTGGAGGCGTATCCCGAAGAAGCCATTCTCAACAACGTCATCACCACGCGCGACGTGATTGATGCCGCGGAAGCGGTGCGAAGCCAGCACTTCGTGATGCTGAGCACCGACAAGGCGGTGAATCCCGAAAGCATCCTTGGCGCTTCGAAACGAGTGGCCGAACGACTGATTGAGGATCGTAACGCTCGATCGCGCGCGGTGCGGCTCATGGCAGTGCGGTTCGGAAACGTGCTGGCTAGCCGCGGATCGGTGGTGCCGCTCTTCACGCACCAGATTCGCTCCGGGGGCCCGGTAACGGTGTCACATCCCGATGCGACCCGTTTCTTCATGACGCTGCGCGAGGCGGTGACACTGGTGCTGGAAGCGGGGGCATTGGGTCAGGGGGGAGAGATCTTCATCCTCGACATGGGGGAGCAGATCCGTATTCTGGATCTCGCGCGGGATCTCATCACGCTCTCCGGATTGCGGCCCGAGGTGGACATCCCGATCAAGATCACCGGCCTTCGCCAAGGCGAAAAGATGCGCGAAGCGCTCGTGCACGATTTCGAAGAGCTGGCCCTCACCCGGAATCCCAAGATCAGCACCGCGCTTCGGGCAGGTCCGCCGCCACGACCCGTTGAACCCAGCTTGAGCCGTCTCGAATTCCTGGCTCGCAAGGCGGATCGGGAGGGGATTCGAAAAGAGCTCTCCGAGCTCTTGCCCGAGGCAAGACTCTTGGCCGCGAGACCGTCCGATGCTCCAGCGCCCGTGCGCCGGGACGAAGCTTGAACGCATCCGGGATACGGATCGAACGCTCCCCAGAACCTCCTTCCGACTGGAACGGCTTCGCTCGCGACGACCCTCGCGCTACGTTGTTTCTTCACCCGCGCTGGATCCAGGCGCTGGTGCGCGCGAATCCGTCCTACCGGCCGCTCTATTTGCTGGCCCAAGTAAACGGGGAAACGATGGGCTTTCTTCCCGTGGTCCAGGCAAAGCGGCTCGGTTTGGATCAGTATCTATCGCTTCCGTTCGGAACCCATGGCGGACCCTTGGTGCGAGCGGGTGCCCCCCAAGAGACAGTGGCGGCATTGGGTGATGCCTTTCGGGCGCTGGGTACTGGGCTTTCCGTTCTTCGCTTCGAGATGACGCTCTTCGATCCGCCTCGCGAATGGAAGCAGAGCTTGTCCGGATCATTGGGTGAGTTTGCTCGCGACATGGATTCCCACGTCATCGATTTGAAGGCGCTAAACAGTCGCTATCGCCGAAGCGCTGAACGGAGCCTGCGCGCTGCGCAAACCGCGGGTGTGACGGTGAGCATCGAACACGGTCCGGTGGCTTACGATCTTCTGGCCGAGATGCACGCTTCGCAGGTGAAAAACTGGCGCGGCATAGAGCCCTATTCGCGGACGGTGATTGGGGCAGTGGCGGATACGTTCGGTCCCGATGCGCGCCTTTACGTAGCGCGTCAGGACGGGCAAGCTCTCGCCGCATGTCTTTGTCTGGAGCATGAAGGGCGTGAGATTCACCCTTGGGTGAGTGGTGCGTTGCCCTCCGCGCGTGAGAGCGGGGCGTTTCACTTGATCGTGGACACGGGGCTCCAGGACGCCATGCAGCGGGGATTCAGGTTCTGGCATTTTGGAGGGAGTGGCGGTGAGCCGGGAATTGCGTTCTTCAAGGAGTCTTTCGGGGCCCGACCGGTGCCCGTGCTCCGCTATTTTCACATTGCGGGCTGGGCGCGCGGGTTACGAAAGCGTCCCGCCTGGGACGAGTGAAAGCATGAACACGGAGGACGGACGCTGAAGCGTCTCTTCTATCCGGGCCTATTAGCCGTTGTCGGTTTGCTGCTTGCCTCATGGGTCGTGCTGCCGTTTCGGAGCGTCGCGTTCACGCGATCGGACGGGATGGTGGTGAAGCTCCCCGCGCCCGATCGACTCGATCACACGTCCGACACATGGGATTACCTTCAGATCGCGCGCGAACTCTATGTATCCCATCGGTTCGAGAGTCTGTTCACCTACGTGCCGTTTCTGCCTGACTGGGAGGGAGACGGGGGCTTTCCGGTGTTATGGCGGCAGCCTGGGTTTCCGTGGCTCATTGCCGGAGCGTTCGCAATACGAGGCCGGGCGGATCCCGACATGCTCTTGTGGATTCAGGGCGCGGCGGTCCTCTTGTTGCCGCTGGCTACCTATGTTCTGGCTCGGCGATTCTTGACCCCGGGCTGGGCGTTCGTCGCCGGATGTTGGGCCTTGCTGTCCCCGGTTGCTCTGGCTCCCAAATCTCCTTTGGTCGCCACAACCTGGTTCGCGGTGATCATCGCGTTTCTGGCCGCATTGCTCGTTTCTTCGAATCGCTGGTGGCTCGCGTTGCTCTCGGGCACAGTGTTGGCTCTCGCCGTTCTGTTTCGCTTCGAAACCTGGATGCTCTTGCCTGGACTCCTACTCATGTCCTGGCTTGCGGCTCCCTCGGGCCGTACGCAAAGAACGCTTCTATTTCTGAGCACCGCGGGCATCTTGCTGGTGCCATGGTTTAGTTTGAGGACGCAGTGCGCGGGGGAAGGCTTTACGCTGACGTCCCTCCTCTATCACGACACCCATGCGTTTCCGGGCTGGACCTCGTCGCGAACACTTTCCGTGCGCGATATAACTCCGCTCCAATTCGTGGCGCAGCATTTTGGTGACGTGGCGCAGAAGACGGTAGTTGATGTGTTGCGCTACGGTCGTGACCTGACGCTCTTTCCTTCACCCTTCCTCGCTCCGTTCGTCTGGCTTGCCGTGTTGCGGCCGCCGGTGGAGCAACGCTCGCGCGCGCTGGTGCTCGGCACCATTTTGGCGGCCATAACCTTGGTGCTTCTGTTGTCACCCCTCGAATATTCCTCAAGATTTCTGGCCGTTTTTGCTCCGCTCTTTACGGTGGTTGCGGTGATTTCAATATCACGCTTCGTCCGCTATCGGCGCGAGATTGTGATCGGGGCAAGCTTGGTTGGGATGCTCCTCCTTGGATCCAGTTTGCTTGGCCGAACCACAAACGGCACGAGCCGCATTGCCGCCGAGGACATGAATCGGCTCATCGCTGGAATAAATTCGCCGCCCTCGCTTGGTTCCGGCTTTCCCGGGATCGTTCTCAGCGATGCTCCCACCATTTACGCTTGGATTTGGGAGGGACAAGCGGTATGGGCGCCGCTTCCAGAGGATCTCCCCCGCGTTTTGAAGTTACTGGATGAATTTGGGACCACGGCCGTATTCACTCGCGCCGCTGGACGAGGGGACGGGATCACCCCTGACACCATCGAAAAATACTTCCTAGCCAATGGGGTGGTGGATAAGACAACGAAACCTCCCCTCTTTTTGACTTGGCCCCCCACGTTACGTGGTCAGGGAACGTACCCATGAGTCGCCCCCGGCTCCTGCGCTTTCCTGTGCCCTATCGCGCCGCGCTCGCGATTTCCAACGATACCGACGATCTCCGAAATCCAAGCGGGTGGTGGGAGTTCTTGCGTTTTCTCAACACACAGCAGACGACATCCTTGGGGCCTGGTCTCGGTATGGAAGTAGGGGACGCATTCTGGTTCTACAGCGATCATTTTGACGAGCAACCCGGTGCGTACTTCAAAGGCCTTACCAATGAGCCGTCTCCATTTGCGCCGCTCATTGGGGCCTTAGGGCGTGCCGGATATCTGGACACGTTGCATACCTATGGCAACTTCAGCCGGCACGGCGGCTTTCGCCGTGAACACGCGCAAGTTGCCGCGAAGACGTTGCAACACGAGGGATTCGCTCCTCGCGTGTGGGTGAATCACGGCGGGGCGCACGATTTCCAGAACCTCGGGTCAGGCTGCGGTGATGTCACGGAAAATCCTGAAGCGCGCGGCGCTCCCGCCCCGGAGTACCACCTCGATATCACGCGTCAGATGGGGTTCCGATACGCGTGGGTGGGCGATCTCACCGGCACGCCGGGACAGAGCAGAGCCTTGGGAGTCGGCGATTGGCTGCACCCCGCCTCACCGGTGCGGCGCGAAGCGGCCGGACACGTCGCGCGAGGCTTGTCGCGCCGTCTCGGATACCGTCACATCCTTGAATCCTTGCCCAACTACGGCATGCTGCAGAATGCGCTCATCACCCCGCGACGCATGCGTGATGGGTCGGTCATGCAAACCTTCGTGCGTTATGGGGATTTCGACCGGTCCACGTTCGCGGATCTCGGTTGGTTATTGCGCGAGTACATGCTCGACACCCTTGAAAACACCCAGGGCATCTCGATCGTGTTCGTACACTGGTCACGCCATCCTGGAGAGGGATTCCGAGATTTGCCGCCACAGGGTCTCGAGGGTCTCGCGCGCCTCGCCCGCCGTGTTCATGACCGGCGCATTTGGGTCACCACGACGGCACGTCTTCTGGCGTATTGGGAGGCAAGGAGCGCGTTGGAGGTGCGTTACTCTCCCGAAGGCGAGAACGCCGTGCTTCACCTCATGCTACGTTCGCTTCCCGATGGTCGTGTTCTCGACGCCCAAGATCTCGCCGGCATTAGCTTCCAAGTTCCCGACGCGGCCCGCACGCGCGTGCTCATGAACGGGATCACCCTTCCCTTCGAACGATCCTCCGAGCACGCCAATGTTCTGTGGATGCCCTGGAAACCGCTCGCGTTTCCCGAGCCGCCCCCCGGTCTTATGTCATGAGCGATTGGGAGATTGGAGAAGCGACGCCTCCGGAACGGGAACGCCTCTGGCAGCGCGAATTGGAACTCTTTGGCCCGCACTCCGGGCTAAACCCCCAATGGCTTTTGGATCGGAATCCGGCCGGCAAAGCGTTGGTGCTGGTTGCGCGCACCACCGACGGTCGTCTGGCCGGAACCCGGTCGCTCCTTCCCTGGCGCGTATTGTCCAACGGGGTTGAGATCCGAGTTGGCCAGTACACGCGCACCTGGACCGATCCGGAGTTCCGGAATCGAGGCGTGTCGATCGCGATCGGGCGGGAACTCAACCGGCGTTCGCTCGAGCTGGGGTATCCGATTGTGTTCCTGTTTCCCAGCGATCGATCCATCCCCGGGCATCGGCGCGTCGGGAACCGCCTCGACATCACCCTCGATCGGCGGCAATTGCTCTTGAGCCCCCGTTTCTTCGGGTCCGGCATTCCGGAGGCGCTCGATCGTCCGGTCCGGTGGATGGGGGAGCTGCGAAGGCGCGGTTTAAAGCCTGGTTTATCCTGGTCCCGGGTAGAAGATCCCGCGCCGTTGGCAAGCGTTCTATGGGACCGCCGCATCGAACAATCGGGAGTAACTGGCGTCCGTGATGCGACCTTTGTCGCATGGCGGTTCAGTCGGGAAGCGGGTCATGAGTACGTGGCGTTGCGTTATCCAGCCAGTAGCGAACCGCGACTTATGGCATTCCTCCATCATGCCGCCGCGGGCCGGGCCCGCATTCTCGATCTCTGGGGAACCGCGGATGCTGAAGAAAGGGCAACCGCGGTGGCGGCTTTGGTTGGGGGGCTCGCCACGGATGGATCGTTGCTCGTAGAGTGGTGCCCGCCAAAACATGGAAACGACACCAACGTGGCCCATCGAGTCGGATTTTTTCGTCGACGCCGCGGTGTGCCCTTGGGTTTGTGGTTCAATCAGCCGCCCGATGCGCTCGGCGATCTGGCCGATCCGTCAGCCTATCGACTCACCGAAGGGGACAGCGATTATGCGTGATCGCCGGGCTCAAAACCGTTGAGCCGCATTCGGGCGAACGCGATTGCTCTTGCTGTTTCGTTCTTCGTCACCGCCTTCTTCTCGTTTCTCCAGATCAAGATCATCACCAACGCGCTCGACCAGACGTCGGTGGGTGCTTGGTCGGCGGTGGTCGCCGTGGGGGCGTTGCTCGCCACGTTTTCCGAGCTTGGATTGCCGTGGGTCATGGTGCGCTACGGCGCGAAATTCGACGCCGAGCACCGTCTCCCCCGGCTGTTCCTGCTTTGGAAGTTCGCCATTCGTGTCTATGGCGTGGGACTCATCGGCGTGGTGGGCGTCCTTCTCGTGGCCGGACCGCTTCTGTCCAAGGTCCTGGGCGGTGCCCAAGTCGATCGTTGGTCGCTCATCATCGGCTACCTGGCCGTGGCCAGTGGATCCTTGCGGGCGTTCAACAACGCGTCCTTTCGCGGACTTCGACGGATGCGCGTCATCGCCGTTACCGAGATTCTGTACTCCTTCACCGTCACTGGAGGACTCTTCCTCCTGCGGCATCACTTGAACGTGCGGTTGGCGCTGGTGATCGGGCTTGTTTCGGGACTCATCTGGGCGGCATTCGGTCTCATGATGCTGCTCGGGCACTTGCGGCGGGTGGGCAAGGATGCATCTCCCGACATGTTCGCCCAACCGATCTATCCCGAGATCAAGCATTACTGGCAAGGCGCAGCCGTGTCCGGGATTTTCCTCGTCGCCATCGAGCAGCTGGACAAGCCCGTGCTGGCCACGCTGGTTGCGTTCCAGCAAGTCGCGCTCTTTCACGTGGCCTCGCGATTGGCGTTGTTCGCGCGACGTCTCGTTTATGTTCCGTTTCAAGTGATGAATCCGGAGGTCACCCACAAGTGGGAGAGCGGCCGGCGTGAGGAGCTGACCGCCGACATGGAGTTGTTCATCAAGCTCGCCCTGGCGCTAGGTTTGAGCATGGTGGTGTTCCTGGCCGTGTTTGCCCGGCCGCTATTGCTTCTCGTCAGCACGCATCAGTTTCTTGCCGGCGCGCCGGTACTCTGGACGTTCACCGGTGTGCTGCCGCTCTTGTGTTTGTATCAGCCGCTCGTCATGTTTCTGCGAGCCACGGGCCAGGTGTGGCCCGCCTTTATCGGAGATGCGGGGTGGCTCGTGCTCTATCTCGGGATCGGATCGTTGTTGGTGTTTCGGTTTGGCTTGCCGGGGTTCGTCTCCGGTCAAATCTTCGCGTCGTTGATTGTCTTTGCCTGGGTGCTGAACCTCTTCCACAGGCTCGGTTTGCCACGTCCACCGCTTCGCTTCTTCATCACGCGCGCAATTCTAGGATTTGCGGTGTGGGGACTTTCGGTCACCGCCGGAAGGCTGATCCCCGAGTGGCCGCTCTGGGCGTACGCACCGTTTGCTCTTGCCTTGGCGACGATCGCCAATTACTTCTTCGTGCGCTTGGGGTACTTATCCAAGCTCGAAGAAGAGCGCGCGGTGTTGCTTCTGGCCGGGCGCGGCCTCATTGGACGCATCGTTCGGTTCCTGCTCACCTGGCCTCATGGTTTGGTCGGGGAGCGTCTTCCCGGGGCGTGAGCGTCCATGAAGGTGCAGGTAGCCGACCGGCCCAACCTCGGGGTCCTCGCCAACAATTCTAGAGCGACATTGTTTTTCGAGCCGATCTGGGCGGATGCGCTTCGCGCCGCATTTCCGAACCTTCGGTTTAGATATCTCGAACTCGAAGAAGATGGCCGCATCACCGCGGTTTTGCCCGTAGTAAATGTTCCGCACGGCCGTCTCCAGGAAATCGTGTCTATGCCGTTCGGCACCCATGGCGGTGCGCTGGCGCTTCCCGAAGCCACGCCCGCCGGATTAGGACTGCTTCACGATCGATTCATTGCGTACTTGCGTTCGCCGCGGGTGTTTCGTTACGAGCTCACCACGTACGATCCACCGGAGGTCATGGAAACTGATCTCGTGAAGAAGCTGGGGCGTCATCTCGTGCGCAGCGTCGCGCCGGTCCTCGACCTCGGGCGGGGAGAAAAAGCGATTTGGGCTGATTACGACCAGCAGCTTAGGCGAAGCGTGCGGCGAGCGGGGAAAGCCGGGGTGGTCGTGCAGAGGGGCCTCGCTCATTTCAACACCTTCTTCGATCTATACACCCGGCAATCGCGCGAGTGGTCGTTACCCTGGCACCATCAACGGGACCGGCTGGAGTCGATGCTGGGTGTGTTGGGAGACCAGGCCGAGATTTGGATCGCTTCTTACGAAGGCCAGCCGTTGTGTACGCAGCTCGCCTTATATCAGCCGGGGCGCGATATGCATTTCTGGATTTCCGGGGCGCGCCCCGAATCGCGGCCTTTGGCCGCCTACCATTTCCTTCTCAATGCGATTATCCTCGATGCCGCCCGGCGCGGATTCATGGAATGCCATTTCGGGTCCAGCCTGGGCAACCCGGAGGTGGAGCATTTCAAGCTCGCCTACGGTGCGGCTCCCCGGCCGCTCCTCCGTTTCTTCCATCAGCCTCGGTGGGTAGGGTGGATTCAAAAACTTCGTTGGTAATGCGACAACGTCTGCTCATCTTGCTGGCCCTGTCGGTGCTCTCGGGGTGCGCCCGAAAAGGTCCCATGGACCTTTCGGAAGGCTGCGCATCGGGAAAGGACGTGCCCAAGACGGTCCAATCGGCACTGGAAAGTGCGGCCCAGGAGTTTTACCAGCGGGCGGGACGCAATGACTGGTCCGGAATCTACGAACACGCGGCGGAGGCCGCAAAAAAGCAGGTCTCCCGCCAGGATTTCTATGCCCCGCTCACCCGAATCTTTCGTGAGCTGGGGGTGCCGTCGAATGCCGAGACGCAAAGCATCACCGTGGTGAAGTTCGGCGAGAAATTCAAATACGTGCGTAAGGTCGCCTGCGGCGATCCCAACCAACCGCTCAATGTGATCGTGTCCGATACTCCCCTTCAGGCCTCGCTCGTCCAACTCGTTCCGGTGGGCCCCGAGCACTTTTACTTTTCGACGCTGTGGTATGGCGAGGAGGGCCAGTGGCGCCTGGCCGCGCTCTTCGCAAAACCAGCCACATTGCAGGGGCGGGATTGGCGCTCGTTTCAACAGCAAGCGCAGGCGGAAGACAAGGCCGGCAACAAACGCAATGCCGCGCTCCTTTACAACGCCGCCATCGACCTCGTGCTGCCCAACGCGTGGACGGAGCCGCCGGACGTCAAAGATCTGGAACGTGAGCAATCGCGCATTTCGGTCAGCGACTTGCCCAAGCAGAACGCGGCGGTGGCTTGGTACGTGGCTCCCGACTCCATTCGCGTGCATTCCATTGCCTACAGCGCGGTGCAGAATGATCTTGTTCTCGTGGTGAGTTATGAGACGCTGGCCGCTCTTGCGGATACGGTGGCGCAGATGCGAGACGCCAATCGTTTACGCGCGTACATCAATCAGAATTTTCCGGAGTATGAGAAGGTGTTCCCCTTGCTCGCCGTGGAAGCGTTCGATCCAGCGCACCCCGAGCAACGATGGAGCAAAGTGGGGCCGTTGAGGCCGCCTTCGTGAGCGACGAGCGCCTTTGCCTCGCGTTTCTCTCCATCGGCCGTCACATTCACACCGAGCGCTGGCTCACCTGGTTCGCGCGCCGCGGCCACGAGGTCCATTTGATGACCGTGCAGCCCGGCCCCATCGAAGGGGTGACGGTGCACGACATCACGCCGCCGCCGGGGCCCAAGCCGTTACGCTACGCGATGGGTTTGGTGTCGGTGAAACGCATTTTGGCTCGCGTGCGACCGACGCTTCTCCACGCGCATTTCCTCACCGGTTACGGGTACTGGGGTGTGTTCAGCGGATACCGTCCCTTTCTGGTGACGGTATGGGGAGACGATGTCTACGTCACGCCGCACGAGACGTTGATCAAGAACCGGCTCGCCCGGAAAGCGTTGCGCGAAGCGGATTATGTGACCGGGGATTCGGAAGACATCATCCAGGCGTGCCGTAAGT
>Ga0207675_100000068_pt1 | contig 78105 bp, 55 predicted proteins | sample KBSSwiS42_FD_184305 | JGI IMG/M metagenome (GOLD analysis project Ga0207675, IMG submission 184305) | Switchgrass rhizosphere microbial communities from Kellogg Biological Station, Michigan, USA - KBS Switchgrass S4-2 (SPAdes) (version 2) | ecosystem: Host-associated > Plants > Roots >...
GATGGCTCCCGGGTACCGCCCACGGCCCACCCTGCCCGGCGGGCCTGAAGAGCGGAACGAAGGGCGGCCGGTATTGGCCGTTGCGCGTCACCTCGTCGACGACGCTGATGCCGTACACATTCAGCGGGGCATAAGTGTGGCTGGAGGTGTAATTCGGCACGCCTGACATGAAGCCGGTATCGAATCGCAGCACATATGCGTCGGTGAAAACCGATTTGTTGGTCTGCAGGAAGTTGAACTGGTAAGCGGGCGCATAGAGCTGGATGTCGACCGGGCGCGCCGTCTTGTCCTGATTGTTCATCAGTGTGCTGGCACTGGGCGTGCGCAGCGACAACCAACCCGGAACGTAGCCGTCCGCGATGCTGACTGTGTTGCCTGTCGTCGTGATGCCGATTTGATTTCCCCACAGCTTGCCGAAGTCCACGCCGGCCGGCGCGTCGACGTCCAGAGTCGCGGAATTTGCCACACCACCGTGATAGCCGGTCACGTTCATCTTCAGCGCCGGCGAACTGACTGTCTGCGTCACGCCGACTTGAATATTGGGTGCCGACAGGTTCAAGCCGTATTTCACCTTGACGTCGCTGATCGCGATGTCATGGGTCCCCGACAGCGACGCGCTCGACGCGCTGAAGCGGTTCATCTTTAGCGCGCCGCCGAAATCCAGCGACAGGTCGCCGCCGGCATCGACCGTATCCAGGATCATGTCGCCACCCGAGGCCAGAGTGGTCGCACCCGTACTGGTGATGAACTGAATACCGAGCAGGCCTCCCGCACCGGCGGAAACGCTCCCGCCGGAAGTAATGCTCGCTCCGGTCAGCGCTCCGCTGGCCGCAAGAGCAACATCACCGCGGGCCGCCACCGTTTCGAATTGCAGGTCGCCCTCGGATCGAATCCCCGCGCCACCGCCGGGCACCGACAGTGCGGCCAGATACAGGCTGGACAAGTCATGGATATACACGCCGCCGTGGGCAGTGCTTGCCTGCAGCCAGGGCAAGTCCACTTCTAGCGGACGCGACATGCTGCCGATTCCGGATTGGGCGTTGATGATCGTATGCGCGCCGGGCTCAGGCGCCACGAGATTGACTTGCCCGTCGCCGTTGCCGACGACCGCACCCGCCGATGTCAGGACGATTGCGTTGCCGCCGGCGAGCGCGCTTCGCACATTGCCGAGAACCATGTCGCCGGCGGAAGTGGTCACGCTGACCGCGCCAGCGGCGCTGATCGAGCTGCCGGCGCTCATGGAGAAGGTCGTGCCTCGTGCGTCGAGTGCGTCGCCGCTAGTCAGCTGCGCGCCCGCGTCGACCTGCAGGGTGCCGCCGGCGAGCAGCGCAGCCGCGCCGCCTGCGGCTACCGGACCCAGCGTCAGATCTCGCACCGCGCTCAGCGTGGCGTCGCCGCCTGCGGCAACATTGTCGAGATCCGCGTCGCGGCCTGCCGCGGCGACCACGCTGCCATCGGAAGAAGTCAGGCTTTGCGCATGAAGATCGAGTGCCGCGGTAATGGTGAGGTCATCGGTAGCCGAGAACTGTCCTATCTGCAGCGATCCCGGTGTGCCCGAAGACGACGACGCCGGTGCATTGATCCACGCGCCGCCGCCGGCATTGCCGTTCAGCGTTCCGTCGGAAGCCACTGCGAGTTGCAGGGGCTTGGTCGGTGTACCGATGTTCTGCGAAGCGCTTAGTTCGATATCGTGGGCACGGACGTTCAGCCCCGGCAGCGCCGGATCTGCGAGGATGCTGCCGGCAGATGCCTGGAGTGATGCGGTTTCTCCGGCGAAGACATTGCCGACCACCATGTCGCCCGAAACGTCGCGCAACCAGACGTTGCCTCCGGCGGTTGCGAGCGCCAGCTTGCCGCCGATCTGATATGACAGCGGATGCGCTGCATCGATGCCGATATCCGCCTCTTCGGCGTTGAGCGTCAGGTCGCCCGACGTGCTTACGATCTGCGGTTGCGCGCCACTTAGCGCGGTCGCGCCGATACCGATCGACGAGGCAAGATTGACCGCAGCGCCTGCCTGCAGATGATCGAGCTTTATCTGCTGGCTGCTTTGCAAATAGACTCCTTGTCCGGCCGTCGCATCGAGCGTGCCCGCCGCGTTCACGAACAACGGTGCCGTCTGTCTTAACTGCACCGAATCGAGCGTGACGCCGTCCGGCGTTTGCTGTCCCGCCGGAACGCTCAGGACGTTGCCGAGCGCATCCTTCCACACCGGCGTGGCGCCGCTGTTGTCGAGCGTCACCCGATGGTGCTGCGCATCGACCCAGACCAGCGTAACGTCGCCCGGCGACGCGGCCAGAGCCAGCGCTGAAGTTTGCGTCGCATTCAGCACGCCGGACTTCAGGTTGTCGGCGGAAATAACGACCGAGTCGGCAAGCTTGCCGATACTGCCGCCTGCCGACAGCTTCACGTTGCCCACGCCGTTCGCGCCACTGCTCAGCGCGACGATGTTCGGCACGCCGGCGCCGACCGGGCGCGGACCCGGATCCGGATCCAGTGCGGCCTTGCGAATGGCAACGGTCAGTTGATTCTCCGACCAGACGGCGTTGGCGGTCAGCGCGGCGATCTGGTCCGCCGTCGCCGTGTAGTGGAAAGCTGCATCCTTGTACGCAAAGGCGCCCAACGCATTCCAGTTAGCGCCGATGTCCGTCGTGAACGAATTGGCCAGTGATGTATAGAGGTCTGCGGTGTATTGCTGCGCCGTCTTGCCGGCCGCCGACGCCAGAGCGGTGAACAACGGTGCGTCCGCGGGATTCAGCACAAAGGCGCCGTTCGAAACGGTTCCGTGGCCGAGGAGTGTCCAGTATTGCTGATAGTGCAGGTCGACGAGATTTTCGAACGGCGTCACCGAAGTCGCTATGGCATTGGCCTCCGCGCCAAACTCGCTCGTCAGGTGCAGGTCCTGCCAGACTTTCCTGACCTGCTCGGGACTCAGCGCCGCAGCCGCCGTCAGTCCGCTGGCGTCCAGGATGGAGCCGTTGGGCACGCTGACGTCTATGTAACCGCCGCCGGAGGTGATGGCGCCGACCAGCAGGTCGCCGCCGACCTGCTTGAGGCCGATGTTGCCCGGCGCAGTGACATTGACGATGCCGCCGGTCGCGTTGCCTATCTGCTGCTGGTGCGCGCTGATTACCATCGGCGATGCCGAGGATCCGATGCTGCCCTGGGTGGTCCTCAAATCGATGCTGCGGCCGCTGACATTGGTGCCGCCGCCGGTGGGCATCAGGTCGCCCACGGCGTTGATCCTGACGTCGCCGTAGCCACTTTGCGAATTGCCGGACGAAACGCTGCTCACGAGCGCGCCGGAGTTCAGGTCCAGATAGACTCCGGCATTGCTGCCGTTGGCCTGCAGCACGCCGCCGGTTGCCAAGGTTGCGCGCAGGGGCGCAACGGCAGAGCCGATTCCGGCAGACGCCGAAATCGTCAGGTCGCGAGTGCGGATGCCGCCGGCTGCCGTCTCGGTGATCGAGCTGCCGGCCGCATCGGCCGTCAGTGCCTGGTTCCAGCCCGGGTTTGCCGGGAAGAGGCCGAACAACAGGAACGGGTTGTTGTTGGACAGCGGCGTCGCGGCCTGCGTCGCGGTGAGGCTCGTGTTGCCGTTCGGATTCACGAGCGTGCCGTTCAGCGAGACCGGCGCATTCGACGACACCGCGATCTTGCCGACGGCGTTGCCGGCAAAATCGATGCCGAACGGATTGTCCGCCTTCACCGACTGAGTGAGCTTCAGTTGCGCCGAGGTCTGATAGCTATAGAACCAGTGCGATTCGTCGGGATTCGAGGTGGTCTGGGCGAAGTTGTAGTGGCAAGACGATCCGATATAGCCGCCGCAGCCTACGTGGTAGATGTTCCAGGTGAAACCGGTGTAGGAATTTCCGGTAATGCTCTGCTCGAAGACATTCGGATCGTTGGGCTTGATGAACACGTTGTCGCCCTGCGGATCCTTGCTGAGCCCGCCGTTCGATGTGAAGTACATCCACGGGTTGTTCGCCGTTCCGCTGGTCCATTGCCAGTGGCTGACGCCGTCGTCCACCCACTTGCCGTTGGCGTAGTGCCAGGGAACCTGCCGCTGCAGGGTCGCGTATTCTTCCCACTGCCAGCGCAAGTCCTGCCGCGGCTTGTATTGCAACGGGCCGTTCGCGGCGACCGGGTTGGCGATGATGGTGCCGCTGCTGTTCTTGAGCGTGGTCGCGCCGTTGGCGTTGTTGTACACTGAGACGCCTTGCGACGGGTTGTAGACATACCACCAATGATCGGGATTCGTTCCCCCGTTGATTTTTTGCAACGTGTCGATGATCTCGACCTGGCTGCTCAGGGCAGAAACCAGCGACATGTCGCCGGCGTTGATGTTCTGCACAACCAGGGGAATCTGGGTCTGATTGTCGATGTTGACTTGCCCAAGGCCGCCGTTGACATGGATCTTACCAAGCGGATTGGTGCTGAGGATGCCGCCTTTCAGTTTCACCAAACCGCCGCCGGACGATGCATTCACGTCGTCCACGATGAGTTGCTGGGTCTGCGCGTTGTATTTCACGCCGATCAGGGCATCCGATCCATTGGCGGTGCCGACGACATTGAAAATCGTGCCTGCACCCAGCCTGTAGAGGAAATTGTCGTACGCGATCTGGTCGGTCAGGTTCGCAGGCAAATTGACCGACCAGTTGGTCGGCTGGCCGGCCGATATCGTCGCATTGACGTCGAGGTAGCGCGCATTGATCGAAACCTGGGCGCCATAGATGCTGCTCGACCGTGCGGCGTTGTCGAGCACCGTCTGCGGATAGGAGGTCAGGTTCTTTGTCAGAGCGACGACGGGAATGACTGCGTAGTACCAGTCGGAGTGCTGGGAAAACGTCTCGTGCGTCGGGCTCAGGGCAGCCGCCGTGCCGGGACTGCAGTCACCCAGGGCCGCGGTCGCGCAATTGCCGTAATACACGAAGCTGTTGTTGCCGTGCGGGCCCTGGCCGGGCATCGTGCCCTCGACGCCGATGACCGCTTGCGTGAACTGCCAGTTGGTCCGCAGCGTTCCGTCCGCATTGAAGCGATCCGCATAGTGCTCGGAGTTCGCGACGTAGGCGATCGCGTCGTCGGCGCTTGGCGCGCCGCTCGCCGGATTGCCGCCCGGAAAGATCATGTACGGACCCCAATCCGAAATCGGGTTGCCGCCCGCGGTATAAGTGCCGGGAATTGAAATCACGGCGACGCCCGCGGGAAAATCCATTTGCACGGTCTGCCCGAAAACCTGCCCGGTCTGCCCCAGTGAGCCCGACGCGCTCGTCAGGTTGATGAGCCCGCCGAGATTGGTGATCGGACCCGTCAAGAGCATGGCGGGACCGAAGGACGAATTGCCGACGGGGCCATTGGCCGTAGTGTTGTAGGTGTTGTGGATGAGGATGCTGCCGGATCCGCCCTTGCCGATTTCACGAATGGTTACGCCGCCCGCGGTGCTCGAATTGCCGGTGAAGTTGACCGCGCCGCCCGGCTGGTTGGGGATCAGCGCGCCCTGCAGCACCAGATAGTCGCGGCTTGCGTTATTGACCGTAATCTTCGGCGAACCGTATGCCGTCACCGTGCCCGCACCGCCGATGCTGGTGTCGCCGTGGATGTCGACAACGCCTCCCGAAGCGAACATCTGGCCGAAAATCTGCGCGCCGACGGGTATCGACGACGTGCCCGCCCTCAATATGCTCGCATCCGAAGGATCCATCCCCGCGACGAAGTCGTCGAGGGTGAACGCCGGGTCGTAGCCGTGGCTGAACGTGTATCCGCCGTCGTGAATGGTGATGCCAGGCGTAAACGCGCCGGCGGCGGGATTGAGCGCGATGTCCACCGTCAGGTCGTGGTACATGCCCGCGGTGATGCTACCGTTGATTGTGACGTTGGAGGTGGATTTCGTCTCGCCCTTGTCGGAACCGATCGTCACCGGAATGAAGCCGAGCTCGTAGCCGTGGCCCGTGCCGTCGGCTGAAGCGGTCAGCGTGCCGCGATAGCCGCCCAGCGTGACGTTCTGACCGCTCTGCACCACCGCGCCGGAGCCGATGTCTAGCGAGGTGTCGTTGTGCATCTTGGATTCGGCATATGCCGTGGGCACCGCGATGAGTCCGCGCACGTAACCCTGCGCGCTGGCGCCGCCGATCATGATCGTGCCGTAGATGCCCTGCGGATCCTGGCCGGCCGTCAGGTTGATGTTGTCGAAAGCCGTCAACGATGCATCCGTCCCCACTGTCACTGACTGGTGGGTGTCGACGTCCGCATACGCCGTCGCCGAGCCGATCGCCGCGAGTCCCCAGGTGCTGACGAGTGCGGTCGACGTCGCGTATGCCTGGGTGAAGGTTCCGGCATTGATGCCGCCCTGGCTGACGAGCGTGTCGTTCGCACCGATGTCCACATCATTGTCGAGCGTCGCGTGCAGGGTGGAGCCGACCCCTGCGCCCTGGATCAGGCCGCCGGTGGTCAGCGTGACTTCGTCGGAATGATGCAGCACCGAGGAGGCCACCAGGTTGATGTCTCCCGGCGCCGTGAACGGATCCAGGCCTGCGGTCAGGCTGACGTGGTCGCCAAGCGTGACTTTCGCCGATCCATCGAGCAGCGTGGAAGAGCCAACGCCGAACCCGTTCAGCCCGCCGCCGCCGGCCGCGAGGCCGCTGGGCCCCGTATTCACCGAAGCGAAATAGTTGCGCGCGCCGATGTCGATGTCGCCGGTCGTCGTCAGGTGCACGTTGGCGGCGATCACGCTGGATACGTTCGAATGCCCCTCGTGATTCGCTTCCGCGCCGCTGCCGCCAACGGCCGACGCACTGAGCGAATTACCGGTCATCGAATAGTTGTCGGTGTGCTCCGCATAGATATCGGCGCTGCTCGCGTGCAGGTTGGTAGCACTTCCTGCGGCTACCTGCGCTTTCACGCTGGACCAGTCGGAAGTGTTGGCGATGGAGGCGTTGCCGGCCAGCACGCCGCCGCTGGCGGATTGCGCCAGCGCGGTATTCGTGTCGACGCCGATCGCGTGCACGGTCAGCGTCCCGGCGCGTGTCGCGGCCACGGTATTGGCGTCGCCCAGCGTGGCCTCGGTGACCATCCGCGTCGCAGACGTGCCGGACCAGGCATTAGCGACAGCGCCGCTCGCCGCGATGATGCCGCCGATCGCCACGCCGTCAGCCTCGGCGCTTTGGTTGCTCGAATTCGCAGCGATGATCGAGATGTTGCCATCCGGCAATGCGACGTGGTCGCCGGTATGCGCGCGGACCGTCGAAATGTTGCTGGCGTTAGCCTCCGCACCGGAGCCCGCGGCCAACAGGCCGCCGGCGGCGCCGAGCGCATAGGCATCGACTTCACCCTGGTTCAGCGCATTGATCGAGAGCGAGTATCCGCTGACGCTCGAATTGGAAAGAACCGACGCGTCGACGGTGCTCCTCTTGTGCGCGTCGACGATGACGACACCGGCTGCGGCCGCGCCGACCGCAGCGCCGATGCCCTTGGCGCTGATGCTGGTGCTGTCGGTCGCGCTAACCGTTGCGCCGTGCGTCGAATCGCCGATGAAAGATCCGCCCGCAACGGCAGTCACGTTGTTGGAGATCTGCGTGTCAGCAACGGCAGCGCCAAGGCCAACCAGACCGGCTCCGCCTGCGTACGCATCCACGCTGACCGCGGAACCGGCGCTGCCGTCGGCCATGTTTGCCGTCACGTTCAGGGTCGATGCCGTGATGCTGGTTTGCGTTGCCGAAGCCGTGACCGTGTCATAGACGCGGGTGTAGCCGACTGCGCCGCCGGCGCCCACAGTTCCGCCAATACCGACGGCGCCGAGTACGCTGCTGGTCGAAACGGTACCTTGCGCATTCACGTTCACAGTGCCGGCGTGGATACTGCCGCCGGCGACGGAGGCCGTCACGGCATCGCCGGATGCATCGTTGATGGCATCCGCCACACTGTACGTACCAGTTGCATTGAGCCGGTTCTGCTCGGACTGGCTCAGCTGCGTATTGCCGCTGGCGGGCGCGCTGCTGCTGTTGATCTGGTCCATCTGCGACACAGTGCCGTTGCCGCCGGAATTCAACTCGCCCATTGCCGCACTGACGTCGCCGTCGCCGACCTTGATGACCGCAACGCCGGCACCGAGGCCCCCCGACAGGCCCGCGCCGAAGGTCACCGTCAGAGCGTCGATGGATTTGTCGCTGGAGGCCGTGACTGCGACCGTGCCGGTCGAATCGATCTGGCTGTCGAACACTTCGCTGGTCACGTGGCTCTTCACCAGGACCACATTCGCGCCTGCGCCGACGCCACCGCCGACCAATCCGACGCCGCCCGAACCGGTTTCCGGCGTGATGCTGACTTTTTCAGTGGCGGATACCGTGACATCGCCCGTTGCGGCGGCAAAACGGCCGTCGGTCGTGCCATCGACGATGGTCGTGACGTTGCCGCTGGCGTCCGTCGTCGTGCTGGTGGTCGGAGCGATGGCTTTGGTTGCCTTCACCCGGTAGAGCCCTGCTGTCGTGGAATTGTCCACGGTCGTCACGTCGGCCATGGCCGCCACGCCAAACGCGCCACCGATGGCACCGCTGATCAGCAGACTGTTGAATTCGTCCTCGGTATTTGCGCTGACATTGAGCGCGCCAGAAAGCGACAACTTCGTATCCGCGTTGCGATCGCCGACAATCGCTCTGGTGGTATCGGCTGCGACGCCAACGGCAAACGCGCCGGCAACCGCGCCTCCCGCGCCGAATGAGGCCGAGGTCGTCAGGGCGTTGTAGCCGCTCTTGCTGTCGGCCACGACCGAAAGGCTGTTCGCGTGCAATGAGCCTCCATCGAGCGATGCCGAAGTCGTCGCGCTGAAAATGTTCACGATGACGGTGCCAACCCCGGCCCCGGCGCCAGCCGCGCCACCGATCACGATGTCCTTCGCGCCCTGCGAAGCCTTGGCATTGATGCTCACGGCGCCGACTGCCGGAAGCAGGGATTTGTTCGTGGTCGTATTGGTGATCGTGGACGGAACGGATCCGTCGGTAGGCGAACCCGTTGTGGCCTCGCCGTCCCCCGGCGCGCCGCTGGATCCACCGTTCTGCGCGATCGTCGTTTGCACCTCGGAGACATCGCGTTCGTACGGCGCGCCGATCGTGGCGTTGCTGACGTGCGCGTCGGTCGTGCGCTCCAGCCGGTTGGCGGATGCGGCGCCTGCTCCGCCGAAATCCGGACCGAATGCGACGGCCGCGACGAAATTCTGCACGACGGTATGGCTGCTGGCGGTCACATTGACGTCCGGCGCGTGATAGCCCGCAACGGTCGGATTGGCACCGAGCCGGGTGTCGATGCCCGCACTGTCGATGTAGGCAGTAGTCGTGCCGCTCATCAGGTTCACGACCGGAACCAGTGCGACGCCAGTGCTTCCGGCGGAAATACCGAGAGTCACGGCATTGGTCACAACTGCCTGATGCGAAGAGGCAACCACCGCGAGGCCGCTTACCGCAGTCTGGGTTTCGCTCATGTCCGGCGTCTGGGCCGTCGGAGGATCGATGCTGCTGACGTCGATCGCATGCACCAGCGTTCCCGAATCGACAGACAACTTGTCGTTCGCATTTTTGCCCTTGGCATCCACCAACGTGCCGGCGCCATTGATGTAGGCGCTGGTATCGCCGTCGTCGAGGTTGACTACGACGGATAGCCCAACTCCGGCAGCGCCGCCGCCGATGGCCGCGGCCCCGGCGATGACAGCCGTCGAATCATCGTTGCGTGCCAGCACGCCGACGTTGTTATCGGCCTTGACGTGCGCATTGCCACTGATGTCCGCAATGACTTCCGTACCCATCAGGTTTGTGGCCGTCGATCCGGCGAGCGCATTGCTGCCGCCGGACACCCCAACCGCCAGGGTCTGGATATCGGCATCGGAGACCGCCTGCACCACTACGTTCTTTGCGTTGAATTCGGTTTGGGTGCCGCTTGTCCCTGTGCCGTGGATGTATGCGTGAATATCGTTGTCGACGCGGTTGTAAGCAACCGCCAGGCTGCCGGCATTGTTGCCGAATGCAAGGGCGACAGTTGCCGACCGGATATTGGAGTCGTCGTTGGCGGAAACGGTTGTGACGCTCGTGGTCTGATCCAGGCTGCTATTGGTGATGCCTGCGTTCACGGTATTGGTGATGGTGTTTGCCGCGCTGGCCAGTCCGACCGCCACGGACTTGTCGTTGCCGACTGCCAGGCCGCCCGCCAGCGCCCAGATGTCGGCACTGGAGACGCTGGTGACATTGACCGCGCCGGGCACGACGAGCGCAGAATCCGTGATATAGGCTTCGAGCCGATTGTCGATGTCGTTGATGTTGACGCCGGCGCCCGCGCCGCTCAGCGAATAAATGGCCGCCTTGTCGATGCCCTCACCCTGGTCGGCACTGACGGAGAGCGATTGCGCCGTGATCGCGCTGCGCGTCACTTCGGCCTTGACGTCGTCGCCGATAATGTTCCAGTCGAGTGAGCCCGCAATCGCGGTCTGGCCACCGACGGCTATCGCGACCGAGGCGCTCTGGATGCTGGAGGATGACGTTGCGTTGATGGCAGCCTGCCCGCTGGTGCCGAGATCGATTTTCGCGGCATTGGTGTGGGCAAGCGATGTGTTCGAGGTTTCGTTGTAGCCCACCGCCGCGCCGATGGAAGTGGACCCGCTCCAGGCCACGCTGCCGGCCAGCGCCCAGATATCGGCTTCGTTGTTGGCATTTACGTTGAGGCCGCGGGCGCTCACGCTCGTCGAGCACGTTGCACTCATTGACACGCAGGCCGCCGCAGGATCGGCGACGCCAACGCGCGCCTCGGTGACATTGGAGACTATGTTGACGCTGACGGTGCCAACCCCGGCCAATCCGCCATCGGCCTTGCCGATGCCGGCAGAGATGCCGATCAGCGTGGACTCGTCCTTCGCGGTGACATTGACGATGCCGCCGGTGCTGGTCACCGATGCATTCTCGATCACGGCGCTGTAGTCGTTGTCGATCTTGTCGAGGACCACGCCGATGCCGACGTTGCTCTTGCCCTTCTGCAGCAAACCGGCGACGCCGATGATCAGGCTGCCGGTGCCGAAAGGCATGTCGTTGTCGCCGTAACTGGTTTCGAGACTAATGCCCGAGTCGCGCGTTGCCGTACCGGGGACCGCGGAGTTCAGCATGTCCTCATAGGCGGACACCGCCTTCGTGCTCCGCGCAGTCACGTTCACGTTGTCCGTGGCCGAAACGCTGGAACGCACCGATGCATTGTCCGCGCGGATCGCCGCTTCGGTCGTATTGCCGATTTCGTTGAACACGAAACCGCCTTCGAAGCCGTTCGCGTCTTTTCCGCCACCGCCCATGGCGGCGCCGCCGATGATGGTATTGGCCTCGAGCGCCTGCACGGTTGCCGTGTCGGTCGCCGTCAGTGTCGAGCCTTCGATATAGGCCCGCGTATTGTTGTCGGTCTCGGAATACGTGACGGCGATGCCGATGCCGACACTGCCGCCGCTGTAGAAAGTGCCGCCGCCGGTGGCGATCAGATCCTGTGAATACGCCGTGATCTCGACATCGCGGCCGCCAATGCCGGCCGCACCAGTTATGCTGCTGTCCGACACATAGGCAGTCGTGTCATTCTTGACTTGCGCAAGCGATACCGAGCCCGCACCCTCCCGCGCCTTGCTGGTTTGCGTGGATGTATTCACCGCAATGCCGAGCGCGATAGTGGTTTCGAAACCGCCGTTGAGCGCCTGCACGGTCACCCCGGTACTGTCGTTGAGGCTCGAACCCGCAATATGGGCATCAGTCGTGTTGTCGATCAGGCTGTACGCAACCGCGCCCGCGATCGCCTCGCTGTGCTGGACGCTGGGACTCTTTGCCCGAACCAGGGATGCCGCGCCGCCGGCGCTGATGAGGTCGGTCAGGTTCAGCGCTCTTACCGTCACGTCACTGGCACCGGACGCGGGATTGCTGATTTTGGCACCTTCAATGTACGCGCGGCTGTCGAGCTTTGCGAGATTCAGCGATGCGCTGCCCGAAATGCCGACTCCGTACTTGGGTTTTGGCGGCTCGTTCGCCGGTCCTTGAACCGGGGCGATCTTGCCGGAAAGATAATTCCCGATCGACGCGAATGTGCCAGTGCCATCCGAAGACAGCTTGTCGGCCAACTTGCTCTGCAAACCGCTCACTTTCGACTTCAGATTGTCCAGGGTACCCGGGCCGTCCTTCGGATCATCCGAGGAGACATCGGTGGCCGCGATGGACAACGCATTCACTTGCCCGTCGGAAGCGGCCGTAACGGCCACGGCACCGCCTTTTACATAGCCCGATCCGGGCAACGGCTGGGTTGCCGCAGGTATCCAACTGTCGTTACCGCCGATGAATGCCCGTGTGTCTGCGCCGATATTGTTTGCGGCGACGCTGACCCCGATACCGAGCGTGTCACTCGCGTTCACTGCGCCGGCAACGGTCCAGATCTCCGTGGCCTGGTGCGCGTCCAATGTGACACTGCCGGCTTCAATTTTGGCGTAGTTGCTGATGGAAGCTTCGGTGTGGTTGTCGATATCCGTGAGCGCGAGGATGACATTGAGCGCCAGTCCGCCTCCTTTGCCGGAAGTCGGGGCCAGTGACAGGACCTGGTCCGTCTCGCTGGCGTGCACGCCAATTCCCGCGGCAGTGAGTTCTGCACCGGCGCCGACGCCGGCTTTCGTGGTATTGGAATAGTTCACATAGTTGAACGCCCCCCCGACGGATTTGCCATCCTCTCCCGAGCCGGTGCCCGCGCTTATCGGGGACCAATTGCCGCCGACATCGATGGTGGCAACGAGGTTGTGCGCGTCAAGTGCGATGCGATCCAGCCACACGACGGATTCGCCGGAATCCAGCACGGATTGCCATGAAGCGTTGCCGGCATGGGTCGATGTGAGCTTGGCGCCTGAGCCCACCCAGGCGCGGGTGTCGTCATCGACCTGAAACACGTTCACCGACCCGTAGATGCCGCCATCGATGCTTTCACCCTGCGCGTTCGCGTAGCTGGTGAACACCTCTTTTTCGATGCCCAGGCGCGGATTGAGTTTGCCCAGTACGCTGGAGATGCCCTCCCATTTGTCCCAGGTGATCGTCACTGGAAGCAAAGTTTCGGCGCCGATACCGATCTGGTCCGCCGTTATCGTCGCACCGTCGCCAATGAACGCTGCGGCGGTGTGATCGTAGTTGCCTATGGCGATACCGGCACTGGCTGATTTGCGCGCGGCAGGATTGGTGACGTCGCCCTCGTCTGTGGTCGACGAATTGATATAGCTGCCCGCGAAGTTGCGCACGCCCGCATCTTCCACGCGTGCGTGCACGACCACATCGCCGTTCGAGAGCACGGTCGGCGCGGTCGTCGAAGCGGCATCCTTGGCAATCGACGCAACGGCGCTCTGGTTGGATGAGGCAACCGATATGGCCGAGCCAATCTTCCAGGGCGTGGTGCCGCTGGAACTGGCCGCGTCGCCTTTGGTCGTCGCAGTGCCCAACGACAGCAGGGTCCGGGCGGCAGCGAATACCTGCTCGCCGCCGAGGTTGAACAGTGTCTTGACTGCGAAACTGGAGCCTACATCGGTCGAGGCTCCCGTCTTGTTCATGCTGGTCACCGAGTCGGCTTCTACAGTTACGTTGCCGACCTTTGCGCTGCTGGAACCAAGATTGGCGCCGTTGAACGCGGACGCGCTGGTCTTGATATCGGATACCGCGACGGCAACGCCTGCTACGCCGCGTTTATTCGCGGCCGCCGTGGCCGTGACTGAAAAGGCATTCTCGTTGTGTGCCACCACGGCAACGTTGCCGGCAGTAATGTTGGCGCCCCCGGCAATCGACGCGCTGGTGGTTACGTCCGCCTTGCCGAACGCACCGGTCGCGGCGAGGTACTGGTCCGTATCGGTCAGGAAAGACAATGCGGTAACCCCGAGGGTAGCATCGCTTCGTGCGCCGACCTTCAGCGTGCCCGCTGCGCCGGTCGAAACGTGCGCACCGCTTTGCACGGTTGCCGTTACGTTGCCCGTGACTTCACCGTAGACGACGGTCATGGAAATCGGGTTGAACAGATCGAATGTGAGAATCGGTGTCGCCGCCGTCTGCGTGCCGTGGGCGTTAATGGTGACGTTGCCGGTGCCCTCGATCTGCGCAGTGCCCTGCACCGTCACCGCAGCGTCGGCATGTCCGCCCACGACACCGGCGTCGATGCCCAGGGCCGAGCCAAGTACGTTTTGCACCACCGTATCGACAATGGCATCCGAGGTGCTGTTATACGACGAGATGGCCGATGCCTCGGCGCTGAGCACTATATTGCCGCCCTTGATGGTGCCGCCGACGGTAATACCGCTGCTGGCACTCAGAAGGCCCGACGAAGCCGTCGTCGTCTTGGTGGCAGCAAGCGTGATGTCGCCGGGCGTTCCGGATGGAGCAGTTGCGTCGATCGTCCCCGAGACGCTGATGTGCTCGCCAGTCAGGGTGACGGCACCGGCGTTGTGGTTTCCCGCTGCGCTGGTGTCGATTTTGCCGTCCACGGTAATCGTCGGTGCGACGAGCTTCGCGAAACCGGAATCCGAACCGGCATGCTGTGTCTTGATGCTGCCAGCACTGCCAATCACAATGCTGTTAGTGGCCGAGAGGTCCGCGTCACCCGAGTACAGATTTTCCGCGGAGATGACGATGTCCGTCGGATCCACAAGCAAGCTGCCCGACCGGCCCTTCGTAGCAGACGCATCGAATACGCCACCCGACAGATCGACGCGATTCGCCGCGCTGACTTCGATGATGCCGCCGTCTCCGCTCGTGCCCGCGGACGCGATCAATCGCGCTCCGGCGGCTACGGTGGAATTGCCGTCCGCATAGAAGCGGATGTTTCCGCCCGGGGAATTTTCACCGACTCCTTTCGCGCTGACCACCGCCGTACCTGCAATTGCAATGTCGCGGCCGGCCGCGACATTGACCCGGCCGCCGCCAAGGCCGCTCGCGCCGTCGGCCGACAACGCACCACCGATGTTCGCATCGTTGCCTGCAACGATTTCGATGACGCCGTTGTGGGCCACCAACTGCGTGCCCTGCTGCATGCCGTTGGCGTTGACCGCGCCGTTGAACATGGCCACCTGAACGGCGGCCGCGGGCCCGGTGGTAATGGCACCGCTCGTGGAAACGTCCCAACCACGCAGCGAAACTGAGTCAAGCGCGTTGACCTTGCCTTCTATCGAGATGACGCCGCTCGGCGAGAGCGGCGCATTGCCGCTCAGCAACTGTTGCACCATCTGCGCGTCGATCACGCCGCCGGCACCGATAAGTTGCTCGAGGAACGCCCGGTTCGGCGTCGAGACCGACAGGCTCCCGACATTGACCACACCTGTTGCGCCTACTACGAAACCATAGGGATTGGCGAAGAAGACGTTGCCGCCGATCTGGCCGTTCTTGTAGGCGTTGAGCACGCCGTTGATCACGGTTTGGCTGTCGCGCACGACATTCACCAGATTCGCGGCCGCGCCCGGCACGTGCAGATTGACGGTATTGCCTTGTCCGACCGAAAAATGCGAGAAGGAATTGAAGGCGTTGCCGCCCTGGATCGTGGATGTCGTGATGTTGGTCGTCGCGCCGTTGACCTGCAATCCGGTTTGGGTGCGGCCGTCGACTACGATCGCGTTGCCCGCCGGACCCGCTGCCAGCGCAGCGCCGCCGTTCAGTGCGAGAAACAACGCGGCTGCGAGCGGGTTTCTTCGCAGCGGCGGGAGATCAACCCTGGGTGAAGTCGAAATGCCTCGCGTTGCCGCGCGCAAAGGCAAACCATGATGCTTCGCGCCGGGCGAAGCAGTCCTGTTCTTGTGGCGCATTACAACCCCCCTTTTGCATCCCCGCCAACCCACCCGACACTTCCAACTCAAGCCTTTCTTGTGTTGGCGGCGAGGCGCAATTCAAAGCGTTTGGAAAGCCGGTGCACGTTACCGAGCGAGATCAGGTGCGCGTAGATCCATCCGAGATAACCGGTGCGCATCAATTCGCCCAACTGCTTGTCGTCAAGGGCTGTAAGCCTCTTTTCATCGACCACTGCAAAACCTTGCAAAACAAATGGTGACGCATTGTTCGGCGTGAACTTGACCACCTGCGGAATCAGCAGGTCGAGCGTCCTCAGGCGTTCGACGAAGGCCTGGGTACGCTTGAACTCGCCCTGGAAATGATTGAGGAACTCGATTGCCTGCCTGAGCGCGGGCGCTTCGGCGCCATCCTCCGAGAACAACGGTTCCCCCTCAGGACCGGTACCGAATCCTGCATAGGCCTCATCGATGCATACGGTAAAGTCGTTGGGTTCCGGTTTCTCCGCGAGCAGGAAAGGATAACGTCTTACGAAAGCGGGAACATAGGCGCTGTCCCACGCGCCGTCTGTCGACACGAACACGTTTTCGTCCTGGCGCAATCCGAGAAGTGCGACGGGCAGCGCCTGGTTTTTTTCGTCGATTGCAAAAACGATGGGATATTCGTTTGCCGCGGCTGCAAACTCGCTGCAGGCAAGCGGCACGGAATTGGTACCGGCGGCGTAGGAAAAAGAGCCGTTGCCACGCATCCTGAAATGCAGATGCGCATCCCGGCTTAGCGCGACGGGTTTTTCGTAGAGCAGAAGTGTGCTCACGCAAGGCACCCTTGCGTGGACCCTGCAGCCAATGCTCCGCCCGCAAGGCGCAAGCACGCCCCGATTTCCAGCGATATCGCTTTCATTCGCCTCCCCAGGCGATCCCCTACCCGGTAGTTTTTACGCGAAATTTCCGGAACTGTCATCAATTTTTTGAACCCTGGCCTGCGGATACATCCCCCGGCACAGCGCCGGTTGGCTGACAAATACCCGCATCACCATATCAGTACCGACTCCAGGTTCCATCTATACGGAAGTATGTATCCCGGCAAAATAGCGATTGGACTAGGATATTCGTCATGAACAGCAGCGAAGCCATTCGCGTCGAGCAGGCGCGGCTGATCCACCGCAACATTCCGACCGCGGTGATCGGTGGTTTCATCGTAGCGAGCCTTACCGCTGCAATATTTTCCACGGTCACCCCGGCGAGAAATGTTTTGTTCTGGCTGCTGGCGGCGGCACTGCTAAGCGCTTACCGTATGGCGGGATGGTTCAGATTCCGCAATGCCCTGACGCTTCATGCGACGGCACAACGCTGGCTGCGGGAGACGATGATCGGCGCGGCGCTGTCCGGCATCCTGTGGGGCGTGGGATCGTTCGTCATCGCCCCGCCCAACCAGGTGGACTTTCAGCTTCTGTTCGTATGGGCCGTGGTGATGATGTCCGTGGCCGCGATGTTCAGCTTCAGCGCCTACTACCCCTGCTTCCTCGCGTTCCTGCTGCCCTGGATCGTGCCGGTAATGATCGACACTGCGATGAACAACACGCCGCTGCACTGGGGCATCGCGGTCGGGGTATTGATGTTTGCGCTGGTGGCTGCCCGCTTCATGTGGACGTTCAACCAGGTGTTCATCGAATCGCTGACGCTGCGTTATGAAAACGTCGACCTGGTCGCCAGGTTGACGCAACAGAAGGAAGCCGCGGAGGCCGCCAATCTGGCGAAGTCGCGCTTCCTCGCGGTGGCCAGCCACGACCTGCGCCAGCCGATGCATGCGCTCAATCTCTACGTTGGTTCTCTGGCCGGGCTCGATCTGTCCGAGCGCGCCAGCAAGTTGCTCGGCAACGTGCGCCAGTGCGGTGAAGCAATGGACAACATGTTTCGCGCGCTGCTCGACGTGTCGCGGCTGGATGCCGGAGCGGTGCAACCGGAGACCCGTGCCTTCTCGATGAATCCGCTGCTCGACCGCGTACGCATGGAATTCGAACCGCAGGCGAAGAACAAGGGACTGGAACTACGCATTGCCGGCTGTTCCGCGACCATTCACAGCGATCCCGCGCTGATCGAACGCATCCTGCGCAATCTCGTCGCCAATGCAGTTCATCACACCGAGCATGGCAAAGTCCTGGTGGGTTGCCGCCGCCGCAAGGGACGGCTGCGTGTCGCGGTATACGACACAGGGCCTGGCATCGCTCGCGAGCTACACGCCACGGTGTTCGAAGAGTTTTACCAGGTGGGCAACCGGGAGCGCGATCGCTCGAAAGGGTTGGGTCTCGGCCTTGCGATCGTTGAGCGACTGGCGAAGCTGCTTGCGATTCCGGTGACCCTCGTGTCGGAACCGGGAAGGGGCGCGATGTTCGCCGTCGATCTGCCCAGGGTGCGCAATGTGGATGTGGCAGCAGTTACGCGGGTTGCCGGCACCAATGCCAACACAAACAGGGTGCGCGACGATCTGGCGGGGACGATGGTGGTCGTGGTGGACGATGAGGCGCCAATTCTGGATGCCACGCGCACCTTGTTGGAAATGTGGGGATGCAGCGTCGTCACGGCGGCTTCGGGCGATGCAGCGCTGAAGCAACTTGGCAGCAGTTCGCGCGTTCCCGATATCTTGGTATGCGACTACCGGTTGCGGGGCAACGAAGACGGCATCGGCGTGATCGACGCACTGCGCGCCGAATTCAACGCAGACATTCCCGCGGTGCTGATTACCGGCGATACCGGTCCGGAACGGATTCGCGAGATCGAGGCAAGCGGACTCGCGGTGCTGCACAAACCGCTGCAGGAACACGAGTTGCGCGCATGCCTCTGCGCCCTGGCGGCCGCTGGAGCGGCAACAGGCTTACAGGATGGCCAGGCGCCGGGCCACCAGAACGGCCTGCGTGCGGTTGGCCACATTTAATGCGCGGAAGATGGCGGAGACATGCATTTTGACCGTGATCTCCGCCACGCTGAGGCGTAAGCCGATTTCCTTGTTGGAATGACCCTGCGCCAGCAGGGCGAGGATTTCGCGTTGTCGCGGCGTCAATACGGTCGAGGATTCGTCGCCCAGCTCGGCGTGGCCCGTAGGGGTGATCCATTCCGGTCGATCCACTTTTCCCTCGACTACGCGAAGCAGCAAACCGCCAAGCGTCTGGGTGGATACCGCTTTGGATACGAAAACCTTGGCTCCCGCGCGCAGTGCTGACACCGCGTCGCGCCGGTCTTCAGATGCGGAGATCGCGACCAGACCGGCGTCGGGAAGTGCCCGGCAGAAGGCGCAGATGGCCTCGGCGCCGTTCATGCCGGGCAATCCTGGATCGAGCAACACCAGTTTCACCTGTTGCAGGCTGGCCGCCAGCCTCAAGCCCTCCTCGGCCGAATTTGCGGCGACGGGCGTGACGTCGATAAGCGTCGCACGCACCAAATGAATCAGGGCATCACGGAACAGCGGATGGTCTTCGACGATCAACGCCGATGCGGTCATTCAATATTCAGCACGTCTGTCGACGCGGCGAGCCGGGGTAGCCGCAGTTTAGCAGAGGGCATCGCACGTCAAGCCTCTTGATCGATCCGCTAGATGCCCAGGTAGCGCTGCACACTATGCGTATCGCGGGCCAAGTCCGCGGTACTGCCTTGCAAAACAATGCTGCCCTTGACCAGAACGATGTTGTGGTCGGTCAGCGAAGACACTGCCCAGAAATTCTTGTCCACCACGATCGCCGACAAGCCGGCATCGCGCAATTGCCTGAGGATGGCCCAGATTTCGCGCGCGACCAGCGGCGCGAGACCCTCGGTCGCCTCGTCCAGGATCAGGACGTCGGGATTCGTCATTAATGCGCGCCCGATGGTCAGCATCTGCTGTTCGCCGCCGGAGAGTTGCTGCCCGCCATTGCGCAATCGCTCCGCCAGGCGCGGGAATACGGACAACACCCGCTTCAGTGACCAATCGCGCTTGCCGCTGATGCCTGGCCTGGCAGCCATGACCAGATTCTCCTCGACGCTGAGATCCGCAAAGATGCCGCGCCCTTCCGGCACGTACGCGATGCCAGCGCGCGCAATCCGATACGGCGCCGCTCCGGTCATGTCGACGCCACGGACTCTTACCTCACCCGACTGCAACGGAAGCAACCCGAGGATGCTTCGCAGCAAGGTAGTCTTGCCCATGCCGTTGCGTCCCATCAGCCCGATCGCCTCACCGCGCTTCAACACGAGATCCACGCCATGCAGTACCCGGCTCGCGCCGTACCCCGCCACGATGCCCCTCGCTTCGATTAGTACCTCAGACACGGCAACACCCAACACGGAGGCACAGAGAGCACGGAGAACACGGAGTTAGAACGAAAATGAAATGAGGATGAAGGTCGATGTTCATTGTCGGGGCATTCGTTCCGTCCGGTGATGACCGCACAAGCGCCACGACGAGATATCCATATCAAGATTTTCCTCCGTGTCCTCTGTGTCCTCCGTGCCTCCGTGTTGGGTGTAAGCATTATTCACTATCAACCCCAAGATAAGCTTCCTGCACGGCGTGGCTGGAGCGGATCTGCGCGGGGGTGCCGGAGACAAGCACGCGGCCATTGACCATGACGGTCAGCGTGTTGGCCACGGCGAAGACCGCGTCCATGTCGTGTTCGACCAGCAGGATGGCGTGGTTGATCGCCAACGCGCGCAGCAGGTCAACGATGCGGGCCGATTCCTCGGCGCCCATTCCGGCCAACGGTTCGTCGAGCAGCAGCACGCGCGGACGCGTTGCCAGTGCCATCGCGATCTCGACCTGGCGCTGTTCGCCGTGAGACAACGCGGAAACCGCGACTGTACCGCGGTCGGCCAGCCCAACCTGGTCGAGCGCGCGACGCGCCGCTGCATTGACGTCATCCCGCGCCAGGGCGGGGCGAAAAAAATGCAATGAGCTCGCCAGTCGCGATTGCGCGGCAATACGGCAGTTCTCGAACGCCGTGAACGGCAGGAACAGATTGGTTTTCTGATAGCTGCGCGCAATGCCGAGTTGCGAGATCTGCTCGGGGGCCAAACCCGTGATGTCGCGGCCCTCTAACACGACGCAACCGGCGCTCGCCGGAAGATCGCCGGAAAGAAGATTGAGAAGCGTGCTTTTGCCCGCGCCGTTCGGACCGATCACCGCATGCACCTGGCCCCTATCGCACGCGAGCGATACTTCGCCGACCGCCGTCAGGCCGCCGAATTGGCGCGTCAGCCCGCGAGCCTGCAGGATCGCATCAGACACTGGCCGCTCGCGCGCGCAAGAAGCGGCCGATCCCATCTGGCAAGTACAACGCCACCAGCACGATGGCGATGCCCATCGGCAACTGCCAGTGCTTGCCGATATTGAGTTCCCCCACCATCGGTAGCGACTGAAGACCGAGTTCGAGCAACAGCATCGCGGCGGCGCCGATGACGGGGCCCACCAGCGTGCCGGTGCCGCCGAGGATAACCATCATCAAAACGGCGCCGGAAAGCTGCCAGCCGAGCATGTCGGGGTTCACCACGCCGAACTGCACGGCCGCAAGGTAACCCGACAGGCCGGCCAGCATGCCGGCGATGACGAAGCAGGCGAGCTTGTAGCGCAATGTGGCGAAGCCGAGCGAGCGCATGCGCGGCTCGTTGACGCGAATGCCTGCGATGACCCGCCCGAACAGCGATACGCGCAACACACCGATGAAGGCAAATACGGCGAGGAAAAGAGCGAGAACGACAAAATAAAAATCGCCGAATTTTTCCAGATCGAAAGGCCGCCAGCCGAACAGGGTGGCGTCAGGCCGGAAGTAGATATACATGCCATCCGAACCGCCTGCGATGGCGGTATCGTGCAAGAGGAAATACAGCATTTGCGCGAACGCGAGTGTGGACATGATCAAATAAATGCCTCCGGAACGAAGCACGAGCGCGCCAATGACCAGCGCAAGCACGCCCGCCGCGATCATTGCCAGCGGCAGGCTGATCCAGAAGCTAGCCGCATGAGTCTGCGGCGAAGACAGCGCCAGGCAGTAACCGGCGATGCCGAAGAACGCGGCATGGCCCAGGCTCACCAGGCCGGCGTGGCCGACCAGCAGATTCAGGCTCATGGCGAACACGGCCATGATCAGGATGCGGGTGGCGAACTGGATCGTGTATTTTTCCGCCACCAAGGGCAACAGGGCGAGCGCGACAGCAATGACGACGGCGATGATGGCCATCGAACGCAGCCGGGTCATCAGGTTCCTTTGCCGAGCAGCCCGGCCGGCCGCCACAACAATACCAGTGCCATCAGCAGGTAGATGCTCATCCCGGCCATCTCCGGCAGAACGCGCAGGTTACCGATCTTCAATTCCACGACTTTGCCGAAGGTATCCACCAGGCCGATCAGCAAGGCGCCGATCAAAGCCCCTTTGACCGATCCGATGCCGCCGATGACGACCACCACGAAACACACGATGAGCACCTGATTGCCCATGCCCGGAAATACCGACGCCACCGGCGCGGCAATCATTCCCGCCAGCGCCGCCAACGCCACACCGAGCGCAAATACGAAGCGGTACAAAAGATCGATGTCGATGCCGAGCGATTGCACCATCTGCCGATCCGCCGCGCCGGCGCGAATCATCATGCCGAGCCGCGTGCGACGGATAAGCAGGTATAGCAGCAACGCGAACACGATGCACACGGCGGAGATTGCCAGCCGGTAGACCGGATAGGACAGCGTGTCGGTCAGCGGAATCGAAGCAGAAAGCAGTTGCGGTATCGGCACGCTATGCACGTCGTCGCCCCAGACGATGCTGCGCAATTCCTCGACGACGAGGATCAGTCCATACGTCAGCAGCACTTGCTGCAGGTGGCCGAGCCGGTACAGGCGCTTGATCAGCAGCCATTCGATCGCCATGCCCAGAACCACCGACAATACGATGCCAACCGGAATCGCCAGCCACAGGCTGCCCAGATGCATCGACAACGACCACGCCAGGTATGCCCCGACCATATAGAAACTGCCGTGTGCGAGATTGATGATGCCCATGATCCCGAAGATCAGTGTGAGCCCACCCGCCACCAGAAACAGCAGCAAGCCGTATTGGACGGCGTTGAGCAACTGGATCAGGAAGGTGGGTAGGTCCATCTAGGGGCTTTACACCCAACACGGAGGCACGGAGAGCACGGAGGACACGGAGGACACGGAGGACACGGAGAAGATCAAAGGAGAAATGGATGCGAGATGGATTGGCCGGATTCTACTTGCATACACGCTGCCTATCCCCGTTCATATTTTCCGTTTTTCCTCTGTGTCCTCCGTGTTCTCCGCGTCTCCGTGTTGGGTTTTCGCCTTATCCCAACTTGCAACCGCGGGCAGGATCTTCGAGGGCTTTCCAGGCGATGCCCAGAACCTTGTTGTCGCCTTTTTCGACGCGGCGCAGATAGATGTCCTGGATCGGGTTATGAGCTTTCGACATTTTCCATTGACCGCGCGGGCTGTCGATGACGGCGCCTTCCATCGCGGCGATCACCGCCTTCTGGTTGTTGATGTCGCCCTTCACTTTTTCCAGCGCTTGCGCCAGCAGCAGACTGGTGTCGTAACCTTGCACGGAAAATACGTCTGGCTCGCTCTTGTACTCCTTCGCATATGCGGAACGAAAAGCTTTGTTGCGGGGATTGTCCAGAGAATCGGCGTAATGAAGCGTGGTGAGCAGGCCGTCGGCGGCGTCTCCCTGTGCGGCGAGCACGCCTTCGGTAAGAAATCCGGGTCCATACAGCGGGATCTTGTCCTTGAGGCCCGCCGAGGCATAGTCTTTCACGAACTTCACCGCACCACCGCCTGCAAAGAAGCAGGCGACTGAATCCGGTTTGATCGACGCGATCTCCGTCAGCAGGGCCTGGAACTCGACGTTCGGAAACGGTACGAATAGTTCCTTCACCACCGTGCCGCCCGCCGCGGCGAAACCTTCGCGGAATGATTCCAGGGATTCTTCGCCCGCCGCGTATTTCCAGGTGATGAACACCGCTTTCCTGTGACCCCTTTCGGCCATTACTTTGCCCAGGGGATGAATCGGCTGCCAGTTGCTGAACGAGGTGCGGAACACGTTGGGCGTGCAGAGCGCCCCGGTCGCGGCAGCCGCGCCCGCATTCGGAATGAGCATCAGCGTGCCGCTTTCCTTCGCCACCTTGAGCATGCCCATCACGACGCCGGAGTGGACCGATCCGATGAGGACATCGACCTTGTCGCGCGTGATCAACCGGTTGGCATTGTCGGTAGCCTTGGACGGCTCGGATTCGTCGTCGACTTTGAAGAATTCGACTGCGCGCCCGCCGAACTTGCCTCCCGCCTGCTCGAGCGCGAGTCGCAGGCCATTCTCTATCGAAGAACCGAGCTGGGCGTAGGTGCCGGTGTAAGGCAGCATGAGGCCGAGCCGCAGCTTCGCCGATTGCGCTCGCGCCAACGATGGCAGCAGCGATGCGCCAGCGAGGGCACCGGCGCCAATCAGAAATTCCCGCCTGCGTTGCTGGTCAGTCTTTTTTTCGTTCATGAGGGCTCCTCCCTTTTTGTTTTAATCATAGCGGATTGGCTCCGCCACGTTGCCAACTTCATCGGCCTCTCAATTTGAAGCGCTGTATTTTCCCCGTCGCTGTTTTGGGCAGTTCGGGGATGAATTCGACCCAGCGCGGATATTTATAAGGCGCCAGCCGGTCCTTGACATGACCCTTCAGGGTCTCGCCCAGCGCGGGCGCCGCAGTCACGCCCGGTTTAATGACAACGTACGCCTTCGGCTTGATCAGATCGTACTCATCCGCCATGCCGACCACTGCCGCCTCCAGTACATCCGGATGCGTCATCAGCGCGGCCTCGACTTCGAATGGGGACACGTACATGCCGCTGACTTTCAACATGTCGTCGGAACGCCCGCCGTAGGTGTAGTAGCCGTCGGCGTCACGCGTGTACTTGTCCCCCGCGCGCGTCCATGAACCGGCGAAGGTCTCGAGCGTTCGTGCGCGATTGTTCCAGTACTGGGTCGCGCTGGTCGGCCCGTTGATCTGTAACTCGCCGATCTCACCGGTAGCAACCTCCGCGCCTTTCTCATCCACCAGGCGGATCTGATAGCCCGGCACAGGCTTGCCCGTGGACCCATAGCGAACCTCGCCGGGGCGATTGGAAAGAAAAATATGCAGCATTTCCGTGGACCCGATGCCATCGAGGATTTCGACGCCGAAGTGTTCGGTCCAGCGCCGGCCGAGTTCCGCCGGCAGTGCTTCGCCGGCCGAGGTGCATATGCGCATCGCCAGTTCTTCCCTGCGCGGCAGATCGGGACTGGCCAACAACGCGCCGAAGAGCGTGGGCACGCCATAAAAAATAGTCGGGCGATGTTGCCTGAGGCGTTTGAACACAGCCGCCGGGGTGGGCCGCTCCGCCATGAGCACTGCGGTAGCTCCCACCGCGAGCGGAAAGGTCAATGAATTGCCCAGCCCGTAGGCGAAGAACAACTTGGCTGCCGAGAACACCACGTCGCTCTCGCGGATTCCAAGGATGGGCCGCGCGTACAGTTCGGCGGTCTGGACCAGGCTCGAGTGGATGTGGACCGTGCCCTTGGGTGTGCCCGTCGATCCCGAAGAGTAGAGCCAGAAACAAACGTCGTCGGCCGTGGTCGGCGCGGGAGTGAAATTCGTGCTTGCGTCGTCCATGAGCTTCTGCAGGTGCAGGTGACCATGGCCCTGCTTGCCCGACACGATGACATACCGCAAAAACGGCAGGCTGCCGAACAGCGGCTGGAAGGCCGGCAGCAACGCTTCGGAGACGACGAGCGCGCGCACACGGCTGTCCTCGAGCATGAAACGGTAGTCGGCAGTGGTCAGCAGGGTATTGGCCGCAACCGGAACAATCCCGGCTTTGATCGCACCGAGGAATACCGCCGCAAAATCGACGCTATCCAGATGCGCGATCATCATCCGGTTTTCCATCTCCAGCCCGAGGCCGGTCAGAACCTGCGCCGCGCGATTCACGCGCTCGGCAAGTTCACCGTAAGTGTGGCCCCCCTCATCGTCGATGAACGCTGCCTTGGCGGCGCGGCCCGCAACGAGGTTGCGTTCGACCAAATCGTGTGCGGCGTTGTACCCGCGCGGTATCTCGACCTTCGGCGGAGAGCCGCTATGGTCGGCCCTCGATAACTGCATTGTCCTTCCCCTTCGGCGACGTCGTCGGATTGTTAGCGTCCACGCCCAGCACGTCAAGGAGCACGTCGCGCACGAACTGCTGCGCCAGGGGTGCCAGGTCGCGGCCGCTGGCGTGCGCCAGACTCCATTGCCGGTAGCCGGCGTTGGGAGCGTCGTCGGGAAGCGCCAGCAGGTAGACATCATCCTTGCCCTGCGCCATGCGCTCGGTCAATTGCGCTTGCTCGCCGACATGCACGCTGACCTGGACACCGGGATATCGTGAGCAGAACGCCGCTGCCAGGCGCGCCGCCGAGCGCCGCACCGCGGGCGGGGCCGCGATGCGCAATACCTCTGGCCGTGCGGCGCGCAACGTCGCCAGCCTCGCTTCGGCGCGCTCGAACAAACCGATCAATTCGCCGCACACCTGCTGCAGCTCGCGCCCGGCGGACGTTAGCACCAGACCGCGGCCCTGCTGCTCGAACAGCGTCACGTCGAGCGTCTGGGCGAGTTTCTTCAGTTGAATGGAAATGGTGGGTTGCGCGAGATGCAGTTCTTCGGCCGCACGCGTCAAGCTGCCAAGACGGGCGGTAGCCTCGAAAACCAAAAGTTGCGCGGAAGTGCCGTGCCGGAAGTACCGGCGCAAAGCGGATCGGGGCATTGATTGCTCCCTCGTCGAGTCCTGAGGTCAGCCCGTGCCATATGGCACGGACAGGCCCGAGGTCTCGCTTGCAGCTTTGCGCTGCCCGTACGGCCGGGGACAAAGTCCCGGGATGACGACCGCCACGCGAAGAAGCTACTCCCCTGCGGGTACTACAACCCGGATCATAGCCCGGGCGAGCCCGGGCGGCAAGTCGGATCCATTGCCGTTTGCGATGAATTGCATCGCAAATCTTCAATTTTCGTGGAGGGCTGGTTGGGACAGAGTACGGGCACGCAAAGGAGCACTGCATGGATCTTGTCCTGACTGCCGAATTCTGGTCTTCCCTGGCCGCCATAATCGTCATCGACCTCGTGCTGGCAGGTGACAACGCCATCGTCATCGCGCTTGCGGCGCGCAGCCTGCCGAAGCTTCATCAACGCAGAGCAATCGTGTGGGGTACGGTCGGCGCCGTCGCCGTGCGCACCGCACTCACGGTGGGCGCGCTTTCACTGCTCAAGGTGCCCGGCCTGATGCTCGCCGGCGGCATTCTGCTGGTGTGGATCGCATGCCGGCTGCTGTCAAGCAGCGATGGCGGGCCGGAGGGGCATGATGTTGCGCCGGCGTCCAGTTTCTGGGCCGCCATGCGCACGATCGTCATCGCCGATGCAGTGATGGGTCTGGACAATGTGCTCGGCGTGGCCGGCGCCGCGGACGGCTCGATTTTGCTAGTGGTGCTCGGACTCCTGATTTCGATCCCGCTCGTGGTCTGGGGCTCGACGCTGATCCTCAACCTGCTTAAACGCTTCCCGGGCCTGCTCTACGTGGGCGGCGCCGTGCTCGCATGGACGGCGGTCAAGATGATCACAAGCGAGCCTTTTGTGAGCGAACTGCTGCACGAGCGCCGCGGCGCCGTCAACGCACTTTACCTGGCGGTGATAGGCGGCGTTCTGGGCATCGGCTGGCTTCGCAACCGCCGCGCCACGATGCAAAAAACCATGCAGAAAGCCTGAAAGGAAAACCATTGAAGATCCTGATACCCGTCGATGCTTCTCAAGTGGCTCTGGCTCCGATCGATCACCTCGCGTCGCTCGCGAGTCGCGGCATCGAGGTCGAAGCAATGGTGCTCAATGTACAGCCGTACTTTTCACGGTACATCGCCCGCTTTACCAACAAGGCGGACCGCGATTCGCTGCGAGCCGAGCGCAGCAGCGCGGCGATGGCTGCAGCCATCGAGCACCTGGCACAGGTCGGCGTGCCATTCCGCGCCATGACCGAGCTGGGCATGCCGGCCGAACGCATTGCGGCGGTGGCCGAACGCGAAGAAGTCGATGAGGTGATGATCGGGGTCGGGCGGCACCCGGCCTGGTTGCGCTGGGTCAACCCTTCGATTGCCCATGGCGTGATGGATCTGACCGACATCCCGGTCACAGTATTTTCCCGGGGCCGCGCCGGCACACTCGAGCGTTACGCGTTGCCGGTAGGGCTCGCCGGTCTCGCCGCCCTGTTTTACGCCGTCGAGTAGGTTTCCATCAGCAGCAGCGTGTCGCGCTCACACCGGCCTTGGCCGCATAGAGAGCAGCGCTACTCAAGCGAATCCAACGTCAAAATCTCAACGCAGGAGCTTCAGGCCGGAGCCTCCAAACTGAGTTGCTTGCGGCACAGCGGGATCCAGCTCTCGATCCACTCGGCGGCATCGTCTTCGGGCAGGCCGATACACGAATCGTTGAACAGTGGATCGCCGATGCGGCGCGCCCCGAGTTCGCCGAGCAGGCTGTCAAATTTCTTGGCGGCGAAGCAAAAAGTACTGGCATGTGTGCCGTTATCCCCGAGGCCGATTACGCCATAGCGCACGTTGGAAAGGTCCGGACGAAGCTGCTGAAGGCCTTCATAGAGTTGCTTGGCGTTGTCGGGCACGTCGCCCTGGCCGTAGGTTGAGGTGCAAATCAGAAACAATCCTCCCCCATCGAACACGCTGGGATCAAGATCATCCATTGGCAGTGTCTTGATGCGGATTTCCTCGCCGTCGAGGCGCAGCTCGATTTCCTGCGCGACGAGTTGCGCGACACCGGTCTGGGTGCCGACTAGGATGGTCAATTCAAGGTTCACTTGTCACCCTCTGCACAATGCTCCATTTTAGTATCATCGGACCGATTATGTATTATCATGCATCTCACGATCAATCCATGCATTATAGTGCAACATCAGTCGAAGGGTATTCCATGGGCGCGCGCGATTCGAAACCGGCAGGGCAGGGAGCGGACCTGGGTCGGGAAGCCGCATTTCTGGCCGGACTGGGCGAGCGCGTGCGCGATGCTCGCCTGCGGCGCGGCTTGAGCCGCAGATCCCTGTCGCACGACTCGGGTGTCTCGGAACGCTATCTTGCCGAACTCGAAGCAGGCCGCGGCAACATTTCGATCCTGCTATTGCGGCAGGTGGGTATGACACTGGGCGTTCCGGCGGTCGAGTTGCTGCGCGAGGACGCAGACCAGCCGGTCGAGCTCGGCCTGATCATGGAATTCCTGCAGCGCCTGCCCAAACAGAGACTGCCCCGCGTGCGCGCCAGGTTGCTGCGCGAATATGGCAAGCATCCCGAAGAACGCAGCGGACGTATCGCTCTGCTCGGTCTGCGCGGCGCCGGCAAATCCACTTTAGGGAACGCGCTGGCAGCCGCACTCAAACTGCCCTTCATCGAGCTCGATCGAGAAATAGAACGCGAGGCAGGCACAAGCCTGTCCGAAATATTCCTGATGTACGGCCAACCTGGCTATCGCCGATACGAATACCGTTGCCTGGAGAAAATCCTGGAAAGCCGTTCGCGCTGTGTGATTGCCACCGGCGGCAGCATTGTGTCGGAACCCGCTACCTACGACCTGCTGCTGTCCTCCTGCTTTACTGTCTGGCTCAAAACCGAGCCGGCCGAACACATGGCACGAGTGGTGGCACAGGGCGATATGCGCCCGATGGCCGGGAACACCCAGGCCATGGACGACCTCAAACGCATTCTGATGAGCCGTGCAGCTCTCTACGGCCAGGCCGATGCCACCGTGAACACTGCCGGCCGCAGCGTAAGACAGAGCCTGAAAGACCTGAAGCGGGCGATTGCCGCCTGAAGTGCCAAAGGCAAGGAGCAAACCAATGAGCGCAGTCCTCGACGATAAAGGCGGCACGCAGCCGACTACCTACGATACTCATCCCGATCGCTATCTGCACTGGCGCCTGTCGTTCGACGACAGCATCGCGACACTGTCGATGGACGTGAACGAGGACAAGGGGCTCAAGCCGGGGTACAAGCTCAAGCTCAACTCTTACGACCTTGGCGTGGACATCGAACTTTACGACGCGCTCAACCGCATCCGCTTCGAACATCCCGAAACACGATGCGTCGTCATCACGAGCGCACGGGAGCGCATGTTTTGCTCCGGCGCGAATATCTACATGCTCGGATTATCGACACACGCCTGGAAAGTGAATTTCTGCAAATTCACCAACGAAACGCGCAATGGCATGGAAGATTCGAGTCGCGACGGCGGCCTGAAATTCCTCGCCGCCGTCAACGGCACCGTGGCCGGCGGAGGCTACGAACTTGCACTCGCCTGCGACGAAATCCTCATGATCGATGACCGCTCCTCGACCGTGAGCCTGCCCGAGGTGCCCTTGCTGGGCGTGCTGCCCGGAACCGGCGGGCTGACGCGCCTGACCGACAAGAGGAAAGTTCGCCGGGATCTTGCCGACGTGTTCTGCTCCACATCCGAGGGCGTGCGGGCGGATCGCGCCCGGCAATGGAAGCTGGTCGATCACATCGCCCGGCCGCAGCAGTTTGGCGCTGCCGCACGGGAGCGCGCAGCCGCGCTCGCTGCGCAAAGCCGGCGAACGGGCACTGGCCCCGGGATCGCCCTGACGCCGCTTGAGCGCACCATCGATGCTGCAGGCTATCACTACGCGTACGTCGATGTCCTCATCGACCGCAAAGCACGCACGGCGACGCTCACGGTTCTTGCTCCGCAAGAACCCCAGCCTCGGGAGCTGGCGGGCATCCATGCGGCCGCAGCGCACTGGTGGCCCCTGCAGATGGCGCGTGAACTCGACGACGCCATTCTGATGCTTCGCACCAATGATCTGGAAATTGGCAGCTGGATACTCAAAACGCGTGGCTCATCGGACAGCGTTTTGGCATGCGACGGCGCGTTGCGGAATTTCGCCGACGACTGGTTCGTTCGCGAAACCATCGGCTTCCTGCGCCGGACACTGGCACGACTCGATGTGTCTTCGCGGACCCTCTTCGCCATCGTAGATCAGGATTCATGCTTCGCCGGCACGCTGGCTGAATTGGCCCTCGCGGCGGATCGCAGCTTCATGCTGCAGATGGCGGATGCCGGCCCCGAAGCACCGGCCATCGTGCTTTCCGAGCAGAATTTCGGTGCTTTGCCCATGGTGAGTGGCGTGAGCCGCATCGCAAACCGCTTCTGCGGCGAGTCAAAATCCGTCGACGCCGCGCGTGCTGCGATCGGTAAGCATCTTGACGCGGCTGCGGCCGCAGATCTCGGACTGGTGACCTACGCCCCGGACGACATCGATTGGGACGAGGAAGTCCGCATTGCGATCGAAGAGCGCAGCAGCTTGTCGCCCGACGCCCTGACCGGCATGGAAGCGAATCTGCGCTTTACCGGGCCGGAGACCATGGAGACGCGCATTTTCGGCCGGCTGACCGCGTGGCAGAACTGGATATTCATCCGGCCCAATGCCGTCGGCGAGCACGGCGCATTGAAAGTGTTCGGAACCGGGAGCAAGCCCAAATTCAACTGGGAAAGAGTCTGAACGGCGCCTTCACCGCAGAGGCGCGGAGACGCAGAGGAAACGCAGAGGAATGCCTTGACCGCTGCCACTTGGGGAACTTCACAACGGATGGCTGCAGAAATTTACCTTGCTGATTTTCTCTGCGGGATTTTCTCTGCGCCTCTGCGCCTCCGCGCCTCTGCGGTGAAATGGTTTAGGAGACTTAGATGAGCATTAACTACAGCGAAAGAATCCCGAACAACGTCGATCTGGCGAATGACCGCACGCTGCAGCGCGCGCTCGAGCACTGGCAGCCGAAGTTTCTCGAGTGGTGGAAGGAGATGGGACCGTACGAGTCCGCGGCGGCGGATGTCTATCTGCGCACGGCGACCGGCGTGGATGCGCAGGGCTGGGCAACTTATGGCTCGGTGAAGATGCCGGACTACCGCTGGGGAATTTTCTTGGCGGACCAGGTGGCGGATCGGACCATCGGTTTCGGTGATCATTTTGGCGAACCTGTCTGGCAGCAGGTGCCGGGCGAACTGCGTTCCCAGTTTCGCCGCATCATCGTCACGCAAGGCGACACCGAGCCGGCGTCGGTCGAGCAACAACGCCGCCTCGGCCTGACTTGCCCCTCGCTGTACGACCTGCGCAATCTGTTTCAGGTCAATGTCGAGGAGGGCCGGCATCTTTGGGCGATGGTCTATCTGCTGCACGCCCATTTCGGCCGCGATGGGCGCGAAGAAGCCGAGGAGTTGCTGCTGCGCCATTCCGGTGACGTAGACAAGCCGCGCATCCTCGCGACGTTCAATGAACCGATCAGCGACTGGCTGTCGTTCTTCATGTTCACCTACTTCACCGACCGCGACGGTAAATTCCAGTTGAAGAGCATGGCGGAGTCCGGCTTCGACCCGCTGGCGCGTACCTGCCGCTTCATGCTGACGGAGGAAGCACATCACATGTTCGTCGGCGAATCGGGCGTAGGGCGCGTAATCAGACGCACGCTCGAAGTCATGAAGGAAATCGGCAGCGACGATCCGACGGCAGTCCGCAGCCATGGCGCGATCGATCTGCCGACCATCCAGCGCTACATGAATTTCTGGTTCACGTCGTCGCTCGACCTGTTCGGCTCGGAAGTTTCGTCGAACGCGGCGAGTTCCTTCGCCAGCGGCATCAAGGCCCGACCGGACGAATCGCAGTATCAGGACCATGTGTGCGGCGACGCAACCTTTGCGCTGGAAACGCCGCAAGGCCCGGAATCGGTCGGCCTGCGCAACGCCATGAATGAGGTCTTGCGCCAGTCATACATCAAGGATTGTGAAATCGGCATCAAGCGCTGGAACGTGCAGATCCAACGCGCAGGCCACGATTTTCGGCTGGCACTGCCAAGTCCGCATTTCCGCCGCAGCATCGGCGCTTGGGCAAACGTACCGACGGACCCTCGGGGCAAGCCAATCGGACGGGAAGAATATGAGCGGCGCATGCTGGAATGGATACCCAGCGAATCCGACCGCAGCTTTGTGCACGGCGTGATGAAAAGAGTCGTGGCACCAGGCAAGATGGCGGCGTGGATTGCGCCGCCGGATCGCGGCATTAACAGCCTCGCGGTGGATTACGAATACGTGAAGCTCAACTGACGATCGGCCGATCATCGCACAATTGCGTGCGCCACGGCCCGTCGAGTCAGAACAGGCCGAATCTCGCGGATTTTCGCGCCCATCTGATGGGACGCCTTGCGCACGTGAAAATGATCACGCCGTTTCACGGGCAGCGGATGGAGCGGTTGTTCGAACAGATAGTCTGGTGACGGCCTTTTAAAGTATTTCGCGACGCGGATGCCTGAAATGTTGGGTATCCATCCCCTGTCGGTAAACTTCAGCCCAGGTCGAACAGCAGTACCTCGGCGTTGTTACCGCTATCGATGACGATTTCCAATTCGCCTTCGATCTTGAGCGCATCGCCGGAGCCGAGCAACTGGCCGTTGACCTTCACGCTACCGAGTGCGACGTGAACGTAGGCCTTGCGGTCCTGCGCCAGCTGATGCGTCACTTGCTCGCTGCCGTCCACCAGTGCGGCATACAATTGCGCGTCCTGATGCAACTTGACCGAACCGTCGCGGCCATCCGGCGAAGCGACCAGGCGCAGCTTGCCGCGCTTTTCCTGCGGCCCGAAGAACTTCTGCTCGTAGCTGGGTTTGATGCCGAGTTCGTCCGGTTCGATCCAGATCTGCAGAAAATGCACGCTGTTCTTCGGCGAAGGGTTGTACTCGCTGTGGAATACCCCGGTGCCGGCGCTCATGCGCTGGACGTCACCCTGACGGATCACCGAACCCGTACCCATGCTGTCTTTGTGTTCCAGCTCGCCGTCGAGCACGTAGCTGATGATTTCCATGTCGCGATGCGGGTGCTTGCCGAAGCCTTGGCCCGGGGCGACGCGGTCTTCGTTGATCACGCGCAGCGGCCCGAAACCCATGTGCATGGGATCGTGATAACCCGCGAATGAAAACGTATGGAAACTCTTCAGCCAGCCGTGGTCGGCAAACCCGCGCTCGCTGCTTTTTCTCAAGGCGTTCATGTGTATCTCCTGTTGGGCCATCGCCACCATCGGCCAGGCCATCTCCCGATCGGGACAATATAGGGGCAGGGGAGAAAGATTGTTAGCGAGGGTATTTGAAACATTCGTTCGAATATTTCGAATCGACTATTCTGCTTCGATCCAGCCTTCCGACATCAGCACCGAACTGCCCCCGACCCGCACCGCCGTGATCCGTCCACCCGCGACGTCGGCCTCGAGTTCGATAAGCGACGGCCGGCCCATCTCGAAGCCTTGTTCGATCAACCAGCGGCGGCAGCCATCGCAACGATCCTGCTCGCACAGATAGCCCGCCAAAGCCGAAGCAGCGCTGCCGGTAGCAGGATCCTCCGCTACCCCCATTGCGGGTGCGAACATGCGCGCGTGGAACTGTGCGTCCCTCGTTACGGTTTCGCTCGTAAACGCAAACAAACTCTTCGCCCACCAGTCGGACAACAATTTTTCCCAGAGATCGGTGCGCAGCTTGATGCTTGCGATGGCAGCCAGATTCCGGACCGGCAAGAACAGGAATGGCACGCCGCACGAATAGCCGGCATGGCCCGGCAGCAGATCGCCTTCCTTCAGCGACAACATCGCCGCAATGTCGCCTCGCGGCGGCGGTACGGGCCCGCCCACCGGCAGGGTCGGCACCGACATCTGCATTGCGCGCGGCCCGCCCATACCGCTTTGCACTTTGATCGGCACATCGCCGACGCCTTCCTCGAGCACGATCAACGCATCTGCAGGATCCAGCTCAAGCAATTCCAGCTTGGCAAGCAAATAGCTGGTACCGATCGTGGGATGTCCGGCGAAAGGCAGTTCGGCCCGCGGCGTGAAGATGCGCACCTTCTTGCGGTTATGCCCCGCCCTTGCCGGTTTCAAAACAAATACGGTCTCGGAAAGATTGAACTCGGCGGCAATGAGTTGCATGCGTTCACCGCTGAGTGCGTCGGCGTCGAGCACGACGGCAAGTGGATTGCCGCCGAAAGGAGTGTCGGTGAAGACGTCAAGCGTGTAGAAGCGATAGCGCATGAGGGCGGTAAACGGTGAACGGTGAACAGTGAACAGTGAACGGTGAACGGCAAAGAGTTTCTAATTCAACCTTCCCGACGTTCACTGTTCGCCGTTCACTGTTCACACCTTTGTCTACTTCGCGGCGATCGCCTCGATCTCGACCAGTATTTCCGGCTTCACCAGTCCCGGCACGACGAGCAGCATCGAAGCCGGGCGCGCGTCGCCAAGGTAGCGCGCGCGCACCGCAACGTAGTCCTTGATGTCTTTCTCGTGTATCAGGTAATGCGTGACTTTGACCAGATCCTTCACGCCCATATCCGCCTCGGCGAGAATGGCCAGTACGTTCTTCCACGCCTGTTCCGCCTGTGCGGTGATTCCTTTTGGGTATGTTCCATCAGGCATCAATCCGGGGGTGCCAGCGGTAAACACCCAGCGTGCCCCGGCAGGCGCCTCAACGCCGTCGCTGTAGGTTCCAATCTGTTTCGCCACTCCAATGTTCAATCCCTTATTCATCGTGCTGCCTCCCGATCTCACCAAGCGCCGAACTATAACGAAAAAAAACGGCAAGTGCGTTTGCACTCGCCGTTTGAGGTCGGAACTTGTGAAGCTGGACTAAAGTTCCCGGTGGGGCGCTGTGACCGGACCGCCCCCGCCTGCCGTCAGAGGTATGTCTGTTTCATCCGCATCGGCCAGATGAACTCTGCGCATCAACAGTGAGTAGATGGTCGGAATCACGAAGAGGGTCAGCAAAGTGCCGAGCATCAGTCCGCCCACTATTACCCATCCTATGGATTGGCGTGATTCCGCTCCGGCGCCATGAGCGAGCGCCAGAGGAATCGCGCCCAGCACCATCGCACCTGTGGTCATCAGAATCGGTCGCAGGCGCAGCGTTGCCGCCTCGATAACGGCCTCGAATTTTTCCATGCCTGTGCTGCGCAACTGGTTGGCGAACTCGACGATCAGAATGCCGTGCTTGGTAATCAGGCCCACCAGCATCACCAGGCCGATCTGGCTGTATACATTCAGCGTTCCGCCATGCCCGAGCAGCGCGTTGATCCACATCGCCAACAGCGCGCCAGTCATCGCCAGCGGCACCGTGAACATGATGACCAGGGGTCCGACGAAGCTTTCGAACTGCGCCGAGAGCACCAGATAGATGAAGATCAGCGCCAGTACAAAGGTCAGATACAACTGTCCCCCTGCTTCGCGAAACTCTCGGGCCTGCCCGTCGAGGTCGGTGATGGTACCCGCAGGTAATTCCTGTTTGACGGTTGCATCGATGGTTTCGAGCGCCTGTCCGAGGGTGTACCCGGAGGCCACGTTGCCGTTGATGACCGCGGCGCGCAGTTTGTTGAAGTGATTGAGTTCCTTCGGCGCGACGGCTTCGCTGATCTTGACCAGGTTGGAGAGCTGGTTCAACTGATTGTCGTTGCCACGCACGTAGATCGACGTAAGATCGGTCGGCTGCATGCGCTTGTTGTCTTCCAGCTGGACGACCACGTCGTACTGTTTGCCTTCGTGCTTGTAGCGCGTGACGTCGCGGCTGCCAAGCAGCGTTTGCAGCGTATGACCGATGACGTCCATGGACACGCCAAGGTCGGACGCCTTGTCGCGGTTGATATCGACCGCCAATTGAGGTTTGTTCAGCTTCAAGTCGGTATCCAGCGCGGTTATGCCTGGATACTCGCGAAGCTTGGCCATGACCAGATTCACCTGGCCCTGCAATTCCTCGAAACTGTTGCCATAAATCACGTATTCGATCTGTTTGGTCAGCAGGCCTTGCCCCAGCGACGGCGGGTTCAGGGCGAAAGACAATGCGCCGGGCAATCCGCCATAGAGTTTCGGCCCCAGCTCCTTGGTGATCACCAACTGACTGCGGGATCGCTCGCTCCAGGGCTTTAGCACAGCAAAGGCGACGCCGAGATTGACCGGGTTGGGACGATCCAGTCCGGGGGCGACCACGGCGAACATGGTGGTGATTTCCGGGATATTGGCGGTTATGCCTTCGACCACATGCATGTAACCGTCCGTATAAGACATGGTTGAGCCTTCCGGCGCAACCACGAAGGCCAGAAACAATCCGCGATCCTCCACCGGCGAAAGCTCGGCCTTGAGCTGTTTGAACAGCAAGACCATGCTTCCGAGAACTACGATGAATATCACGCCAATCACCCAACGGTGCCGAAGAGTTCCGCGCAGAATTTTGCGGTAGCCGTTGTTCATGCCTTCGAAGAAGCGCTCGGTGTAGGTATAGACCCTGCTGTGGCCGGGCTTCAGCAACCTGGAGCACATCATCGGCGTGAGCGTCAGCGCGACGAAGCCGGAGACGATGACCGACGTCGCCACCGTCAGCGCGAATTCAGTGAAAAGCTTGCCGGTATTGCCGGTCATCAGCGCCAAGGGGCAGAACACGGCCGCCAGCGTGATAGTCATGGCGATGACGGCGAAACCGATTTCCTTGCTGCCCTGGAAGGCGGCCTTCATCGGTTTCATTCCTTCTTCAATGTGCCGGTGAATGTTCTCCAGCACCACAATGGCATCGTCCACCACCAGGCCGATGGACAGCACCACACCGAGCAAGGTAAGAGTGTTGATAGAAAAGCCAAGCGCTTTGAGGAAGGTGAAGTGGCCGATCACCGAGACCGGAATGGCAACAGCGGGGATCAGCGTGGCGCGCGCACTGCGCAGGAAGACGAAAATTACCAGTACCACCAGAATCAGCGCCTCGATCATGGTCTCGTATACGGCCTTGATCGACTCCTCGATGAACACTGAAGTATCCACCGCGATCCACGCTTTCATCCCGGGCGGAAGGGTTTTCTGCAAACGCGGCAGGACTTCCTTCACACCGCGCGCAACTTCCAGCGTGTTCGCGGTCGATTGCTTGACGATACCGAGACCGATCGCTTCGTTGCCTCCGACGCGCACGATCTTGCGATTTTCGTACGGGCCGGGGGCGGCGCGTCCGACATCTTTGAGACGAATCGGGTAACCGTTCGTCGAGATGATCATATTGTTGAAATCGTCCGGCGAACGCAGGTCGGTGCGCGGCTGCACGGTGAATTCTCGCTGTGTGCTCTCGATGCGCCCGCCCGGGGATTCGACGTTCTGGTTGATTAGCGCGTTCTCGACGTCCTGGACGGTCAATCCCTGGGCCGCGAGCCGCTCTCGGTCGAGCCAGACGCGCATCGAGTATTTGCGCTCGCCACCGATGATCACAGAAGACACGCCGGGCAGGGCTTTGAGCGGATCGGTGAGATAGCGGTCCGCGAAATCCGTCATCTCCATCGGCGATTGGCGATCACTGGTGACCGCGATCCAGATGATCGCCTGTGCATCCGCTTCGATCTTGGATACGACCGGTTCATCGATCGTCGCCGGAAGCTGCTTGCGAATGCGCGCGACACGGTCGCGCACGTCAGCCGCGGCCGCGTCCACTTCACGGCTCGTCAGGAAGGTAATCGTAATCTGGCTGACTTCCTCCCTGCTGTTAGACTTGATGGTCTTGATGCCTTCAATGCCGGAGAGCGAGTCTTCCAACGGCTGAGTGACTGCGCTTTCGATGACTTGCGCTGTTGCACCCTTGTACACCGTGCGCACCGAAACGATCGGCGGGTCGATGTTCGGATACTCGCGCACGGCCATGCGCGAATAGGAAAGGAAGCCCATCAGCACGATGACCAGGCTCATCACCGTGGCAAGGACCGGCCGTTTGATCGATATTTCGGAAAGAATCATCGTCCCGCTCCCGGGTTGATTGACGACGCGTCAGCTTTTGGCCGCCGGCGTGGCGGGCGTGGCCGGCGCTGCGGGCGGCGGGGCGATCACAGAGACCGGTGCGCCGTCCTTGAGTTTCATCTGCCCGTCGGTAATGACCATGTCGTTCGCGGCCAGACCCTTCAATATTTCCACAGTGCCAGGAGCGCGGTTGCCGATGGCGACCTTGGTCAGCGCCGCCTTGCCGTCCACGACGCGATACACGAAACTGTCCTTGCCCTGCGGCCAGATCGCCTGCTCGGGAATGACAACCGCATTCGGACGGCTGTCCATTGTCACGACCACACGCACGAACATGCCGGGCTTGAGCTTGAAACCCTTATTTGGAATGCGCGCACGCATGGCGATGGTGCGAGTGCGCTCGTCGACCACCGGTTCGACCGCGTAGACTTGACCTCTGAATTCTTCCCCCGGGTAGGCATCCAGCTTCACCGCGATTTCCTGGTTTGGGCGGATCTTCGACAGATAATTTTCCGGGATACGGAAATCGACCTTGATGGAACTGACGTTCTCGAGACGCACGATGTCGTTGCCGGCCTTGACATAGGCGCCGGGACTGACCTGGCGCAAGCCGAGGATTCCGGAGAAAGGCGCGCGGATCACCGTCTTTGCAACACGCGACTCGGCTTCGTCGACATGCGCCTTGAGCCGTGCAACATTGCCTACCTGCACATCGAGGGCGTCCTTGCTGATGAATTTCTGCTCGAACAACTCCTTGGTACGCGCCAGGCGCTGTTGTTCGGTCTTCAGGTCCGCGCGCTGCGCGGCGGTCTGCGCTTCATATTCGGCGCTGTCGATCGTCACCAGGCGCGCACCGGCGGTCACGGCCTGCCCTTCCTTGAAATGAAGGCCGACAATACGACCGTCTATCTCCGGCCGGATGATCACGGACTCTTCCGCGAGCAGGGAGCCTACGGCGGATACGTCGTCCAAAACTTTCAGGATCGTCACCGTTTCTGCCTTGACGGGCAACCCCGGGGGCTTGGCTGCAGGAGCAGGCACTGGTGTCCCGGGTTTCGGCGCTTCGGAGGGTTTTGCGGCCTCGGCCGATTTTGGCGCGTCGGCTTTCTTCGCATCGGACTTGGGGGCCGCGGCCGTCGCGTCGCTCTTCGAGCCGCAACCGGCGATCAAAACTGCGGTGACCAAAGTTATCAGAATCGTTACATTACGAACGGTCGGCGCATGCACAACACACCTCTATCATTCCGGTGAACGGGCGCCGCAGAGGCGCAGGTCAACGAAAAAAATTATTGCCAGCGACAAAAATGCTCGCCGGCAGCGGACCGTCGGAAAAGTTTTTTAAGCAGGATTATCCCGGCGGCGATATTTTGCTGACTTGTCAGTCAGTTATTTCTGAAATGATAACCGAGTTTTTCCGTGGCCACCATGAGAATTTCGCTGGACGCCTTACTGGTTCTGGATTCCATCTCCCGTAACGGCAGTTTTGCCGCCGCCGGCGACGAATTGCACCGAGTGCCCTCGGCCATTACCTACACCATACAAAAACTCGAACAGGACCTCGACGTCAAGCTGTTCGACCGCAGCAGGCACCGCGCTCGTCTTACCGAGGCGGGAGAAGCCTTGCTGCGCGAAGGTCGATACCTGTTGCGTGCCGCCACCGACCTGGAGTGCCGGGTCAAGCATGTGGCCACTGGCTGGGAATCCGAACTTCGCATCGCCGTCGACGACCTGGTGCCGACGGAGCGCCTGTTTCCGCTTTTGAAGGATTTTTATCGTGAAGAGTCGGGCACCCGCGTTCGCCTTTCGATGGAAGTGCTCGGTGGCGGCTGGGATGCCCTTGTGGCCGGGCGGGCTGATCTGGTCGTCGGGGCGCCGGGAGAGGCGCCACCGCAGGGGCTGCTGGCCGTCGAGCCGATGGGAAGTTTCGAATTCGTCTTCGTGGTCGCGCCGGATCACGCATTGGCCGCCTTGCCCGAACCGCTTTCGGCCCAAGACATCCTGCAGCACCGCGCGGTATCCGCGGCCGACACCTCACGCCATCTGCCGCCTCGCACATCGGGACTGCTCGACGAACAGGACACCCTGACGGTTCCGACCATGCGCGCCAAGGTTGCGGCTCACATCGCCGGCCTGGGGGCCGGCTACCTTCCCCTGCTTTGGGCAGCACCCCATCTCGCCGCGGGCCGCCTGGTGAAAAAGGAAGTGGAAGGATCCAAATCCATGACCAGCGTCTCTCTCGCCTGGCATCCACGCCAGGCTGGCAGAGCCCACAAGTGGTTCCTCGACAGGTTACGCAAGAAAGATGTCCAGCAATACGTTCTGGGTGAATCGGGCAGCTATCCGCCAGCCGAGTCCTGAGGATTCCGGGGCCTTCTAACCCAGCTTGCCGCGCCTCGTCGCCGGGCAGACGCGATGCACGGCAAGGGATTCCCGCGCTGCTCGTTCCTGTTCAAGCTCAGAGCGCACACGTTCCATGTCCAGCGCATTGATGCCCTTGAGCAGCCGGACCAAGAGATCAGGCTCCGGCAGGCCGGGTTCCAGATACATGCCGACCCGTTGGCGGAAAATCGCGGTGGCCGTGCCCTTGACGCCGAACAGTTCGAAGAGTGAGCGGTGCTCACGCGGAACTTGCCCGAACACGGCACCAGGCTGGCTCCCCAGAACCGCGGTCGACAGCGCCGCAAACAATCCCGCGTCTGCATCCTGGGCAATGAAGCCGATTACCGCCAGGTCGTGTTCAGACAAAAATCGGTCGAAACTGGAATCGTCGAGCGCGCTGGGATCCGTAGCCATGGCATTCAGCCCGCAGTGCCTGCCTTTTCGGAATCGTCCGCGGTTTCGGTTTCCTGCTCCGCGATATCGCGGTGCACTTGGGCCATGTCGATCTCCTGTACTTTTCTGATCACCGCCTCGAGTCCCGCAGCCGGCAGGGCGCCCGCCTGAGAAAACAGCAGCACTTTCTCCCGGAATACCATCAGCGTAGGTATCGACCGGATTTCGAAGTGCCCGGCCAGTTCGGGCTCCTCTTCGGTATTCACCTTGGCGAATACCACGCCCGCATGCTTCTCGGACGTCGCCTCGAACACCGGCGCAAAGCCGCGGCACGGACCGCACCAGGGGGCCCAGAAATCGATGATGACCGTATCGTTGCCGGTGACCACTTGCTCGAAATTGTCCTTGCTCAATGCGATCGTTGCCATGACTGGGCGCTCCTTGCTCGCCGTTGTGTTGTGTCGGCCAAATGCCTGGCTGCTGGATATTGAACTGCGGATGTTCACACTATGTGGCGTCTTGCCCGCAAAGATCAACCCCGCATTGACTCATCAAGCGGGGCAAAGCGACCGAAATGCAGGAGGATTGCCGGCAGCACGAGCAGGTTCAGCAGGGTCGATGTGGCGAGTCCGCCGACGATGATGGTCGCCATGGGGCCTTCGATCTCCCGCCCGGGTTCGCCGCTGCCCAGCGCGAGCGGCATCAAACCCAGCGCCGTGACCAGCGCAGTCATCAAGATTGACGGCAGGCGCTCGGCAGCACCACGCAGCGCAGTGCCGGCGTTCCAGGACAATCCCTCCACCTCGACCAGATGCTGGTAGTGCGACACCAGCATGATCGAGTTACGCAAGGTGATGCCGAACAAGGTGACGAAGCCCACCAGCGAGCCGAGCGACATCCATCCGCCGCTCGCCAATACCGCCGCCACCCCGCCGATAAGCGCGAAAGGCAGATTGACCGACGTGATGAGCAGATTGTGCAGATTGTTAAAGGCGATGTAGAGCAGCAGAAAGATGCCGATGGCGGCCAGCACCGCATGCAGCAGCAAATCGGAACGCGCCTGCGCCTGCGCCTGCGCGGTGCCTGAGAAGACGGCGTAATTGCCTTGCGACAGTTTGGCTTGGGCACCAATGCGCGCGCGTGCGTCGCGCTCGAACTGTTCGACATCGCGCCCCTCGACGGCAGCCGTTACGGTCTGGATGCGACGTCCCCCTTCATGCAAGATCTTGTAGCGCCCCCCGGCGACGCCGATGTCCGCGACATCGCCCAGCCGGATGAGCCTGCCGTCGGGATTGCGTATTGGCAGGGCCGACACCTCATTGATGCGGTCACGCCGCAAAGGATCCAGCACGACGACCAGATCGATGACCTGGTTGCCACGGAATATCTGCGCCGCCTGCGTGCCTTCATACGCCGTTTGCACGGCTTCGAGCACGGCCATTGGTTGCAGGCCCAGCGCTGCCGCGCGCTCGTGCCGCAGGCGAATCGACAGCTGCGGCGCGCCCGGCTGAGCCTGGATCTGCACGTCGCGCGCGCCCGGCACTTCGGCGAGCACCGCGGCAATCGCCAGGGCATCTCGATCCAGCAGATCGAGCGACGAGCCGTACAGATTCACGACGAAGGGTGCCGCATATCCGGTGATGGTTTCCTCGATGCGCTCGGTTAGAAATGTATTGACCGCAAAGGTCACACCCGGAAACGCACCGCCGCGTTGTCCAGCGAGCGTTGCGCGGATCTCCTGCAGGATGCGCACCTGTTCCTTGCCGGGCAGCGGACCGATCTCCACTTCGAACTCGCTGTAGTGCGTACCGAAAGTATCTGCGCCATTCTTGGAACGCCCCACCCACTGCGCCACCGACTGCACACCTTTTATCGAACCAATCGCCTTGGAAACTTTCTGGCCGATGCGAAGAGATTCCGTTTGCGAGGTGCCGGGCACCGCCGACATGTGCATGATGTAGTGGCCTTCCCGCAGCGCCGGAATGAACTGCCCCGCAAACAGCGGCAGCACCCCGATGCCGATTGCAATGACGATAGCTGTCGCACTGATCACGCGCCCGGGATATCGCTCGATTCGGCCGAGGACCGACAGGTATCTGGGCTTTAGCCAGCGCACGAACGGCGGGTCTGCCGCTTCCAACTTCGCGCGGGCGAGGAGCAGGTAGCACAACGCGGGAGTAAGCGTGACCGCTACCACCAGCGAAGCAAGAATCGCAAGAATGTACGCAAGGCCCAGAGGGGCGAACAGCTTTCCGGCCACGCCGCCGAGAGTCAGCAGCGGCACAAACACGAGCGCGACGATGAATGTCGCATAGATTACCGAACTGCGCACTTCGACGGAGGCGTCAAGCACGACTTGCCAGACCGGCCGCGGTTGCGGCACAGCGCGATTGAGCCGCAGGCGGCGGAATATATTCTCCGTGTCGATGATCGCATCGTCGACGACCTCGCCCAACGCGATTGCCAGACCGCCCATCACCATGATGTTGAGCGTTATGCCGCAATAATCCAGGACCAGGACGGCGGCCAGAAGCGAAACCGGAATCGCGGTGGCACAGATGAATGCCGAGCGGGCGTTGAACAGAAACAGGAAGAGGACGATGACGACGAGCAGTGAACCGATCAGGATGTCCCGTTGCACGTTGCGCACGGCGGTTTCGATGAAGTTGGCCGGCCGGAACAATCGCGGATGCAGTTTTACGCCTTCCTGTTCCAGCAAGGGCTTCAATTCAGCCAGTGCTTTTTCGAGATCCTGCGTCACCGCATGCGTGTTCGCGCCCAACTGGCCTTGCACCATCATGAACACACCGGGCGTGCCGTCGATCGCGGCAGCCCCGATGGAGGGCGCGGCTCCATCCTCGACTTTTGCCAGATCGCCGATGCGCACCGTCCGCCCGTCTCGATACGCGAGCACAGCGCGGGTGACGTCCGCGACGGAGTCCGGCTGCGCGTCGACCTGCAGCAGAATGTGCTGGTTCGGCGTTTTCACGAAACCGGCGCCAGCCACGCCCGTTGCCCGCCGCGCCGCCGCCAGGACGTCTTCCAGCGCCAGGCCGTAGCGCTGCAGCTTTTCCGGATCGACCTGGATTTGCCATTGGCGGACGTCGCCTCCAAATACGTTGACTTCCGCCACGCCGCGCACCGCCAGCAAATGTGGACGAATCACCCAGTCCACCAGGGTCCGCAGGTCCATGAGGCTGCGTTTGTCGGAAGTAATGCCGACGCCCAGAACGGTGCTTGCGGATGACGTCAGGGGGGTCATCACGGGCACGATGCCCCTTGGCAGCTGGGCCGCGAGGGATCCCAAACGCTCGCTGACCACCTGCCGGTTGCGGTAGATATCCGAACCGTCCTGAAAATACACGTGCACGACGGACAACCCGGGGATCGATTGCGAGCGCAGGCTCTCCAGACCGGACACGCCGGACAACGCATTCTCGATCGGCTGCGAAACCTGAATCTCGACCAGTTCGGCGGAGAGCCCCGGTGCCTCGGTCTGGATTACGACCTGGCTCGGCGAGAACTCGGGAAACACATCAAGGTGCGCGCGCGACAACGTAAACAGGCCGTAAGCCACGATTGTGAGCGCCAGCGCGACGATCACTCCGGCGTAACGGATGGACTGGCGGACTATGAACGAGATCAAGTTTCTAGAAAATCAAACGTTGAGATTGTTCAATCTTCGTTCTCATTGCGAATCTGGTATTTCAGCTCCTCGGAAAGCAGCAATTGCGCGCCGCTCACCACGACTTCATCGTCGTCGTCGAAGCCGATGGCATTGAACCAGCCGCCCGGCGTCTCATCCGCTGTCGAGACCTCGAAGCGCGCGAAGCTGTCTTCCTTGTCATCCTTCACGTACGCCCAGGCCTTGCCGGCATGCCAGACCACCGCGGCGGACGGCACGATGACACCGGTGACCGGCGCGCCGCCCATACTGATGCGCGCCACCACCCGCATGCCGGCACGCAGGCCGCCGCCGTTCACCAGATAAAAATAGGTTTCCCCGGGAAACGCCGGATCGATTTGCGGAGAATCGGCGACAAAGCTGGCCGGGTGCGAACTTGCGCGAGCCATTGCCGGCGCGACCAAGATCTTCCCGCGCACCGCCGCGCGCGGAAGGTCGTAGGGAAACACCAGCTGCACCAGGAAAGCCGTCTGCTGAAGCAGCGAACGCATGGTTTGCGAATCGGGGTTGACCACCCAACCGGTCACGGCTTCGCCCCAGGTGCCGCGAATGGCGTCGCGAATGCTGATCGCGGCCTGGTCGGCCGCCGCCTGCCGCGCGAGCTCGGACTGATGACGCGCCTGCGCGGCTTTCATGGCCTGCTCCGAAACATTACGGTCGTCGCGAAACAACATCTCCATGCGCCTGGACTCCGACTCCGCCGCGGCCAGCGCCGCGCGCGCAGCCCGGGACTCAGCCGCGGCGGCGAGATAGCGGCCACGCAACTCCGCGAGCGGCTGCATGTTCACCACCAGGCCGTAAGCGTCCCGCGCGGCTTCCCGCTGCGCGGATTCGAGGCGCTGCACGGCGATGCCGGCGGCCTTCTGGCTTTCGGCAGAAATGCGCACGACCGGACGCCCATTCTCCAAACCCGCTGTCGAAACGTTCTTGATCTGGTCTTCGTGTTTCTCCGCCTGCGTACCCAACTCGTCGCGCGAGTAATAGATCAGCGCCCACGCCAGCAGTGCGATGATCACCGCCATCACGGCGACGACCGCGTGCAGCGGACGCATTGTCATGGCCTGGTTCCTGCGGAATGCGCCACTTCCACCGGCAATGCATCGAAATCACCAAGCAAGGGACGTTGCACAGCGTCCTCGAGACGCGCTACCGCGTTCCGCAATTCAACCGCAGCAGCCTGGAAAATAGCTTCCGACGCCAGGGTGTCGATGTGCGCGGCGATGCGCTGCATGCGGTCGGCGGTCCCCGTATCGAATTGGCGGCCTATGCGCGATTCCTGCTCGCGCTGCAGCAGCAGCTGGTGCTCGGCGCCGGTCATGCGCTGGCGCGCCAGCTGATATTGCGCGCCGGCGCGCTCCATGAACGAAATGGCGTCAGCCTGGGTCGCCGCAAATTGTTCGGCCGCCAGTTCGCGGCGCGCCTGCGCTTCCCGAATGGAAGCTCGCGCCTGCGCGGCCGGGGGAAGGGACATGCCGATCGCCAGCGACCAGATGTTGTCGCCCTGATCCCAGGTGTAGCCCGGTCCGAGGGTAATGTCGGGATTCTGTGCGGCCACGGCAGCCTTGACCTCGGCGTCGGCGGCGCCAAATTCGAGCAGCTTGCGATGGACATCCAGCCGGTTGCGCAACGCTAGGCGGCGCAGTGCGGCGGCATCCATGTCCGTGTGCGGCACCGCATCCGTGTCGAAACGCAGCTTCATGCGCTCGGCCACGTCCAGGGACAGCCCCAGCGCCGCCGCCAGTTCGCCTTGCGCGCGTTGTTGCCTGGCCAGTTCCTGGTTGCGCATCAATTCGAGTTGGGATTGCGCGATTCGCTCTACGCCCAGATCGCGCGCCGACAGCATCCCCGCTTCCACCCGTCGCTTTACCAGGCCAAGCATATCCCGGCGCGCGTCGAGTTGTGCGTCGAGGGATGCCAGCGCATCACGGCTTGCCTGCAGGTCGAGGTAACGATCGCGCACGCGGGCCCGTACCATCCATGCCGTGCTGGCTATGTCGAGATCTGCGGCATCGGCGAGGAAGGCGCTGCGCTCGGCGCGCGCCGCGCGTTTGCCCTGTGCAACGAGCGGAATTTCAAGTTCGAGACCGAGCGTCCAGGGCCCGTTGTCCTCGGGAAGCGTGCGGCTGTGGTATTCGGGCTTGAGCCTTCCCATCCAAGATGGTGTCTGCGTGGCGGAGCCCAGTTCGGCGTGCGCAACCTTGGCGCGCGCCCGCGCTATGCGGATGTCCTGGTGGAAATACAACGCGATCAGCGTCAATTCCTTCAGGCCCCATTGTTGCGGAGGCCAGTCATGGGCGGAGTATCCGTTTGCCGCGGCGAACCGTTTCAGTCCGTCGACATCCGCGGAGCGGGCAAGAAATTCGGCGGCGGTAGCGCCCGGGTCGATGGGCCTCGGCGAATAGGCGATTGAAGAACAGGCCGAAAGCACAGTCGCCGTTACCAGGCCGCAAAAACATTTCACCTGACCAGTGGCCATTGCGCCGCTCAGTGCAGCTTGATGTGCGGCTCTGTGCGCCGTGTGATGATGCGGGCCAGGGTATCGAGAAAAACCTTGGTAAATCCATGCAAGGCAAATTCGTGCATCTTGTACAGGGACAGATACATGATCTTGGCGAAAAACCCTTCAATCATGATGCTGCCCCGCATGATGCTGCCCATCAGGCTGCCCACGGTGCTGAAGTTGCCGAGCGAGATGAGTGAGCCGAAGTCGCGATACTCGAATGGACGCAGCGCATCGCCGCGCAGATGCCGGGGCAGCATCCGGCAAAGATGCGAGGCTTGCTGGTGCGCGGACTGGGCGCGCGGTGGGACGGAGTTCTTTTTTTCCGGCCAGGGACAGCTCGCGCAATCACCAAAAGCAAATATGTCCGGATCGCGCGTGGTTTGAAGGGTTTGCCCGACGACCAGTTGATTGATGCGATTGCTTTCCAGGCCGCCGATGTCCTTGAGGAAATCCGGTGCCTTGATGCCGGCCGCCCATACCACGAGTTCCGATGGAATTTCCCGCCCCGTGGCGGTCTTGACCCCGAGGGAAGATACCTCCGTAACGCGCTCTCCAGTCAGTACATCGACATTAAGCTTTTTCAGCAGGCTCAGCACCGCTGAAGACAAACGCTCTGACAGCGCAGGCAGGATTTTGGGCGCGGCCTCGACGATGGTGATCTTTATGTCCCGTTCGGGATTGATGCGATCGAGCCCAAAGGACAAGAATTCACGCAGCGTATTATGCAATTCCGCGGCAAGTTCGACACCCGTGGCGCCGGCACCGATGATGGCAATGTGCAGTTGGCCCGGCCCGAGGCAGCCCTGTTGTGCGTTTGCGCGCAGACAGGCATTGAGCAACCGGGAATGGAACAAGGCCGCCTGCTGAGGGTTGTCCAGGGATATCGCGTGCTCGGCCGCGCCGGGAGTTCCGAAATCGTTGGTGGTGCTACCGATGGCAATGACTAGCGTGTCGTAAGCAATTCGATACGCGGGTATGACCTCCCGGCCGGTTTCGTCGAGCGTTCGCGCAATGTGAATTTCCTTGCGGGCGCGATCGAGGCCGTCCATGCTGCCGAGGCGAAACTGGAAATGATGCCAGCGCGCCTGGTACATGTAATCGAGTTCGTGATCGTTGAGGTCCATGCTGCCCGCTGCAACCTGGTGCAACAACGGCTTCCACAAGTGGGTGCGGGAGCGATCGACCAGCGTGATCAGCGCCTTTTTGCGCTTGCCCAGCGATCTGCCGAGTTGCGTGGCCAGTTCGAGGCCTCCAGCACCACCGCCGACGATGACGATCCTGTGCAAATCGCGGTTTGATTTTTGTTCGCTCGCCATCGGACTGAAAGCCAATGTAGCCGGAAACCGGCAATGAAAGAAACAACAGAGCCGCGAGTTTATCTTGTTGCCGCAAATACTGCGCTCGCGCAAGAAAAAGCCCGCTTCCACAGCGGGCTTACTTGTGCCGTTCGCTCAGCAGGTCAGGATTATCCCGGGGGCTGCCAACAAACCGCTCAAGCGGCTGCAACGCGCTGGGCTGGCTCCCGCACGGTGATCAGCCCCTTCAGCGCCGCCCGATTCACCGCCGAGAGCACGGCGCGCAACGTCGCGGTGACGATGTTGCCATGCATGCCGGCTCCATACAGCGTCTGGTCGCGGCCGATGCGGATCTGCACATAGGCCACCGCCGTCGCATCCTCGCCGCTGCCGACGGCGTGCTCGTGATAATTCATGACATGAATATCTATGCCGCAACCTTCGCAAAGTGCGCGCACGAAGGCCTCGACGGGTCCATTGCCCTTGCCCGCGATGTTGATCTCGCGCCCATTGAATTTCAGCCGCGCCGAAACACTTTCGATTTCTCCGTGACCGGCTTCATGCGTGATCCGATGCTCGATGTAGGCAAGAGGACGCTCGCTCTCCAGGTATTCGCGATCGAAGGCAGCCTTGATCGCGATGGACGAAAGCTCCTTTCCGCTCTCGTCCGTGATGGCCTGGATCACCTGGCTGAATTCGATCTGCAGCAGGCGCGGCAAGGACAAACCGAAATCGCGTTCCAGCAGGTAGGCGATGCCGCCCTTGCCAGACTGGCTATTGACTCGAATGACTGCATCGTAGGCGCGGCCAAGGTCGGCCGGATCGATAGGCAGATACGGCACTTCCCAAATGTCGGCCGGCTTGCGCGCGGCGAGGCCTTTTTTGATCGCATCCTGGTGCGAACCGGAAAACGCCGTGAATACAAGTTCGCCGCCGTAGGGGTGGCGTGGATGCACCGGCAACTGGTTGCAATGCTCGACCGTGCGGATGACCGCGTTGATATCGGAGAAATCCAGGCCGGGGGCGATGCCTTGCGTGTATAGATTGAGTGCAAGCGTAACGATGTCGACGTTACCGGTGCGCTCGCCGTTGCCGAACAGGCAACCTTCGATGCGATCGGCGCCCGCCATGACAGCGAGTTCCGCGGCAGCTACTGCGCAACCACGATCGTTGTGCGGATGCACCGACAATACGATGCCCTCGCGATTTCTGACATGACGGCCGAACCACTCGATCTGGTCGGCATAGACGTTTGGCGTGGACATCTCGACCGTGGCGGGAAGGTTGATGATGACAGGGCGCTGCGGCGTCGGCTGCCACACGTCGTTTACCGCATCGCAAATTTCGACGGCGAAATCCAGCTCGGTGCCGGTGAAGCTTTCCGGAGAATATTGGAACACCCAGTCGGTCTCCGGTTGATCGCGGGCGCAATCACGCACTACACGCGCGCCTTGTACGGCAATGTCGACGATACCCGGCCGGTCGAGGCCGAACACCACACGTCTTTGCACCGTGGAAGTCGAGTTATACAAATGCATGATGGCGCGCTTGGCGCCGCGCAGGGATTCGAACGTTCTGCGGATCAGCGGTTCACGCGCCTGCGTCAGCACCTGCACCGTGACGTCATCGGGAATCAGTTTTTCATCGATCAGCTTGCGCACGAAATCGAAATCGGTCTGCGAAGCCGCAGGAAAACCGATCTCAATCTCCTTGAAGCCGGTTTTCAGCAGCAACATGAACATACGCAACTTGCGTTCCGCGTCCATGGGCTCGATCAATGCCTGGTTGCCGTCGCGCAGGTCGACGCTGCACCAGACCGGCGGACGGGAGATGACGCGGTTCGGCCACGTCCGGTCGGCCAACGGGACCGGGGCGAAAGAAGGGTACTTTTGTGACGGAATCTTGATCATGTCTGTAGCTCGCAAGTAAGGATTGCCAGATCCGCCAGGTCTGTCGGCGGGCTTGGGTACTGCGAATGTGGGCTTATGTTATGTGCGCGCGCGGCGCAGCAGCAGGCCGGCCAGCAGAAAGCTGGCGGTCAGGACATCGAGTTGGCCATGCCGTTGGGAATGCATGTGCCCGACTATAAGCACATTTTTTCGCCTTCGCAAGCCCTTATTACCCGGCTGGAGGTACCGGCTTCTTCTTGTGAAAGCGTTCCCAGACCCACATTACATAGCCCGAAGCGGCATAGGACGCGAACACAGTGAACAGTACTTCGGGCAGATTGTTGGCCACCTGCATCAGTGCCACGACGCTGAGTGCAATCATCACCACCATGCGAAACGGCACGCTTTTGCGCAGGTTGATGTCCTTGCCGCTGTAGAAGCGCACGCTGCTGACCATGGTGATGCCGGCAAAAAGAGTCAACGCCCAGGCCAGTAGCGGTATATCGGCGCGGGCCACGTCGTAGGATTCCATGGCCCATACCAGTCCGGCGATCAGTCCGGCGGCGGCCGGACTCGGCAGGCCCTGGAAGTAGCGTTTATCGATCACGTCGATATTGGTGTTGAAGCGCGCCAGGCGCAAGGCCGCGCAGGCGCAGTAGACGAATGCCGCGAACCAGCCTAGTTTGTCCATGCCCTTCAACGACCATTCATAGATCACCAGTGCCGGGGCGACGCCGAAGGAAACCATGTCGGACAGGCTGTCGTATTCGGCGCCGAATTCGCTTTGGGTACGGGTCAGCCGGGCCACCCTGCCGTCGAGCCCGTCCAACACCATCGCCGCGAAGATGCCCTTCGCCGCCAGTTCGAACTGCAGATTCATCGCCTGCACGATCGCGTAGAACCCGGCGAACAATGCGCAGGTAGTAATCGCATTGGGAAGCCAGTAAATTCCGGACCGGCGAATACCGGTGCGGCTGAGCCATCGGGCTTTGGGTGCGGGATGATTCATCGCGGCCTCACGAATTGGACGGCAAGCGAGCCAGAACGGTCTCCCCGGCAAACACCTTGTCTCCCACGGAGGTATTCGGCGCGGCGCTGGGCGGCAAATACACGTCCACACGGGAACCAAAGCGGATGAAGCCGAACCGCTGGCCTCTCTTCAGGCGGTCTTTTGCCTGGACATAACACAGAATGCGGCGCGCAATCAGGCCTGCGACTTGAACGCAAGTGACGTCCGCACCACCGTCGGTGTGAATCCACAATGCGTTGCGCTCATTCTCCAAAGAAGCCTTGTCGAGCGCGGCATTGAGGAATTTGCCGCCAAAATACCAGCCCTTCTTCACTTCACCATCCACCGGACTGCGGTTGGAATGGACGTTGAACACATTCATGAACACGCTGATTTTCAGCGCTTCGCGATCGAGATAAGGGTCCCTCGCCCTTTCCACCGCAACAACGCGTCCGTCCGCGGGTGAAATCACGGCGTCCGCATCGGCCGGCGCAAGGCGCGGTGGATCGCGGAAGAATTGCAGCACGAAGAGCGTCACCAGCCAGAACGGAATCGACCACCATCCCCAGCCAACGGTCATGACGAGCGAAATGACAACGGCCCCCGCGATAAACGGCCAACCCTCTTTGGCAATGATCGGATGGGGATAGGGCGTCAAGGGGTTTGCCCAGTGACGGGTGACGAGTGACGAGTGACGAGTAAAAGCACGGGCATTCCCTTAGAGTGAGCCGACGCGGAACATTACGCAGCGGCTTCGCAAGAGAGGTTGGAGATCAAAGGTTCTCCCGTCACTCGTCACCTGTCACTTAGCACTTGTCACTAGTTCTTCGACTTGTCGACCAGCCGGTTAGCCTTGATCCAGGGCATCATTTCGCGCAGCTTGCCGCCGACGATTTCGATTTCGTGCTCGCGGCCGATGCGGCGCATGGCACCCAGCTTGGTCGCGCCGGTCTTGTTCTCCAGCAGGAATTCCTGCGCGTACTGCCCGGTCTGGATCTCCTTGAGGATCTTGCGCATTTCCTTGCGCGTCTCCTCGGTGATGATGCGCGACCCGCGAGTGAAATCTCCATACTCGGCGTTGTTCGAGATTGAATACCGCATGTTGGCGATGCCGCCCTCGTAGATCAGGTCCACGATCAGCTTGAGTTCGTGCAGGCATTCGAAATACGCCATTTCCGGGGCATAGCCGGCCTCGACCAGTGTCTCGAATCCAGCCTGGATCAACGCGGTGGTACCGCCGCACAGCACGACCTGCTCCCCGAACAAGTCGGTCTCGGTCTCTTCGCGGAAATTGGTCTCGATGATGCCCGCCTTGCCGCCGCCGATCGCCGCCGCATAGGACAACGCCAGCTCGCGTGCCTTCTTCGAGGGGTTCTGATGGATTGCGATAAGCATGGGAACACCCCCACCCTGGGCATACGTGGAGCGCACCGTGTGTCCCGGCGCTTTTGGCGCAACCATGACGACGTCGAGATCCGCGCGCGGCATCACCTGGCCGAAATGAATATTGAAGCCGTGCGCGAAGGCCAGGGCCGCGCCCTTCTTGATGCTTCCTTCGATCTCGCGATACACCTCTCCGATGTGCTCGTCCGGCAGCAGGATCATTACAAAGTCCGCGTTCTTCACGGCGTCGGTCACTTCCTTGACTTCCAGCCCGGCCTTTTTTGCCTTATCCCAGGAAGCGCCGCCCTTGCGCAGACCCACAGTCACTTTCACACCGGAATCCTTGAGATTGAGCGAATGAGCATGGCCCTGCGAGCCGTACCCAAGGATGGTGACTTTCTTGCCCTTTATCAGACGCAGGTCAGCGTCCTTGTCGTAGAAAACTTTCATGTTTGCCTCGTGTGTTAATGGGTAAACGGTGAGGGGTGAGGCGTGATGGGTAATAAGGCTTTCCTCCCCACCCCTCACTCCTCACGCCTCACGATACTTTCAGGATGCGTTCGCCCCGGCCGATACCCGAGGCGCCTGTGCGCACGGTTTCGAGGATGACGCCCTGTTCGAGCGCTCCCAGAAAGGCATCGAGCTTGCTCCCGGTGCCGGTGAGCTCGATGGTGTAGGCCTTGTCGGTCACATCCAGGATGCGGCCGCGGAAAATATCCGCCATGCGCTTCATTTCCTCGCGATCCTTGCCGGAGGCGCGCACCTTGACCAGCATAAGTTCGCGCTCAATATGGTCGCCATCGGACAGGTCCACGACCTTGACCACGTCGATGAGCTTGTTGAGTTGCTTGGTGATCTGCTCGATGACATCGTCGGAACCCGAAGTCACGACCGTCATGCGCGACAGTGACGGGTCCTCCGTAGGCGCGACGGTCAGGGATTCAATGTTGTAACCGCGCGCCGAGAACAGCCCGGCCACGCGCGACAGCGCACCCGGCTCGTTCTCCATGAGAAGGGAGATGATGTGACGCATTTGCGGGTTACACCAGAATCATCTCCGACAGGCCCTTGCCGCCCGGCACCATCGGAAACACGTTCTCGGTCTGATCGGTGATGAAATCCATGAAAACGAGGTCGTTCTTGCGGCTGAACGCCTCTTTGAGCGCCGGCTCCACATCCTCCGGCTTGTCGATGCGCATTCCCACGTGGCCATAGGATTCGGTGAGCTTCACGAAATCGGGCAATGCATCCATGTAGGACTCGGCGTAGCGATTGCCGTGGAAGAACTCCTGCCATTGCCTGACCATACCCATGTAGCGATTGTTCAGGTTCACGATCTTGACCGGAAGGCGATATTGCTTTGCAGTGGACAATTCCTGGATGCACATCTGGATGCTTGCCTCGCCGGTAACGCAAGCGACAGTTGCTTCCGGATGCGCCAACTGCACTCCCAATGCATAGGGAAGGCCCACACCCATCGTGCCCAGGCCGCCGGAGTTGATCCAGCGCCGCGGCTTGTTGAACTTGTAGAACTGCGCGGCCCACATCTGGTGCTGGCCCACGTCCGAGGTCACGTACATGTCCATGTCCTTGGTCAGCTCGTAGAGCGCTGCGACCACGGCCTGCGGCTTGATTATTTTCGACGCGCGGTCGTACTTAAGACAATCGCGACCTCTCCATTCGTCGATCTGCTTCCACCAGGCTTTGATCGCCACGGAATCCGGCCGCTCCTTGCCCGCGACCAGCTGGCGGTTCATTTCCTGCAGAACCTCCCTGACGTCGCCGACGATGGGCACATCCACACGCACGCGCTTGGAAATCGAGGAAGGATCGATATCGACGTGGATGATCTTGCGTTGTTCCTGGAAAAAATGCTTCGGGTTGCCGATCACGCGATCGTCGAAGCGCGCACCGATGGCGAGCAGCACGTCGCAGGTCTGCATCGCCATGTTGGCTTCATAGGTGCCGTGCATACCGAGCATGCCGACGAACTGCGGATCGGTGGCCGGATACCCGCCCAGCCCCATCAGCGTATTGGTACAGGGAAAGCCCAGTGCGCGGACCAGCTGGATTAGCTCTGCCGACGCATTGCCCAGAACGACGCCGCCGCCGGTATAAATCATCGGCCTTTTGGCTTCCAGCAGCAGATTGAGGGCCTTCCTGATCTGGCCGGTGTGTCCCTTGACCACCGGATTATAGGAACGCAGGGAGACTGACTGCGGATAGAAGAAGTTCGTCTTTGCGGTTTGCACGTCCTTCGGGATATCCACCAGCACGGGGCCGGGGCGTCCGCTGCCGGCCAGGTAGAACGCTTTCTTCATCGTAACCGCAAGGTCCTTGACGTCCTTGACCAGGAAATTGTGTTTGACGCAGGGGCGCGTCACACCGATGGCGTCCACTTCCTGGAATGCATCCTGGCCGATGGCATGGGTCGGGACTTGCCCGCTGATGATGACGACCGGAATGGAGTCCATGTACGCAGTCGCAATGCCGGTGACCGCATTGGTTACACCCGGACCCGACGTCACGAGCACCACGCCCACCTTTTCGGTGGAACGCGCATAAGCGTCCGCAGCATGTACCGCTGCCTGTTCGTGGCGTACCAGAATGTGTTTTACCTTCTCCTGCTTGAATATTTCGTCATACAGGGGCAGGACCGCACCACCCGGGTAACCGAACATGAACTCGACGCCTTCTTCCTGAAGGCATCGCATCGTGATCTCGGCACCGGACAGCTCGGTGGTAACGCCGGCAGTCAGTTCCATGGAAACACCCGAAAAACCGCTAAGTTGAGAATATTACTGCGAAAACTTTGCAAGATACCGACATCGGGAATGTCGGTCAAGAAAACTGCCCTGCGGTCTACGCCAGACCTTGATTCAGGCGAGGCAAGCGCACCGCGTTACTGCCGGGCGCGGATCCAGCGCTTCCAGGCGTCGAACAGCCTGGCTTCGCGGGCCGCGATGGCTGATCGTTTCCACAATGTGTCGGACCAGAAATCGTCGTGCTCCAGGGTGCACATGAAGCCTCCGGATTCTTCGAGAATCAGCGAACCGGCAGCGTAGTCCCAGAGCTTCTGCCCGCCATGTAGATAGACGTCAAAGCGCCCGGCGGCCACGTAGCACCACTCAAGGGTGCTGGCGCCGAAATTGCGCTGGGAGGAATACGGGGGTGCGGCAACCAGCTCGCGCGCCAAACCGGGCGGCAGGCGCTTGAAATCGACTTGTGCCATGGCGTTACGCAAATGCGGGACATGTTCCTTGATCGGCAAAGGTTCGCCATTGAGAAAAGCGCCGGCACCCTTTTCGGCGTAGAAAACCTCGTCGGCAATCGGATCGTAGACGACACCCAGCACGGTGCGTCCGCGAATCATCAACGCCACCGAGACGGCAAAATAAGGCAACCCGTTGACAAAGTTCGACGTGCCGTCGATCGGATCCACGCACCAGAGCCCTTCCGCGCCGGCCAGCCAATACTCCGCCTGCTGCTCGGGCGTCATCTCCTCGGCAACGATGGGACCGGAATAGATGGTGGGCAGAACGCGCGACAAGGCTTCCTGGGAGGCCAGATCGGCCTCGGTGAACAGGCTGCCATCGGATTTGCGCTGCTGCGCCACCTTCAAATAACGCGGCATGACCTCCCGCGCTGCAACTTCCCGAACGCACGCGATCACCTGGTCGAGCATGCCGCGCACGGCCCCGAGGCCTTTTACTTGATCTAACGCTTCCATTTGATCGAGCATCCCATGCTGGCGACCTGCTCGGCTGGACCGTGGCCGGTTTCGGCAACAAGCTTCATGGCCTCGAACAAATCCCGGCGGGCATTCGCCACCGGCGAAGTCCTGGAAACATCGAGGCGCCCGCGATATTGCAGTTCAAGGCGGCTGTTGAAGCCGAAAAAATCGGGCGTGCACACGGCGTCGTAAGCGCGCGCCACTTCCTGAGTTTCGTCGAACAAGTAGGGGAAGGGAAACTTGAAGTCGCGAGCGACGCGCTGCATGTTCTCGAACGAATCTTCCGCATAGTCCCGCGGGTCATTGGCACTGATCGCAACTGCATTGATGCCGGCGCCAGCCAGTTCCACGCAATCGCGGATGATGCGTTCGCGGACTGCTTTCACGTAAGGACAATGATTGCAGATGAACATCACCAGCAATCCCTTCGAGCCGGTCACGCTCGCAAGGGTGTGGCGTTTGCCATCCGTTCCAGGCAGATCGAACCCAGGGGCCTTCCAGCCAAAATTACAGATGGGAGGTTGCGCCCCCATTCGTCACCGCCCCGGCCTGGATCCAGGCTTTGCAAGAACTCCCGAGACCGCGCCGTAAACGCTGAGACAGTAACGATTGTGCATGGCAAAATCTTAACATGGATAAAGACTTAGACAAAAAATTAACTCCTAAATCGGGGGCACGCTTTCATGTCCGCGGCACGCTCGGCAATGGGTCGGAGATCAGATTGTCGGCCGAAGCCGCGCATCATGCAGTGAGGGTTCTGCGACTCGGCGTCGGTGAGCCTGTTGTGCTGTTCGATGGTCATGGCGGGGAATTCGAGGCTCGCATCACGCGCATGGAGCGTGGTGAAGTCTTGGTCAAGACCGGGGCGCATCGGGAAGTCGAACGGGAAAGCCGGCTGCACATCGTGCTGGTGCAAGGACTGTCCAGTGGAGATCGCATGGATATCACCTTGCAGAAGGCCGTGGAACTCGGCGTGGCCCGCATCCAGCCCGTCGCCACGGAACGAAGCGTCGTGAAACTCAAGGACGAGCGCGCGCATCGCCGCATGGAGCACTGGCGCAATCTCGTCGTTTCCGCTTGCGAACAATGCGGCCGCAATCGCGTGCCGGAGGTGCTGCCGTTATTGGACCTGCCCGATTGGCTGGCGCAATTGACTGTTCCCGCCCAAGGCGACGAAACCAGATTGGTGCTGTCGCCCGCTGCAGAGCGATCGTTAAAGGAGCTTGCACCCCCCGCCCGCATGATGCTGCTGATCGGACCCGAAGGCGGCCTGTCTGTGGTCGAAACGCGGCTCGCGCAGTCTCGTGGATTTGTCCCTGTCAGACTGGGCCCGCGAATCCTGCGCACTGAAACCGCAGCGCTGGCGGCACTGTCTGCGATACAGATGCTCTGGGGGGATTTCTAGAAAGGCGCTGCTATACTTCGGCGTCCCATTTTACGATCAGGTTTTTCCGATCCGAGCGAAACACAAACATGGAAATCAGGAACAGCACCTTCATCGTTACCGGCGGCAGTTCCGGACTCGGCGCTGCAACCGTACAGATGGTCGTCGCAGGCGGCGGGAACGCGATCATTGCGGACGTCAACAAGGCGCAGGGCGAAACCCTCGCCGCCAAACTCGGCAAGCAGGCGCGCTACAGCGAGTGTGACGTTACGCGCGAGGATCACGGCAAAGCAACGGTGGCCGCAGCACTGAAGGAGTTCGGCGCACTGCACGGCCTGGTCAATTGCGCAGGAATCGCAATCGGCGAAAAAACGATTGGCAAGGAAGGCCCGCACTCGCTGGAAAAATTCGCGAGGGTGATCAACGTCAACCTGATCGGCAGTTTCAATATGATCAGGCTGGCGGCGGAGGCGATGTCGAAACAACAGCCCAATGCCGGGGGTGAGCGCGGTGTCATCGTGAATACCGCATCGGTGGCAGCATTCGACGGCCAGATCGGCCAGGCCGCGTACGCCGCGTCCAAAGGCGGCATCGTCGGCATGACGCTGCCCATCGCCCGGGATTTGTCGCGCAACGGCATCCGCGTGATGACCATCGCACCTGGCATCTTCGAAACGCCGATGCTCATGGGCATGCCCCAGGAAGTGCAGGACGCTCTCGGCAAGATGGTGCCCTTCCCGCCGCGACTGGGCCGGCCTGCCGAATACGCGCAGCTCGTCAGACAGATTGCCGAAAATGAAATGCTCAATGGCGAAGTGATCCGTCTCGACGGGGCGATTCGCATGCAGCCGAAGTAAATCCTTTCCGAAGCCACAACCGCCATGCAGGCCACCCAGCAAGCCCAGTTCGTGCAGTGGTTCCGCGCCGCCGCGCCTTATGTACACGCCTTCGGTGGACGCACGTTCGTCATTGCCTTCGGCGGAGAAGTCGTGGCGGACGGCCGCTTCATCGCGCTCTCCCACGATCTGAATCTGCTGGCGAGTCTCGGAGTGCGCCTGGTGCTGGTGCATGGCGCGCGCCCGCAGATCGATGCGCTGATGAAAGCCGCGAAACTCAAGGCTCAATATGTGCGCGGCATGCGCGTCACCGAGGAGAAGGCACTGGCCTGCGTGAAACAGGCCAGCGGCCAGTTGCGGGTGGAGATCGAGGCGCTGCTTTCGATGGGCCTGCCGAACTCGCCGATGGCGAACGCCGACATCCGCGTCGCGTCCGGCAACTTCGTCACGGCGCGCCCGCGTGGCGTGGTGGAGGGCGTGGACATGCTCTACACCGGAGAGGTACGCAAGGTGAATGCCGATGCGATCAACACCCGCCTGGACGACGGCGAACTGGTGCTGCTCTCCCCGCTCGGTTACTCACCCACCGGCGAGATCTTTAATCTAACGCTGGAAGACGTGGCGGCCGGGACTGCCATCGCGCTGGGTGCCGAAAAGCTCGTGTTCCTCATGGATGAGCCAGGCCTGAAGAACAAGAGCGGCAAGCTGTTGCGCGAACTTACCGTGTCGGATGCGGAGAAGCTCATGCACAAGGATCGCCTGCTGTCAGACGATGCCGGCCTGTACCTGCCGCATGCGATCAAGGCGTGCAAGGGCGGGACCGAACGCGTACATCTGGTGAGCCGGCACACCGACGGTGCTTTGTTGTTGGAGGTGTTCACTCACGACGGCGTGGGCAGCATGGTTACTCGCGATCCGCTCGAACAGTTGAGCGACGCCACTATCGAGGACGTTGGCGGCATTCTCAAGTTGATCGAGCCGCTCGAGGCAGACGGAACGCTGGTCAAGCGCCCGCGCGAACTGCTGGAGATGGAAATCAACCGATTCTGCGTGCTCGAACACGATTACGTGGTCGTCGGCTGCGCGGCACTCTATCCTTTTCCCGACGAGAAATCGGCCGAACTCGCATGCCTGGTCGTGCATCCCGATTATCGCGACGCCGGCGCCGGCGAGCAATTGCTGAAATGGATCGAGGAAAAGGCGAAGAAACAGCGGATCAAGCGACTGTTCGTCCTGACTACCCGCGCCGCGCACTGGTTCATCGAGCACGGCTTTGCAGAGGCCAGCGTCGACAAACTACCCAAGCAAAAGCAGGCCTTATACAACTACCAGCGGCGTTCCAAAGTTCTGGTCAAGTCGATCTGACGCCGGTCGCATATAATCACGGGGAATCTTCCGCCGCATGACCCTCACATACAGCTGTGACCACGTCGCCCCGGACGCTATAACTTGTTGATGGCAAAAAACATGGCACGAACAGTGAAGTGCGTGAAGCTGGACCGGGAAGCAGAGGGACTGGATTTTCTTCCCTTCCCCGGAGAACTCGGCAAGCGCGTATTCGAGAACGTGTCCAAGGAGGCATGGAAGGGCTGGCTCGAACAGCAGAAGATGCTGGTCAACGAGAACCGGCTGAGCCTTGCGGATCCCAAGGCCCGCAAATACCTCCTGGAACAAACTGAAAAGTATTTTTTCGGGCAAGGGGCGGACGCGGCTGCGGGCTATGTTCCGCCGCCGAAGGGCTGAGCTGATTCGCCTCCTGCCTGCTGCGGCAGGCCGAAACCCGTCCTTCTGCGTTTGCCTGTCAAAGGGAGCCGAAAAATTACCAAAGCAGGAACAACCAAGGCGGAATCCCCCGACCGCGCAGCGACACTTGCGCCGGAGAAGGCGGCCAGAAAGCGGGCCGCACTTGTTGCGGACAAATCGGGAAAGATCAGGCGCTCCAATCCACAGCTCTACCTCAATCGCGAGTTTGCCCAACTTGAATTCAACCGCCGCGTGCTGGCGCAGGCCGAGGACGCCGAAGTACCGCTGCTCGAGCGCCTGCGTTTCCTGTGCATCGTCAGCAACAACCTCGACGAATTTTTTGAGATCCGTGTTGCCGGGCTCAAAGCACAGATAGAACTGGGCGTCGATTTCACCGGTCCGGACGGCGCCTCCCCCGCGCACGTCTTCCGTGAAGTATCCGCGCAGGCGCACGAACTGGTTGCGCGCCAGTATCAATTGTGGAACGAGGAATTGTTGCCGCAGCTTGCGCGCGAGGGCATCCGCTTCCTGCGGCGGAATGACTGGAACGATGCGCAGAAAGCCTGGATCAAGGCGTTCTTCCTGAAAGAGATCATGCCGGTCATGACGCCGATCGGCCTCGACCTGGCCCACCCTTTCCCGCGTATCCTCAACAAGAGCCTGAATTTTGCCGTGCAACTCTCAGGCAAGGACGCGTTCGGCCGCAATTCGGGATTCGCGCTGGTGCAGGCGCCGCGGGTGCTGCCGCGGGTGATCATGCTTCCACGCGAGGTCGCCGGAACCGACTACGGATTCGTATTCCTGTCGTCGATCATCCACGCGCACGTCGACGAGTTGTTCGCCGGCATGTCGGTGCAGGGCTGCTATCAGTTTCGCGTGACGCGAAACAGCGACTTGTTCGTGGACGAGGAAGAAGTGAAGAACCTGCGTCTTGCATTGCAGGGGGAATTGCCGCAAAGACACTTCGGCGATGCCGTGCGGCTGGAAGTCGCCGATCTGTGTCCGCCGGCAATGTCCGATTTCCTGCTGCAGCAATTTACGCTGACCGCCCTGGATCTTTATCAGGTGACCGGCCCGGTCAACCTTGTGCGGCTCATGCAGGTACCCGACTGGGTGGACCGCGTAGACCTGAAGTTCCCCGCCTTCACTCCCAGTTTTCCCGCCGTCCTGACCAAGGTGCCGGACATCTTTGCCGCCATCCGCAAGGGCGACATCCTGCTTCACCATCCATATCAATCGTTCAAGCCGGTCATTGGCTTCATCCAGCAGGCGGCCATCGATCCAGATGTCGTTGCCATCAAGCAGACCGTTTACCGCACCGGCGCCAATTCAGAGCTGATGCAGGCTCTGCTCGAAGCCGCGCGCAACGGCAAGGAAGTCACCGTCGTCGTCGAACTCATGGCGCGCTTCGACGAAGAGGCCAACATCAATTGGGCGGCGAAACTGGAGGAGGTCGGCGCCCATGTGATCTACGGCGTCGTCGGGCACAAGACCCACGCCAAGATGTCGATGGTCCTGCGCCGGGAAGAAGAAGGACTGCGGCGTTACGTTCATCTGGGCACGGGCAACTATCATGCGCGGACCGCGATGTCGTATACCGACTTCGGGCTGTTCAGTTGCCACCAGCAGATCGGCGCCGACGTGAACGAAATATTCATGCAGTTAACGGGGCTGGGCAAGGCCGGCAAGCTTCACTATCTGTGGCAGTCGCCGTTTACGCTGCATTCGCAGATACTGGCCGCCATCCGCCTGGAAGCCGAGCATGCCAGGGCCGGCAAGGACGCGGGAATCATTGCCAAGATGAATGCGCTGCTCGAACCCGAAATCATTTCCGCGCTGTACGAAGCATCGATGGCGGGCGTGCAAGTCGACCTCATCATCCGCGGTATATGCGCACTGCGCCCCGGCATCGCCGGGCTGTCAGACAACATCCGGGTGCGTTCAGTCATCGGACGTTTCCTCGAGCATCATCGCGTTTTCTATTTCAAAAGCACCGACAACGTGCTGCTATCGAGCGCCGACTGGATGGATCGCAATTTCTTTCGTCGCGTGGAAGTTTGCTTTCCTGTGCTTGACGATAAGCTCAAGAAGCGTGTGGTCGACGAATCCCTGAAAACCTACCTGGCCGACAGCGGCGAAGCGTGGGAAATGGACGGCGAAGGCCGCTATAAACGCAAGAAGTCCGCCCACGACAAGCGGGCGGCGGCGCAGGCCGCATTGCTCGACAAGCTTTCCTCGGCTCCTGCGCCAGCCTGAAGTAGGTCTGTATTGCGACTGCTCGCCCTGATGAGCGCCGCGAACCGATCGGCAAAATCGAAATCGAACTCAGGCGGCAGTGTCGTGCCGGTCTCCCCAACACCCGCTGCGCAAAGGCCAAACCATATGAGGATCGGGCAATGGACTTGATACTGTGGCGGCATGCGGAAGCCGTCGATGGCACTCCGGATCTGGCGCGCAAGCTGACCGCCAAAGGGGAGAAACAGGCCGCGGAAATGGCGCGCTGGCTGCGGCCGCGATTGCCCAAACACACCCGGGTGATCGTCAGTCCCGCACAGCGCACCCTGCAAACAGCAAACGCTCTGACCGATGATTATGAAACCATTCGGGACCTGGCCCCGGGCGCCGAACCCGCCGAAGTGCTCAGGGCTGCAGGCTGGCCCGCACAAAAGGGGGCGGTGCTGGTCGTTGCTCATCAGCCCACGCTTGGATTGGTGGCATCACTGCTGATTGCGGGAAAACCGATGCACTGGAGCATCAAAAAAGGAGCGGTATGGTGGATTTCGCACCGGACGCGCCTCGAAGAATCACAGACGGTGCTGCAGGCTGTAATGTGCCCGGATCTTGCCGGCTGAAGGCATTCATAGCGACGGACCGTGTACGCATCAAGCACCGAGCAGAAACCGCAGCGTGGGGCTACAAGGCGGCGCTTCGAAAACTTCCCGTAGGTTCGTGACTTCGTTGGAATAGTCTGAAAGGGACGCGATTGTTCGAGTCAGCGGAACTGGGCCACGCGATCACCAGGCAGACTTATGCGCGCCAGGTGCCGAAGCTGCGCGAAGCGCTGCTCGATGCGCAATACGATCTTTTCCAGGATGAACGCTTTCAGGTCATTGTCCTGATCGGCGGCATGGATAGTGCCGGCAAAAGCGAAACCGTGAATCTGCTGAACGAATGGATGGATCCGCGGCACATCTCCACGGTGGCCTTCGGCGAGCCTTCCGGGGAAGAGCGACAACGCCCGCCCATGTGGCGTTATTGGCAGGCATTGCCGCCCAAGGGCAAGATCGGAATCCTGTTCGGCCACTGGTATACGCAACCAATCAGGCAGCGCGTCAATCGGGACACCGATCATTCGCAGCTGGTGCAGCAGATCGCGGAAATCGTGCGTTTCGAGCAAATGCTAGGCGACGAAGGCGCGCTGGTGCTCAAGTTCTGGTTTCATCTGTCCAAGGTTGCCCAGAAAAAAAAGCTGAAGGCGCTGGAGAAAGATCCGAACACGCGCTGGAAGGTCAGCGACACGGAGTGGGAGGATTACAGGCTCTACGACAGAATCCGCAAGGTCGCGGAATTCACCCTTCGCCAGACCAGCACCGCGACTGCGCCCTGGATCGTAGTCGAGGGCATGGACGCACCCTATCGCAACCTGACGACGGGGCGTACGTTGCTCGCCGCCATGCGCGAACGACTCGACCAGAAACCGGTCAAGGTCAAGGAAGATCGCATACCGCCGGTGCCGCCGGCCATAGACCGCAAAAACATCGTGCGGTCGTTGGACTTGAGACTGAAGCTGGAGCGCAAAAAGTACGAAGAGCTGCTCGATGAGCAATGGGCCAGGCTGAATCTGCTGTCGCGTCATCGGCGCTTTCAAAAGCGCTCTGTCGTCCTGGTGTTCGAAGGCAACGATGCTGCCGGCAAAGGCGGCGCGATCCGGCGCGTTACGCGTGCACTGGACGCGCGCCAGTACCGCATCGTCTCCGTTGCCGGCCCGACTGAAGAAGAACGGGCGCAGCCCTATCTGTGGCGCTTCTGGCGGCATGTTCCCCGGCGCGGCCGCTTCACCATTTTCGACCGCTCCTGGTATGGGCGGGTGCTGGTTGAGCGGGTAGAGGCATTTGCTTCGGAATTCGACTGGACGCGGGCCTATGGCGAGATCAACGACTTCGAACAGCAGCTTGCCGACAACGGTGCCGTCGTCATCAAGTTCTGGCTCGCGATCAGCAAGGACGAGCAGCACCGCAGATTCCTGGCACGCCAGAAAACCGCCTTCAAGCGCTTCAAGATCACTCCGGAGGACTGGCGCAACCGGCGCAAGTGGGACGCATACGAAAAAGCCGTGTGCGATATGGTCGATCGCACTTCGACCGACACCGCGCCCTGGACACTGGTGGAAGCCAATGACAAACTTTACGCGCGGGCAAAGATATTGAAGACAACCTGTGATCGTATCGCAGCAGCGTTAGCAAAACGCTAAGGGGTCTGCGCCGCTTCCATCGTCGGCTCGACTTCCGACAGTTGGGGCACCGACATTTCGACGCCAAGGCCTTTCCAGTCCTTGATCTCTTCACGCAACTCAGCCGCGGTAAGCGGGTTGGCGGCGAGCCATTTGGCATCCAGCTCGATGGTGAACGTGGATTTTTTGCGGCTGGCATGAATCGAGGGCAATCGGACTTCCGAACGGCTGCGGTGCATCAGTGCCGCCAGCCGCAGCGCGACCAGCAACGACCAATCGTAGTCCGACCTGACGAGACCACGAAGCTTTCCCAGGGAGCCGCGGTGCGCCAGCACGAGCATGGAAAGTTGCGCCTGCTCCATCTTGGAAAAACCCGGCATGTCGGCGTTGGCGACAATATAAGAAGAATGCTTGTGATAGCCGCTGTGCGCCACAGTCAGGCCGATTTCCTGCAGACGCGCGGCCCATGACAGCATGTGCATCGGGTATTGGCGTTGTTCCTTGCCGTCTTCGGATAACTGTTCGTACAGCTTCAGTGCCAGGCGCTCGATGCGGTGAGCCTGGCCGGCATCCACGTGATAGCGTTTCATGAATTGGCGCACGGTCAGTTCCCGCATGTCACGCTGGTGTGCTCGGCCGATCATGTCCCACAAAATGCCCTGTCGCATGGCGCCGGTGGCGAGTGCCATGTGCTCGACATCGAGCTCGGCAAAAATCGCGCTCATGATGGCGAAGCCGCCGGGCAAAACGGCCACGCGATCGTCCTTCAAGCCCGGCAAATCGACTTTGGCGGAATCTCCCGCTTTCAGAATCGCCTGGCGCAGACGATCCATGCCCTCGCGCGTGATTCCCGCGGTGCTCCAGCCGTTGGCCTCGATGATGTCGGCGATCGCGCGCGCCGTCCCGGAAGATCCAACCGCCTGGTGCCAGTGTTTGCTCGAGAACTGCCGCTTGATGGTCTCCAGTTCAATGCGCGCGGCCGTCTCGGCATGTCTCATGTCGGATTTGCCGATCTTGCCACCCGGAAAATACCTCAGGCTGTAACTGACACAGCCCATGTACAGACTTTCAAGTCGGTGAGGCTGGTTGCCGGCACCGATGATGAACTCCGTCGACCCGCCTCCAATGTCGACGACCAGCCTGGTCTCGGCACTTGCCGGCAGACTGTGAGCCACCCCGAGGTAAATCAGCCGCGCCTCTTCCCGCCCGGCGACGACTTCGATCGGAAAACCCAGCGCGGCCTCGAATCGCGGCATGAATTCACGTGCGTTCTTTGCTACTCGCAGGGTGTTGGTGCCGACGGCCCGTACGGCACCAGCCGGCAATCCGCGCAGGCGCTCGCCAAAACGCTTCAAGCATTCGATGGCGCGGTTCTGCGCTGCGTCGTCCAAAGTCTTGTTTGCGGTCAAACCAGCAGCGAGCCGCACCGGTTCGCGCAGTGAATCGAGGGGATAGATCTGATCGTCCACGACGCGGCCAACCTGAAGCCGAAAGGAGTTGGATCCGAGGTCAACCGCCGCAATGGTGGAGAAGGTTTCCATCGCAGTCATTTTGCCCCAAAACCTCCTGGTATCGACAATGCTCTAAGGGGATGTGAGGACGATACGTCCGAAGCTGGCAGTCGCCTCGACGCGTCAAACTAACCGGCTGGCAATCGATTCTTCCCGCGTTGCTTCTGTCTCGCTCGCCCTAAGGTGAACCCCTTACGGCGGCAGCGGGCAGCGCGAATGGCCCGGAGCATCTCCACGCGAACGCTAACCGATTAGCCCATGACTTCGCGCTCGATCTCCTCGAGCGTAACGTGGCGCACATCCTTGCCCTTGACCATGTAGATGACGTACTCGGAAATGTTCTTGGCGTGGTCGCCTATGCGCTCGATTGCCTTGGCTATGAAAAGAATTTCGATGGAAACCGAAATGGTGCGCGGATCCTCCATCATGAAGGTTATCAACTGCCGCAGTACACCGCGGAATTCCTCGTCGACATGCTGGTCGCGACGCACCACTTCCGCCGAGGTCGCGAGGTCGAGGCGCGCGAACGCGTCCAGCGACTTGCGCAACATCTCGAGCGCCATGCTCGACATCCGTCGGATCTCCACCGTGCGCGGTTGCTGCAACCGATCGGTGGAGTAGATGAGCTTGGCCATGCGCGCGATCTTGGCGGCTTCGTCGCCGATGCGCTCCAGGTCGGTTATGGTCTTGACCACGGTCATGAGCATGCGCAGGTCACCGGCGGCGGGCTGGCGGCGGGCGATGATGGTGCTGCAGTCCTCGTCGATACCGACTTCCTGGGCATTGACCAGATGATCGTTGTTCTCGACCTTGGTGCATAACTCGATATCGCCGGAGATCAGTGCATCCAGCGCCAGCTTGATCTGTTCTTCCACCAGACCGCCCATCTGCAGAACGCGCGCGCGCACGGCCTCGAGTTCGGCTTCGAACTGTTTCGATGTATGTTCGTTATTCATATCGCTGCTGACCCCCAGGGCGCCGGCCGATCCACGAAAACAGACAGTTTAAGTCCGCCAGGTTACAAAAAGGTTTCACTTGACCATAGTCCGGACGCCGTCCCGGGTGCCAAGGAGCAGCACGTCGGCGCCGCGCCGGGCGAACAAGCCGTTGGTCACGACGCCCACTATCCGGTCGATTGCCGATTCGAGTGAAACAGCATCGGCAATGGTAAAGCCGTGCACGTCTATGATCAGATTGCCGTTGTCCGTGACAAAGCCCTGCCGCAATTCCGGTTTGCCTCCAAGGCGAACCAGTTCGCGGCCGACGTGAGATCGCGCCATTGGAATGACCTCGACCGGCAAAGCAAAAGCCCCCAGCACGTCCTTGAGCTTGCTTGCATCGGCGATGCAGACGAATTTCTGCGCTACGGCCGCGACGATCTTCTCCCGCGTGAGCGCGCCGCCCCCGCCTTTGATCATTTGTAACTGGTGGTTGATTTCGTCGGCTCCATCCACGTACACCGGCACCTCGGACACCACGTTCAGGTCGAACACGCGAATGCCGGCGGCCTGCAGGCGCGCTGCGCTAGCTTCGGAACTGGCCACGGCGCCGTTGATCCGGCCCTTGATTGCGGACAGTTCATCGATGAAGTAATTGGACGTCGAACCGCTGCCCACCCCGACGATGCAATTGTCGGGGATATGATCTATGGCGGCTTTCGCCACCAACTTCTTGAGTTGGTCCTGGTCCATGCCGCTCACATCCGCAGTAAACGTGCAAGCATAGCGGCATCGCCTCCGTGGTACAAACCGGGCGGCCCGGGCCGCGGACGTGACGGCCGCGCCGGCCACTGCTACGCCCGATCGACGATAGGGAGAATTGCTTGAAAATCGATTACCTCGAAAAGATCCTCAATGCGCGCGTCTACGACGTAGCCATTGAATCACCGCTGGACGTCGCGCCCGCTTTGTCGAGGCGGCTTGGCAACACTATTCTGCTCAAGCGCGAGGACATGCAGCCGGTATTTTCGTTCAAATTGCGCGGGGCCTACAACAAGATGGCGCATTTGAGCGTCGCGCAACGCGCTCGCGGTGTGATCGCCGCGTCCGCCGGCAATCATGCCCAGGGCGTGGCACTGGCGGCGCAGCGGCTCGGTTGCCGGGCCACCATCGTCATGCCGGTCACGACCCCACAAATCAAGATTGCAGCAGTCGCGGCACGCGGCGCGCGAGTGGTGCTGCATGGCGATTCGTACGACGATGCCTATGCGCACTCGCTGCGGATTGCCAGCAGCGAGCAACTGACATTCGTGCACCCTTATGACGACCCCGACGTGATCGCCGGCCAAGGCACCGTTGGCATGGAAATCCTGCGCCAGCACGGCGATCCCATTGATGCCATTTTCGTTGCGGTCGGGGGCGGTGGCCTGATCTCGGGCATCGGCGCTTACGTCAAACGACTTCGGCCGCAGATCAGGCTGATCGGAGTGGAACCGGTCGACGCCGATGCCATGACGCGCTCGCTGGCGGCCGGCCGCCGGGTGAAACTGGATCAGGTGGGGTTGTTCGCCGATGGCGTGGCGGTCAAGCAAGTAGGTGCAAGAACCTTCAGGTTGTGCCGCGAACTGGTGGACGAAATGATTCTGGTGGATAACGACGCCATCTGCGCGGCCATCAAGGACGTGTTCGAGGACACGCGCGCGATCCTCGAGCCGGCGGGCGCGCTGGCGGTTGCGGGAGCCAAGGCCTGGGTTGCGCGCCGCAAGGCGAAAGGCCGCACGCTGGTCACGGTTGCATGTGGTGCCAACATGAATTTCGATCGCCTGCGTTTCGTCGCCGAACGCGCCGAACTGGGCGAACAGCGCGAGGCCATCCTGGCGGTCACCATTCCGGAACAGCCCGGCAGCTTCAGGCAGTTTTGCGCGCTGCTCGGTCCGCGCAACGTGACCGAGTTCAACTACCGCTATGCGGAACCAGGACGGGCACACGTCTTCGTGGGGGTGCAGGTACATGATCGCGCCGAAATTCGCGCGCTGGTCGCGCGCCTGCGCAAACACGGACTGCCGACGCGGGACATGAGCGAAAATGAAATGGCCAAACTGCACGTGCGCCACCTGGTGGGGGGCCGGGCGCCGTCGGTCAGCAACGAATTGCTCTACCGCTTCGAATTTCCGGAACGCCCCGGCGCTCTGATGAATTTTCTCAAGAACATGGGCCGCGACTGGAATATCACTTTGTTCCACTATCGCAACCACGGGGCAGATTTCGGCCGGGTCCTGATCGGCATGCAGGTCCCACCGCGCGAGAAGCCCGCATTCCGGCGCTTTCTGACGCAACTCGGCTATCCAAGCTGGGATGAGAGCCGTAATCCGGCGCACGCGCTGTTCCTGTCATGATCGATTCGTCACACGACCTCATCAGTGATGCGTTACGCAACCAGCGGGCACCGCGCACGCCTATAATCACGCATGCAACTTTTTGCCGCGCCGCGCGCGCATTTACGACTTTTGAAATCTTCTTTGCCACTGCTGCTGTTCATCTCGGGAACGGCTTTTGCCGCACCGCTGGATGATGTCTTCCTCGAAGCGCGTGATGCCTTCCAGCGTGGCGATATCGCCAGGCTTAACGAGCGTGCGGCAAAGCTCGACGATGACTATCCGCTGACGCCCTACGTGCGTTATTGGCAGCTGCGTTCGCGGCTTGCGGACGCTTCCGAGGCCGAGATCAAGACCTTCCTCACCCGCCATGAAAACAGCCTCATGGCGGACCGGTTGCGTGCCGACTGGCTGCGGCAATTTGCCAGAGGCGGTGACTGGCAGGATTTCCTGCGGGAATATCCGAAGCTCGGCACGGCCGATACAGAACTCGCCTGCTACGCATCCCAAGCCAGACTGGCGCGCGGTGAGTCGGGTGTGCTGACTCAGGCCCGGCCACTGTGGTTCACCGCCCAGGTCCTGCCGGAAAGTTGCCTGCCGATCTTTCAGGCGATGTTCGACAAGGAGATGCTCAGTGAAGAAGATAGCTGGAGCCGTGTGCGCCTGGCATTGGAAAGCGGCTATGTTTCCGGCGCCAGAACACTGCTGCGGTATCTGCCCATCGGCCAAAGGCCAGATGCGAAGTTGTTGGAGTCCGTCGCCAAGCGCCCGCAACGCTATCTGGTCAAAGCGCCACTGCTGCTGAACACGCGCGGCCAGCGCGAACTGGCCATCTATGCTGTGTACAAGACAGCGGAGTCCTCGCCGGAAATAGCGGCCGACCACATGCGCCGGATAGCGAGCAAGTTGCCCGACGATGAGCGCGAATACGCCTGGGCGCAACTCGCATCGGTGGCGGCCCGCAACCTGCATCCCGCCGCGCTGGCATGGTTCAACAACGTCGGCAAGGGCATGAACGATCGCCAGCTGGCGTGGTACGCCCGCGCCGCGTTGCGCGCCGGAAATTGGGGCGAAGTGCTGGCTGCAATCAACGCCATGTCGAATGCGGAGCGCTCACGCGCGCAGTGGCGATACTGGAGGGCAAGGGCGCTGCTTGTGCACGGCCGATTCCCGGAAGCCAATGTACTGTTGGCCACGCTGTCCAACGAATTCAATTTCTATGGGCAGCTTGCGGCGGAAGATCTTGGCACGTCGATCAGTTCGGCCCCGCAGACCTATCATCCATCCAGCGACGAAGTGGATGCCATCACGGCCGATCGCGGCTTGCAGCGGTCGCTGGCGTTATACCGCGCGGGCCTGCGCTACGAAGGCGCGCTCGAATGGCAGTGGACGATCAAAGACTACGATGACAAGCAGTTGCTCGCCGCGGCAGTGCTGGCGGTTCGCAACGACTGGTACGAGCGCGCGATCGATACGGCCGAACGCACGGTGATCTTGCACGATTTCGGCCTGCGCTACCCGGCACCTTATCGCAAACTGGTGCAGGATTATTCGCAACAGCTGGGCCTGGACGAAGCCTGGGTATATGGGTTGGTGCGACAGGAAAGCCGCTTCGTCCATACCGCGCGCTCCTCGGCGGGCGCCAGCGGCCTCATGCAACTGATGCCAGCCACGGCACGCTGGGTGGCCAAGCGGCTGGGAATGAACGGCCACCACACCACCCTGACCGAAACCGTGGACAGCAACATCGGCCTTGGCACCTACTATCTGAGGCAGGTGCTCGATTCGGTCGACAAACATCTGGTGCTCGCTTCTGCCGGCTACAACGCGGGCCCCCGCCGTGCCCGCGAATGGGCCGCCAGCCGGCCGCTGGAAGGCGCGATCTATATCGAAACCATCCCGTACTCGGAAACGCGCGAGTACGTCAAGAAAGTCATGAACAACACGCTCTATTACGCGCGCCTGTTCCACCAGTCGAACTTGAGCCTGCGCGACCGGCTCGGTGTCGTGCCGGCCAAATCGACCCAGAACAATTGATGGCGCGCAATTTATAATTTCGAGCCTTGCAGAAATCTTGCCGTCCGCCCGGAGAGTATTGAGTAGATGAGGGTCCAGACTGTTTGCGTAGTTGGGGGTTCGGGTTTTATTGGCAGCCACGTCGTGCGGCAACTCGCCGCACGCGGTATCCGTGTGCGCGTGCCCACGCGGCGGCGCGAGCGCGCCAAAGCCCTGATCGTGTTGCCGACCGTCGATGTAGTCAACGCCGACGTCCATGATCCCCAGTCGCTGGAGCGCATGGTCGCCGGCACCGACGCCGTAATCAGCATGGCGGGCATCCTGCACCAGGACCGCGCAGGCGACTTTGCGCGCATCCACAGGGAATTGCCGCGCAAGATCGTCGATGCCTGCCGCGCGCGCGGCGTGCGCCGCCTGCTGCACGTGTCCGCGCTCAAGGCCGCGCTCGATGCCCCCAGCGAGTACCTGCGTTCCAAGGCTGACGGCGAGCAGCAGATTCGCGTCGCGCAAGCCAGCGGCATACACACGACCATATTCCGCCCGTCGGTGGTCTTCGGCCGGGAAGACCATTTCCTGAATTTGTTCGCGCGTCTGGCGCAGGTGCTTCCGGCCATCGTGCTGGCCTGCCCGAAGGCGCGTTTCCAGCCGGTTTACGTGGAGGATGTCGCGCAAGCCCTGGTCGAGAGCCTGGAATCGGCGTGGACTTACGACCAGAACATCGAATTGTGCGGGCCGGCGACCTATACTCTGCAAGAATTGGTGAAATACGTGTGCACCGTGCTGGATATCGAGCGCCCGATTCTGCCGCTCAACGATGAAATGTCTCTCGTAATGGCATGGATGATGGAATGGCTGCCGCTGAAATTGATGTCACGTGACAACTACTATTCGATGAAAGTCGACAATGTCTGCGACTGTGCCTTTCCCATGGCCTTCGGCTTCGCTCCCACAGCGCTCGAGGCCGTGGTGCCACTGTATCTGCTGGATAACACCCCGCGGGCGCGTTACCGCTGGTTCCGCTTTCGCGCCCGTCACTAGCCGCTTCGCCGAGGTCCCGTAATCCGATGGCCACACTGGTACTGGTAATCGGCAACAAGGCGTATTCGTCATGGTCGTTGCGCCCATGGCTGCTGATGAGACATGCCGGCATCGCCTTCGAAGAGATTCGCCTCTCGCTCTATGCCGCGGGTGCGAAACAGGAGCTTCTTCGCCATTCCCCGGCAGGCAGGGTGCCGGTACTGAAGGACGCTGGCCTGACGATCTGGGATTCGCTGGCCATCTGCGAATATCTCGGCGAGAAATATCCGCAGATGCAACTCTGGCCCGCCGAGGTCGCAGCTCGCGCCCATGCCCGCGCAATCAGCGCGGAGATGCACTCCGGATTCTCCAATCTTCGCGGACAGATGCCGATGAACGTGCGCCGCGAAATTCCACGCCGCTCTGTCTCTCCCGAGGTCGCGTTCGAAGTGGCGCGCATCGAATCGATCTGGAGCGACTGTCGCAGGCAACACCGCGCGCGCGGCCCGTTCCTGTTCGGCCCTTTTTCCATTGCTGACGCCATGTACGCGCCAGTGGTTTCTCGGCTGCGCACCTATGGCGTGGCAGTAGGCGGCGCTGCGGCCAACTATGCGGATGCGATCCACGCGCTGCCGGCAATGCAGGAATGGATTGCAGGCGCTCGCGCCGAAACCGAAGTCAATCCTCAATACGAATCGTGAAAATTTACGCGGTCGGGGGAGCGGTGCGTGACCGCCTGCTCGGCCGGCCGGTTGCAGACGAGGATTTTGTCGTGGTCGGGGCATCGCCCGAACAAATGGAACAACTCGGCTATCGCACCGTGGGAAAAGATTTCCCGGTCTTCCTGCATCCGCAGACCAACCAGCAATACGCACTTGCGCGCACCGAGAGAAAGACTGCGCGCGGATACAAGGGGTTCGAGGTCCACGCCTCTCCCGAAATTACCCTCGAGCAGGATCTGGCGCGCCGGGACCTCACCATCAATGCGATCGCGCGCGACGACAAGGGCAACATCATCGATCCATACCAGGGAGCCGCCGATCTGAAGGCCGGCATCCTGCGCCACGTCAGCGAGGCATTTGTCGAAGACCCCGTACGGGTGCTTCGGGTAGCCCGGTTCGCTGCCCGATTCGGTTTCAGGATTGCGCCGGAGACGCTCGAACTCATGCGCGAAATGGTGCGCAGTGGAGAAGTGGATCATCTCGTGCCCGAACGCGTGTGGCAGGAATTGTCTCGCGGACTCATGGAGGAAACGCCTTCGCGCATGCTGCTGGCGCTGCGCGAGTGCGGGGCCCTGCAGCGCATACTGCCCGAGATCGACGCCTTGTTCGGCGTCCCGCAGCCGGCGCAGCATCACCCCGAGATCGATACGGGGGTGCATATCCTGATGGTCATCGACTATGCGGCTGCACGGCATTACGTCCTGAGCGTGCGGTTCGCCGCCCTGACACATGACCTGGGCAAGGCGCTCACACCTGCACAGAACTGGCCAAGCCACCATGGCCACGAATACGCCAGCGTTCAACTGGTAGAGCGCCTGTGCGACCGGTTGCGCGTGCCCGGAGAATGCCGCGATCTGGCGGTGCTGGTGGCGCGCCACCACGGCGACGTGCATCGCGCGCAGGAATTGCGCCCCGCGACGATACTCAAATTGTTGTCTTCGGCTGATGTATATCGCAAGCCGGAGCGCTTCGAAGAATTGCTGGCCGCTTGCAGCAGCGACTATCATGGGCGTGCAGGCTTTGAACAACGGCCGTACCCGCAGGCAGACATCCTGCGGGCCGCCGCGGCAGCCGCCCTGACAGTCGATGGCGGCGTCATCGCGCGACAGGCAGGCGCGGATACTGTCCGGATCGCATCGTCCATCGAGGCTGCGCGCCTGGCGGCCGTTGATTCGGCGCTAGCGCAAATTCGTCAACGCTGACCCGGTGCGCACGTTATGAGAGGCTACTCAACTTCAAGGAGTCGCAAATGACCAGACATCCCCTTCCCGCCGTCATGGTGGCCTGCGCCATGATATTGGTCCCGTCCGCTTTCGCTGAAGGCCAATCCAGTGCCAAGCTGGATGCCGCGTTCAAAAAAGCCGACACGGACAACGACGGTACCCTGACCAGGGCCGAAGCCAAAGCCATGCCGCGCGTGGCGAAAAATTTCGCGGCAATCGATAATGACAACGACGGCACGGTCTCGCTGGAGGAAATCCACGCGGCGACGATGAAAGCGGGCAAAGCAGTACATGAGCGCGCCGTCCAGCGCTTCAAGTCGGCCGACAAAGACAATGACGGCACCCTCACGAAGGATGAAGCCAAATCGATGCCGCGGGTCGCGAAACATTTCGATGCCATCGACCGGGACAAGGACGGCACCGTCAGCGAACAGGAAATCCACGACTACATGAAGGCGCAGCACTCGAAGAAGTAGTATCCGGGCCGGACAACAACAAACGGACAGAAGCGCTCTGTCCGTTTGTTATCTCAACATCCAGAAAATCAGGCTGGCCAGAAGCGACAAGATGACGGTCGAACCGATCGGGAAGAAATACTGCCTGCCGCCACGTTGGACCATGATGTCTCCGGGCATGCGCCCGAAACCCAGCCGCCGCAAACGGGGCGTCAACGTACCCACCAGCAACACCACGATCACGAGCGTCAGCAGCCATTTAAGCACAACCGTACTCCGCAACTCTGCCAGAAGGGCTTGGCGATTATACCGGCGCGCCTGCAGCGTTCGATTAGAATTTAGGGTTGTCGCGCCAGCCCACCGCACTGAGACTATCCGGGAGACGTCGTTGATCGACCTGTATACATGGAGCACGCCGAACGGCCGCAAGGTTTCCATCATGCTGGAGGAACTGATGCTCGCCTATAACGTGCATCCGATCGACATCGGCAAAGGCGATCAATTCGAGGCGGACTTTGTAGTCATTAGTCCAAACAGCAAGATTCCCGCGATCGTGGACAGCGAGGGCCCGGAGGGCAAGCCCTATGCGCTGTTCGAATCCGGCGCGATCCTACTGTACTTGGCGGACAAGACCGGCCGCTTCCTGCCACAGAAGAAAACCGAGCGCTTCGAAGCGATCCAGTGGCTGATGTTTCAGATGGGCGGCGTAGGCCCGATGTTCGGTCAGGCGCATCACTTCCTGCGCGCGGCGCCAGAGCCTGTGCCGTATGCCATTGATCGGTACGGCAAGGAAACCCGCCGGCTCTATGGGGTCCTGGACAAACGCCTTGCAGGCCGCGACTGGCTGGGCGCGGAATATTCCATCGCGGATATTGCCACCTATCCGTGGGTTGCCCGTCATGACTGGCACAAGGTGGATCTTGGGGACTTCCCCAACGTCAAGCGCTGGTTCGACGCGATTGGCGCCCGGCCGGCTGTACAGAAGGGAATGAAAGTACCGGCACCGCGTTGATGCGGACAGGCTTCAGGACATGGACGAACCCCTTCCGCCGAAAATCGGCAAATATCCGGTGATCCGCGAAATCGCGCGCGGCGGGACGAGCCGTGTCTATCTCGGTCGCGATCCGTTCGCGAATCGCCAGGTCGCGATCAAACTGGTGAGCTCGGCCGACGGCATAGACTCCGACCTGCGACGCCGCTTTCACAAGGTATTCGTGAACGAGGCCTCGCTGGTGGGCAAGCTCATGCATCCGCATATCATGGCCATCTACGACGCGGACGCCTCCGACGACTACAGCTATATCGTCATGGAGTATGTCGATGGCCCGACACTCGAACACTTTTGCCATGTAACCAACCTGCTGCCGGTGGATCGCATTGTGGAAATCGCATTCAAGTGCAGTCTGGCACTGGAATTCGCTCATCGCCACGGCATCATCCATCGCGACATCAAGCCGGCGAATATCCTTGTCGGCGCGCAAGGCGACATCAAGATCAGCGATTTCGGAGTCGCCCTGCACTCGGGGGGCGACCATACCCATCTGCAAGGCGTCGGATCGCCCGCCTACATGTCACCGGAGCAGGTGCAGGACAAGGACCTTTCTCATCAGACCGATATTTACTCGCTCGGCGTGGTGTTGTATCAGTTATTGACCGGGAAACTGCCTTTTGTGGCGGCCAACAAAGCCAGTCTGCTTTACCAGATCCTGAATATCGAACCGTCACCTCCCTCAACGCACCGAACCGACATTCCGCAGCAACTCGACAAGGTGGTACTGCGCGCCTTGAGCAAGGACCCGCGCGACCGGCACCAGACGTGGGGCGAATTCAGCCGGGAGCTCACCCAGACCTACCGCCATCTCGAGTTGCCGCCGGATTCCATTTCGGACACGGAAAAATTCAACGCCATCAAGGCGCTCGGATTTTTCCGCGGCTTTCGCGACGTGGAGATATGGGAGACGGTGCGCATCGGCGCGTTCCGGCGTATCCAGCCGGAGAAGATAATCATCCGCGAGGGCGATGTCGGTGAGAATTTTTATGTCATCGCGGCGGGCCGGGCACAGGTAACCAAAGCCAGCAACGCGCTGAATGTCCTGGAGGCCGGGGACTGTTTCGGTGAAATTCTTTACTTCGAAGATACGAAGGCCAAGCGCGTCACGACGATCTCTTCCCTGACGCCGCTGACCGTAATCGAAATCAAGGCCGTCGCGCTGCAAAAGGCGACCGATGCGTGCCAAAAGCAGTTCAACCAGGCCTTTCTGCGCATACTCATCGAGCGGATGAGTGTTGCGAGCGACCGCCTGTCGACGCGAAGTTGAGACACGAAACGCAAAACTTTATTGTTCGTCGACTCAACGCGCCAGAGCCAGCCAAAACGTGGAAGCATTGCTGACTTCCGTCGGCCTGGTCGCGGTCGCGGAAATGGGCGACAAGACCCAATTGCTTTCCTTCGTGCTTGCCGCACGCTTGCGCAAACCCTGGCCGATCATCGCCGGCATTCTGTTCG
>Ga0207675_100000071_pt1 | contig 77575 bp, 82 predicted proteins | sample KBSSwiS42_FD_184305 | JGI IMG/M metagenome (GOLD analysis project Ga0207675, IMG submission 184305) | Switchgrass rhizosphere microbial communities from Kellogg Biological Station, Michigan, USA - KBS Switchgrass S4-2 (SPAdes) (version 2) | ecosystem: Host-associated > Plants > Roots >...
GCTACAAGCTTCACGGTTTTTCCCTTCGGTCGTTGAAACCGCGGGCAGATTGTTGCCGCAAAGATGAACGGTAGCTGTCAATTTTGGGGGACCGACGGCGCCCGCCGGAGAGGCGCGATCAAACGGGCGACCTGCCCGGCGAGGCGAGCATAGGCGTTCCGAACCGCGGGATCGCCACTCGCTCGATTACGATCGTTGCCCGATGGTGATGCGCGTGTCCGCTCGAGTCGCCGGGGAGGAATTCAGGATGGCTTCGATCAGCCGGCCTTCCAGCACCGGCTTGGCGAGAAACAGCGCGCCTTCGACGCCCCAGTCAGGCGTGGAGGCAGGTTCGGGCACGTCGCCGCTGAGGTAAATCACCGCGATGTGTGGATTCAATCGCCGGGCGAAGCGGGCGACGTCGAAACCCGTCGTACCGAAGCGGAGATTGATGTCGGTGATCAACAGGTCGATCTCATCGATCGCGGACTGCAATATGTCATAGGCTTCCGCGTCGGTCCGCGCCCAGGCGACGTTGGCGCCATTGTCGGACAGCCATTCGCCGATGATCGTGCCGACCAACACTTCGTCTTCTACCAGCAGGATGCGAAATCCCCACAATCGCTCTCTACTCGACACGTTTGAAATTCCACTGGGCTAAGCCTTGGTCGAGCGCCAACCCGCCAGCGCCGGTTCGGTTTCGTCCCGAGGCGAAAGGTTCCGTCGAAAAGCGGCCAATGCGCCCACCCGTGAGACCAATCCCCCGGGATATCGGCCGCCGCCGCGGTCGTTGCATCGCCTTCGCCCGTCGCGCCGACCTCTGAATTCCGCGCGCTTGCTTTGTTGGTTTTTCGGCAATATCCACAATGCCGGGAACATATAGGGAACAATATTCTCCGGCCACTCCAACGGCCAACCCGTTCCGTATCCCTTTCTGGAGGACGTCATGTCGCCCACCATTGACCTCGCGTCGCAACGTTCGCGCCGGGGAGGAGCTATGCGGATCGGGAACGGCTCGCCATGCGCCCGGCGGCTTCGTCGGGGCGGGGAAGGGTGGCGACGAATAGCAGCCGTAAACTTCGTCAACTTCGTTGGATTCATAATCGGCAAAAGGCCTGTAGAAACAATGGCTTCAGGCCAATCTTGGTTTCGATGCTCCCGCCGGCTTCGCGCCCGCCCCGCGCTTGCGGAACGGAATGTCCGAACGCAGAAAGGTCAGCGCGCGCCACGCCCACTCCAGCGGTCCGTACGCGAAATGCTTCAACCAAAGCGTCGCGAACGCCATCTGCAAGGCGATGCCGCCCAGACCAAGCCACAGCCGGGCTTCGCTGTCGAGGTCGTCGTGCAGCCCCAGCCCGAAGCTGTAGAACAACGGCACGAACACGATCGACTGCGCGACATACAGCGTCAGTGTCAGCCGGCCCATTGCCACCAGCGGCGCGAGCAGCCGGCCGGCGCGTTGATAGGCTTCGAGCACGAGCAGTCCCCACACGGCGCTGCCGGCCAGTTCGAGCCAGGTGCCGGTCAGCGTGTGGAACGCGCGCTGCGCCGCCGGGCTATAGCCGGCGCTCGCGAAGGCCAGCCGCGCCGGCTCGCGCCCGAACTGGAGCAGCAGCGTGAGCGCGACTGCGACCGCCAATGCGATCCAGCGCTGCTTGCGCAACTCGTGCAGTCGTCCGAAGAAGCGCGTGCGGCCCAGCAGCATGCCGATCAGGAACAGGCCATAGATCTGCGGCAGCCGGCCGAACTCGATGAAATAGGCGAACTTGGGCACCTGCGCGGTCCACAGATTCACGCGCAGCGTCGCGTCCCAGCTGCCGTTCAGATAGATCGCCATCGCCGGATCGGTCGAGGACAGCGCCTCGCGATTGGCCCAATCGGCGCCGGCCATTGCTCCCAGCATCTGCACGATCAGCGTCGGTCCCAGGAAGCAGGCCGCGGCGATCGCGAACAGCGCGCGGTTACTGCGGATGCGCTCGGCCGGAATCAGCACCATGCCCAGCGCGGCGAGCGTCACCATGATGTCGCCGCGATAGATCAGCGAATGGAGATAGCCGATCACCGCGAGCAGCAGCAGCCGCCACGCGAAGCGCAGCCGGAAATCCTCGCCGCGCTTGGCCGCGCTGGCCATCAATATGTGAAAGCTGAACCCGAAGCACATCGCGAGCAGCGAGAAGGACTTGCCCATGAACAGCAGGAACACGGCGTCGGTCAGCGGGTTGGCGACGGGGTGCGCCCAATAGAGCTCATAGCTCTCCATGATATGCACCAGGAACAGCCCCGAAAGCGCGAAGCCGCGCATCGCGTCCACAGCGCCCAGCCGTCCCGAAACATTCGAACTCACAGTCATTCCTACCAACCAGATTACGCACCCAATGTCCGTCACGACATCCGCGCGCCCTTAGCCGCCGCCTTGCCGCTGCGTCGACCCCTCAAGAGCACCGAGGGCGACGCAGCGGCTTCTAGCGTTCCGGGGAAGACATGGTTCCCACTTCGATCCTGCCGTCCCGAGGAGGATCTGGTTACGCCGATGCCGAAAAGCCACACTTCGCGCACTAAGCAATTTTCCGGAAACCACAAATCTTTACGATTAGTTTCCCATATCATCCCTAGAAGGCAGCATGGGTCCGAGTAGGCGCGTGCCGCATCTGCTGGCGTTGATTGTCGCGGTGGTCGCACTTTGGATTGCGCCGGGGACCGCGCTTGCCCAGGCGGGACTTGCCGGTCGTCCGCTCCAGGTCTGCGTGCTGCGCGACGGCGGGCATGACAGCGTCGCAGTGCTGATGCGCCATCCCGAGCGCTTCGATTGCACGACGCCGCAGTATCGGCTCGGCGCCGGCAGCTATTGGGCGATCTCGCAGCCGATCGGGCGAGTGTCCACCGTCGCGGAACCACTGCGCGCGCGTGTCGCGAGTCTGTGGCAGGCGGGGCTGGGGCTGCACATCCTCTATGCCGATGGCCGCATCGTCAGCCAGAACGCCGACGGCCGGGGCGTCTCGCGGCTGATCCAGCTCGGCGCGATCGTCGAACACCCCGTGCCCGCGCATGCCGCACCGGTCGCGCGGCTGCTGTGGCATGTCGACCGCGCCGCCAACGTGCGCGGCATCTTGGTCGGGCCGCGGCTCGCGACGCGCAGCGAGAGCGATCGCTCGAACTTGCTGATGGGCGCGCTCTATGCCGGGTTCGGCGGGCTCGCACTCGCCTTGCTCGTGTACAATTTCGCGCTGTGGATCGCACTGCGTTACGATTTCCAGCTCGCCTATTGCGTGATGGCGGCGCTGCTGCTCGGCTATGCCGGGACGTCATCGGGCGCGCTCGCCTGGTTGATCCAGGGCCTCGACAACAATGATCGGCTCCGGCTCAATTACCTGTTGCTCGCGAGCGCGGCGGCTGCGGCGCTGATGTTCGCGCGTGCCTTCTTCGAAAAGCGGGTGTTCTCCGGATGGCTCGACAAGGCGACGCTGATCGTGTCGGGCGCGATCTTCGGTTCTGGCGTGCTGTTCTTCTGCGTCGCGCCATTCGCACCGCTCGCTGCCGACGCGACCTTTACTGTCATCTTCCTCGGCATCGGCGTGGTGCTGTTTCCCACTCTGTGGCGCGCCTGGCGCTGCCGGAGCGGCTATCTATGGTTGTTCTCGGTCACCTGGGGCGCCCCCGTCGCCACGGCGTTCCTGCGCCAGCTCGCCAATATCCATGTCATTCCCTGGAACTTTTGGCTCGACAATTCGACCATCCTGGCGATGGCGTGCGAAGCGATGCTGTCCAGCGTCGCGATCGCCTATCGCATGCGCGTGCTCAGCCGCGAACGCGATGTCGCGCGCGCAAGCGAGACCGTCGCGCGCCGCCTTGCCGAAACCGATCCGCTCACCGACCTGCTCAACCGCCGCGCCTTCCTCGAGCATGCGATCGGACGCGGAGGCACCCAGCAGCTGCTGATTGCCGATATCGATCATTTCAAGAGCGTCAACGACACGCTCGGCCATGACGGCGGCGACGAAGTGCTGCGCGTGTTCGCCCGCGTTCTGCGCGCCTCCGTACCCGCGGACGCACTGGTCGCGCGCATCGGCGGCGAAGAGTTCGCGATCCTCGTCGAGGCCCGCGAAGCGGTCGAACCCGAAACGGTGCTCGCCCGTCTGCGCGCGACGCGCATGCCCTATGACATCGCGGTCACGGCGAGCATCGGCGTATGCGCCGGCCCACTGGTGTCCGAGACCGACTGGAAAGCGCTCTACCGCGGCGCCGACCGCGCGCTGTTCGAAGCCAAATCGGCCGGCCGCGACCGCGCGCGGACGAGCGTAGTGACGGCGCGAGCGGCGTGAGGATTCTCCCAATTCACCTCCCATTCACCCCCGGCTTCGTCTATATCCCCGGCAACGAAAGGGGAGCTCATGGAACGGCGCAGGATCGGTCTGGCGTTCGCGGTCGGGGCGTTGCTAGTCGCCGGAACTGTCACCCGCCCGCACGCCAACTTCGTGCTCCAGCTGGAGGAGTTGGGCGATCGCGCGCCCGCCCGGATGCAGGCGGCGATCGACATGGGCGTGGTCGCGATCTCGGTGCTCGTCACCTGGACCCGCGGGCACGGCAGCTATTGAGCTTTGCCGGGCCTGCGGGCGCTGCTAACAACTCTGTAAATGGTTGATCCCGAGCAGATCTGGCGTAGCGCCTATCTTCATCCGGGGCGGTGGGACAACGAGTTCCCGCCGATGTCGATGGTCGATCTGTTCGAGCAGTCGGTGGCGCGCGCACCCGATGCGCCGCTGCTCGAGTTCCTCGGCCGGCGCTACAGCTATCGCGAAGTGCTCGACGGCGCGAACCGCGTTGCCTGCGGGCTGCGCAGGCTCGGCTATGGGCAGGGGGACCGCATCGGCCTGTTCCTCCCCAATGTCCCGCATTACGTCGCCGCTTATTATGGCATCCTCAAGCTCGGCGGCACGGTGGTCAACTACTCGCCGCTCTACACGATCGACGAGCTGTCGGCGCAGGTGCTCGATTCGGGCACGCGCGCACTGTTCACGCTCTCGGCAACCGCGCTGCTGCCGACTGCGCTCGCGGTGCTCGAGAAGAGCCATCTCGAGCGGCTGATCGTCGGTTCGATTGCCGGTGCGCTGCCGCCAGCGAAGTCGCTATTCTATCGGCTGTTCAGCCGGCGCGACATCGCCGCGCGGCCCGACGATGCACGGATCCTCGCCTTCTCGGCGCTGATCGCCAACGATGGTGGCTGCATCCATCCCGATCTCGATCCCGACCGGGATCTCGCGCTGATCCAATATACCGGCGGCACCACCGGCACGCCCAAGGGTGCGATGCTCAGCCACCAGAACCTCTCGGCCAACGCGCGCCAGGTCGCGCAGATGGACCCTGACCGCGGCAAGAGCGTCGATCGCATCATGGGCGTGCTGCCGTTCTTCCATGTCTTCGCCAACACCTGTGTGCTCAACCGCACCGTCCTGACGGGTGGCGAGATCGTCATGCTGCCGCGGTTCAACGCCGGCCAGGTGCTGGCGACGATGAAGCGCACGCGGGCCACCACCATGCCCGGCGTGCCGACGATGTACCAGGCGCTGCTCGATCACCCCAAGATGACGCGCGACGCCTTCGCCAGTCTGCGCTTCTGCATCTCGGGCGGCGCGCCGCTTGCGGCCGAGCTCAAGGCGCGGTTCGAGGCCGCGACCGGCGCGCGCCTGGTCGAAGGCTATGGCCTGTCGGAAAGCTCGGGCGTGGTGTCGTGCAACCCCTATGAGGCGCGCAACAAGCCCGGGACGATCGGCCAGCCCCTCGCTGGCACGCACCTCCGGCTGGTCGATAAGGAAGACCCCAACCGCCCCGCGCCACAGGGGGAGCCGGGCGAGCTCGTTATCTGCGGGCCGCAGGTCATGAAGGGCTATTGGAACCGCCCCGACACTGATGCCGCAGTGTTTGTCGAGGACCCGGCGGCGCCGGGCCCCGACCGGCGCTGGCTGCGCACCGGCGATGTCGCCGAGATCGACGACGACGGCTTCATCCGTATCGTCGATCGGCTCAAGGACATGATCGCGGTTGGCGGGTTCAAGGTGTTCCCCAGCCAGGTCGAAGCCGAGCTCTATCATCATCCGGCCGTGAAAGAGGCGCTCGTGATCGGCCTCCCGGATGCCTATCACGGCGAAATGCCGCGAGCGTTTGTTACGCTCCACGACGGCGAGGCAACGACCGGCGAACAGCTCAAGACCTGGCTCAACGCTCGCCTCGGCAAACATGAGCGGGTCGACCAGGTGGTGGTCCGGCTGAGCCTGCCCAAGACGATCATCGGCAAGCTCAGCCGCAAGGACCTGATCGCGGAAGTACGCGCAGAGACGCGGACAGGCGATGCTGCCGTCTGAAGCGACTTACGCTGCTTGCGAGGGCGGTGGCATGGATTCGAGCGGACGCGGACGAGCGTCGAAGATGCGCAAGTCCTTCGCGTAGCGCTCGAGCCCCCACCAGCTGATTGCGCCCGCGACATATGCGAGCGGCAGCGCGGCGGCTGCGAGCTGCCAGGGCGCTGTGCCCGGAAAATACCACAGAATCAGCAGAGCGACGGGCCAGCCGTAGAGATAGGTTCCGTAGCTGATGTCCCAGCTGTCGTTGATTTTCTGCGCCGGACCCAGATTCGCGCGAAGGCCCAACCAGAACAACAATACCGCGCCAAAGGTCACCAGTCCTTGTTCCGCGACATGCGGGAAGAACAGCAAAACGACCGTTGCGACAGTGCAGGCGATTGCTACGGGAGCGTTCAACACACGCTCCAACTCGTCCCGGTAGAGATAGAAGCACATCCCGACTGCGAAGATCGTGTACATGCGCACCGAGAGACTAAAGTCGCCCAAAATGGGGGTGAGCGGGCCGAAGTGGTTCAGCTTCCCGAGCAAAGTCTCGACTGCCGGAAAGGTGCGCGCGACGCTCAGTGCGAGTCCAGCAAGCGTCAGACCCAATATCGTGCCTCGCCGCTCCAACAGCCCGAACTTCCACAGCAACGCAACGATGAGGTAGCATCGAAACTCATAGCCGATCGACCACATCGCCCCGTTGAGCGCGGGAACGGGAAGCGTCCCGCTGAAGTTCGGCGGGATTGGTGGCGTAGACAGCGCGATGAACCGGATGATCAGGTCCGCGGGCGCCTGCCACGGATAGACGCGCAGCAGCGTGCCAAGCCCGAAGGCACATACTGCGAAGGCGACGACGAAGGCCGGATATATCCGGAATATGCGACGTTCGAAATAGTGCGGAAGTGATCCGCCACGCACCATGCTCTTGGTGATCAGATACCCGCTGAGCAGGAAGAAGGCGTCGACGGAGAGTTCGCCGAGCGAAACGCTGTGAAACAATAGCGTCAGCGGCTCGCGGCTGCGATTGCCGTCGATCATTTCGGGGGCATGGCCAATAATGACCAGCGACGCAAACAACAGCCGCAGCAAGCCGATATTGTTCGTGTGCGCGCGCACCGCTGTCCCCCGTCGATCACAGGAGACCTAACTCAGCGTGCGTGGCTGAGACAAGGAAATGTTCGGCCTCGTGCGTTCAATCGCCCGCGATCCCGGTTTGCCCGTCTCCGGTGAACATCACTGCCTTGAGGTTCATGAACTCATGCATCCCCCATGGCCCCAGTTCGCGCCCATGCCCTGAGCGTTTGACTCCGCCGAAGGGGGCCTCCGGCGCCGACGCCAGCAGCGCGTTGACCGCGATCATCCCCGCCTCGATGTCGCGCGTGAAGCGGTCGAGCTCGGCCTGGTCCGACGTCCACACGCTCGATCCCAGCCCGAACGGCACATCGTTCGCCAGTGCGATCGCAGCGTCGATGTCGGCGGCCTTGAACACCATCGCCACTGGACCGAACACCTCCTCTTTGGCGACGTCGCTCTCCGGATCGACGTCGACAAGCACACCCGGAGTCATCCATGCGCCCGGCCGGTCGATCTTTTCGGCCCCGACCAGCAGCTTCGCCCCCGCGGCTTGCGCAGCGGCGACTTGCTCGAGCACCGTGTCGCGCTGCGCGACGCTCGAAAGCGGACCCATGTCGACCTTGTCCATCGGGTCGCCGACCCTGGCATCGCGCATGCCCGCCGCGAAGCGATCGAGGAAATCGTCATAGATGTCGGCGTGGACGATCATCCTCTTGGCGCAGATGCAGCTCTGTCCGGCGTTCTGGATCCGCGCAGTGACGGCGGTCTTGGCCGCCTTGGCGAGATCGGCCGACGGCATCACGATGAAGGGATCCGATCCACCGAGCTCGAGCACCACTTTCTTGAGATGGCGGCCGGCGGTCGCTGCGACGTGGCTGCCTGCGCCTTCGCTGCCGGTGAGCGTCGCCGCGGCGACGCGCGGGTCGGCAAGGAGGTCGGACACCTGGTCGGACTTGATCGGCAGATTCTGGAACAGCCCGTCGGGCGCGCCGGCGGCGGTCACCATCTGATCGAGCAGCGCGGCGCAGCCCTGAACGCTCGACGCATGCTTCAGCAACCCGACATTGCCCGCCATGACCGCCGGCGCGAGGAAGCGCACGACCTGCCAATAGGGGAAGTTCCACGGCATGATCGCGAGCACCGGTCCGATCGGCAGCCAATGCTCGACGGCATGGCCCGTCGACGTCCTCGTGTGGACCGGTTCGAGGAAGCTCGGCCCGTGCTGGGCATAATGGCGAAACGCCGCTGCGCATTTCTCGACCTCGGCAATAGCGGAAGCGAGCGTCTTCCCCATCTCTCGCGTCGCGGTCTCGCCGAGATGTTGCTTGTTCGCTTCGAACTGGTCGGCAATCGCGGCAAGCAGTTCGGTGCGCCTGTCGAGGCTCGATGTGCGCCACGCCTTGAACGCAGTATCGGCGCGCTTGAGCGCCAGCTCGATGTCCTCGGGGTCGAATGCCGCGAAGCTCGCGACCGTCTCGCCGGTAGCGGGGTTGATGCTGGTGAACATGGCGATCCTTTCGCCCTGCCCAACGGCGTCGAAGCCGGCAAGTTGCAGGAAGGCAAACAGCGCGAGCGTGCCTAATCCCTGATCTTCTCCTCCAGCGTCGGAATCGTCCGGTTCTCCTTCACTCCATAATGATCCGCCACATCTTTACCCGAGAACCCCCAGGTCGCCGCTTTCGGATCGAGCGGCAGCATCGTCGCGTTCCACTCGGCATAGAGCTTCTTCAGCCGCGCGAAGCGTTCAGGGTCGCGGTCCTTATGGTTGGCGCGCTCCATCGGATCGTCGACCACGTTGAACAGGAAGCTGTTGTCGAGGATCTTGAGGTACTTCCAGTCGCCGTCGCGGCATGCCTCCTGCGCGAGGTTGAGGTAGCGCCAGCACAGAGTGCGCGCGACCGGAGCACCGCCTTCGATCGCGCTGCGCAGGTCGATGCCGTCGCTCGGGAAGCCGGGGTCGGGCGCGCCGCCGGCGATGGCGAGAAAGGTCGGCAGCCAGTCCATGCTGATCGCGACCTGGTCGCTGGTGGTCCCGGCCTTGCTATGGCCGGGCCAGCGCACGATCAGCGGCACGCGGATGCCGCCTTCGAGCAGCTCGGTCTTGCGGCCGTTGAACGGATAATTGTCGGCATAGCGCTCGCCGCCATTGTCGCTGGTGAACACGATGATCGTGTCGTCGGCGAGGCCCAGCTGCTGCAGCCGGTCGAGGATGCGGCCGATCTGGAAGTCCATCCGCGTGACCATCGCGGCATAGGTCTTGAGCGAACCGCCGTCGAAATCGAAGAAGTCGCCCCTAGGCTTGTTGACGCGTTCGGATTCGGCCTGGTCGTCGGGGCCTTCCCATGGCCAGTGCGGCGCGTTGAAATGGAGGCTCATCAGGAAGGGCTTGTCCTGCTTCGCCCAGCCTTCGAGCATGGCGATCGCGCGGTCGGCGAGCAGGTCGGTGATATAGCCCTTGCTGCTGTCGACCTTGGTGTCGTCGTCCCACAGGTCGCGGTTGTTGCCGAAACCGTGGCGGAAATAGTCGACGCCGCCGCCGCGGAACCCCCAGAAATGGTCGTAGCCGCTCTGCAGCGGTCCGAACTTGGGCAGCATTCCCAGATGCCATTTGCCGATCAGCGCGCTGGTATAGCCTTGCTTGCGAAGCAGCGATGGCAAGGTCGGGACCTCGGGCGGCAGTCCGACATCGGGCTTGCCGAGCGGCTCCTCGAGTCCCACGGCGAGCCGGTTCTGGTAGCGTCCGGTCATCAGTCCGGCGCGAGTCGCCGAGCACACCGCCGAATTGGCATAGCCTTGGAGGAAGCGCACGCCTTCGGACGCGAGCCGGTCGAGCCGCGGCGTCTGATAGTCGGGACGACCGGTGCAGGAGAGATCGGCATAGCCCATGTCGTCGGCCATGATGAACAGCAGGTTGGGCTTTCTGGCCGCTGCGGCCACCGCCGGCGCACGCGACAGCGCAGCCATGGCTCCAGCTCCTGCGAGCACTGCCCGCCGCGACGCGCGGATTTCGGTCATGTCGGTTTCCTCTCCCTCCAATACGCAACTATGGCGCGATGCTGCCCGACAGGGAGTTGCCATTTCAAGGTCCACTGCCGCATAGCGTGGCCATGCCAGAGGACGTCACGGTTACCGAACTGAGCTTCGAGGAAGCATTGAAGGAGCTCGAACGCATCGTCGGTCGGCTCGAAAGCGGCGATGCGCAGCTGCAGGAAGCGATCGACCTGTACGCGCGCGGCGACGCGTTGCGCCGGCAATGCGCGGCGCGGCTCGATGCGGCGCAGGCGCGGATCGAGGCGATCAAGCTCGATGGCGAGGGAAGGCCGGCCGGTACCGCGCCGTTCGCGGCCGGTTGAGCGGCGTCATGGCGCAGGCAAGCATCGCGCTCGAAGCAGCGCTGCGGCAGGTATCGACCGATGTCGACACGCTGTTCGACAATCTGCTGAGCGTTCCAGGCGATCCGCGCGAGCAGCTCTATCTCGCGATGCGCCACGCCGCGATCGGCGGTGGCAAGCGGCTGCGGCCGCTGCTGACCTTCGCGACCGCGCGGCTGTTCAGTGTCGACCGCACTTGCGTCACGCGTACCGGCACCGCGATCGAATGCATCCATGTCTATTCGCTGATCCATGACGACTTGCCGGCGATGGACGACGACGACATGCGTCGCGGCAAGCCGACGGTGCACAAGGCCTGGGACGAGGCGACTGCGATCCTCGCCGGCGATTCGCTGCATGCGCTCGCGTTCGAAGTGATGTCGGCAGAGGCGACGCATCCCGATCCCTATGTCCGAGTCGAACTGATTGCCGAGCTGGCACGCGCCGCCGGCCCGTCTGGCATGGCCGGCGGCCAGATGATGGACCTCGAGGCCGAGAAGGCGAGCTTCGACTTGCCGACTGTGACGCGCCTCCAGGCGCTCAAGACCGGCGCGTTGATCGCCTGCGCGGTCGAGTGCGGCGCGATCCTCGGCCGCCTCTCGCCCGAGGCGCGTACGGGGCTGCGCGGCTATGCGCGCGACCTGGGGCTCGCCTTCCAGATTGCCGACGATTTGCTCGATGCCGAAGGCGACGAGGCGGTTGCCGGCAAGAAGCTGCGCAAGGACGACGGCCGCGGCAAGGAGACGTTCGTCAGCCTGCTCGGCGTCGACCGCGCGCGCGAACAAGCGCGAATGCTCGTCGAACAGGCCGTCGCGCATCTCCACGCCTATGGCACCGAAGCCGATTTGCTGCGCGACGTCGCGCGCTTCGTGCTAGAGCGCGATCGATAGGTTCCCCCGTCTCGCGGGGATGACGGCAGGGGTGGCCAATGACCGTACGCACCGGCGTTTATCCCGGCACTTTCGATCCCATCACGCTCGGCCATATGGACATCATCCGGCGCGGTGCGAAGCTGGTCGACCGACTGGTGATCGGCGTCACCACCAATCCGTCCAAGTCGCCGATGTTCAGCCTCGACGAGCGCATGGCGATGGTGCGCCGCGAGATTGCGGCGGTGGGCGACGCAGCGATCGACGTGGTGAGCTTCGATTCGCTGCTGATGGACTTCGCCGAAGCCCAGGGCGCGAACATGATCGTGCGCGGGCTGCGCGCGGTCGCCGACTTCGAATATGAGTTCCAGATGGCCGGGATGAACCAGCAGCTCAACGACGAGATCGAGACCGTCTTCCTGATGGCGGATGTCTCGCTGCAGCCGATCGCGAGCCGGCTGGTCAAGGAGATCGCGCTCTACGGTGGCGACGTCGGCAAGTTCGTCAGTCCGGCGGTCTCGGCAGACGTGGCCGCGCGCGTGCGGAAGCTCGGGCGCAGGGGAGGCTGAGACCTTTCCCCGCGTCGTCAGGCAAGTCTCGATCGGCCTTCCGCATTCAGTTTGGCGCAAGGCGGGTTTTGCTCTAAGTCCGCCGCTCCATATTCCCGAAGGTTCCCGAATGCGTCTTGTTGCGGTTGTCGTTACGGCACTTCTCTCGTTGATTGCGCTTCCTGCCAGCGCCCAGCTGATCAAGGTTCCCGGGCGCGCAGCGACGCCGGCCACCACCGACAAGGAGAATCTGTGGCTGCTCGATCTGTCGGACGGCGGCCGCGTCACGATCTGGCTGCGCCCCGACGTCGCGCCGAAGTCGGTCGAGCGGATCAAGGAACTCACGCGCAAGCATTTCTATGACGGGCTCGGCTTCCACCGCGTGATCGCAGGCTTCATGGCGCAGGGCGGCGATCCCAAGGGCGACGGCACCGGCAGCTCGGACCTCCCCAACCTCAAGTCCGAGTTCAACTATCTGCCGCATGTGCGCGGCACCGTTTCGATGGCGCGCGCGTCGGACGAGAACAGTGCGAACAGCCAATTCTTCATCATGAAGATGCCGCGCCACAGCCTCGACGGCAAATATACGGTGATCGGGCGCGTGCTCGACGGAATGGAATGGGTCGACGCGATTCCGGAGGGCGAGGGCGAGGACGGCGCGGTCACCGGCAATCGCGTGCGGATCCTTCACGCCTATATCGCCGCGGACAATCCGCCGCCGTATCAGTCGGCGCCGCCGCCCGCCGCGCTTCCTGCCGGCGAAGCCGCAGTCTCGCTCCCGGGCTCCGCGCCTGCCGCTGCGGCTCCGCCGCCTGTCGCGCCGGCCGCCGCCAAGCCGGCACCGGCCAAGCCCGCGGCCGCCAAGCCGGCGCCGGGCAAGCCCAAGGCTGCGCCCAAGAAGCGATAGCAGCCGTCGGGCGCGTCCCGGAATGAAAGTCGAGCTTTTCGATTTCGAGCTGCCGAGCGACCGCATCGCGCTCCGGCCAGCGAGTCCGCGCGATTCGGCACGGCTTCTCGTGCTCGATGGTGGCACGATGCGCGACGCGGCGGTGCGCGACTTGCCGGAGTTGCTCGCCCCTGGTGATTGTCTGGTATTCAACGACACGCGGGTGATCCCGGCACAGCTCCAAGGCACGCGCGGTGCGGCGCGGATCGGCGCGACGCTGCACAAGCGCGAAGGCCCGCGGCGCTGGCGGGCGTTCGTGCGCAACGCCAAGCGGCTGCACGATGGCGACACGATCGACTTCGGCGCCGGCGTATCGGCGCGCGCATGCGACCGCGGCGAGGACGGCAGCTTCGCACTCGAATTTGCTGGAGACGAGCCGGTCGAATTGCTGCTCGAACGCGCCGGGCGCATGCCGCTGCCGCCCTATATCGCGGGCAAGCGCGCAACCGATGCGCGCGACGCTGAGGACTATCAGACCATGTTCGCACGCGAAGCCGGTGCCGTCGCTGCGCCGACCGCGGCGCTGCACTTCACCCCCGCACTGATGGCTGCGCTCGGCGGCCGCGGCGTTGCGCATGAGATGCTAACGCTCCATGTCGGCGCCGGCACCTTCCTGCCGGTCAAGGCCGACGATACCGACGCGCATCGCATGCACGCCGAATGGGGCCGGATCGACGCCGCCACCGCCGATCGGCTCAACGCCGTCCGCGCCGCCGGCGGCCGGGTGATCGCGGCCGGCACCACGAGCCTGCGCCTGCTCGAAAGCGCCGCCGACGCGGCCGGCACGATCCATCCGTTCGAAGGCGACACCGCGATCTTCATCACCCCTGGCTATCGCTTCCGCGCGATCGACGGGCTGCTCACCAACTTCCATTTGCCGCGCTCGACATTGTTCATGCTGGTCTCAGCGCTGATGGGGCTCGAGGCGATGCAGGCGGCCTATGCGCATGCGATCGCTAAGGGCTACCGCTTCTACAGCTACGGGGATGCAAGCCTGCTGCTGCCATGAGGTGCGCAGTTCAGGGTGGCGACAGCCACGTGCGCGCTGGTATGCGTGCTGCCCTTTGCTTTGCGGAAACCCGATGCGCCCATTGATTCTTGCTGCCGTGTTGCTCGCCACGCCTGCCGCCGCGCAGTCCGCCCAGCAGCCGCCGAATGTTCAGCCCACGCTCAAGCCGCAAGCCCCGCAACTCGGTCTTCGCTCCGAACAGCCGATGCTGCTCGCCGAGCCGGTGGCGATGATGATCGCGGCGTTCGATCGCGACGGCGATGCCCGCGTCACGCGCGCCGAATTCGACGCGGGCTTGCGCGCGAGCTTCGACAGCATCGATGTCGAGCATAAGGGAACGCTCGGCTATATCGGATTCGCGGACTGGTCGTTCAAATGGCTTGGCGATCGCGAGGCGCTGCCGAGCCCGTTCGAAGTCGACAAGGATGGCGACAATCGCATCAGCTATGCCGAGCTATCCGAGCGATTCGCGCTTTATTTCGAGCGGTTCGACAAGAACGGCGACGGCGTGATCGATCGCAGCGAGCTGTTGACCTTCCGTCCACCGACCACGGGCGGGCCGGGCGGCAGGCAGTCCGGCGGCCGCCGCGGCGGACGCGGACCGGGCGAATAGGCATAGCCTACAACGCACGGCCGCGGCTAAGGATAGGCCGATGGCCGGAGCCCACAACCACGCCCACGACCACGCACCCGTCGATCACGGGCGTGCCTTTGCGCTTGGAACCGCGCTCAATCTTGCCTTTGTCGTACTTGAGGGCGGGGCGGGGTTCTGGTCCGATTCGGTGGCGCTGCTCGCCGACGCCGGGCACAATTTCTCCGATGTGCTCGGCCTGCTGATTGCCTGGGGCGGCGCCGAGCTCGCGAAGCTGCCGCCGTCGAAGCGCTTCACCTACGGCTATAGCAGCTCGACGATCCTCGCGGCGCTGGCGAATGCGCTGATGCTGCTTGTCGCAGTCGGGGCGATCGCCTGGGAAGCGTTCCGGCGGCTCACTGATCCGCCCGCCGTACCCGGCATGACCGTGATGCTCGTCGCCGGCGCCGGGATCGTGGTCAATACGCTGACCGCGCTGCTGTTCGCGAGCGGCCGCAGGGGCGATCTCAATGTGCGCGGCGCATTCGTCCATATGGTCGGCGACGCCGCGGTCTCGGCGGGGGTCGTGATCGGCGGCGCTCTGATCCTGTGGACCGGCGCGCGTTGGATCGACCCCGCTGCGAGCCTCGCCGTGGTCGTCGTGATCCTGTGGGGCACCTGGGGCCTTCTCCGCGACTCGGTCGGCATGGCGCTCCACGGCGTTCCGCGTGAGATCGACACGACCCAGGTCGAGAAGATGCTCGGCGCGCTGCCCGGCGTCACGCGCGTCCATGACCTGCACATCTGGCCGATGAGCACACGCGAGACCGCGCTGACCGCGCATCTGGTGATGCCCGACGGCCATCCCGGCGACGAATTCCTGATCGAACTGCAGCACGAGCTCGACCATGGTTTCGGCATTGGCCACGCAACGGTTCAGATCGAGATCGCCGATGGTGCCGAATGCCGGATGCATGGCAATCATGGCGGCCATCATGGCTGAGCAGGTGTTTGCGGGGCTCGGCCCCGATCCGGTGCGGCTGATCATCTTCGATTTCGACGGCACGCTGTCGGACAGCGGCGAATGGTTCCTGACCGTGATCGACCAGCTCGCCAAGCGCTTCGGCTTCCGCAATGTGGGCCGCGACGAAATCGAGTTGCTGCGCAGCCGAAGCAGCCGCGAAGTGATTCGCTATCTCGGCATCCCGCCGTGGAAGCTTCCGCTGATCGCGCGCCACGTCCGCGCCCTCGTCGCGCGCGAGTCCGACAAGATCCAGCTTTTCCCCGACACGCCGCGCCTGCTCGAGACGCTGGTCAGCATGGGTTTCAAACTCGCGATCGTGACGTCGAACGCCGAGGCCAACGCGCGCGCGATCTTGGGCCCGGAAAACGCAGCACGAATCAGCTGGTGGGAATGCGGATCGGGCTTGTTCGGCAAGGCGCGGAAATTCCGACGCGTGCTCCGGCGCAGCGGCTTCGCGCCGCACGAAGCGCTCGCGATTGGCGACGAGACACGCGACATCGAAGCCGCCAAGCGCGTCGGGTTGCGCAGCGCGGCGGTGCTGTGGGGCTACGCCAACCGCGATGCGCTCGCGCGATTCGAGCCGAACCTGATGTTCGACGACGCCGATGCGATTCTCAAATCGGTGGTCGCCGCCTCACATAGCGCGCCGAATGTAGTTGACGTCGTCAAGTAATTGCCCCTAACGCGGGGCATGAGCTCCGAACTTGCCACCGCCGTCGAGTCGTTTCGCGCATTCAACCGGTTGCACACGCGCGTCGCCGGCGTACTCAAGCCGCGCTACATGGGCAGCGACCTGAGCGTGATCGAGGCGCGGCTGCTGTACGAGCTCGCGCATTGCGACGCGGCGCTCGCTGCGGAACTCCAGGCTGCGCTCGATCTCGATGCCGGTTTCGCGAGCCGGTTGTTGCGCCGCTTCGAGGAGCGCGGCTGGATCGCGCGCGGACGCGAAGCGGATGCGCGGCGGCGACCGATTCGATTGACTGCCGCCGGCCGCGAGGCGTTCGACGCGCTCGATCAGGCGACGCGCAGCGACACCGAGCGGCTCCTCGAGCCGCTGGGCCAGGACAAGCGCGCCACGCTGGTCACGTCGCTCGACACGGCGCGCGGGCTGCTGGGGGGCGACTTGCCCTGGCATATCCGAACCTTCCGCGCAGGCGACCTCGGGATGATCGTCGCGCGCCAGGCTGTGCTGTATGCAGAGGGCTATGGCTGGGGAAAGGCGATCGAGCTGCTCGAGCTCGAAGTGGTCGCGGCGTTCCTGCGCGACTTCAAGCCCGGACGCGAGCAATGCTGGGTCGCCGAGCGCGGCGGGCGGATGGTCGGCGCGATCTTCTGCGTCGATTCGGGCGACGGGCGCGCGCAGCTGCGCCTGCTCCACGTCGAGCCCGACGCGCGCGGGCTGGGGATCGGCGACGCGCTGGTGCGCACCTGCGTCGAATTCGCGCGCGGCGCCGGCTATCCGGCGATCTGGCTATGGACGCATACCGTGCTCGAAAGCGCGCGGCGCATCTATGCCGGACACGGCTTTCGCTGCGTCGCGACCGAAGTCCATGACGAATTCGGTGCGCCCGAGCAGAGCGAGACCTGGGAATTGGAGTTTGCGCCCTAATCGAAATGAAGAGCGAGCCAGACGGTTGGCACGTCCTTGCTCGTCCAGGTGACCCAGTGCCGCGTACCTGCGGCGATCAGCAAATGATCGCCCGGCTTGAGCGCCGCTTCGCGATGCCCCTCGATGCGCAGCCCGGCGCTCCCCTGCAGCACCAGCACCCATTCGTCGCGGTCCTGGACCATCGGCGCATCTTCGGGCGTCGATTGGCCGTGCGAGACGATGCGTTCGAGCCTGAAGCCGGGGCGCGCGAGCAATTCGCTGAACACTTCGCCGCGGCGCGCCGACGGCAGGCGCTCGAACAGGTTCGCGACGTCGAGCTTGGGTAGCGGTTTGGGTTTGGGCGCCGGTTCGGGTGGGGGCGCCGGCTTGGCGCGTGACGTGCGCTTCGCCGAGCCCGCCGATTTCGTCCAGGTCGACCGCGCCGCGTCGCGCAGAAACGCCTCGATTTGTTCGGCGTCGGCGGTGAGGCTGCCATCGTCGAACCCGAACGCCCGTTCGCCGGCCAGGTCCTTGAGCCCGTAGCGGCCGAAATCGCCGCCAGGCTTGCGGCGCCGCGACTTGACCAGCCGGAAGCCGCGGTGCCGTGCCATCTCGCGCAATTCGGCGTCCTGCTCGCTCATCGTGCCTCCTTGCGTGCCAACGCCGGCGCGGGCAGGGCGTTGCGCCGATGCGTTTCGAATTCACTATCCATGCCACCGATGGCAAGGCGCGACGCGGCTCGATCGCCATGGCGCGCGGCGAGATCCGCACGCCCGCGTTCATGCCGGTAGGTACCGCGGCCACCGTCAAGGCGATGAAGCCCGCTGACGTGCGCGCGAGCGGCGCCGACATCATTCTCGGCAATACCTATCATCTGATGCTGCGCCCCGGCGCGGAACGCGTCGCGCGGCTCGGCGGACTGCACGGGTTCATGGGCTGGGAACGCCCGATCCTGACGGATTCGGGTGGCTATCAGGTGATGAGCCTCGCCGATCTGACCACGCGCTCCGAAGACGGTGTAGCGTTCAAGTCGCATCTCGACGGCTCGAAGCATCTGCTCAGCCCCGAGCGCTCGATCGAGATCCAGCGGCTGCTCGGCAGCTCGATCACCATGGCGTTCGACGAGCTGGTGCCGACGACCTCGACGCGCGAAGTCCAGGCGGCGGCAATGGAGCGCTCGATGCGCTGGGCGCGGCGGTCGCGCGACGCCTTTTTCGCGGCCGAGGACCATGCCGCGCACAACGCCATTTTCGGCATCCAGCAGGGCGCGCTCGACCAGGGCCTGCGCAAGGCCTCGGCCGATGCGTTGCTCGACATCGGCTTCGATGGCTATGCGATCGGCGGGCTCGCGGTCGGCGAAGGCCAGGAGGCGATGTTCGGCGTGCTCGACTATGCGCCGGACCAGCTCGACGCGACGCGCCCGCGCTATCTGATGGGCGTGGGCAAGCCCGACGACATCGTTGGCGCGGTCGAGCGCGGCGTCGACATGTTCGATTGCGTGCTGCCGACGCGCTCGGGCCGCACCGGCCAGGCATTCACGCGAAACGGGCCGATCAATATCCGCAACGCGAAATTCGGCGAAGACCTAGGGCCGCTCGATGCGACATGTCCGTGTCCGGTGTGCGGGCAATGGAGCAAAGCCTATCTCCACCATCTGGTGCGCGCCGGCGAGATCCTCGGCGCGATGCTCATGACCGAGCACAATCTCTGGTTCTACCAGACGCTAATGAGCGATCTGCGCGCGGCGATCGACGGCGGGCGTCTCGCTCGATTCGCAAACGCCTTCCGTAGCGCCTATCGTGGCGCATGACGCCGCGCGCGCGTTCGCAATAGAGTCACGCGGCTTCGAGTAGACGCTCGGCTTGCGCACGCGCTTCGTCGGTGATCTGCGCGCCCGAGAGCATGCGCGCGATCTCCTCGCGCCGTTCGCGGGCATCGAGCGGCCGCACGCCAGTGCGCGTGACGAAGCCGTCGTGGCTCTTGGCGATCAGCAGATGGTGGCTGCCGCGCGCCGCGACCTGCGGGCTGTGCGTCACCACCAGCAGCTGCGTGGTCGCTGCCAGCCGCGCGAGCCGTTCGCCGATCGCGCTGGCGACCGCGCCGCCGACGCCGCGGTCGATCTCGTCGAAGATCATCGTCCGCGCGCCACCTTCCTCGGCAAGCGCGACCTTGAGCGCAAGGATGAAGCGCGAGAGTTCGCCTCCCGACGCGATCTTGATCAGCGGCGCGAAGGGCGCGCCGGGATTGGTCGAGACTTCGAATTCGACGCGGTCGCGGCCGGCGGTCGACCAATGATTTTCGTCGAGCGGCTCGACCACCGTGCGGAAGCGCGCGGTATCGAGCTTGAGCGGGGCCAGTTCGGCGGCGACAGCTGCGTCCAGCCGCGCCGCCGCTGCGGTCCGCGCGGCCGACAGCGTATGCGCAGCTTCGGCATAGGCTTGGCGCGCTTGCTCGACCGTCGCCTCCAGCGCGGCGACCTGGGCTTCGCCGCCTTCGACGCGCGCGAGCCGCTCGGCGAGCTGCTCGGCGAGCGCCGCCAGTTCGTCGGGCTGAACGCGATGCTTGCGCGCCAGTCCGCGCAGCTCGAATAGCCGCGCCTCGTCGGCTTCGAGCGCCGCCGGATCGAACGCGAGGGCTTCGGCGGCACCGTCGACCTGATCCTGCGCCGCACCTGCCTCGATCAGTGCGCGATCGACCATCGCGAGTGCCTCGGCGAGCGCGGGGTGCGCGTCGCCGATGCGTTCGAGCATGCGTGCAGCGTGCCGCAGTCGCGCGAGTGCGCCTTCGGATCCCTCGATCAGCTCGGCAATCGTCTGCAACTCGCCTGCGATCTTCTCGCCGCGCTGCATCGTTGCCCGACGCTCGGCAAGCGTGACTTCCTCGCCGGGTTGCGGATCGAGTGCGGCGAGTTCGGCAACGGCATGGTCGAGCCATTCGCGGTCGCGCTCGGCTTCTGCCTGTTCGGCGCGCGCGACCGCGAGCAGATTCTCGGCCTCGCGCCATGCGCGGTGCGCGACAGCGACGCGCGCAGTGTCGAGCTGGCCATAGGTGTCGAGCAGCGCGCGATGGCCGCGCGCGTTGAGCAATCCACGGTCATCATGCTGGCCATGGATCTCGACCAGCTGCTGGCCCAGCTCGCGCAACAGCCCGGCGGACGCCGCCTGGTCGTTGACGAATGCGCGACTGCCGCCGTCGGCCTTGACGATGCGGCGGATGATCAACGGCTCGCCCGGATCGAGACTCAGCCCGTTTTCGGCGATCAGGTCCGCGATCGTGTGCGGCGGAGCATCGAAGCTCGCAGTGACCACCGCCTGCGCCGTACCCTGGCGCACCAGCGCGCTATCGCCCCGCCCGCCGAGTGCGAGCCCGAGCGCGTCGAGCAGGATCGATTTGCCCGCGCCGGTTTCGCCGGTCAGCACGCCGAGACCCGCACCGAACTCGAGGTCCAGCGCCTCGATCAGCACCACGTCGCGAATGGAAAGCGCGGTCAGCATCTTCGCCGGGATAGCCTTGGCAATGCGCCGCGCGAAGGGGGAAACCGAAGCTGGATTAACTGGGCAGCGCTGCCGGGCCGATCGTCGTCCCGGGGTTCTTCGGCACCGGATGGGTCTGCATCAGGCGGAACGCACGTTCGTACCATTTCGAGCCGGGATAGTTGGCGCCGAGCACTGCCGCTGCCTTTTGCGCGTCGGTCGGCAGGCCGAGTGCAAGATAGCATTCGGTCAGCCGCAGCAGCGCCTCTGGGACGTGCGTGGTCGTCTGATATTGGTCGATCACAGCGCGAAAGCGATTGGCAGCGGCGAGCCACTGGCCGTTCCCCTCATAAAAGCGCCCGATCTCCATTTCCTTGCCGGCGAGGTGGTCACGAACGAGGTCGGTCTTGAGGCGGGCATCGGCGGCGTAGCGCGTATTCGGATAGCGCCGCGTCAGCTCGCCCAGCGCGTCGAGCGCCTGCTGCGTGATCTTCTGATCGCGGGTCACGTCCTGGATCTGCTCGTAATAGCTGATCGCAATGAGATAATAGGCATAGGGCGCATCGCGATTGCCCGGGTGCACCGCAAGGAAGCTCTGCGCTGATTCGATCGCCTTTTGATAGTTGGCGTCGAGATAATAAGCGAAGGCGCCCATCAGCTGCGCGCGCCGTGCCCAGATCGAATAAGGGTGCTGGCGCTCCACTTCGTCGAACAGCGCTGCCGCGAGGCGATAATTGCGCTTGTCGAGCTGCTCCTTCCCGGCGCTGTAGAGGGTGCCGACATCGCGCGCGACATAGGGCAGGTCGGTGTTCTTGCCGCGATTGGCGCAACCGGCCAGCGCGAGTACCAACGGGAGAACCAGAAGCGCAGGCGCGCGAACCTTGGAAACGAGCATGGCGGCGGGTCTTAGCTGACTCCAGTGGCTGCAAACAATCCTTTTCGGGGCGGGATTGCGGCGGATCATCCAAAGCGGCCAGGGCCTGTCCTCGTATCCGGCAACGGCCGATCCCTTCGGGGCGGGCGGCTTTTGGCGCATGGCGTCGTTGCTCGTCGGGTACGATGCGGACAGCATCGCCCCCTCCTCGCGCCTAGCCCTGCGCCAAAATCCGCTCCGTCTCGGCCATTGTCGGATACGAGGACAGGCCCTAGGCGTTCCAGAGGCGATCCCGCATTTCGGAAGGACCGGCTTTGACTGCGACCCTACTCGCCACCCATCGCGTCGAGAAACCCTGGGGCCGTCACAAGCTGTGGCCGGGCTTCGCCGATCCCGCGCCCGATGGCGATCCGATCGGCGAGATCTGGTTCCAAACCCCCGGGAACGCGACGCCCGACCTGCTGATCAAATATCTGTTCACCAGCGAGAAATTGTCGGTCCAGGTACATCCCAACGACGAACAGGCGCATGCCGCCGGCCTGCCGCGCGGCAAGGACGAATGCTGGGTGATCCTCGACGCCGAGCCCGATTCGACGATCGCGCTGGGCACGAAGGCGCCGGTCGACCATGCGACATTGCGGGCGGCCGCGCTCGACGGGTCGATCGAGCAGCTGCTCGATTGGAAGCCGGTCAAGGCTGGCGATTTCTTCTATTCGGCTTCGGGCACGATCCATGCGATCGGAGCGGGAATCACCTTGATCGAAATCCAGCAGAACAGCGAGACCACCTACCGGCTCTATGATTACGGCCGGCCGCGCGAGCTGCACCTCGAGGAAGGCGTTGCCGTTTCAGAGCCGGTGCCGTTCGTCGCGCACCCCATGCCGGGGCGCGTTGCCGAGGATCGCACCATCCTGGTCGAAGGGCCCAAGTTCGTTCTCGAGCGCTGGCCGGGTGGTCATCGCGGCTTCACGCTTCCCGCCGGTACGACCGGCTGGCTGGTGCCGGTCACGGGAGCGGGGACCGTCGACGGTGTCGCCTGGCACGCCGGCGAATGCCTTACGCTGACCGGCGATTGCGAGCTCGTCGCCGAGGCCGGGAGCGACGTGTTGTTCGCCTATCCGGGAACAAGCCGGATCTAGCCGCATCCAGAGGCGGAGCGCGCGGAACATTGCCTTCCGGCGCGTGGCTGCGCATGAAGGCGCAAAGGATCGCTGGCCGTTGCTGCGCGGGGCGCAGGCCGCGTGCGGCGCCGATTATAGGAGAGCCGATCGGGTGCGCAGCCTATTGATCCTGTCCGCCATTGCCGCCGCGGCACCCGCTATCGCAGCACCTGCCATGGCTGCAGAACCGTGCGGCAAAGCCTGTCTCGAGCGGATCGGTGCGGCCTATCGCGCGGCCTATCTCGCCCACGACGTCAAGCGCGCGCCGATCGCGGCACGCGTTCGGTTCACCGAGAACAATGTCGAGATGCCCTTGCCCGACGGGACCTGGGACACGGTCACGAAGGAAGTCGGTCCGGCGCTCACTTTGTCAGACCCGGTGAAGGGCACGATTGGCATTTACACCACCATCGAGCAGAACGACACGCCCGGCTTTCTCGCGATCCGCCTCAAGGTTGCCGGCGGAAAGATCGTCGAAGCGGAACATATTATTTCGACCAAGCGCAACCTGTCGTCGCCGCCGACTCCCATCGGACCGATTGAGGGATTCCGACACGATCCCGATCTTGCTCGCGCCGTCGCGCCGAGCGAGCGCATGTCGCGCACGGACCTCGTGCGGATTGCCAACGGCTATTTCGACACGCTTGAAAACAACAATGGTGAGATCCGCGGCACGGCCTTCGCCCCCGATGCCACGCGGTTCGAGAACGGCATGAAGTTTCCCGACGTCGAACAGGGATTTCGCTCGGGCCGGTACCATTTCAACGAGCGCGTGCGCGACCGCGACTTCGTGCTGGTCGACGAAATGCGCGGCATCGTGATGGCGCGCGGCTTCATCGACCACAAGGGCCGACTCGATACCTACACGCTTACCGACGGCACGCCGCAGCGGTCGGTGTTCCGCGAGCCGCAAACCTGGGCCCTGCTCGAGATGTTCAAGATCAAGCGCGGGCGCATCACCGGGATCGAGGCGACATTTGTGCAGGCGCCCTATTATATGCGCTCGCCTTGGACGGCGAAGCCCGAGATGCGTAAGGGCGGCATCACGCCGCCGGCACCGCCCGCACCGCCGTCGCAGCCGGCAGAAACCAATCCTCCGCTCGACGGCTGAGGATTGGACGCCTTGGGGACGTGTGTCATTTCGTGCGCGGATCGGTCTCGCCCAGTTCCGGGTAATAAAGGGCCTTGTTGCCCAGGCGCTCGTTGTAGATGCGGCGCTCCTGGAAATACCAGCGACCGTCGATCTTCACATAGCGGTCCTCATAATGCCCGAACTCGGCGGTCTCGAACTTCTTGTCGGCCGTGCGATTGCTGAACCCCAGCCACATGCCAACGTCGTGGGCGGTCGTCGGGCCGGTGAAGTCGATCCGCTGGCTCCCGATCGTGTGGATGAACCGCGGCCGTTCGACGGCGTCCTTGCCGAGCTTCTGCCGCCCCGTACCGAAACTGGCAAGATTCTTGTAGATCGCCGCGCGGCCGCGCTCGACGCCCCCGACCCAATACATCACTGCGTCGGGGGCGAACATATTGGCGTAGGTGTCGAGGTCACCGGCGTCGAGTGCGATGAAATAGGTGTTGAGCAGATTGACGATCGCCACATAATCGTCGGCCCGCCCGACCGGGACCGCGGGTGAAAAAGGACTTTTCGCCGGTGGCTGGAGCTTCTGCGCCCAGTCGGTGACGCCGGGCGCGCCGATCTGACCGCTGGCGGGGGCCGCCAGCGCGGCGGCCGTCGCGACGAGTGCCGAAATCCATTTCATGCCCATCTCCTCTCCTGTTCTCGCGCTCCTGATGTTCAACGAACGATGCCCACGGAACGCATTTCCAAAGGGCCTCTTGGCGCGCGGCTCAGCCGAACGACAGCTGGTCGTCGCTGATCCAGTTGCCGTGGACCTGGGGCGCGGCACGGAACGGGAGGAGCACGCGGCCGATTGGGCCTTCCGACAGCCGCTCGGCGTCGGCGATGACGAGCTCCGAGCGCATCTCGGCGAAGTTCGACGCGACGCCGATCACCCAGCCTGCACCTTCGCCACCGCCCTTTCGCGGCACGAAACAGGCTTCGGCGAGGCTGTGCGTCGGACCCGCGAACATGGCGTCGTACCTGCCGGTCTCAAGATCGAAGCGGCCATAGCTGTTGGTGACGCGGCCGGCGAGATTGCCCCCGCGCGCAGTGTCGAACGGCTTGGTCGGATCGGCGAAACCCGTGAATACATAGCGCAGATCGCGGGTGAGGTGGCGGGGGTCGACGGCGCCGATGTCCACGATCGGCATGGGAAACAATATCTCCTCGGTCCAGCCGTCATGGCGTGAGTTCAGGTCGAATGTCAGCCGTCGAATGAACGCGCGCGCCTTGGCCTGCTCCCATGGCGAGCCGTCGACATTGGGGAAGAAGGGAAAGAAATTGCCGTCGTAGAACGGCGCATCGAGGATCACCTTGTCGCCGAGCGTCCGCGCATTGAACGTGTGCATCATGCACCTGAGCGGGCCCTTGAACCAGCGAACGTCCTTGCCCGGGGCACCACGCGGCAGAATGCCGATGTAGCTCGGCTGCGTCTTGTCCCACCCCCAATGGATCTTGCCTTGGCGCAGGCGCTCGGTGCTGGAGACATACCCCCCGAACGGAAACAATATGTGTCGCTCGGAGATCGCGATATCATGGATCATGCTGAGGTAGGGCACTTCGAACCGTGCCTCGTGCGTCACCGTGCCGGTCCGGTCGATCGTGTAGACGAACACGTCCTTGCTGCCGTCGCCGGTCGCTTCATACCCATAGGCGATCATCTCTCCGCTCGCCGGATCAGTCTTTGGATGCGCGGAAAAGGTTCGGCTCTTGAATTGGCCGCCGAAATCCCAGCGGCCGCTCGTCTCCAGCGTCACTGGGTCGATCAGGTGCGGTAGCGCGTCTTCCTTGAGCGCCATCAGCTTGCCGGCGAAGGCATAGGGCGTGGTGTTCGCGACCGTGCCGTCGAGCGGCCGTACCTGGGGTTCGTCGGTCAGGCGGTTGCGGTAATAGCCGAACTGCTGACGTCCGGCCTTGAGGTTCGCTTCGAAACGCTGCGTGCGGACGAAGCGGCTGCGATAGCTGACCCGTCCGCCATGGAAACGGAAGCGGCTGATGTGGCCATCCGAATGAAGCGGTGCGTCATCGGGAAATTTCGGCGGATAATACCATTCGCCGCCCAGGCGGACGAACGCGCCGGCCAATTCGCTCGGGATCGTACCGATGGTCTCGCAATCGAGCACCTCGGCCTCGAATCGCTGCGGAGCGAAATATCCCTGGGCCGTCGTCAGTTTGGATAGATCAGCCATGGCGAAACGCTCCTTCGGCGCGGGCCGAAAAAAGATCCTACAGGAAATGACCGAGGCGCAGCAGCGACTCGCGATCGGGCACGGCCGCGCCAAGGCCGACCGGCGGATGGAAAGCCAGGTCGCGTCCGCTGGGATCGAGCCACGGCGCGTCGGCGTGAAATCCGACCACCGGGCGCCGCCGCGCAACCTGCGTGCCGAGCGCGCCGACAGGTTGCACCAAATACGCAAGCGACAGGACCGCGAGGTTTCGGCCGAGATCGCGACGAGTCAAATGTGCCGCGCAGGACATCGCCAGCCTCGCTTGACACGCTGCGCGCCATGAACCGCGTCACCACGGCTCATGGCGCGTTCCACACTCAGAACTTCTTCTTGACGGTCACTGCCCATTCGCGCGGCCGTCCAGGCTGACCCGTGACATACCCCTGGCCACCGATCGTCTGATCGAACAGCGTCAGGAAATAATATTTGTCGAACACATTGGTGACCTCCAGCGAAACGTCGAGATCCTTGCCAGCGTTGCGCCAGGTCAGTCGCGCATTGGCGACCGTATAGCCGTCGATCCGGTTCGACGAGCGATTGGCCGCACCGGTGTAGACCTTGCCCTGGTAGGAAGCGTCGAACCGCGGCGTCAGCGTGCCCACGGAGCCGAGATCGACCGTATATTGCGCACCGATGCTCCATTTCCACTCGGGAGTGAACGGCGCGTAATCGCCGAACTGCGGGCCGTTGATGTTGGTCGGCCCGCCGACCGAGACCGTGGTAGCGCCCGACGTAAACGTGCCGAAACGCTTGTATTGGAAATCGATATAACTGAGCGAACCATCGATCGTCATGGCGTCGACGGGATGAATCGTGGTCTCGAGTTCGACACCCTTTACGTCGGCGTCCCCGGCATTGACGGGCATCGCACACGGTATGCCGAAACCGGGCCCGGCGATCGCGGTGCAGTTGTTGAGCGAGAGCTGGATGCCTTTGTACTTGCTCAGGAAGGCCGCCATGTTCAACCGCACATGCCGATCGAGCAGGTCGGTCTTGAGCCCGAATTCATACGCCTGGAGCGTTTCCGGGTTGAACGGAACCGCCTGCTGCACGAAGAACGGCCGCGGATTGACGCCGCCACCCTTGAAGCCGGTCGAGAACTGGACATAGGCCATCACGTCGTCGGTGAGCGCATATTGGACATTCGCGCGGTAATCGACGCGCTCGCCATGGTAGGTGCTGATCGTGTCGTTGAGCGGCAGCACGGCGTTCGCCGTCACCGCGGTCGGATCGAGGTACGGGCGCTGCCGGACATAGTGATAGGTCTTCGATTCCTTGGTGTAGCGGATGCCCCCGGTGACGGTTAGCGGTTTGAACGGGTTCCAAGACACATGCGCGAACACCGCCTTGCTGTCGGCATCGATCGGATCGTTCCCCTGGAACTCGAGTGCGGAATAGCGCAGGTCTTGGAACGTCGCATAAATCGACTTCTGCGTACTGTAGAAGCCGCCGAGCGTATAGTTGATCGTGTCGCCGATCGTGCCGTTGAGCCGCAGTTCCTGGCTGAAGAAGTGGAACCTCAGCGGACCATAGCCGAGGCTGTGCGCAAGCGGCGACAAGTCATTGTCGTTAGAGAAATTCGACGTGTATTTGCGATAGGCCGTGATCGAGTTGAGCTTGAGCTTCGGGGCAATGTCCCATTCGACCTGGCCCGACACGCCCCAGCCGCGGAACCGTACACGCCCGTCCGCGGTCGATGCCAGGAAGATGCCGTCGGCCGGGTTGTCGTAGGTCGCGTAGTTGCAATATTGCCCGCACAGGAACCGATTGTCGTACGACAACAACAAGCTCGAAGCCGCGAACGGATTGATGTCGCGGGTAGGCGGCGTCGCCGTCGCATAATTCTGCGGGGGCGTCGTGCCCGGCGCGGGAATCAGCGGTAGCGGATAGCGCGGGCTGGCCAACGTCCCGTCGGGATAATAGCGCTGCAGCAATACCGAACCGGCCGCGGTGCGATCGTCGTCGGTATAGTCGCCGATGATGTTGATATCGATGCTGCTGCTCGGCCGCCAGCGGACCTGCGCGCGCCCGGCGATATAGCCGACACCGCCTTCCTTGGAGAGCAGGCAATCGCTGCGGTTGGTCTTCGCGGGCACGCCGCCCACGGGATTGACCAGCAGCGTGTCGGGAGCGCCCGGGATCGAGAAGTTGCGCGTGAAGGTCGCGGGCCCGCCGGCCGGATAGACGCAGCCGAAGTCGAGACGGTTGACATAGCCGTCCTGTTTCTTGGCGACGCCCGAAAGCCGCACGTCGAGACCCTTGGCGAGATTGAAGTCGGCGCTCGCACGCAGATCGAGGCGGTTGCGGCTTCCATACGTTGCCGTGACCGAGCCGGTGTTCGATCCGCGCGGCTTTTGCGAGAACAGCTTGACCGCGCCGCCGATCGAGTTGCGCCCGGCGAGCGTGCCCTGCGGACCGCGCAGCACTTCGACGCGGTCGAGGTCGAGCAGGTCGAGGATCGATCCGGTCAGCGTCGCAAAATAGACGTCGTCGACGTAGAAGCCGACGCCCGGCTCGAGTGCCGGGTTGAAGTCGAACTGGCCGACGCCGCGGATGTTCGCGCCGAGTGCCGGACCAAAGGCCGCTCCCTGCGGCTTTAGCGTTACCGACGGTGCCTGGTTGGCGATGTCCTGTACGCTCGTCTGGCTGCGCGCCTCGAGCATCGCGGCGTTGACTGCAGTAATGGCGATAGGCGTATCCTGCAGATTCTGCGTGCGGAACTGCGCCGTGACGACGATCTCGCTTTCCGCATTTCCTTGCGCGGGAGTCTGCTCGACGGCCGGAGGCGGTGTTCCCGCGGCCTGTGCGTAGGCTGCGATCGGAGACACGGCCGCGAGCGCGGAGCATGCCAATAGCGCCGTTTTGCTGTTCATGGTCATTACCCTCCCCTTTTGTTGATCTATCACTTACCGCAAGTGGCGGTCGTGTTGAAGAATCAATTGTCGCGCGCATGACGGCCCGTAGGACGGGTCCTGGAGGCTAGGCAGCGCGGGCGAGCGTCAGAGAATGAAATGTCCCATCATCAGCCGCACCACGCCGATCACCAGCACGACGAGATTGAAGTTGCGCCCGCTGGTCGAACTCGACAGCGCGCCGATCGCCAGTCCGACGATCGCGAGCGGAATCACGGCATAGTTGAGCCAGCCCAACAGCGGGATCAGGGCGACCAGCATGACCGGAAAGGCTATCGCGCCGACAATGATCGAGAGCAGGTTCAGCATGCAGCCTGGATAGGGAATCGCGAGTGTGTTGGCAAGGTAAAACAGTCCGTCGCTCGCGCTTCCTTCTTTCCGTCGGCCAGGCATTTTTTTCCTGCAGTTCCAATGGATCGGCTCCGAGAGGCTGTAACAGTGTCATGCCATCGCCGCGTCGATACGGTGTGCGAAGGCGTCGGCGATCTTTTCCTGATCCGCGATCAGCCGATCGAGCTGCCGCTGCGACAGCGGCTGCTCGAACAGCACGCCGATCCGCGCGCCGTCGCTCCAAATAACGCGTGCCGCACCGAGCTCGAAATCGCAGCGCAGGACGACGCGCTCGCCAAACGCGACTCGCGTACGCGCATAAACCAATGTGCCAGTGGTCGAGATGTTGAGCAGATGGGCGCGCAGTTTCGTCTCGCGAAGCGCCAGTTCGACCGGCTGAAAAATCTTGATGCGCGGCGCGGCGCGCCGCTCGCGGATGAATTGCATGGGGATCCCCTTCCCGTGATGCGCCAACAGCGCAGGTTGCGGACTCTGGTTCCAGCAAATTCAAGCTTAGCGCGGGAGTAACGTCGAATGTTGCCAGGGGGCGGTGGCTCGCGGCCAAGGCCATTCCCCCCCGCGTCAAAGCGCGCTACCGGCGTGCGATGCCTGCAATCCTTCTCGTGATGCTTGGCGGCGCGGTCGGCAGCGCCGCGCGCTACCTCGTCGGCCGCGCGGCGCTCTCGCTGCTCGGCCCCGATTACCCCTGGGGGACGCTGGCGGTGAACCTCTTTGGCGGGTTGCTGATGGGGCTGCTCGCCGGCCTGCTCGCGCGCTTCGCCAACGATGCCGAGCATGCAAGGCTGTTGCTCGCCGTCGGCGTGCTTGGCGGTTTTACGACCTTCTCGTCCTTCTCTCTCGAAGTCGTGCTGATGGTCGAGCGCGGCGATTGGCTCGTCGCGTTGGGCTATGTCCTGGCCTCGGTGCTCGGCGCCACGCTCGCGCTGTTCGGCGGACTGCTCCTAGTGCGAGTGGCGGCATGAGCGAGAGCAAGGAAGTCCGCCAGTTCACCGTTGGCGCCGACGATGATGGCATCCGGCTCGATCGCTGGTTCAAGCGGCACGTGCCGGAAGCGAGCTTCAACATCGTCTCGCGCTGGGCGCGCACTGGGCAGCTGCGCGTCGATGGCGCCCGCGCGACGCCGGGCGACCGGCTTTCGCAAGGGCAGGTGATCCGGGTGCCGCCGGCCGAACCGCCCGCGGCGGCGGCCCCGCGCCTCGAGCGGCCGAAGCTCAGCGAAGAGCAGATCGAGTTTGCGCAGGAGCTGGTGATCCACCGCGATCCGGCCGCAATCGTGCTCAACAAGCCGCCCGGACTCGCGACGCAGGGCGGCACCAAGACCAAGGACCATGTCGACGGGCTGCTCGACGCGTTGCAATTCGAGGCCGAGGGCCGGCCCAAGCTGGTGCACCGGCTCGACAAGGACACGTCGGGTGCGCTGCTGGTCGCGCGCACCTCGCGCGCGGCGGCCTATTTCTCGAAGCATTTCTCGGGGCGTTCGGCGCGCAAGCTCTATTGGGCGCTGGTCGTCGGCGTGCCGAGCATCGAGGACGGCGTGATCGAGCTGCCGATCGCCAAGCAGCCCGGGACCGGCGGCGAGAAGATGCATGTCGACGAGCAGGAAGGCCAGGCGGCGCGCACGCGCTACCGCGTGGTCGAGCAGGCCGGCACGCGCGCTGCCTGGGTCGAGCTCCAGCCCTTTACCGGACGGACGCACCAGCTGCGCGTGCATCTCGCCGCGATCGGTCATCCGATCGTCGGCGACGGCAAGTACGGCGGGCCGGAGGCCTTCCTCACCGGCGGCATCAGCCGCAAGATGCACCTGCACTCGCGCCGCATCCGCATCGACCATCCCGACGGCGGCAGGCTCGACGTCACCGCCGAGCTGCCGCGTCACTTCGCGGAGAGCATGGCGATGCTCGGCTTCGAGCCGTCCGCCGGCGGCCATAGCCTGATCGACGAGGAGCGCCCGCCGCCAACCCGCGCACAGCAGAAGGCGAAGGCCAAGGCCCATGCCAAGACGGTCCGCAAGGAACGTCGCGGCGAGCGCCGGTCGCGGGGGCGCGATTGAACCGGCTCGCGCTGTTCGATTGCGACGGCACTTTGGTCGACAGCCAGGCGACGATTTGCCGGGCGATGGAGGAGGCATTCGCCGGGGCAGGGCTGGAATCCCCCGGACGCCCTGCGATCCGGCGCATCGTCGGGCTGAGCCTGGTGCCTGCACTCGCGGCGTTGCTGCCCGAAGCCGAGGATGCGTTCCATGTGCGGCTCGCGGAGGACTATAAGGCGGCGTTCTTCCGGCTGCGCAGTGCGGGACTCGCCGAGGAGCCCTTGTTCGAGGGCATCGACGAGGCGATTCGCACGCTCGACGCGCGCGGCTGGCTGCTCGGGGTCGCTACCGGAAAATCGAGTCGCGGGCTCAACCATGTACTGGAACGTCACGCGCTCAAGCACCATTTCGTGACCTTGCAGACCGCCGATCACCATCCCTCGAAGCCGCATCCCGCGATGATCGCGGCGGCAATGGCCGAAGCCGGGGCGTGCCCCGAGACGACCGCGATGATCGGCGACACGAGCTTCGACATGGCGATGGCCGCAGCCGCCGGAGCGCATGGTGTCGGCGTCTCCTGGGGTTATCATGCGCCGGAGGAATTGACGGCGGCAGGCGCTTGCGTCGTGGCCGAGCATGCCCGCGCGCTGCCGGTGCATCTGGAGGCATTGTGAGCGATTCGGACAAGCTCGCGCGCACGCGCTATTACGTCATTGCCGGCATCAACCTCGCCGCGACTGCCGGCGCGGTCTTCGGCCTGGTGCTTGCCGGCAGGGCAAGCGCCTGGCCGCATCAGGTGCTCGGCGGCGCGATCGTGCTGTCGGGTCTCTATGTCATGGCGACAGTGCCGCGCGCGCTGGCGCGGATCTGGCGAACCCCGCAGCCGTGAAGCGATTCTGGAAGCGAGTGACGGTCGAGGACGGCGAGATCCGGCTCGACGGCCGGCCGGTGCGCACGCCGGGCCGCGCGCCGCTTGCGACGCCGGCGCCCGCGCTCGCCGAAGCAATCGCCGACGAATGGCGCGCCGTCGGCGAGACGATCGATCCGCGCGCGATGCCGCTCACCGGGCTCGCCAACGCGGCGATCGACCGCATCGCTCCCGACCCGGTGCGCTTCGCCGCCGATCTCGCGAAATTCGGCGAAAGCGACTTGCTCTATTATCGCGCCGATACTCCCGAACCGCTCGTCGCGCGCCAGGCCGCGCTATGGGATCCGCTGCTCGACTGGGCGCGTGCGCGCTACGACGTGCATTTCGAGACCATCGCCAGCGTGACGTATCGCCCGCAGCCGGAGGCAACCGTCGCGCGGCTTGCCGAAGCGGTCGCCGCGCGCACGCCGTTCGAGCTCGCCGGGCTGTCGCCGGTGGTAACGATCACCGGCTCGCTGATCGCCGCGCTGGCGCTGATCGAGGATGGTGCCGACGCCGAGGCCGTGTGGCAGGCTAGCCGGATCGACGAGGAGTGGCAGCAAGAGCAATGGGGCGAAGACGAGCTCGCCACGCAGGCGCGCGACGCGCGGCGCGTCGAGTTCGACGCGGCGGTGCGGTTTCTCGAATTGCTGGCCCGAGAGTAAGACCCGTTTTCGTCATCCCGGCCGAGTGCCGGGATCCGCCTCTCCACGCGGGAAGCCACTAAGCCTCCAGCTTTTCCTTCGCCTCGCGGTGGATCCCGGCACTTCGGCCGGGACGACGGCTCAGAATTTCCGCGAGCGATCCGCTCTCTACGCTGTTGGAACTGTGCGCGGCACGAACCATCCGATCACTGCCCCTGCCGCGACCCATGACGCGAGGTCGCTGATCCAGAGATAGATGTAATAGCTCCAGGGCGCGTGGTTGAAGACCGGCTGGCCGATATCGGTATAGGCCGTCACTGCCAGCCCGATCAGCGCGACCAGCTTGAACCGGTCGATGAAGCTGCCGTTCGCGGCGAACATCCTGACTGCCCAGGCGACCAGCATCGCGCAGATCACGCCGAGCACCAACCCGCCGATCAGCGCGGTGGTATCCATCGCCGCGAAGCCGGCGTTGGTGAAATGGACGATCGCCACCGGTCCCTTGCCGTACAGTTCGGTGCCGATCACGGTCGAGGAATTGGGAATCGGATAGGTTGCAGTGCCGAGCGGACCCAGGTGCTGCGCAAGCGCTGCCTGCAGCGCCTGGGCGGTCGCGTCATCGGTGCGGCCGAACGCGATCAGGCTAAGCGGCGTGCCCCAGAAGAGGAAACCGACGAAGAACATCGCGATGCCGCCCAGCAGCCCACCGATCAAGGTCCTGACCATCCTAGTGCCTCCCCGTTGCGGGCATGAATGCCCAGAGATCGGCTACTTCGTCAGACTGCGAATGAAGCCGATCAACCCTGTCTGGCGCGAACGGCGGAGCCGCTCGGCGCGCAGGATGGTATGCACCTGCGTATAGCATTCTTCGATGTCGTCGTTCACCAGGACATAGTCGTAGCCGTCCCAATGGCTGACTTCGCGCTCGGCGCGTTCCATCCGCGCGTCGATCACTTCCAGTGCGTCGGTCGCGCGGCGTTTGAGCCGCTCGTGCAGTTCGCGCAGACTCGGCGGCAGAATGAACACGCGCACCACATCACCGCCGGCAAGCTGAAACAGCTGTTGCGCGCCCTGCCAGTCGATGTCGAACAGCACGTCGCGGCCCGCGCCGAGCATTTTGTCGACGGGCTCCCGTGGCGTTCCATAGCGGTGCCCGAACACATGCGCCCATTCAAGGAACTCGTGGTTCGCGACCATCGCGCGAAATCCCTCGAGATCGGTGAAATGGTAATCGACGCCTTCGACCTCGCCCGGGCGCGGTTCGCGCGTCGTGTACGACACCGACATGTCGAGATAGGGGTCGGCCTCGAGCAACTTGCGCGCGATCGTGGACTTGCCGGCGCCGGACGGCGAGGAGAGCACGAAGAGCACGCCGCGGCGGCGGAACTTGTGCGGATCGGCCTCGGGAGCAACTGCCATGCGCGCTGTTGCCGCGCGCGGCGTGGCAGGTCAAGCCGGCGCGCGCTGACTCGCCTCTTGCCAACGCTTGGCGAGATAGCGCGCGCCGAGCGCCGCGCCGCCGATGAATAGCGCTGCCGGAACGACTGCCTTTGCTACCTTCCACGTTGCGACGCCCGCAATCGCGCCGAGCGTTCCGCCTTCGCCGTCGCTGCGATCGATGCGATTACCGATCCAGCCCGCGATAATGTCGCCGATCATTCGAACTATCCCTTCGCTGCACCGATGCGCAACCGCGGCGCCGCGCAATCGGTTCCACGGCCTTGCCAATGGCGCGGAGAACGGAGAAGGCGCGCGCGGAGCGAGGAGGGACCTATGGCTGCGTTGGTACTTCACGAATATGCCCAGTCGGGAAACTGCTACAAGATCCGGCTGACCGCCGCGCATCTCGGCATCACACTCGAGCGCCGCGAATATGACATCATGAAGGGCGAGACGCGCACGCCGCAGTTCCTAGGCGAAGTCAACGCCAACGGTCGCATTCCCGTGCTGCAGACCGGCAATGACTTCCTGCCCGAAAGCAACGCCGCCTGCTTCTATCTCGCCGACGGCAGCGACTTGATCCCGCACGACCGGTTCGAGCGCGCTGACATGCTGCACTGGATGTTCTGGGAGCAATACAACCACGAGCCCAATGTCGCGACGCTACGCTTCTGGCTGAAATGGATCGGGGAGGCGAATTTCACCGAGCTGCAGCGCGCGCAATATCCGGTGAAGCGCGCGGCGGGCGAAGCGGCGCTGGCGCTGATGGACGCACATCTCGAGCATCGCGCCTTCTTCGTGCTCGATCGACTGACGCTCGCCGACATCGCGCTCTATGCCTATACCCATGTCTGCGAGGACGGCGGGTTCGATTTGCAGCGCTATCCGTGCATCGGCGCCTGGCTCGATCGCGTGGCGGCACATCCACGGCATATACCGATTACGGCGTGATTTGACGCGCCTGACGGCGCGTTGCGGTGCGCGCCCGCTCCCCCACTCGACCACCCAACGGCAGTATTATATGGGTGGTCGGGTGGGGGAGCGGGCCGGCACCGCCTCGAAACGCGCCCTTCCGCGCGTTTCGAAATAAACGCCCTGACTCGCGCCCGGGCCATTTTGGCGCATGTGACGATTTCGTGAAACGCGACCGATTCTGGTTGTAACAATTCATTGCCATGGCGCGGGCCCGAGAAGGCAACCGGGGACCGCGTCGATGGCCACGATTACCAGGCTACCGTTCAACGCCAATCTTGCTTCGCTCGGAGGATTCGCGGCGTCGGCGCCGGCGATTCCGGAGCGTGTGGTCACAGAGCGCCGCCAGTTCCGCACGATCTGGATTTCGGACGTCCATCTCGGTACGCGCGGCTGCAACGCCGACATGCTGATCGACTTCCTCGACCATGTCGACAGCGACACCATGTATCTGGTCGGCGATATCATCGACGGCTGGCAGCTGCGCAAGCGCTTCTATTGGCCCGCCGCGCACAACGACATCGTGTGGCGCGTGCTCAAGCGCGCGCGGCGCGGCACGCGCGTCGTCTATGTTCCGGGAAACCATGACGAAGCATTCCGCCAGTTCGACGGGCTCGATTTCGGCGGTGTCGAGATTCGCCATCAGGCGATCCACGAAACTGCCGACGGCCGCCGTCTGCTCGTGCTGCACGGTGACGAGTTCGACGCGATCACGCTGTCGCATCGCTGGCTGGCGCATCTCGGCGACGCTGCCTACACGTTCGTGATGTGGGCCAATCGCTGGCTCAATACCGTGCGTCGCGCGTTCAACCTCCCATATTGGTCACTTTCGAAGCACGCCAAGCAGAAGGTGAAGAACGCCGTGGAGTTCATTTCGCACTTCGAGGAGGTGGTGGCCCATGCCGCCGGCGCGCGCGGCGTCGACGGTGTCGTTGCGGGACACATCCACACCGCAGACATTCGCTCGATTAACGGCGTCGAATATTGTAATGATGGCGATTGGGTCGAAAGCTGCACAGCGCTCGTCGAGCATTTTGACGGTCGGATGGAGGTGCTGCACTGGGCGGACGAAATCGCGGCGCGGCAAGGCGCGCCAGACGAAAGCGAATTGGTGGCGGCTTAGGCCCGGCGTCGATGCGGATCGCGATCATCACCGATGCCTGGGAACCACAGGTCAATGGCGTGGTCCGCACGCTGCAATCGGTACGGGCGGTGCTCGAACGCGAAGGGCATCGCGTCCTGGTGATCTCGCCGGACAAATTCCTGTCGCTCCCATGCCCGACCTACCCCGAGATCCGCCTGGCCGTGACGCGTGTCGCGACTGTCGGCAACATGCTCGAGGAATTCGAGCCCGAGGCGATCCACCTCGCCACCGAAGGGCCGCTGTGCGTCGCGGCGCGGCGCTGGTGCATTCGCCACGGCTTCCCGTTCACTACGGCCTATCACACCCAATTTCCCGACTATGTCTCGGCGCGTTCGGGCGTGCCTGCCGAATGGGTGTGGCGCTACATCAAATGGTTCCACGCGCCGGCGGCGGCGATCCTGGCGTCGACGCCCTCGATCCGCCAGTCGCTGGTCGATCACGGGCTGACGCAGGTGCGCCACTGGGGTCGCGGCGTCGATCTGGCCAACTTCCGCCCCGGTGCCGAGCCGCATCCGGCCATGGTGGGGCTGGCGGGACCGGTCCAGCTCTATGTCGGGCGCGTCGCGATCGAGAAGAATCTCGAAGCGTTCCTCGATTCGAAACATCCCGGCACCAAGGTCGTCGTCGGTGACGGCCCGGCGCGTGCGACGCTCGAGGCGCGCTATCCGGAGGCACGCTTCCTTGGCGCACTGTTCGGACCCGAACTCGCGCGTGCATACGCCGCCGCAGACGTGTTCGTGTTTCCGAGCAAGACCGACACCTTCGGCCTGGTAATGATCGAAGCGCTCGCGTGCGGCGTGCCGGTCGCGGGGTATCCGGTGACCGGGCCGATCGATGTCCTGACTCCCGAAGTCGGTGCGACGTCGACCGACCTCGACGAGGCGATTGCCGAAGCGTTGACTAAGGACCGTGCCGCCTGCGCGGCCTATGGCGCCGGCTTCACCTGGGAAGTCAGCGCGCGTCAGTTCGTCGAGGCCCTGCGCCCCTTCCGCGAAGTGCTCCAGGCCGCGTAGCCGGCTTGGCGCTTGCTCTCGGCGCCATGTCGCACTAAGTCGAAGCCCATGGTACGGCCGCCCGTGAAGGGCGGCCCTTATTGTTTCTACGGAGAATATCGTGGCCCAGCCGCTGATGCCGCACGCGACCGCTTCCTGGCTGGTCGACCAAACCTCGCTCTCGTTCGAGCAGATCGCCGATTTCTGCGGCCTCCACATCCTCGAGATCCAGGCGATCGCCGACGATACCGCGGCGACGAAGCTCACCGGTCGTGATCCGGTGCGCGCGCACGAGCTGACGATGGAGGAGATCGAGAAGGGCCAGAAGAACCCCGATTATCGCCTCAAGATGTCCAAGGGCCCCGAACAGATCCGCCGCACCAAGGGGCCGCGCTATACGCCGGTGTCGAAGCGCCAGGACAAGCCCGACGGCATCGCCTGGATCCTGCGCAACCACCCCGAGATATCGGACGGGGCGATCTCGAAGCTGATCGGCACCACGCGCACCACCATCGCCGCGATTCGCGACCGTACGCACTGGAACATTGGCAATATCGTGCCGAAGGATCCGGTGACGCTCGGCCTGTGTTCGCAGCGCGAACTCGATGCGCTCGTCGCGCGCGCCGCCAAGGCCGCCGGCATCGAGGCGCAGGCCGACACGCGGCTCGAGGGCGATCGCGAGGCGCTGATCGAGCAGCTCCGCGCAGAGCGCGACGCTGCGCACCGCGAAGCCGAACTCGCCGCCCACGGCGAGGTGCCGACGATCGGCGGCTTCATCGATCCGTTCAAGAAGTAGCGACACCTCTCAAATCGTCCGATGCGATGGGTGGAGAGGTCGCCGTCAAGGCTGGCGGGCGGCTTCCTTCGCGAATGCGCGCAATTGCTACCGATCGAACAACGCACGGATTGCGTCGGGCACGCGTGCCGATTTGAGTCCGCCGGGTGCGTCGGCCGCAGGCACCGTCCACACTCGCTTCTCGGTGCATTCGACGCAGGTGGCGCCGTCGAGCCTCAGGCGGTGCGCGATGGTGAAGCTCGAATTGCCGAAGAGCGGCGCGGCGCTTTCGATCAGCACGTCGTCGCCATAGGTAACCGGGCGCAGAAACTTCGCCTGCACGTCGACCATCGGAAAGCCGGCGACGCCGAGCTCGACGAGCATCTGCCGCTTCTTCGGCAGCCCGGCGTGCTCGAAAAGCCGGATGGTGTTTTCGCCGAACATGTCGAGGAAGCGTGGCGCATAGACGATGCCCGCTGGGTCGCATTCGCCCCAGGTCACGCGATACGCGCGGGTGTAGAACGGCGTCATGCGAAGGTGAGGCCGCCGCGGCGTTCAGCGAAGCGCCAGCCTTCGTCGGTGCGCACGAGCCTGTCCCGGAAATAGCCGAGGAGCGGAGGCGCGTCCCTGGCGGTGTAGAGCGCTATGCCGCTGAACGCGCTCGCCGCGGTCGTGCTCTCGACATCGACCGTGACGTTGGCGATCAGATGCTGGGTGACGCGGGGCGGCCGCGCCCGCAGCGAGGCGAGGATCGCCTCGCGCCCGACCACGGGCGTGTCCGGCGCGGTGGGCCGCGCCATCGATCCGTCCACGGTGTAGAGCGCCGCGACTTCCTCCCAACGGTTTTCGTCGTTGAGATTGGCGTAGCGGAGGATCAACTGGTTGATATCCCATTCGATCGCGCGGCGCTCGTCCGCGTGCATCAGTCCGGGAATCCTTCACGCGCGCGGCTGTTGTCGAGCACGATCGGCTTGCCGGTGACGGGGTGCGGGTAATGGAACGGCACCGTGTCGGTCGCCGGCCACAGCCTCGGGCGCGGATCGATCAGTGCATCGGGCCCGACCGGATCCTCGGGGTAGAGCGTCTTCGCCATGGGGATGAAGTCGATCTTGGTCTTCGCCCAGCCTTCGGCGAAGCTGCCGTGCCAGAAGGGATAGTAGCGCAGCGCCTTGATCCGCCAGATGCCGTCATCCCCGCGCGAATATTCATTCTCGTAGAGGCCGCCTTCCCACCAGGCGCGCTGCGCGCCTTCGGCGGTCTCGTGAAGACCCGCCTGCATCATCGAGCGGCCGCGCGTCTTGGCGGTCTTGCGGTCGGGCGCGACGTCGATGACCATCTGCAGCTGCGGATGGTCGAGCAGCCAGCCGTAGCGCGGGCCGTTGTGTCCCTGCGTGAACTGCGTCTGAAACCGTTCGATATACAGGCGGCGGATGCCCGCCCTGCCTTTGTAGATGCCGCCGAGGAACCATACTTCGCCATCGTCGGCGAACAGGTCGACGACTTCGTTATACTGCGATTTGTCGATGAAGTAGCCATAGGTGTACTGCAGCTTCCGGACGGCATTGACGTCCTGGAGGATACCGACCTCGTTCTCCAGCTTGTCGATGCGCGCGATCAGCGCGGCGGTGTCTTCGGCCATTCTATCCTCCCAACTCTCGTTATCTGAAATCAATATCCGACCGTGAAGCGCTGACGGATGTGTTTGGGCGTTTCGATCTCGTCGAGCAGCGCGACCGCATAATCCTCGTAGCTGATATGGCTCTTGCCATCGTCGGCAGTGAGCAGGTTCTCGAGGCCCAGCCGGAACTTGCCCGTGCGCTCGCCCGGGCCGAAGAACACCGAAGGCGACAGGAACGTCCAGTTGAGCTCGCGCTCGGCCTTGAGCCAGTTGAGTGCCTGGCGTGCCGGCTCGGCCTCGACCTTGATGAAGTCGGGGAAACCGGGCGTGTCGATCAGCGCCTCGCCGGGCGCGACTTCGAGGCTCGCCGCGCCACCGACGATCAGCACGCGCGGCGCGGACCGCAGCGCCCCGAAGAGTTTCTTATAATCGAGATCCTGGAAGCGCACCGAAAGCACGACGGCGTCGGCGCCGGCGATTGCGTTCCGCAGCTGCGCATCGTCGTTCATGTCGGCCTGGACGAGGGTGACCCCTGCCTGCGGCGGCAGTTTCGACGGATCGCGCGCGATCGCCGTGACCTCATGGCCGCGGTCGGTCGCTTCCTTGACGATGCGCTGGCCGACGTTACCCGTCGCCCCGATCAATGCGATCTTCATGCCGTTTCTCTCCCGGGCGAATCCGTCCTGCGTTCGCCCCAGCGTAGCCCCAAACCCTAGTGGCGGTCGTTCTCGCCTCTGAAGCAGAGGCGGCCCGGCCTCACAAGGGCGCCGCGGCTCCTAGTATCGCGACTACCCGGGCTGGACGACCACCTCGAGCAGCTGCGGTCCTTTCCCCGCGAACAGCGCCTCGATCGCCGCGTCGAGTTCGCTTGCGGCGGTGATGCGCCTGCCGGGCACGCCCTGACCTTCGGCGATCTTGACGAAGTCGAGTGCGGGCAGCTTCGAACCGACGACTTCGATCCCGAACAGCGACCCGAAGTGCTCGAGCGCGGCATAGCCGCCGTTGTTGACGATAAGGAACTTGATATCGAGCCCGAGCTGCGCCGCGGTATAGAGTCCCTGGATCGAATACATCGCCGACCCGTCTCCGAGCAGGCAGAGGACGGTCGTGTCGGGCCGGCCGAGCGCGACACCGACCGCGGCCGGCAGCGCATGGCCGAGTCCGCCCGAAGCGCAGGCGTGGAATTCCTCGTCGCTGCGCACGCGGAAGAAATCGTGCAGCGGACCCCGCGTGCTCGGCGCTTCCTCGGTGATTGCAATTCCCTTTGGCCGCAGCGCTTCGAGCCGCGCGATCAGCAGCGCGTCGGTGAGCCGGCCCGGATCCGGATCGGGTTGCCTTGCGCGCGGCGCGGGCTCGACACGCGGGCCAGGCGCCGGACCGTCGATCAGCCCCAGCACCGCGGCGCGCACGTCACCGACGATCGACAGGCCCTCGGGTGCCCGGTCGGCCATCGCCGGGTCGTCGACGATCTGGACCAGCTCGGCACCTTCGGGCACGAATGGGCCGAAGCCTTCGACATGATAAGTGAATGCCGGCGCCCCGAGCACCAGAACGAAGTCGCTGCCGGCAAGCGCATGGACGATCGCTTCGCGCGATGCGGCCAGGAAGCCGGCGAACAGCGGATGCCCTTCGGGGAAGACGTTCCGCGACGCCATCGGCGCGGCCCACACCGCCGCGCGGTGGCGTTCGGCGAGCGTGACCAGCGCGTCGCGCGCGCGATTGTTGGCCACGGCCTGGCCTGCGACGATCACCGGCCTGCGTGCCTTGGCGAGCCCGGCAGCGGCTTCGGCTAGCAGCTCACCGTCGGGGCGCACGATCGTGCTCACGCGGCGCGGCTTGATCGGCTCGACCGGGCGTTCCCAGTCGTCGATCGGGATCGAGACGAACACCGGGCCCTTGGGTGCCTGCATCGCGCAATGATAGGCGCGCATGATCGCCAGCGGCACGTCTTCCGCCCGCGCGGGTTCCACGGCCCATTTGACGAACGGGCGCGGAAATTCGGTCGGCCGCTCGGCGTAGAGGAACGGTTCGAACGGCAGGATCGAGCGCGCCTGCTGGCCGGCGGTCACCACCAGCGGGGTGCCGTTGCGATAGGCAGTGAACAGATTGCCGAGCGCATGGCCGACGCCGGCCGAGCTGTGAAGATTGACCAGCGCGGCGTTGCCGGTCGCCTGGGCATAGCCGTCGGCCATGCCGAGCACGACCGCTTCCTGCAGGCCCAGGATGTACCGGAACCCTTCGGGCATATCGCGGAACATCGGCAGCTCGGTCGACCCCGGATTGCCGAAGATCGTGGTCAGGCCATAGGCCTTGAGCAACTGGAAAACGGCGTCGCGGACCGTGGGTTCGTCGGTGCGCTTGAGCGGTTCGACGCGAAGGGAATGTGCGGACATGGGCGGGATCCTCGCGGAGTCGAATGGGGTTTTAGGCTACCGCTTCCGCGCCGCAAAGTCTGGCCGCGGCTATGTCGGCGCCTTCGCGCAGCGACTTGAGCTTGGCCCAGGTCACCATCGGGTCGATCTTGCCATAGCCGGCGAAGGTGCCGAACCCGCAGTCGGTGCTCGCGATCACGCGTTCGACGCCGACGATGTCGGCGAAGCGCTCGATGCGCTGCGCGACCAGCTCGGGGTGCTCGACATAGTTCGAGCAGGTGTCGATCATGCCGGGCGCGAGGATCTTGTCGTCGGGGATCGCAGTATCGCGCCACACCGCCCATTCATGCTCGTGGCGCGGGTTGGCGCCTTCGAACAGGATCGTCGAAGGTCGCGCCGCAAGGATCACGTCGATGACGCGCTCGAGCGGAATGTCGTGGTCGTGCGGGCCTTCGTAATTGCCCCAGCAGATGTGCATGCGCAGCCGGTCTGCCGGAATCGAGGCGGTCGCGGCGTTGAGCGCCTCGACGTTGGCGGCCGCGACCTTGAGGAATTCGCTTTCGCTCAGATGCTGATAGCCGGTGTGGCGCGACATCGCGAGATCGGGGCAGTCGAGCTGCAAGTCGAAGCCGGCAGCGACGATCGCTTCATATTCGGGACGCATCGCGTCGACGAGGTCCGCCAGATAGGCCTCGTGGTTCGGATAAAAGGCGTTTTTCTGGAACGCAGTGATCAACCCCGGCGACGCCGAGTTCATGAATGCGCGCACGCCTTGGCCGTTCTTGGCGAGCGCGCTCTGGAAGCGGCGGATGTCGTCGTGGAGCGGCTGGAGATTGACCAGCCTGACCTTCGAAATGCACGACGCGCGGGTGAATTCCTGCGCGCCCATGATCAGCGCAAGCTTCTTGCGCAGCTCGGGCAGCGGCGCGAGGTCGGCCGCGGGCACGCGATCGGTGTGGCCGCCGAAGCCTTCGAGCCGTTCGATCATATAGGTCGAATAGCCGACCTTGCCGAGCTCGCCGTCGCTGACGATCGAGACGCCGCACTCGACCTGTTTCGCCACGGCCAGGTCGACGGCGTGCTGCACGACGCGATCGAATTCCGCAGCGTCATAAGGCTCACCATGATCGCGTGCGAGCAGCAGCGGCGTGAGTTCTTCGCCGCGCGGGAGACTGCCGACATGGGTGGTGAGGATTTGACGCAAGCGAAGCTCCCGGAGAGGTTTTGCGCCACGTATGAAAAGGTGAAATGGCTGAGAAGTGGTATTCAAAATACCATCGTCATCCTCGCTGTGGCGAGGATGACGACAGAGAGCTTTATGCCGACTTGATGATCGGCATCGCGGTTACGGGCTTGCCGGTCAGCGTCAGCAGCGCGTTCGCCACCGCAGGGCCGACCACCGGCGTACCCGGCTCGCCGGCGCCGGTCGGCGGCTTGGCCGAAGGCAGGATGTGCACTTCGACCTTCGGCGCCTCGGTGTGCCGGAGTACGCGATAGCTGTCGAAATTCGTGGTCTGCACCACTCCGTCGACCAGCTTCACATCGCCGAACAGCGAATAGGACAGGCCATACATTACGCCGCCTTCCATTTGCGCCGCGACCTGGTCGGGAGAGACGGCGAATCCGCAATCGACCACGACGACGACGCGCCGTACCTTGGGCTCGCCATCGACCGGCGACACTTCGGCGATGTTGGCGACGGTCGTGCCAAAGCACTCGTGCACTGCGACGCCGCGCGCCCATCCCTTGTCGATCGGCTTGTCCCAGCCGGCCAGTTCGGCGGCCTTGTCGAGCACCGCCAGATGCGACTCCGCCTTGGCGCGACGATAGAGCTCGCGGCGATAGGCAACCGGATCGATCTTGGCGCGGGCCGCGAGCTGGTCGACGATATGCTCCATCGCCATCGCCGTGTGCGTCGCTCCGACCGAGCGCAGCCACAGCGCAGTGATCTTGCTCGGCGGATGGAAGGTCGCCGCGTCGACGATCGGCGTCGCCTTGAAATAGGGCGAGCCCTGCACGCCTTCGACCACCAGCGGATCGACACCGCCCTGCATCATCATCGCCATCGGCCCGCCCGCGACGATCGAGCCGCCGACCAGCCGGTGCTCCCACGCCGCCGGATAGCCGTCGGCGGCGAGCGCGACGCGGACGTGATGGTGTGACATCGGGCGGTAGAAGCCGCCCGCCATGTCGTCCTCGCGCGTCCAGATCATCTTGACCGGCTTGCCGACGCCCATGCGCTTGGCGATTTCGATAGCCTCGCGCTGATAGTCGCACTGCGGCACGGCCCGGCGGCCGAAGCTGCCGCCCGCGGGGAGGGTGTCGATCGTCACCTTGTCGGGCGAGATGCCCAGGATTTGCGCAGCGGCCTGCTGGTCGAACGTCTGTGCCTGGCTGCCGAAGCGCAGATGCGCGCCGTCGGGGGTGACTTCGGCGACGCAGTTCATCGGTTCCATAGGCGCGTGCGCGAGCAGCGGGAACGCCATGTCGAACGTTGCCACCTTGGCGGCATCGGCGAACGCGCCGGTCGCATCGCCCGCTTTGGCGAAGCTCGCCCATTTGACCGGTTTCTCACCCGTCGCCATCGCGCGATATTCGTCGGCGATCGCAGCGGTCGAACGCGTCTCCGCGGCCGAATCATCCCAGCTGACCTTGAGCGCGTCGCGGCCCTTCTTCGCCGCCCAGCTGTTCTTCGCGATCACTGCGACGCCGCTCGGGATCTGCATCACGTCGACCACGCCCGAGATTTTCTTCGCCTCGGTTGCGTCGAAGCTCGCGACCTTGCCGCCGAACTTCGGCGAATGCGCGACCATGGCATAGACCATGTTCGGCAGGCGGACGTCCTGCGTATACATGGGCTGGCCGGTCGATTTGGCGCGCGCGTCGAGCCGTGTCACGCGCTGCGTGCCGACCAGCTTGAACTGCTCCGGGGTCTTGAGCAGCGGATCGGCCGGCGGCGGGACCTTGGCAGCGGCGTCAAGCAGGGCGCCGAAGCCCGCCGACTTGCCGCTCTTGGCATGGCGCACCACACCATTCTCGACCGTGATTTCGCTCGCCGGCACGCCCCATTGGCTCGCGGCTGCGCTTACGAACATCGCGCGCGCAGCTGCGCCGGCCTTGCGTAGCGGCATCCAGCTGTCGACGATGCTGCCCGAACCCCCGGTCAGCTGCATCCCGAAACCCGCGCGACCGTAGATCTTGGCATTGGCCGGCGCGGCCTCGACTGCGGTTTTCGCCCAGTCGGCGTCGAGTTCCTCGGCGACGATCGCGGCGAGGCCCGAATGCGTGCCCTGGCCGAGCTCGGAGAATTTGGCGACGACGGTTACCATGCCGTCGGGCGCGATGCGGATAAAGGGGCCGAACGCCGTCACCTGGCTCGCGGCAGCGGTGCCCGCGGCGCGCGCAACGCCGGAGATTCCGCCGACGAACAGCGCCCCGCCCGACAGCAGCGCGCCCATCAGCACGTCGCGGCGCGTGGTCTGGACCTTGGTCATGCCGTCACTCCCGCAGCATCCTTGATCGCCGCATTGATGCGATTGTAACAGCCGCAGCGACAGATATTGCCGTTCATGGCCTCGGCGATTTCTGTGTCGCTCGGCTTGGGATTGGTCTTGAGCAGCGCCGCGGCGCTCATGATCTGCCCCGATTGGCAATAGCCACATTGCGGCACGTTCGCGCGCACCCAGGCTTCCTGCAGCTTGTGCTTGCCGCCAAGCCCTTCGATCGTCGTGATGTTCGCGCCCTTCGCCATGTCCACCGTCGTCACGCACGAGCGCGTCGCCGTGCCGTCGAGATGGATGGTGCAGGCGCCGCACTGCGCCATGCCGCAGCCGAACTTGGTGCCGGTGAGCCCGAGTTCGTCGCGCAGTACCCATAGGAGCGGCGTGTCGGCTTCCGCCTCCACCGCTACATTCTTTCCGTTGATTTTGAGCGTCGTCGCCATGGAATTGCCTCCGATGGCTACACGCCATAACGGTTCGGCACCAATTGGGCGAGAGGCCGAAGCTGCCCGACCACCATTTTGTTGACTTTGACCGCGCAGGGCGTTCAGGCCTCTGAAATCCGGGCGGGCCTATTTGGCAGGCAGATTTAACTGGAAGGATAGCGAATGCGTGCGACGTTGGTTCTGGCAGCAGGTGTAATGACGGCAGTGGCGCTTCCCGCAGCGGCGCAGGATGCGGCCGCTGGCAAGGGACAGTTCAAGACCGCCTGTGCGATCTGTCATTCCGAAGTCGCTGGCAAGAACGGCGTCGGACCCAGCCTCGCGGGAATCGTGGGCAGCGCGCCCGGCGTGGTTCCCGGCTTCAATTTCTCGCCGGCGATGAAGGCCGCCAAGTTCAAGTGGGATGCCAAGACGCTCGACGAATATCTCACCAGTCCGGCGAAGAAGGTCCCGGGCAACCGCATGCCCTATCCCGGCCAGCCCGATCCCGCGAAGCGCGCGGCGATCATCGCCTATCTCGCCACGCTCAAATAAGCGCCGACACCGGCGACAGCTGCGCGGTAAGGTGCGGACCCCCGGCGGGATGTGGGGATCCGCACCCGACCCGGATCAGAGCTTGACCCGGGTGCGCCTGACCGCGGCGGTTGCGGTCAAGTCCGTCGGCTGAAGTCCGGCGCACGCAGGGGGAGTGCGCGACCGGACTCCGCGTCGAGGCTATGCTGCTGCCGCTGGCCGGAAGGGCGCGGTGCCAGGGCCCCGCTGAAACTCGATCGTCGCGCGGCGAATGCGATCGACCATTGGCTGCGGGCGGCGCGCGAGCTTCGCGGCGAGTCCGGCGGGCACCGCGGCACTGAAATAGAAGCCTTGTGCATGGGTGCAACCCAGCGCGGCCAAGTCGGCGACCTGCGCCGCAGTCTCGACGCCTTCTGCGGTGACTGTCTGGTCGAGCGTCTGCGCGAGCACGATTACGGCGCGAGTCACTTCGCCAACGCCGCCATCGCCACCATGCGCGATCAGCTCGCGGTCGATCTTGATACGATCGAACCGAAGCTCGCGTAACCGGTGCAGATTCGCCAAGCCCTTGCCGAAGTCGTCGAGTGCGAAGGCGACGCCGGCGCGGCGCAGCCGTTCGACCGCGGCGCGCGTCGCGCCAAGTTCGGTGATGGCGCTCTCTTCGGTGACTTCGAGGATCAACTGCTCCGGGTCGGTCCCCGAGCGGCGCAGAATCTCGAGACATCTCTCGGGAAAGGGACCGAGCAGCTGCTGCGGTGCGAGGTTGAGCGACAGCGTATGCCGGTCGCTCCACGACTTCATGTCACGGCACGCCCGATGCAGCAAAGCCGCGCTCATCGCATCGATCGCGCCGGACTCGGCTGCGAGTGGAATGAAGCGGTCGGGCTTGATCCAACCGAGCCTGGGATGCTGCCAGCGCGCGAGACATTCGAATCCTGCGAGCGCGACGCCGCGCAGGTCGATGACCGGCTGGTAGAAGGGAACAATCTCGCCTCGCTCGATCGCGCTCGGCAAATCGGCGAGCAGTTCGCGCTCATAGGCCGCCACTGCCGACGTGGCACGCAACGGCGCCACGGGCGGACCAGCACGTCCACTTGGGGCTTCGGGCGAGCGCTCGTCCCAGCCGTGGCATTGATACATCGCGATTCCCGCTGTTGCCTCGCCCCTATCATCATAGGCGCGCGCGAGGACGCAGCGGCGCGGTCGGCGGTTACCTAAGCGACCATACAGTAACGGCAGCTATGGTCGGTCCCGTAGGTCGCATGGCGCATCGAAAACCGGCGTCAGATCAATCCGGCGAGGCACGCGGTGCGCAGCACGTCCGACAGGCCGTTGGCGCCCAGCTTGGACATCAGGTTCGAACGGTAGATCTCGATCGTCCGCGGGCTGATACCCAGATTGTTCGCGATCACCTTGTTCGCCTGGCCTTCGAGCAACCCGTCGAGCACATCGCGCTCCCGCGGCGAAAGCGTTGCGAGCCGGTCGTGTGCCTCGCGCTCGCGCGTCGCCAGCGCACTGTCCTGCTCGAGTCGGATGAAACTGAGTTCGATCAGCTCGAGCAGCATTTGGTGCTCGATCGGCTTCTCGATGAAATCGACTGCGCCGGCCTTCATCGATTCGACTGCCAGGCGCAGATCACCCTGGCCGGTGATCACGATCGGCGCGAAGGGCGGTCGTCGCCCCGCGAGCGCGTGCAGCACGTCGAGCCCGCTCGCGCCAGGCATGTGCATGTCGAGCAGCAGCACGCCCGGATCGAGGTCGTCGACAGCCGCCAAAAACGTCGTCCCGCTGCGGTACGAACGAATCGCCAGCCCCTCGATTCGCCCGAGTAGGCCGTGCAATGAAAGGCGTACGTCCTCATCATCGTCGACGATATAAATGTGACGAGTCATTCCTCTCCCCCGCCACTGATCCCCGGCAGCCTTCTACTAGCCAAATCTCAGTTCCCCAAGTGCCGAGCTGTAGCACGAATCGAAAAGGCCGCCGTCGCACTGACGGCGGCCTTTTTAGATGGTGGGCGCGGCAAGGATTGAACTTGCGACCCCTGCGATGTCAACACAGTGCTCTACCACTGAGCTACGCGCCCAAAACGGGAAGCGGGCCTTTAGCGGCACCCGGCCGCGCTGGCAAGCGCCCGTCTCTTGCCCGAACGCACCTTTTCGGTGCGTGTCCCGAAACCCGTTTCAGTTGCGGCTGGGGATCGAATCGCTTTCGAACAGCCGATCGACTTCGAGCACCAGGTCGCGCAGGTGGAACGGCTTGGAAAGCACGCGCGCCTGCGGCACTTGCTTGCCGGCCTTCAGCGTGACCGCGGCGAAGCCGGTGATGAACATCACGCGCATGTCAGGTACGATTTCGCCGGCCTTCTGCGCCAGTTCGATGCCGTCCATTTCGGGCATCACGATATCGGTGAGCAGCAGGTCGAAGCGTTCGGTGAGCAGCAGCGGCATCGCCGCGGTGCCGCGATCGACCGCCGTGACGGCATAGCCCGAACGCTCTAGCGCGCGCGTCAGATATTCGCGCATCACCTTGTCGTCTTCGGCCAACAAAATCCGGATCATTGCACCCCACCCATCGAACCCCGGCATATTATGCGGAAGCCCTTAACATTTTTCCAGCATCCCGGCTTCTTCGTAGTTTCCGCGCCCTATTACGCGGCCGGTTGCCCGCGCCCGGCGTGATCCCTAAGCTTCGCTGTGTGTCGAGTCACAGCTTCGTCCGTCACGGGCCCGCCGAACCGCTCAGCCCGGTGGTGCTCTCGGTGCCGCACGCCGGACGCGATTATCCGCTCGCATTGCGCGCGGCGCTGGGCGTCCCGCTCGAGCGGCTGCGGCCGCTGGAGGACCGCTATGCCGACAGCCTCGCGCTCGCCGCGCGCGCGATGGAAACGATGTTCGTTGCTGGCCGCGCGCGGGCATGGATCGATCTCAACCGCGGCGAACATGAACGCGACCCGCGAATCGACGATGGCGCGTCGCTCGCCACGCTGCCGTTCCAGTCGGCGAAGCTGCGTTGCGGGCTCGGACTGATTCCGCGCCGCGTCGGTCATTCGGGCGATATCTGGAACCGCCGCCTGTCGGGCGACGAAGTGCTCGCGCGCATCCATGCCGATCATCGGCCCTATCATGCGGCGCTGGCGGCAGCGCTTGCCCGCGCGCATGCGCGATTCGGCGTGGCGGTTCTGCTGGATCTGCATTCGATGCCCCCGCTCGACGGCAAAGCGCCGCCCCGCCTGGTGTTCGGCGATCGATTCGGACGGTCGGCGGCGTCGCGCTTCCTCGGGCGACTCGAAGGCGTGGCACGCGCGCACAGGGTGCCGTTCGGTACCAACACGCCGTATCCCGGCGGGCATATCCTCGACCGTCATGGCGCGCCGCGCCAAGGGGTGCATGCGATCCAGATCGAGTTCGACCGGCAACTCTATCTCGATTCGCGACTCGATGGGCTGGGCGAGGGGCTCGAGCCGACTGCGCGCATCCTGCGCGACATGATCGACGCCATCGCCGACGAAGCGCTCCCCGCCGCGCTCGCTGCGGAATAGCAGAGCAGCCAATAAAAAACCACCTCGTGCACTAGGCACGAGGTGGCCAAGGTTCAGGGAGGAGACACGCCCGAAGGCGTGTCGCACGGCCTCGCGAAAGGGGGGACACGGGGCCGTACAACACGGATATAGGTAGCAATTCAGGACCCTTCAAGTGCTCTTTGCATAGATCGGGAAACCGTTGCGCATGCACGATGAAACGGATGATCGAGAGCACGAAAAACCCGCCGTCCGGTGGCGGACGGCGGGGGTTTTTCAGTCCAGAAAGCAAACCTGTTTGAAAATGCGCCGAGAGCGCATTTCCCGACCGTCGCTCAGCTCACCAGCTGCGGTTGCGGTACCTTCCCCTGCTGCATCTGACGCGCGAAGATGTCGCGCATCATGCTCAGCGAGTACAGATGCGCATAGACCAGCGGGAGCATGCCGCTCTGCACCATCTTGCGCAGCTGGTCGCCGCGCAGCTCCTGCAGCTTCTGCTCGTTCACCATCAGGAACCCCCGATAGACGAACGGCTGCGCTGCGCCGTCGGGCTGAATCGTGGTCTCGCCGTCAGTGAGCAGGTCGAGTTCCTTGAGCTCGGCCATGAACTGCGTCGTACGCTGTGCCGCTTCCTCGAACTGGCGGTTGAACTCGAGCACGTTCTTGACCAGCTCGGTCGGCTCGCCGTTTGCGAACAGCGGCTGGCCTTCGTCGAACTTGCCGATCGCGCCTGCGCTCGGATCGAAGCACAGCGACAGCTCGTCGGCGTCGGGGCGAAGCCGCGCCAGCATGAAGGGATAGCGGCGGGCATAGGCCGGCAGATAGAAATTATTCTCGATCAGGTTGCCCGCGTCGTCGAAATAGGTGTTGACGCCTTCGTTGAGCCCCATCAGCGCCAGCGGGACCGGATCGTCGCCGAGCGAGAACACGATCGGCATGAAGCGCTGGACCATCGGAAATTCTTCGACCGTCACCGGCACGGCATGCGTGTGCGCAAGATGCGGAGCGCTTTCCATCGGACGGACGTTGAAGTCGCCATGGATCTGGCTCGAAAGCGGTTCGAGCTGATTGTAGAAAAGCGGTAGCGACATTTCTTGCGGCGCGCTGGCCATGAGAATCTCCTGAGGACGAGCGCGCCGTCTATGGCGCAGCGGGTTCGGGCGCAAGCGCGACGATTTTCCCGGGATTGAACAGCCCTTGCGGGTCGAGCGCGTGCTTGATCGCCTTGAGCGCCGCGATGCGCGACGGCGGGCTCAGCCGCGCGAGTTCATCGCGCTTCAATTGACCGATGCCATGCTCGGCCGAGATCGATCCACCCGCGGCAACCACCATGTCGTGCACCAGCCGCGTGATCTGCGGTGCCACTTCGGCATACCAGCGCTCGCGATCGGCTCCGGCGGGCGCGCGCAGGTGGAAATGGACGTTGCCGTCACCAAGATGCCCGAACGCCACCGCTTCGGTACCGGGAAAGCGCTTTTCGGCCTCGGCGCCGCCTTCGACCATGAAGCGCGGCATGTCGGCGACGGGCACCGAAATGTCGTGCTGCACTGCCGGCCCATGCGCGCGCTCGGCCTCGGCGATGCCGTCGCGAATCCGCCAGAACGCCTCGGCCTGCGCCTCATTCGCGGCGATCACGACGTCCTGCACCAGTCCCTGCTCGAGCGCATTGCCGAGCAATTGCTCGAGCAGCTCCGCCGGCGCATCCGCGGCGTCGGCCGCGACTGCTTCGACCAAAACGTGCCACGGAAAATTCGTCGTGAGCGGAGCGCGTGTGCCCGGCACATGCGCGAGCACCATGTCGAGCGCGCGCGCGGGAACGATCTCGAAGCTTTCGACGGCGTCGGTCCGTGCTTCCATCGCGCGCAACAGCGCCAGTGCGGCCTGCGGGCTCTCGACGCCCGCCCAGGCGACCGCGCGCGCGGCGACCGCCGGCACCAACCGCAGCGTCGCCGCAGTGATGACGCCGAGCGTGCCTTCGGCGCCAATCAGCAGCTGATTGAGATCATAGCCGCGATTATCCTTCTTGAGCGCGGCGAGCCCGTCGTGGATCGAGCCGTCGGGCAGCACTGCCTCGACGCCGGCGACCAGGCTGCGCATCGTACCGAACCGCAGCACTTGCGTGCCGCCGGCGTTGGTCGAGACCAGCCCCCCGATCGTGGCGCTGCCCTTGGCGCCGAGCGTGAGCGGAAAGCGTCGGCCGACCGCCAGCGCGGCGTCGTGCAGCGTCGCAAGAATCACACCGGCTTCGGCCACGGCGAGATTGTCCTGCGCCGATAGGCTGCGGATGCGGTTCATGCGCCGAGTCGAGAGAATCAGTGCTGAACCGTCGGCGGGCGGCGTTGCGCCTCCGACCATGCCGGTGTTCCCGCCCTGCGGTACCAGCGCGACGCCGGTTTCGGCCGCGAGCTTGACCATCGCGGCGGCTTCCTCGGTCGAGGAGGGCGCAAGGATCGCCGCGGCCGCGCCGTGGAAGCGGCCGCGCCAATCGACGGTCCAAGGTTCGATGTCATTCGCATCGGTGATTGCCGCCTTGACGCCGAATCGCTGGGCGACGGTTTCGATCAATCGGGCTTGGGCAGACGTCATGCCGCGCCCTACCATGCAGTGGCGCGAAGGCCAATTCATCGCGGGTTCAAACCGGGGCTATAGTACGGCCGAATCATGCCAAAGTCCGGATTCGCGTCTCTCGCCCTGTTGCCGCTGCTGGCCGCGTCCGCGGCGCTGGCGCAGGAGGCGCGTCCGCTCGGTGGCATCCAGCTGGCGCAGATGCATATCGAGCAATGGGTAGTGGTGCGGATTGCGCGCGGTACGATCGCGCCCCCCGCGCCGCCGCCGATCCCGCGCCCGATCGACCCGCCGCAATGGCGCGAGAAACACGGCGACAAATGCGTCAAGACCGAGAAGCTGGTCGCTGCGCTGGGCTCGAACGAGGATTCGGTCGACCTGCTGCTGATCGACGGCAAGCGGCTGCGGGCCAAGCTGCAGGCAAATTGTCCGGCGATCGATTTCTACGAAGGATTCTACATCAAGCCGCAGAAGGACGGCAAACTCTGCGCCGCGCGCGACGTGTTGCGGCTCCGCTCGGGTGGCCAGTGCCGCATCACCGAGTTTCACAGGCTCGAGCCGCCGAAATAGCTGGCTCTTTGAGGAAGCGGCTCGCGGCGTGCGCCGGCACCGCCTCGAAAAGCGCTTTCCGTGCTCCTTGAAAACGGACTCCGGATTCCGTCCGGCTTGACATCTTCGACCAAATCCGCAAGCGCGTGGCGGCTTTAACAGGTGCACTCTGCGCCTGTTTTCCGGACATTTGCATGAGCTTCGCCGATCTCGGCCTGTCAGACGAACTATTGGGTGCCGTTACGGCTGCCGGCTATTCCGAGCCGACGCCTATCCAGCGGCAGGCGATCCCTTCGGTGCTGATGGGGCGCGACTTGATCGGGATCGCGCAGACCGGCACAGGCAAGACTGCGGCGTTCGTGCTGCCGATGATCGACATACTGGGAGAAGGACGCACGCGCGCGCTGATGCCGCGCTCGCTGATCCTCGAGCCGACTCGCGAACTCGCGGCGCAGGTCTCCGAGAATTTCGACAAATACGGTGTCAATCACAAGCTCTCGATGGCGCTGCTGATCGGCGGCGTGCAGATGGGCGATCAGGTCAAGGCACTCGAAAAGGGCGTCGATGTGCTGATCGCCACGCCCGGCCGGCTGATGGACCTGTTCGAGCGCGGCAAGATCCTTCTCACCGGTTGCAGCCTGTTGGTGATCGACGAAGCCGATCGCATGCTCGACATGGGGTTCATTCCCGATATCGAGACGATCTGCACCAAGCTGCCCAAGACCCGCCAGACCTTGCTGTTCTCGGCGACGATGCCGCCGCCGATCAAGAAGCTGGCCGACAAGTTTCTCGACAATCCCAAGACGATCGAAGTCGCCAGACCCGCGACTGCCAACATCAATATCGCCCAATTCGTCGTCGAAACGCGCAGCGACAAGAAGCGCGACCTGTTGCGCCAGCTGCTGAGCCGCGAAGACGTCAAGAATGCGATCATCTTCTGCAATCGCAAGACGACGGTGCGCGATCTCAACAAGAGTCTGCGGCGCTACCATTTTCAGTCGGGCGAGATTCATGGCGACATGGAGCAGCCGCAGCGGATCGCCGAGCTCGATCGCTTCAAGGCCGGTGAGATCAATATCCTGGTCGCGAGCGACGTCGCGGCACGCGGGCTCGATATCAAGGGCGTCAGCCACGTCTTCAACTATGACGCGCCCTGGCATCCCGACGATTATATCCATCGCATCGGTCGCACCGGTCGAGCGGGGGCGACGGGCACGGCCTATACGCTGGTCACACCCGAAGACGCCGAGAACATCGCCGGTATCGAAAAGCTGACCGGTCAGAAGATCGCGCGTGTCAAGCTCGGCGCCCCCGAAGGAGATACCGAGGCTGCGCCCGCAGAGGAGGCGCCCAAGGGACGCAGGCGTGGCGGCCGAGCCGGCGAGTCGCGCGGCAAAGCCGAAGCCAAGCCGCGGTCCGAGGCCGCGCCGGAGGAGAATGCCGAGCGCGTGCCCGAGGCGCGGGCGCCGCGTGAACCGCGCGAAGCGCGTGCGCCCCGAGGGCCCCGCGAGACTCGCGAACCGCGCGCGAATCGTGAACCCAGAGAGACGCGTGAACCTCGCCCCGAGCGTGCGCCACCGCTGCGTCGCGAGCCGGCACGTGGTGGCCGGAGCGACCGCGACGACGGGCCCGACGACGGCTGGAATGGGCCGGTCCCCGATTTCCTCAATTTTACGATCGCCAGCTGACTCCGGAGAGAGCCAATGTCGTTTCGCCGTCTCGCGTTCGCGCTTGGGGTCGGGGCCGCGCTGGTTTCGTCTACTGTCGCCGCCAAGACAGAAGCGCCGCCCAGGCTCGGCATCAGCTCTTTCGAGCAGCTGCCGCAACCGCTTCCCTTGCCTTATGATGAGCGTGCCGACGCGGATCGCGTCGTCGCTAACGCGCTCAAGCGCGCCAAGGCCTCGCACAAGCTCCTGCTGATCGATCTCGGCGGCAATTGGTGCCTTGATTGCCGGTTGCTCGCCGGAACCATGGATCTGCCGCAGCTTGCCCCCTGGGTTCGGCGGCATTTCGAGCTCGCGGTGGTCGATATCGGCCGGTTCGACAAGAATCTCCAGATTCCCAAGCGCTATGGCATGGCCCAGCTTCGCGGCGTGCCGGCCCTGCTGATCGTCGATCCGATAACGGGCAAGGTTCTGGACGATGGCCATGCGGAAGCGCTCGCCGATGCGCGCACGCTGACTCCCCAAGCCTTGGCCGATTGGCTCGCGCAATGGGCGAAGTAGTCGCCGACGACGACTTCCTCGAATTTGTGCCGCCGTCCGGCGTGGCCAGCCCGTGCGTCAACATATGCCGGATCGACTCGGCAACCACATTGTGCCTCGGCTGCCGGCGCACGATCGCCGAGATCGCACGCTGGGGCAGCACCGACGACGAAGATCGCCGTGCAATCTTGCGCGCCATCGAAGCGCGCACCGCCTGAAGCGGTGCGCGCCGCGCCGCGCGCCGCCGCGCGACGTCAGGCGGGTTGCGGCGCAGGCATCAGCGCATTGTCGAGTTCGTTGGCGCGGCGACAGGCATCGCGATCGCTCACGCGCGCGAAATAGGCGAGAAACGCGTCGCGTTTGGGCAGCGTGCCGAACTGCGTGCCCCAGCCGATCGTCGAGCCGACGATCACGTCGGCAGCGGTAAAGCGGTCGCCGGCGACATAAGGATGCGCGGACACGGCTTTTTCGAGCGTGTCGACGGCGGTTTCATAGCTGCCATAGCCGACCGCGCGGCTTTGTTCAGGGGTCGGATCGAAGCCGTAGCGGTGGTCGGTGATCGCCGCTTCCATCGGCCCGGCGCAATAGAACAGCCAGCGATAATAGCTGGCGCGCTCGTCGGCGGTCGGTGCGAGACCAGCCTCGGGGAATGCCTCGGCCAGATAGGCACAGATCGCGGCGCATTCGGTCACGACATGGCCCCCGTGCGCGATCGCAGGTACCTTGCCCATCGGATTGACCGCGAGATAGTCGGGACCCTTCATCACCGCATAGTCGATGACTTCGGTGCGATAGGGCACGCCGGTTTCTTCGAGCATCCAGCGCGCGATCCGTCCGCGCGACATCGGGTTCGTGTAAAAGACGAGATCGCTCATCTGTTCCTCCGACTCGGATTGGTTGGAACAGATTAAGAACAAACTCCGCGGCGCGGGTCAAGCCGGCTCGAGCAACGTCTCGTTCACTTGCCGAAGCTTTTCGGCGCTGGCCGGATCGGCCGGCGCGAACAACATCAACCGCTGGCTCGGCGCCTGCTCGATCGCGTAGCTGGTGTGCTGCATCATGATCGTACCGAACTCGGTCTCGACGTGGTTCGTGCCTGAGAGATGTGCGACGATTTCCGATTCGTGCCAGAACTCGCGGAACGTCGCCGAGCGTTCCAGCATCTCGTCGATGATGTGCTCGAATGCGTCGACCTGGGTGGTGCGGCTGTAATCCCATTTGAACCGCGCGGTGAGGCGCTTCGCCATCTCGCGGAAAAGCGGGTCCGACCGGTAGCGTTCGTCGAGCATCAGGATCTTGAACAGATTGCGTTCGCGTGCCTCGAGATGCGTATAGTCGCGGAACAGCTTGAGCACGATGCGGTTCCAGCCGATCACCGTCCAGTCGTCGGTGATCACCTGCGCGGGAATGGCGAGGCTGTCCATCATGTGCTGGACGGCAGGGCTCACATCCATGTCGACGGCGAACGTGAGCGGCGGCGGGCGATGCTGCGCGAGTGCGAACAAATATTCGCGCTCCTGGCTGCTGAGGCGAAGCGCACTGCTCAACCGCTCGAGCATCTGCGCCGAGAGATGCACTTCGCGGCCCTGTTCGAACCAGGTGTACCAGGTGACGCTCATGCCCGAGAGCGTCGCCACTTCCTCGCGGCGCAGCCCCTGCGCGCGCCGCCGCTCGCCCGTGGGAAGCCCCACTTCCGCCGGCGCGATTCGCGCCCGTGCGGATTTCAGGAATCGCGTCAGCTCCTCGCGTTGCGCCATCTTCGGTCCAGTTACTCTCACTAATGGAAGCGCCGCCGTCCTTTTTTTATGCGCGCGTTCCGGGCAAGCCGCTAGCCCAATTACCTATCATAGCGATAGTCATGCTTCATAACGTTTTGTGCAGGAGAGTGGGACAGTGGCCGACAAAGTCTTCATCACCTGCGCGGTGACCGGCAGCGCGCCCGTTCCCTCTCATCCCAATTTCCCGATGCGTTGCGACCATGTCGCGCAAGAAGCGCTCGATGCGGCCGAGGCCGGCGCGTCGATCATCCATATCCATGTCCGACATGACGACGGCACCCCGAGCCAGGAGCTGGAAGACTATCGCACGGTCGTGAATCTGATCCGCCAGCGCAACAACGAAGTGATCCTCAACGTCACCACCGGCCCCGGCTGCACCTGGCATCAGTCGGACGAGGATCCCGCGATGCCGGGGCCGGGTACGCTGATGTTCACTGCCGAGCGCCGCCTCGAGCATATCCTCGATCTAAAGCCAGAGATGTGCACGCTCGACATTTGCACGATGAATCTATGGGGTGGGGCGGCGATCAACCTCGACCCCATGATCACCAGGATGGGGCATATGATCCAGGACGCCGGCGTGCTGCCCGAGATCGAATGTTTCGAAGCGGGCGATTTCGTGTTCGCCGACGACCTGATGGCAAAGGGCGCGCTCCCGCGCCACGCGCCATACAGCTTCGTGCTCGGCACCAAATACGGCCTGCCGGCGACTCCCGAGGCGATGCTCTATTCGAAGAACCAGATTCCGCGCGGCACGCGATGGACCGGGTTCGGCGTGTCGAAGCACAGCTTCCCGATGGCGGCGCAGGCCGTGCTGCTCGGCGGGAATGTCCGCGTTGGGTTCGAGGACACGATCTATCTGCGGCGCGGGATGAAGGCGAACAACAACGCCGAGCTGGTCGGCTGGGGCAAGGACTTGATTGAAAGGCTTGGTGCCGACGTTGCCAGCGCCGGCGAGACGCGCGAGATGCTCGGCCTGCCGAATTGACGCGCGCAATCGCGCGTGCCTCACTGCGACGCAGACGGGGCGCCGGCTGAAGACACGGGCGGCCGCCGGCGAAGGAGAGGCCATGGAGTTCCAGACCTATCTCAGTTTCGACGGCAATTGCCGCGCGGCGTTCGAGGCCTATGCTGCGCTCTTCGGCGGCACCTTGCCGACGATGCTGACCTATGGCGAGGGTGCGAACGGGTTGGGTGGTTCGGAATGGGCGTCGCGAATCTTCCACGCAACGCTGCTGGTCGGCAATCAGGAATTGCTGGGCTCGGACGCGGCGCCTGGCCCGTTCGAGCCAATGCGCGGCTTTCGCATCACGCTCGCGCTCGACAGCGCAACAGAAGCCCGCCGCGTCTTCGACGCGCTGGCAGTCGAGGGGGCGATCCGCGTGCCGCTGCAGGAGACGTTCTGGTCGCCGGCGTTTGGCGAAGTGACCGATCGTTTCGGTGTGCCGTGGATGATCAACTGCGGCAGCTGACAGCGCTTTCGATCCAGCGAGGCGGTCAGCCCCGGAGGTTCTCGACACCACCCGCGGCATAGGCGGCGCCATAATGTTTGCGGCCGAGTGCGAAGGCGATGATCGCCGGAACGCCGCAGACCAGCCCCATCACCACCATCGACGTGCCGATTCCCTGCTCGCCGAACACCAGATCGTTGAGCGTCGGGACGATCTGCGGGCCAAGCCCGTTGCCCACCACGTTCATGATGAACAGGAACAGGAAGGTCATCTGGCCGCGCATGCGGTTCGGAGTCACGCTCTGGATCGCCGCATTCTCCGGCGCGGCGGCCATGATCGACGTCATGTTGGCGACCGCGAACATGCCGAGTGCGATCTGCGGAGTTGGCATCAGCGGGGCGAGTATCCCGAACGGCACCGACACCAGGGTGCTGATCAGCACCACGCGGACATTGCCATCGGCGCGCCCCCGGCGCTGAAAATATTCGGACAGCAGCCAGCCCGCGGCGAGCCCGAGCACCATCGCGCCGAGCGAAAGCGGCGCCCAGATGAAGCCGTACTGCACTGAGGTCCAGCCGAAGTGGCGCTGGAAATAAGTGAAGGTCCAGGTCTGGGTGGCGAACATTTGCGAGGAGCGCAGGCCCATGCCGATGAACAGCGGCCAATAGACGCCGCCGTAGCGCCCGACGAGATTGAACACGTCGGTGAAACGGGTGGGCTGGATCGCGCCGCGACGCTTCGGTTCGGGCACCGTGAGCATCAGCAGCGCGACGATGAAGCCGGGGATCGATACCAGCATCAACGTCAGCTGCCACGGCTTGAATGCCTCGAGCGCAGCGAAGCCGAGCCCCGGATGCGCCGTTGCATAGGCAATTGCAGCGGCACCGAGAGCGGGCGCCGCGCTGACGCCGACGACGAAGCCGATCTGCATCGCGGAGAACGCACGCGGCAGCTGCTTGGGCGGGAAATAGTCCGACAGCAAAGAATAGGCCGAGGGACCGCTGGTGGTCTCGCCCACACCCATCGCGATCCGCGTCGCGAACAGCTGCCAGAAACTGCGCGCGAAGCCGGTGGTGAGCATCACCACCGCGAAGATGCCGAGCCCCGCGCTGTAGATCAGCTTGCGCGTGCCGCGGTCAACCAGCCGGGCGACGGGGAGTCCGAACAGCGCGTAGAAGATCGTAAAGGCGAGACCCATGATCACGCCCATCGCCGAATCCGAGATGTGAAGATCGGCCTTGATCGCGGGGATCAGCAACGGGAGGATGCTGCGATCGAGGAAGTTGATCATCAGCGTCAGCGCGATCACCAGCACGCAATACCAGGCGGTGATTGGCGAGGGATAAGTCTCCGCGGTGTCCTGGGCGGGCGCCACGCCCTCCCCGATGCCATTGGGCGCGACCGTGCCCGTCGCCGCTTGCGGCTGCATGCGCATATCCTCTCGCCAAGGGCCCTTTGAGCTCCTCGGCAAAGAGGGTGCCGCAGCCAGCCGGGGGGTCAAGCGATATTCTTCCTCGCGCATTCAAATCTTCGTTCTCTTCACAAATGCGAAGAAACGCTTGCCCGACGGACGGCGGTTCGCCATTCGTGGCAGGCACGGGAGGAAGAATGGCGAGCAACACTGCGCCCGCGACGGTGAAGTCGGCGATGCGGACGCTCGATATCCTGGAGTTTCTGGTCGGCCAGAATCGGCCGCTCGCGGCGCACGAGCTCGCGGCGGCGCTGGGGATCCCGGTATCGAGCCTGTCGTACTTGCTCGGAACACTGGTAGAGCGTGGCTATGTCGAGCGCTCGGGCCGGCTCTACGTGCCTGGCGCAGGACTCGCGCGCCTGCAGCCCGGCACGCGCCCGATGCTCGCCGAGCGCGTCGCGCCACTGGTGCGCGCGCTTCGCACCCAGCTCAACGAGACCGCCGGCTTCTTCGTGCGTCGAGGATTCGAAGTCGAGGCGATCGCCAGCGAGATCGGCGAGCATGTGCTGCGCTACACGCTGCACGTCGGTCAGACCGGCCCGATGCACTCGCTCTCGGCCGGCAAGGCGCTGCTCGCCACGCTCAGCGAGGAAGAGCTCGATCGCTATTTCCGCGAAGTCGAGCGCACGGCGTTCACGGCCAATACGATGGTCGAAGAGACCACGCTGCGCGACGAGATCGAGACGATCCGCGTGATGGGCATCGCGCATACCAGCGAGGAGCAGACGCCTGGCATCGTCGGCATCGGCCGCGCGGCGACGATCGACGGCGAAGTCGTCGGCGCGTTCAGCGTCGCGATGCCGGCGGCGCGGTTCAGTGCGGACGTGGATAGGAACATCGTCCGCGCGTTGACGCGCGCGACGGAGTTGCTGGCGGGGAGCTGACGAAAACAGAAACGATCTGTCTGGAACGCGCGGGAGAACGGCCGATGTGGAATTCCTTGTTCATGCTGCTGCTGGCCGGAGTCCCGCCGATGCAGGACTTGCACGGTAGCGAGATCATCGTCACCGGCGCGCGGCGAAGCGTCGAAGGTTACGACGAGCGAATTCCCGCGATCGGCCTGCGGCGCCCCGCCGACTTCGCCGTCCAGCCGGTTGTCGTACGAGGTGATACGCGCGACCCCGAGAAACGGAACGAGGAGATCTATGCGACGATCCGCGCCGCGGTCGAGCTTGCATCCAAGCGCGGCGACGTTGAGCTCGCTACGGGGGAGGTAGTCGTCGAACCGCTGACCATTGGCAATTATCGCCACATGACCATCGGCAAGGACGACCGGCCCGACAGCGGCAAGGTTGAATTCCTGATCAAGGTCCGGCTGGTCGGAAGCGACGCCAAGGCCGCGAGCGAGCGCATCAATGCATTCATCAAGGCGGTTCCCGCCGCGGGCCGCGCGCAGATCGAGTCCGACGACGATCTCACCTTGTCGGTCGTCGATCCGGACCAATATCGCGGCCGGATCGTCGACTTGGTCGCTGCCGATGCGCATGCGACGGCGGCGAAGCTCGGACCCGACTATGTCGTCGAGGCCAGGGGGCTCGACCGCCCCGTCGAATGGTCGCGTGCGAGCTTGACCGAGGTTTTTCTGTACGTGCCCTACACCTACTCGGTGGTTCCAAAACACTGAACGCCAAAGCAAAAGGTCCTTCCATCGGCTGATGGAAGGCCCCTGCATCTCGCTGCCCGGGCGCGCCAAGCGTCCCGGGAAGCCGGAACTCAAGCGTCGACCATTGCCTTCGAGCGCCAGCCCTCGGCATAGGTGTCGCGCGCGGCTTCGGCATAGGGCGCCAGCGAGACAATGGCCTTGATCTCGGTCTGGACGTGCGGCTCGACGGTAGGCTTGCTGGTGCCGCCATTGGGTTCGCCCCACAGCAGCGAAACCTTGGTGCCCGGCGTCGCATATTCGGGTTCGACGATCGCGAGCGTCAGCATTTTGCCTTCGTTCGACGAATAGCCGATCCAGGTCGACACGCCGACCTGCTTCCCGTCGACCAGCACCTGGTCATAGGGGTGCATCGAATAGACGGCGCTGGGGAATTCCATATATTTGGCGCGCTCGCCCTTCATGAAGTTCGAGCTGATCGCGCGCAGCACGTCCTCGTTGTCGAGCGCCAATGTCACTTTCACGCGGTGCGGACGATCGGCGATCTTCTCGAGTGCTTCGCGGCCGATGAAGTCATGGTCGAATTTGACGAAGAAGCCATAGCCGAGGTCCCATGGCGTCAGGCAATAGCCCTCGAGCGAGGCGGGGACATGGCTGCCGCCGATCGAGCACTTCGCGCCATAGCTGGTGTCGCTCGCCCATTCGCGGAACGCGCGCGAGCCTTCTCCGAACAGATAGCCCGGGAACGGCGAGGGGATCCACGCCGACTCGAGCGTATTCGAGGAATAGGCGCGGCCGCCGACCAGGCGCATACCATGCGGCTTGCCCGCCGCGACCAGCGCCGAATGGACCGCCTCATAGTCTTCCCACGGACCATAGAGTTCGAAGCCCGGCTGGCCGGCCATGCCGTGACGCAGCGCGCCGACCTGCTTGCCGCCGATCGTGAGCGTGGTCATGTTGAAGAACTTGAGGTCGGGCGGAGTCTGGCCGGTCGCTGCTTCGATCACCTTCATCGCGTTCGGTCCCTGGACCTGGAAGCGATAGGTGTTGCGCTTGCCGTCGGTGCGCATAGCCCAGCGTTCGTCGCGCGTCACCGTGACGTTCCATTTGCCGGTTGCGGCGTGGAACTCTACCCACTCTATCGCCGGCGCGCGGCCGACGAGATTGAACTTGTTCTCTTCTAGGTAGAACAGGATCACGTCGCCGATGACATAGCCTTCGGGCGTGCACGGCACCCACTGCTTCGCGCGGCCTGGCTTATAGCCCTTGAAGCTGTTGACGCCGAGATGTTCGAGGATCGCGAACGCGTCAGGGCCTTCGACCAGCAGGTCGACCATGTGATAGCTCTGGTTGAAGAGCACGGCAGCGTGCTGCCACGCCCATTGTTCGTCGCGCCAATTGGTATATTCGGCCGGCACCCCCGGATAGACATTGGGTCCGGTCTGCTGGTTGCGGAGCAGTTCGACTGCGTTACCGCTATTGTCCAGGACGTCTTGCAAACTAGCCATGCATGCTCTCCCAATCGAAGGATTATAACTTAGGGTTCAAGCCTGTGCGGGCACGCGCGCCATCCAGCGGCGAAGCGCGGCATTGATTGCTTCCGGCGCTTCGACTGGCGCCATGTGCCCGCAATGTTCGAATATTTCCAGTGTGGCCCCGGGGATCTCCGCGGCGATCGGTGCATGCTGCGACGGAGGTGCCCAGTCATCATCGACGCCAACCCCGACCAAAGCCGGGCACGCGATCGTCGGAAGCAGCGATTCGACTTCCGGACGATCGAGGAGAGCGGCGATCTGGCGTTCGCAGCCGGCGAAACCCGCATCGCGGCACATCTGCCACATCGTCTCAACGAGCGCGCTATTGCCCCGCTGGTCAGGTCCGATCATCGGCGGCAGCCACGCCTCGATCAGCGCTTCGAAACCTTGCGTGCGGCCAATGTCGAGCAGCGCGTGTCGCTTTTCCGTCTCGCCGGGTCGCAGGCCATGGACGCCGGTCGAAAAGATCGCGATCCGCTCGACACGCTCCGGAGCCTGGCGCCACACTTCGAGCGCGACGCGCCCGCCCATCGAGTGGCCGACCAGATTGAAGCGCGCAGGCGCCTTTGCGAGCGCACGGCGCGCCATTTCGGCAAGGCTGTCGGCGTCGCCATAGGCAGCCACGCGCGCGCCGGGAAAGGCGGCGAGCTGGGGAGACCAGATCCGTTCATCGCACATCAGGCCGGGTAGCAGCAGCAGCGGCACGGCTTCGGGCCCGGAGCGAATCGCATCTTCACACATCTGAATTCTTCACTTATATGAAAAATAGAGGCTGCACCAGCCGGTTTACGCGATGCTGGCGGCCGCCTATCCGTGTTCCGGGTCATTCCGCCGCGACGTCAGCGGCCTAGTCGGGAGAGCAAAGTGGCCGAAGTCATCGACGGAAAGGCGATTGCCCTGCAGCTACGCGCCCGAGTGGCCGATGACGTGCGCGCGCTGGCGGCCGAGTGCAGTGTGATCCCCGGCCTGGCGGTGGTGTTGGTCGGCAGCGATCCGGCGAGCGAAGTCTATGTCGGCCGCAAGACGACGCAGGCGCGTGCCGCGGGCATGCGGTCGATCGAGCACCGCCTGCCCGCGACGACGAGCCAGGACGAGTTGCTCGACCTGATCGCCCGGCTCAATGCGGATCGCGACGTCCACGGCGTCCTCGTCCAGGTGCCGCTGCCGCCGCAGATCGATGCGGGGCGCGTGCTCGGCGCGATCGACCCGGCAAAGGATGTCGACGGCTTCCATCCGGTCAATGTCGGACGCCTTTCGATCGGCACCCATGGGCTGGTGCCCTGCACCCCGCTCGGCTGCATGATGCTGCTCGATACCGTGATCGACGATTTCCGCGGGCTCAAGGCAGTGGTGATCGGCAAGTCGAACATCGTCGGCAAGCCGGTGGGCATGCTGCTGCTCGAACGCGAGTGCACGGTCACCGTCACCCATATCTACACCAAGAACCTGCCCGAAATCGTGCGGTCCGCCGACATCGTCGTCGCGGCGGCGGGCAGCCCCGAGCTGGTGCGTGGCGACTGGGTCAAGCCTGGTGCCGTGGTGATCGACGTCGGCATCACGCGCGTCACCGATCCGGAGGGCCGCCGCCGGTTGATCGGCGACGTCGCTTTCGCCGAGATGGATCACGCGCGGGCAGTGACGCCGGTGCCGGGCGGGGTCGGTCCGATGACGGTCGCGTGCCTGCTCGCGAACACCGTGCGCGCGGCGCGCAACTTGACCGCCCAGCCGGATCGTACGATCTCCGCGGAGGATGTGGAGGTCTGAAGTCGCGGGTTCCTCCGGCGGCAAGCCAATGAAGAGCTAGGCCAAGGCCTCATCCAGCACGGTCGCCAGTGTCTCGAGCCGATAGGGTTTGAGGATCACCGGTCGCCCCCCGGCACCCGAGAGCGCAATCTCCTCGCTGAAGCCGGTCGTGAGCACGACGCGCAGCTCGGGGCGTTCTGTGGCGAGCTGTTCGGCCAGCTCGATACCGCTCATCACCGGCATCACTACGTCGGTCAGCACCACGTCGAATTTCCCGCCATGTACGCGCTCGAGCGCTTCCTCGCCGGAACGCGCGCGGACCACGCGATGGCCGAGTTCGCTGAGCAGGCTCTCTGCGAATTCGCCAACCGCGTCATTGTCCTCGACCAACAGCACCGATCCGGTGCGTCGAGCCGACCCCGAGATGGGCTGGAACTGCTCTTCCGCAACGAGCGGCTTGTCGCTGGACGGCAGCAGCAGCGTGACAGTGGTACCTTTGCCCGGGATACTGGCGATACGCAGGTCGCCGCCCGACTGCGTTGCGAACCCATAGACCTGGCTGAGACCGAGCCCGGTGCCCTTGCCAGTGCCCTTGGTCGTAAAGAATGGCTCCATCGCGCGCGCGAGCGTCGCCGCGTCCATCCCGGCGCCGGTGTCCGCGACCGACAGTGCGATCATCGGCTGGTCCATGTCGTCGTTGTCCGAACTCGTTCTGCCCGAACCCGTGCTGATCGTCAGCGTGCCGCCGTCAGGCATCGCGTCTCGCGCATTCACTGCGATGTTGAGAAGCGCCGACGCGAGCTGCGCGCGATCGGCTTCGACCACGCAGGCATCGTCGCTCAGCTCCGTTCGGATCGCGATACGTTCGCCGAGCGTGCGATCGAACAGGTCGATCATGCCCGCGACCATCGCATTGACGTCGATCGTTTCCGGACGCAGCGGCTGGCGTCGCGCGAAGGCGAGCAACTGGCGCGTGAGCGCCGCGGCCCTCTCGCCTGCCTGGACGATCGCCTCGGCGTAGCGCAGCCGGCGCTCGGGCTTGAGATCGGGGCGACACAACATGTCCGCCGAACCCTGGATGACGGTGAGCAGATTGTTGAAGTCGTGCGCGATCCCGCCGGTGAGCAGGCCGAGCGCTTGCATTTTCTGCGCCTGGCGCAGCTGTTCCTCGGCCTTTTCGCGCTCGTCGATCTGCACCTTGAGCGCGGCATTGCTCAGCACGAGCGCCGCGGCGCGTTCCCCGAGCGCGCGATTGGCGCGGCGCAACGCTCCCTGGGCGACACCCAGCACGGTCACGACGAGCGCCGCCATGATGACCAGCAAACCGACGAGTAGATAGGTTCCGACACGGGTCTCGAACGGCTGGGCATCCACGCTCAATCGCACCAGTCCGATGCGTTCGCCGCCGCGCATGACCGGCGCTTCGCCTACGATCGACTCGCTACTCGCCGTGAGGCGCCGCGACTCCTGCACGTTCCGAGGAGAATCCCCCGCATCGCGGCGGAACCCCGCGACACGAAGGCCATGCCGGTCGTAAATTCCCACGCCGCGCATCTGGCCATTCGCGCGCATCGCGTCCGCCGCCTCCTGTGCCGTCGCGGCATCACCGAAATCGAGCGCTGCGACCACGCTGGCGGCGAGGATCGCGGCCTGAACCTGTGCCTCCTGCTGCTTTTGGCTACGAAAGCTTGCCTCGCTTTGCACGATGGCGCCCATGCCGATGAGTACCAGCAGGCCGACGAGCACTGCCGTTCCGATCACCGGTGCGTTGCGGAATCTGCCGACGAGGCGCGTCACGCGTTTCATGGTCGTTGCTTCACGCTTATCGCGAGCGCGAGCAATCGCGAATTGATCGCGATGCCGCGTTCTGCCGCGGTTGCATCGTCGATCAGGAAGCGGACTCGGCCTCCGCTCAGCACGAAATGGATGATCCCATGCGCGTTGCCCGCGCGCGCGTCCGTCACCGTCAAGGTCGGCTGGCGACCGAGCGCGGCGATCTCCTGCGCGACCTGGCGCTCGCCACCGGAGAGATAGGCCATCTGGCAGCCCGCACCATTGTCGCTGGCGCCCAGCCGCCGTACGGCAAGCGGCCGGCCATCGATCGACTCGCTGGCCGCCGCGGCGTCGATCAGGCGTCCGAATGGGTCCGGGCCCATGATGCATAGCACGAACGGCGCATCGCCTGCCGGCACGGCCGCCGCGGGCCAAGCGACATAATGCGCGAATTTGGGGAGGAACGCGGCCTTGACGGCATCTTCGCTCGGTTGCGCAGACGTCGTGCACGGTGCGAACGGCACCGCCGCGAGCAGGGCAATCACCCCGATCAAGGCGCGTCCATGCCTCAAAAGCGGATCCGGGCGCCGCCGGAGACCGTACGCAAGATGGGCTGGTTCCGGCTGACTTCGTTGCTTTCCAGGTGGCTGGCGTGAAGCAGATTGTCGCCCGCGACGAACAGCTCGATGTGCGCGTTCGCGCGCCAACCCAGCCGGGCGTCGGCTTCGGTATAACCGGGAATGGCCGGAGCGAAGCTGACGGCGTCGACGTGGCGCAGCGCCGTGTCGATCGTGAATCCGAGCGGCAGGTTCATCTGCGACCGGAGCGACAGCTGCAAATCGGGATCGCGACCCTGCGCCGCGCCCGCCGTGATGTCGTGCGTGCCCGGAGTGAGGTGGAACCGTTTGACGAGCCAGGCCGCGCCGGCACTCACCCGCCACCATGGCATCAACTGCTGGTTGCCCCAAGCCTCGACGCCAAAGCTGTGGCCTTGCGAATCGTTGCGCAGCTGTTGGGGAAAGCGACCGGTGCCGATGGAATCGACGGTGCGCAGGTCGTCATAACCCTGGAAAAATGCATTGATCGAAAACGACGTGTTCCTGCCGATCTGATCGCGATAGCCCAGCTCGAACGCGAGCAACTTCTCCGAGGCGATATCGGGCGCGGCCACCAGGCGGAAGGGAACGATCAGGTCGCGGTCGACGCGCGATGGGGTGCGCACTGCACGCGAGATTGCCGCCCAGACCAGCGCGTTTTCACTCGGCTGCCACGCGAGCCGCAGATTGGGCAGCAGTTGGATTCCAGTGAATGAAGAGTGTTCGACCTTGAGGCCGGCCACGATCGAAAACTGCGGCGTGATGGCGAAGCGGTCCTGAACGAAGCCGTTGATCAGCCACCGCTCGGCGCTGTCCGGGACGAGCCGGAATGTATTCAGCGCGTTGATGAAACGGTCGCGCGAGTGGCGTGCGCCGATCCCGGCGACAAGCTGATGGTCGCCGAGCGCGATGTTGAACTGTGCCTCGCCATCGACGGTCTGGAGGAAATCCTCGGTCATCCGCGAGCGGCGGTGGAACACGTCGAAATAGGCCTGGAGTTGCAGCGCGCTGGTATCGCTGAGCGCGCGGTTCCAGCGCGCAGTGACGTTCTGGCCGTTGTTCCCGTCGCCTGGCGCCAGGAACGTCATATTGTCGAATGCCTCGGCCTTGACCATCAGGTGGTTGGCGTCCGACCCGAGGTCGGCGCGGGCTCCGGCCTCCCAGCCGCGGATGCCGTCGCCGCTGGTCGGCGTGCTGCTGGGGGAGAGGCCTTCGCGGTCGAACCAATTGCCATAGACGCGCATCGCGCCGCTCTGGCCAAGCGAGAAGCCAAGGCGCGCACCGGCGGTGCGCTCGTCCCCACTTGCCGTGCCATGCGCGGATACACCCAGCGTCTCGCGCGCATCGCGCGTCGAGATGCTGACCACGCCATTGACCGCATTGGGACCATAGAGCGTGCCACCCGGACCGCTGATCACTTCGATGCGCGCAAGATCCTCGGGAATCGGCGAATGCAGCTCCCAGAACACGCCCGAATGCAGCGTCGAATAGATGCTGCGGCCATCGACGAGCACGAGCAGCTTGTTCGAGATGTCGACGCCGTTGAAGCCGCGCGCGCTGATGGCAAATTCGCGCGCATTGGCGCGCTGGACCCACAGATTGGGCGCCAGCCGCAGCGCCTCGGGCAACGAGGTCGCGTTTGAACGTGCGACATCGTCGGCGGTGATGACATAGAGCGCATTCGGCACAGCGCTGAGCGGCTCCTCGGTCTTCGAGGCCGAGCGCACCGGAATCTGCGCCAGTTCTTCGATCGACAAATTCGAGAGGTTTTTCGAATCGTCCTGGGCTTGCGCTGCCAGCGTAGGACTGGACGCAAGGACGGCGACTGCGCTCACAAGCAGCAGCGCTGAACCGGATGTGTACTTCATCCGCTCGTTACTCACATGCCGCCCCCGGCCTACCCGCTGTGATGGCCCTGTTCCTGCACCGGGGTCAAGCGCATCCCGGGTTTGTACCTACATTGCGACGAATTGAGTTCAGGCCAATTCTTCGTCTGCGAATGTTTCGGTATCGATCTGGGCTTGGAGCGGTTTCGAATAGCGCGGACCGCGTATCGCCGATCGCGCGAACAATGCGTCGATCCGTGCGATCAGCTCGGAGTCGAGCGTCAGATCGAGCGCACCGAGATCCTCTTCGAGATGTGCGGTGCTCCGGGTGCCGGGGATCGGAACGATTGTGTCGCCCTTTGCGAGCACCCAGGCGAGCGCGAGCTGCGCGGGCGTGCACCCGGCTTCGCGCGCGAGTGCGACGAACCGGTCGACCAGCTCGAGATTGTGTCGAAGGTTGTCGCCGACGAAGCGCGGCATGCCGCGGCGAATGTCGCGCTCATGATAGGCGTCGCTGCGCACCGCACCGGCGAGCAAACCGCGCGCGATCGGCGAGAAGGCGACGAAGCCGATGTTCAGCTCGCGACATAGGTCGAGCACGGCGATTTCCGGGTTGCGCACCATCGGTGAATATTCGCTCTGGATCGCCGCGATCGGATGCACGGCATGCGCGCGGCGGATCGTGTCGGCGCCCATCTCGGACAAGCCGATCGCGCCGATCTTGCCGGCCTCCACGGCCCGCTTGAGTTCGCCGACCGACTCCTCGATCGGCACGTTCGCGTCTATCCGATGCAGGTAATAGAGATCGATATGGTCGACTCCGAGCCGCTCGAGCGCGCCGTCGAGCGTGCGGCGGATAGCATCGGGCGAGCCATTGAGTACGCGTTGGCCGTCGAGGATGCCGAGCACGCATTTGCTCGCGAGCGTGAACTCTGCGCGGCGGTGCATCACGGTCTTGCCGAGCAGCTTTTCGTTCGCGCCGCCGCCGTAGATCGCCGCAGTGTCGAGGAAGTCGATGCCCAAATCGAGCGCGCGGTTGAGCAGCCGGCCGGCGTCTTCCTCGCTGGGGCTCACGTCATAGGCATGGCTCAAGTTCATGCAGCCGAGGCCAATTGCGGAAACGGTGAACGGGCCGACCGGGCGGGTGGGAAGCTGTGTCATGGCGGCCTCCTAGCGAGTGGGGCGGCGGAGTGGGAAGGCGCAGAAACGGGTACAGCTTTCTTTTTCTCCGGATCGTCGCTGCCCGGCTCGAAGCGAAGAGAAAGAGGTCCCGACCAACTTGCCTGCGCGCCGCGCCGGCTCGCGGGAAGCGCCGACGAAAGATTACTGGAGCACGCCAAGCGCCCAGGCAGCAAAGTTGCGATTATTCTCCCGCACCGCCGTCGCCGAGGCGATGAAATCGTCGCTGGCCGTGTCGATCAGCACTGCCGGCCATTTCGCCTGGTGGATCGCCACCTTCGAACGCATCGCGGAGAATCGCTCGCGGAAATCGCGCGCGAGGTCGGGATTGGCGCGCAGCCGAGGTTCGTTGTCGATGGCCTTGGTGATCACCGGGACAAGGTCGCCGAAGCGTCGGCGTGCCGCGACCAGATCGGCCTTGCGGCCCGGGTCGTTGCGCGCGGCGTCGGCGGCGGCGCCCATCGCACGCTGCACATTGACGAGTTCCTCGATCAATTCGCGCAGCGTGGGCATGGCAGTCAGCCTCCGAGCTGTTCCTCGAGTGCCCCCAGCACGCGGTAGCATGGCATCACTTGCGCGACGCTCGCATTGGGTTCGCGCCCTTCGCGGATCGCGGCGACGAACTCGCGGTCCTGGAGTTCGATGCCGTTGGTCGACACGGCGACCTTGCTCACGTCCACCGGCTCTTCTCGCCCGGTCACCAGATCGTCGTAGCGCGCGATCCAGGTCCCGTTGTCGCAAATATAGCGAAAGAAGGTGCCGAGCGGACCGTCGTTGTTGAAGCTGAGCGACAAGGTGCAGATCGCGCCCGACTCGCTCTTGAGCTGGATCGACATGTCCATCGCGATGCCCAACGCCGGATGCAGCGGACCCTGCACTGCGTTGGCGGCGACGATCGGCCCCGCCTGATAGGCGAACAGGTCCACCGTGTGCGCGGCATGATGCCACAGCAGATGGTCGGTCCAGCTGCGCGGTTCGCCCTTGGCGTTGATGTTGGTGCGGCGGAAGAAATAGGTCTGCACGTCCATCTGCTGGACGGCGAGTTCGCCGGCGACGATCTTGTTATGAATATATTGGTGCGACGGGTTGAACCGGCGCGTGTGGCCGACCATCGCCACCAGCCCGGTTTGCTGCTGTTTGGCGAGGACCGCCTCGCCATCGGCAAGGCTGTCGCAGAGCGGGATTTCAACCTGCACATGCTTTCCGGCTTCCAGGCACTGGATCGCCTGCTCGGCATGCATTTGCGTCGGCGTGGCGAGGATCACGGCGTCGAGCCCTGGCTGTTCGAGTGCCTCGCTCAGCTCGGTGCAGGCGTGCGGGACGCCATATTTGTCGGCGGTGGCCTGCGTTGCGTCCAGACGGCGGCCGACCACCGAAATCACTTCGACACCGTCGATCAGCTTCAACGCGTCGAGATGCTTTTCCCCAAAGGCGCCGGCACCGGCGAGAGCGATCTTCATTCGGCAGGCTCCAGGACGAGTTGGCCGAGCGCCGTGTTCGACGCCGGGATGTGATAGAAGCGATGGATCTCGTTGACCTTGGCGCCGAGCGCGCCGCGCATGATCAGCCACATCACCAGCTCGATACCCTCGGAGCCGGCTTCGCGCAGATATTCGATGTGCGGCATGTGGCGCAGGCGATCGGGATCGGCGGTCAGATCGTCCATGAACGCCGTGTCGAACTCCTTGTTGACGAGTCCCGCACGCGGACCCTGGAGCTGGTGGCTCATGCCGCCGGTACCCCAGATGTGGACGTTCAGGTCTTCAGGAAAGCTCTCGATCGCGCGCTTGATCGCCTCGCCCAGCATCCAGCAGCGGTTGCTCGAGGGCGGCGGGTAAGTGACGACGTTCACCGGCAACGGGATCACCTTGCACGGCCAGGCGTCGGGTTCGCCGAAGACCATCGACAGCGGCACGGTGCAGCCGTGGTCGACATCCATCTGGTTCATGATGGTCATGTCGAACTCGTCGAGGATCAGGCTCTGCGCGATATGCCAGGCGAGATCGGGATGGCCGATCACGTCGGGCACCGGACGCGGACCCCAGCCTTCGTCGGCCGGCTTGAAGCGCTCGGCACAGCCGATCGCAAAGGTCGGGATGATGTTCATGTCGAACGCCGAAGCATGGTCGTTGTACACGAGCACGACGACGTCGGGCATGTTACCGGGCTGCCGGATCCAGTCCTTGACCCATTGATAGCCGCGGAAGACCGGGCTCCAATAGTCGTTGTTCGTCGTGCCCGTCTGGATCGCGGCGCCGAGCGCCGGGATATGGCTCGACGTGATGCCGGCGGTGATCCGCGCCATTTCAATAGCCTCCCTTGATCGAGCGCTGGCCTTGGGGCGAGCGGCCGCCGTTCAGCATCATTTGCGCATATTCCTCTTGCGTCATGCCGGTCATCGAGCCGGCGGCGAACTGGAAGCTCTTGCCGTCGGTCGAAAACAGCTTCGACAGGAAGTAGATGTTGCCGCCTTCGTCGATCATCGCGTTGTAGTCACGCGCGAGAACGGCTTGCTTGGCGGCTTCGCTCAAATTCCACTCGTCGAGATAGGCGCGCTCGTCCGCCTTGAAGCGCTCGCGGTTCTCGGCCTTCATCAGGCTCATCGCGAACTGATTGAGCCAATAACCCTTGCGTGCGCGCTGCGCCGTGAACACGCGCGTGCCGGGGATGTCGTCGAATTCGGCGAGATATTCGTGGATATCCTGTTTCATGGTCCGTCCTTGATGCTCAGAGCCCGCGAGCCTTGAGCTTTGCATCGAGCCGCGGGAACACGCGGCGCGCATTGCCCTCGAAAATGGCGTGGCGCTCGGCGTCGCTGATCGGCAACGCATCGACATAGCGCTTGGTGTCGTCGAAATAGAAACCCGTCGTCGGATCGATCCCACGCACCGCGCCGACCATCTCGCTGCCGAACAGGATGTTCTTGTTGTCGATCACGTCGGCGAGCAGGTTGATGCCCGGCTGGTGATAGACGCAGGTATCGAAGAACACGTTGTTCATGACGTGCGTCGACAGGTCGGGCTGCTTGAGCATGTCGGCCAGACCGCGGTAGCGGCCCCAGTGATAGGGCACCGCACCGCCGCCGTGCGGGATGATGAAGCGTAGTGTCGGGAAATCCTTGAACAGATTGCCTTCGATCAGCTGCATGAACGCAATCGTATCGGCGGCGATGTAGAAGGCGCCGGTGGCATGCAGCCCTGGATTGCACGAGCCCGAGACGTGGATCATCGCCGGCACGTCGAGCTCGACCATCTTCTCGTAGAATGGATACCAGAAAGGATCGGTCAGCGCGGGCGAGGTGAAATGGCCGCCGCCCGGATCGGGGTTGAGATTGCAGCCGATGAAGCCATGCTCGTTGACGCAGCGTTCGAGCTCCTCGATCGACCCCTGCAGATCGGCGTTGGGGTTCTGCGGCAGCATGCACACGCCGGCGAAGATCTCGGGATAGAGCGCGACGCAGCGCGCGATCAGGTCGTTATTGACTCGAGCCCAGTCGCGCGAGACCCGTTCGTCGCCGACATGGTGCGCCATCGCCGAGGCGCGTGGGCTGAAGATCGTCATGTCCGCGCCGCGTTCCTTGATCAGGCGGATCTGGTTCTTCTCCAGCGTTTCGCGGATCTCGTCGTCGGAAATGGTGGGATAGCTGGGCGTCGGCGCACCGGTCTTGAACGCGCCCTTCTGCGCCTCGCGCCAGTCGTTATGGCCGGCGGGCGCGGTCGTATAATGTCCGTGGCAATCGATGATCAGAGTCACGCAGCTTGTTCCTCTCCGGGGCTGTCCGCGAAGGACGCGCGCAGGCTATCCAGTTTGTGCTGTAATCCTTCGGGCGGCGCCTTCAGGCCCAGGCTGCCGATCGCGCGCTGACGCTGGACGGTACCGCGCGTCATCGCCGCGCCGGTGCCCAGACTCTCCAGCGTCTTGACCACTTCCTCCATCTCGGCGGCGCGACGCAAGCCGTGGAGCATCATCCGATCGAGATTATAGTCGAACCGCGTTTCCCAGCTTTCCTCGCGCCAGCTTGCGTCGAGCGAGGCCAGCACTTCGGCGCGCACGCCAGCCGCCTCCGCCGCGAGCGCGCATTCGGCCGAAAGCGCCTCGATACCCTTCACCATCACCGAGCGGATCATCTTGATCGACGATGCCGTGCCGACGGCGCCTCCCAGCGCACGCACGCTAGTGAAGCCGACCGCGCGCAGCGCGTCAGCGGCCACCTCGGCATGCGGTCCGGCGAGCAACAGGGGAACGGCGAGGCGTTTCGGGTGGACCGGCGCCATCACTGCGACGTCGACATAGCGGCCGCCCGATGCCTCGATCGCGCGCGCCGCCGCGCGCTTGGTGTCGGGTGCGACGCTGTTGCAGTCGCAGAAAAACGCGCTCGGCCGGATGCCTTCGGCGGTTTCTTCAGCGGCGGCGAGCGCCTCGTCGGCGGTCACCACCGACAGAATCAGATTCGCCCCTGCAACAGCGGCGGCGTTGCTGTCCGTCGCCTCGACGTGGTGGGCGGCGAATTCGGCGCGTTTTTCCGGTGTCGCGAGTCGGTCGTATCCGCGCATCGGTCGGTCAATGCTGCCGGCAAATGCCTGGGCAGCTTCGCCAAATCCGATGAATGCCAGGTCGGGCGCCGCCATACAGCGCGCGCTAGCTTAGCCGCCGCTGCCGTTCCAGTGAAAATTTGTACGTTACGCAAACGAGCCGGCTGTTGTCGGGGCGGCCGCGAGAACCTATTGCGGCGCCATATTGAGCCGAGAGGAGCTGCCATGGCCGGAATCGTCGTCCAGAACATCGAACGCGCCAATGCGGAAGTGATCGACGGGCTGGCGCATGCCGGCGTCGCGACCGTGCACGAGGCGCAAGGCCGCATCGGGCTGCTCGCGCACACCATGCGCCCGATCTATCCCGGGGCACGCATCGCCGGCTCGGCCGTGACGATTTCGGCACCTCCGGGCGACAATTGGATGGTGCACGTCGCGATCGAGCAGCTCAAAGCCGGCGACATCCTCGTGCTCGCGCCGACCAGCCCTTGTGTCGACGGCTATTTCGGCGACCTGCTCGCGACCAGCGCGCAGGCACGCGGCTGCCGCGGGCTGGTGATCGATGCAGGCGTGCGCGACGTGCGCGACCTGACCCAGATGAACTTCCCGGTCTGGTCGAAAGCGGTATTTGCGCAAGGCACGGTCAAGGCGACACTGGGTTCGGTCAACGTGCCGATCGTGTGCGCCGGCGCGGCGATCGAGCCGGGCGACGTAATCGTCGCCGACGATGACGGCGTGTGCGTGGTCAAGCGCGCCGACGCCGCCGACGTCCTCGAGAAAGCCCGCGCGCGCGAAGACAATGAGGCGGAGAAGCGCGAGAAACTCGCGGCGGGCGTGCTCGGTCTCGACATCTACAAGATGCGCGAGAAGCTTGCCGAAATGGGCCTCAAATATGTCTGAGGGCGTGTGCTGCATGTGGATGCGCGGCGGCACGTCCAAGGGCGCATTCTTCCGCGCCTCCGACCTGCCGCAGGACGTGGCCGAGCGCGATGCCTTTCTGCTGCGCGTGATGGGCTCGCCCGATCCGCGGCAGATCGACGGCATGGGCGGCGCCGATCCCCTGACCTCGAAGGTCGCAGTGGTTCGCACCTCCGAACGCAAAGGCGTCGACGTCGACTATCTGTTCCTGCAGGTGTTCGTCGATCAGCCGATCGTCACTGACAGCCAGAATTGCGGCAACATGCTCGCGGGCGTCGGTCCGTTCGCGATCGAGCGTGGACTGGTTGCGGCGACCGGCGACCAGACGCGCGTCGCGATCTTCATGGAGAATACCCAGCAAGTGGCCGTCGCGACGGTCGAGACCCCTGGCGGCCAGCCGAGCTATGTCGGCGACGCTGCGATCAGTGGCGTGCCCGGCACGTCCGCGCCGATCCCGCTGGTGTTTCGCGACACTGCCGGCTCGTCGTGCGGCGCATTGCTCCCGACGGGGAACGGCGTCGACGAGATCGACGGAATCAAGGTCACGATGATCGACAATGGCATGCCGTGCGTCGTGTTCCTCGCCGCGGATGTCGGCGTCACCGGCTATGAGGACCGCGAAACGCTCGACGCCAATGCGAGCATGAAGGCGAAGATCGAAGCGATCAGGCTCAAGGCGGGGCCGCTGATGAATCTCGGCGACGTGAAGGAAAAGTCGGTCCCCAAGATGATGCTCGTCGCGCCGCCCAGGGAAGGCGGGGCAGTCGCGGTCCGCTCGCTGATCCCGCACCGCGTCCATGCCTCGATCGGCGTGCTCGGCGCGGTGAGTGTGGCAACCGCGTGCCTGATCCCAGGCTCGCCCGCCGCCGCTGTGGCGCAGGTCCCGCAAGGCCGCACCAAGACGCTCGGCGTCGAGCATCCGACCGGCGTCACCGAATGCGTCGTGACCGTCGACGAGAATGGCCAGCCGGTTGAGGCGGGCATGCTGCGCACCGCGCGCAAATTGATGGATGGAGTAGTGTTCGGGTGAGCAGTGACGAGAATGGCCGGATCCGCAGCTGGACGCTCGAACCTTCGAAGCCGCGCTACGTACCGCCCGCCGGCGCGGTCGACGCGCATTGCCATGTGTTCGGGCCGATGGCGCAATTCCCGTTCAGCGCCAAAGCGAAGTATCTGCCTCAGGACGCCGGCCCCGATATGCTGTTCGCGCTGCGCGATCGCCTCGGCTTCGAACGCAACGTGATCGTCCAGGCGAGTTGCCACGGCACCGACAATGCCGCGACGCTCAACGGCATCGCCCGGTCGAACGGCAAGGCACGCGGCGTCGCCGTAGTCGATCCCGCGATTTCGGAAGCCGAACTCGCCGCGTTGCACGAAGGCGGGATGCGCGGCATCCGCTTCAACTTCCTCAAGCGCCTCGTCGACGACGCGCCCAAGGACAAGTTCCTAGAAGTCGCGAAGCGCCTTCCCAGGGGCTGGCACATCGTCGTCTATTTCGAGGCCGATATTCTCGACGAACTGCGTCCGTTCCTCGACGCGATCCCGGTA